>Ga0210384_10006545_pt1 | contig 12412 bp, 8 predicted proteins | sample IncBWH2MmetaG_FD_160574 | JGI IMG/M metagenome (GOLD analysis project Ga0210384, IMG submission 160574) | Forest soil microbial communities from Barre Woods Harvard Forest LTER site, Petersham, Massachusetts, United States - Inc-BW-H-2-M | ecosystem: Environmental > Terrestrial > Soil >... | reverse complement strand
CTGTGCGGCAAACGCCTCGTTCAGTTCTATCCAGTCCAACTGGTCTTGCGTGATGCCGGCTGCGCGGCAAGCCGCAGGGATCGCAAACTTGGGACCGATGCCCATGATTTCCGGTGGCACACCGCGCACTGCGAAGGACGCGAAACGCGCCAATGGAGTCAGGTTGAACTCCTTCAGGATTTTTTCGCTGACCAGTATCAGCGCGCCGGCGCCGTCGGAAGTCTGCGAACTATTGCCGGCAGTGACACTGCCCTTGGCGGCAAATACCGGTTTCAGTTTCGCCAGGCCCTCCAGCGAAGTATCCGGACGCGCCCCCTCATCCTTGCTCACAGTGCGAGTCTTGATATCGATCTGGCCGGTTGCCAGGTTGGGGAAACGCTCGACGATCTCGACCGAGGTCATCTCATCGTCAAAGTAGCCGGCGGCTTGCGCTGCCAGCGCTTTTTGGTGGGAACCCAACGCAAACTGGTCTTGCACCTCGCGCGAAATCTTCCACTGGTTTGCCACTTTTTCGCCGGTCAGGCCCATGCCGTAAGCCATGCCCACGTTTTCATCCTTCAGGATGGCCATGTTCATCGATGGATGGTGCCCCATCATCGGTACCATCGACATCGACTCCGCGCCCGCGGCGATCATCACGTCGGCCTGGCCGACACGGATGCGGTCCGCCGCCATCGCAACGGCGGTAATGCCGGATGCGCAGTAACGGTTGACCGTTACGCCGCCTATGGTGTTGGGCAGGCCAGCCAGCAATACGCCCATGCGCGCCAGGTTCAGGCCTTGTTCGCCTTCGGGGAAAGAGCAGCCGACGATGGCGTCTTCGATCAGCTTGGGATCGAGGTTGGGCACTTGCGCCAGCGCCGATTGCAAAGCGCGCACCAGCAGATCGTCCGGGCGCACATTCTTGAACATGCCGCGCGGCGCCTTGCCGATGGGAGTACGGGTAGCGGCGACGATGTAGGCGTCTTGAAGTTGTTTTGTCATTTCATTTCTCCTGATTCATTCTTTACGTGCATAGAGTGCGTTGTGGGCTCGCCCGGCGGGCATCCCGGTAATCGGGACGCAGCGCGCCAGGGCGCTTCCAACAGTTCCTCTGGCTAGTTACGTACAGGCTTGCCGGTCTGCATCATGCCCATGATGCGTTCCTGGGTTTTGGGATGGTTCAGCAATTCCATGAAGGCCTTGCGTTCCATGTCCAGCAGCCACTGCTCGCTGACGACACTACCCTGCTCTATTTCGCCGCCGGAAACGATCTCGGCAATCATCGTGCCCAGCTTATAGTCATGCGCAGAGATGAAACCGCCATCCCGCATATTGATCAGCTGGGCGGAAATGGTTGCCATGCCGTAGCGGCCGGCCACAGGCACCTGCGCCTTCAGCGGAGGACGGTAGCCGGCGTCGAACATGGCGCGCGCTTCCACCTTGGCGACGTGCAGCAATTCATAGGCGTTGAACACGATCACGTCATCGGGTGACAGGTAGCCCATTTTCTGCGCTTCCAGCGCGGATTTGGAAACCGCCGCCGTGGCCGCATTGGTGAAGTAGTTTTTCAGGAACTGCAGCAGGTCGTTGCCCTTGGCATCTTTCGCTGCGCGTACCGCTGCTTCCTTCAGGCCGCCGCCGCCGGGAACCAGGCCGACGCCCACTTCCACCAGGCCGATATACGATTCTATCGACGCTACGCGCTTTGCCGCATGCAGCGCCAGTTCGCAGCCGCCGCCCAGCGCCAGGCCGGCCACGGCCGCTACCACCGGCACGTTGGCATACTTGAGCGCCTGGTGTGCCTGTTGCAGGCGGGCGATTGCCGGTTCGATGGCTTTCACGCCGCCGGACATGAACAGCGGCAGCATCGCCTGCAGGTCGGCACCGGCAGAGAAGGCGCCGCCTTCGGCCGCGTCGGAATTCCAGATCACCAGACCCTTGAAATTCTTCTCGGCTTCGGCAATCGCTTTCTCCATGCCGTCGATGACGCCAGGGCCGATGACGTGCATCTTGGTTTTCAACGACAGGATCAGCACGTCGTCGTTCTGGTGCCAGATACGGACGGAATCATCTTCAAAGAAGGTGGTGCCGGCAGTCTTGCCGTCCGGCGCGCCTGCACCCAGTACCTGAGCGCGGAATACCTGACGCTGGTACACAGGCAACTCGGAACGCGGCACATAAGTCTTGCCGCTGGCGGACCAAGAGCCTTCCGGCGTATGCACGCCCGAATTTGCGTGAACCGGGCCGTCGAACACCCAGGCCGGCAAAGGCGCATTGCACAATGCCTTGCCTGCATCGATGTCTTCCTTGACCCAGTTGGCGATCTCTTGCCAGCCGGATGCCTGCCATGTCTCGAAAGGACCGGTGTTCCAGCCGAAGCCCCAGCGCATCGCAAAATCGATATCGCGCGCATTGTCGGCGATGGACTCCAAATGGAAGGCGATGTAGTGGAACACGTCGCGGAAAATCGCCCACAGGAACTGCGCCTGCGCATTCGAGGATTCGCGCAGCGACTTCATGCGCTTGATCGGGTCTTTTTCTTTCAGCATGCGGGCAACGACGTCGTCCGCCTTGGCGCCGCCGGCCACGTATTCACCCTTGGCGAAATCCAGGCGCTGGATGTCCTTGCCGACTTTTTTATAGAAACCGGCGCCGGCCTTCTGGCCCAGCGCGCCGGCGGCGACCAGCTTGGCCAGCACTTCCGGGGTTTTGTAGACGTGGAAGAAAGGATCACTTTCCAGGTTGTCCTGCATGGTCTTGATGACATGACCCATGGTATCCAGGCCCACCACGTCGGCAGTGCGGAAGGTGCCGGAAGAAGCGCGGCCCAATTTCTTGCCGGTCAGGTCATCCACCACGTCCACGGTCAGGCCGAATTTCTCGGCTTCGTAGATGGTCGCCAGCATGCCGAAGATGCCGACGCGGTTGGCGATGAAGTTAGGCGTGTCCTTGGCGCGTACTACACCCTTGCCCAGTGTCGTGGTCAGGAAACCTTCCAGCTGGTCGATGATTTCCGGGCGGGTGGCCACGGTAGGAATCAGTTCCACCAGGTGCATGTAGCGCGGTGGATTGAAGAAATGCACGCCGCAGAAACGGGCTTTCAGCTCGGCATCAAAGCCTTCGGACAGCGCCGTAATGGAGAGGCCGGATGTATTGGAGGCAAAGATCGCGTTTGGCGCGATGTAGGGAGACACCTTCTTGTATAGGTCATGCTTCCAGTCCATGCGTTCCGCGATCGCTTCGATGATCAGGTCGCAGCCCTGCAGGATATCCAGATTGTCTTCGTAGTTGGCGACTTCGATATACGCCGCGTCATCCTTGTTGCCCAGCGGCGCAGGATTGAGTTTTTTCAGGTTTTCGATGGCACGCAGCACGATGCCGTTTTTAGGGCCTTCCTTGGCCGGCAGGTCGAACAGTACGACGGGCACTTTGGCATTGACGCAGTGTGCAGCGATCTGCGCACCCATCACGCCAGCGCCCAGTACCGCAACTTTTTTTACGATGAAATTAGTCATTTTTTACCTCATGGGTATCATGTGGAATGGCACTGCGGCGGCCAGGTCCAGAATGGCCGCCGCAGTGCGGTCTTGATTAAAACAGGTCGGCTTCCAGCGCCATCAGGTTGGCGGAGCCGGAGCGCGCCTGGCGGATCAGCATCGCTGTCTCGGGCAACAAGCGGGCGACATAGAAGCGCGCGGTTGCCAGTTTGGATGTGTAGAAAGTATCGCCGGAATCTTTTTTCGCCAGAGCGATTTTTGCCATTTGCGCGAAGAAATAAGCGTACACCAGGTGGCCGACCACGCGCAGGTAAGGTACCGCCGCGGCGCCGACTTCGTCCGGATTCTGGAAGGCCTTCATGCCGATTTCCATGGTCAGCTTGGTGACCTTGTCGCCCAGGTCCGCCAGCGGCGTGATGAATTCGCTCAATTCTTCATTGGTGCCGTTTTCTTCCACGAAAGCTTGTACCTTGGCGCCGAATTTACGCAGTTTGGCACCGTTGTCCATCAGGATCTTGCGACCCAGCAAGTCCAGCGACTGAACAGTGTTGGTGCCTTCGTAGATCATGTTGATGCGCGCGTCGCGCACGTATTGCTCCATGCCCCATTCGGCGATGAAGCCGTGGCCGCCGTACACTTGCAGGCACTCGGAAGTGGCAGTCCATGCATTGTCGGTGATGAAGGCCTTGATCACCGGAGTCAGCAGCGCGACTTCGTCGGCGCAGTCCTTGCGCACTTCTTCATCCGGATGGTTCAACTCCTTGTCCAGCTGCAACGCGACATAGCCGGTGAAAGCGCGCGCGCCTTCGGCATAGGCTTTTGCCGTCAGCAACATGCGGCGCACGTCGGCGTGCACGATGATAGGGTCGGCCGGCTTGTCCGGCGCCTTGATGCCGGACAGGCTGCGCATCTGGATGCGGTCCTTGGCGTAGACCAGGGCGTTCTGGTAGGCGACTTCGGTCAGGCCCAGGCCTTGCATGCCCACGCCCAGGCGTGCTGCATTCATGAACACGAACATCGCATTCAAACCCTTGTTCGGACCGCCGATCAGCCAGCCGGTGGCGCCATCCAGGTTCATCTGGCAGGTGGCATTGCCGTGGATGCCCATTTTTTCTTCGATCGCGCCGCAGAAGATAGGATTGCGCGCGCCGTTGCTGCCATCCGCATTCGGCAAGAACTTGGGTACGATAAACAGCGAGATGCCTTTCGAGCCCTCCGGAGCGCCCGGCAAACGGGCCAGCACCAGGTGCACGATGTTTTGCGACATGTCGTGTTCGCCGGCAGAAATGAAAATCTTGCTGCCGGTGATCTTGTAGGAGCCGTCGGCTTGCGGCTCTGCCTTGGAGCGCAACATGCCGAGGTCGGTACCGCAATGGGCTTCGGTCAGGCACATGGTGCCGGTCCATTCGCCCGAAACCAGCTTGGGCAGGTACAGCGCTTTTTGTTCTTCTGTGCCGTGCTCGTGGATGCATTCATACGCGCCGTGCGACAGGCCCGGATACATGGTCCATGCCTGGTTGGACGAGTTCAGCATCTCGTAGAAAGAATTATTCAACGCCAATGGCAAGCCCTGGCCGCCGAAATCCGGGTCGCAGGATAGCGCAGGCCAGCCTGCTTCTACATATTGCTTGTAGGCTTCTTTAAAGCCTTTTGGCGTCGTGACGGTATGGCTGGCTTTATCGTGATGGCAGCCTTCGCGGTCGCCGGAGTGGTTCAGCGGAAACAATATTTCAGAAGTAAATTTGCCGCCCTCTTCCAGGACCTGGTTAATGATGTCGGCATCGATTTCTGCGTATTTGGGCAGGCTCTTGAATTCATTTTCGACCTGCAACAGCTCATGCAAAACGAACTGCATATCGCGCAAGGGAGCGACGTATTGACCCATGATTTTCTCCTGATAACCGCTTAAGTAAGTTTAAATAAAAATTTTGTGCGAAGGTGTTTCGATTCCCTGGCGGCTCAGGCTTGCGCTTCTGCGTGCCGCGAATAGTTTTCAACCAGCCTCTCAAACCCGATTTGCGCCCTTTCGACGCTGCCCGGCTTGCGCAGGAAACGCGCATCGTGATGCAAGGCCAGGATCAGGCCGTACATTTCATAGACGATCTGCTCCGGATCGACATCCTCACGCAAATGCCCCAGTTGTATCGCCTGGGTAGTGGCGCGGCGCAATGCGCCCTGCCACGCGTGTATCATGCCGACCAGTTCATCGCGTATCGGCCCCTGCCTGTCGTCGTATTCCGCGGCGCCGCTGATGTAGATGCAGCCGGATGCGATTTCTACGGTGACACGCTTGACCCATAACGCAAACATGGATTGCAAACGCGGCAAACCGCGCTCTTCCTTCATGCTGGGGTAAAACACTTCCTGCTCGAAGTGGTGGTGGTACAGCTTCAGCACCTCGATCTGCAAGTCTTCGCGCGAGCCGAAATGGGCAAATACGCCTGATTTGCTCATGTTCATCTTGTCTGCCAATAGGCCGATCGTCAGACCTTCTATGCCGTCACGGCTAGCTGCGTCCAGGGCAACATCAAGAATCGCTGCACGAGTCAGCTCCCCTTTACGCATAAATTTAGATGTCATATTCATAATGCTATTAATCGTGTTGGATGATTCATGAAGACAGGATTTTTATGCCTGCATGCGAATTAATCGAACGCTCGTACTATTGGGCACGGCGCCATAAAAGTCAAACCAGAAACCGCGTTGTAGCCGCGTTTAGAGGAGAGTATCTACTTGCTTCTTTGGGTTTTATCGGGATTTGCGGCGTTTCAGGGGTGTTCCTTTCTCACAGGAATGTCATTTCCAGTGAAATCTCAGTTCCTGGTGAAATCCAGTTGACGTCGATCGCGCTTGGTAGGCCGTCCTGCCAGCGACGCGCCGGGTTCGCGGTAATACTTTTTATCCTGTGCAGTCTTGGCGCGATTTTCTGCACTTTCCGCAGTCTCCTGATACATGGTCTGCGCCACTGTGGCGGAGCCGCGCACGTCCAGCGCGCGCAGCACCTGCACCTGCCAGGTTTGCTCCGCATGCTGGATCGCCAGCATGTCACCCGGCCTGACGTTGTGCGCGGGCTTGACCCGCTGCTCGTTCTGCAGCACCCGCCCCAACTCCACCGCTGTTGTCGCCAGCGTCCTGGTCTTGAAAAACCGGGCCGCCCACAGCCACTTGTCTAATCTGACGCTATCGCTCATTTGTCCCTGTTTGATCGTGCAATTCGATGGAAATTCATATACGGCTGACTTTATATTTTCACACGTCCATACTATTTTCTGCACTGTATTTCAGCACTTGGGCAATTACAAGGAATTTATAGACAGGATGCACTATACAACTGCGTTTGTCCGTAATTGCTGCAGCGCGCATAGACAAAAGCTTGTACGAACGTACAATCTATTCGCCAAGCAAATGCTTTTCCCGGCATTTGTCAGCATTTGCCATAGGGCAGAGTCGTCACCCGCCGGCCTATCCGGCAAGCTTGCGTGACGGTTTTTGATCACGCCTGCGGATCTGGAGCGGGTCGCGCGGTGTCGCATCAATTACCCCCGATCTTCACAAGAAAGAAGCCAATGAGCTCAGTGAATGATTTAAGCGGAAAAAAGCGGGCTATCCTGGTCGCTGCGGAAAAATGCTTTGCAATGCAAAGTTATGAAGGCGTGTCGATACGGGATATCGCTCACGAGGCGCAGGTCCCGATCGCATTGGTGGGCTACTATTTCGGCGCAAAAAATGAACTGTATCACGCGATCTTTGAGCATCGTAGCGGCTATATTGCGGAGCGCCTGTCGGATTTGCACCAGGCCTGCTTGCATACCGATCCGGACGTGGCGCTGAACGCGATCATCGCCGCCTTCATTACCCCCGTGCTCAAACTGAACGAGCAACCGGACGGCGTCAATTTTTCGCGCATGGTGATGCGCGGCGTGATAGACGAGCACGAGGCCAGCGCGCGCATTACCCGCGAGTTCTACGATCCCATGGCAAAAGAATTCATTTCAGCCCTCAGCGGCGCCTTGCCTGCGGCGCCGATAGAAACCATCTTCTGGTGCTATCAGTTCGCACTGGGCGCGCTGCTGCACCACGTGGTCGATGCCCGCATGGAAAGACTCTCCGAGGGCCGCTGTCCAGCCCGCAATGCCGCCGCCGCTGCGCCGCACTTGCAACGCTTCATCAGCGCGGGCATACGCGCAGCCGCCCTCGCTTCCAACTCCTCTTCCAGCAAGGAAAACCCAGCATGAACGAGATCAGCAGCAAACTATTGTGGACTCCCTCCGCGGAACGCATCAGCAAGACCCGCATGTACGATTACCAGCAATGGCTGCACGCGACCAGGGGCTTGCAGTTCAGTGATTACAATGCGCTATGGCAATGGTCGGTAGAGCACCTGGAAGACTTCTGGGAAAGCATATGGCAATACTTCGACGTGCGCAGCACGCTGCCCTACACGCGCGTACTGAGCACGCATGCAATGCCGGGGGCGCACTGGTTTGAGGGTGCGCACATCAATCTGGCGGAACAATTATTTCGCTTTCACCAGGACCAGGCCGGATCGCAACGGCCCGCCATCATCTTTCAATCCGAACCGGATATCGCCGAGGGCAAGACACATACCTTGAGCTGGGGCCAGATGCGCAGCCAGATCGCGTCGGTCGCGCATGCGCTGCGCCAGATGGGCGTGCAGCGCGGCGACCGGGTGGCCGCCTACCTGCCGAATATTCCGGAGACCGTGGTCGCCTTCTATGCCTGCGCCAGCATAGGCGCGATCTGGTCCAGTTGCTCGCCGGACATGGGCAGCCCCAGCGTGCTGGACCGCTTCGCCCAGATCCATCCAAAAGTATTGATCGCGGTGGATGGCTACCGCTACGGCGGCAAGCCGTTCGACCGCCTGAGCGTCGTCGAAACCCTGCAGCAATCGCTGCCCAGCGTGGAGCAGGTGGTGCTGTTGCCGGTATTGCGCCAGCAAGTCCCGGCGGGGAACTTCATTGGCTGGGACAGCCTGCTGCAGCATGACGTGGCAATGCAGTTTGCATCCCTGCCCTTCGACCATCCGCTGTGGATAGTGTATTCGTCGGGCACCACCGGCATGCCCAAGCCCATCGTGCACAGCCAGGGCGGCACCCTGCTGGAGACCTTGAAGGGGCATGGCCTGCAGCTCGATCTAGGTGAACAAGACCGGTTCCACTGGTTCTCGACCACCGGCTGGATCATGTGGAACTCCCAGATCACCGGCCTGTTGCTGGGCGCCACCATCTGCCTGTATGACGGCAATCCCGGCTATCCCGACCTGGGCACACTATGGAAATTTGCCGAGCAGACCGAGACCAGCTTCCTCGGTGCGGGCGCAGCCTACTTTGCCAACTGTATGAAAGCAGGCATACAGCCGCACAAGATCGCCAGGCTGGAGCACATACGCTCGGTAGGCTCGACCGGCTCGCCATTGTCGGAAGAAGGATTTGAGTGGATCTACCGGCAAGTCGGCAGCGACCTCATGCTGGCATCCATCAGCGGCGGCACCGACATCGCGGCCACCTTTGTCGGCTCCTGCCCCATCATGCCCTTGTATTCGGGCGAGATACAAAGCCGCAGCCTGGGTATCGCGGTATATGCGATGGATGAGCAAGGCAAGGCCCTTAACGACGAGGTAGGCGAACTGGTCGTCACCGAGCCGATGCCGTCGATGCCGCTGTTTTTCTGGAACGACCCGGACAACCGCCGCTACCTGGACAGCTATTTCGATGTGTATCCCGGCTGGTGGCGGCATGGCGACTGGATCAGGATCACGCCGCGCGGCGGCGCCGTCATCTACGGCCGCTCCGACACCACGATCAACCGGCACGGCATACGCATGGGCACCAGCGAAATCTACCGCGCCGTGGAGAGCCTGCCCGACGTGCTGGACAGCCTGGTGGTGGACCTGGAATACCTGGGGCGCGAATCGTATATGCCGCTGTTCGTGGTGCTGCGCGCTGGCACGCTGCTGGACGAGAATTTGACACAGGCCATCAAGGACACGATACGCACCGCGCTGTCGGCGCGCCACGTGCCGAATGAAATTTTCGCGGTAGCAGAGATCCCGCGCACCTTGTCCGGCAAGAAGATGGAACTGCCGATCAAGAAGCTGTTGATGGGCACGCCTATCGACAAGATCGCCAACAGGGACGCAATGGCGAATCCGGGTAGTTTGAGTTACTTTGAGCAGTTTGCGGCGGCGAGGAGTAAAACAATGTGAACTTTCATCGCTGGAGCACAAACCGCGCTCTATGCCCCCACTATCCACCCCTCCAACGCATCAAAAGCGGGCAGGCCATAACTATGGTCGCGCCGCTGCCAGCCCCAGGCCGCGCTCAGTGCGCACAGGACTGCATCTAGGTAGTCGCCGCTGGCATCGGCGATAAGCGCATGCCTATAAGGCCCGCACAACAAGGGCACGCCGAGTTTATAGCGGCCCGCTTCCAGCGCAACGACAATCTGCTCTCGTCGATCGGTTCTTGCTTCAGTGTGCTTGGCCTTGTCGTCACTTTTGTAAGATGCCGTGGTAATGCTCCTCGCCAGCATTCCGGGATAAGCCTCCAGCGCTATGCGGCTATCCGGCAAGCCAGCGCCCCCATACATACCCGGTATGAGCACGCCGGCATCCAGCAAACGCGGCGCTCCGGCATGCAGCATATAGGCCACCGGCGGATTAACCCATTTCATCGACGGCGATGAGCCGGCCGGGACATCGGTAGCACGATGGGCAAACTTGTTGCCCGCCGCGCGCGCATCGCAAAACGCCTTGAAGGTGCTACGCAATTCGGCGCGCGGCGTCTCCCTCAGATGATTAATAAGGCCGGCCCACTGCGTAGGCCAGCCCAGATGCTCTATCAATTCGCGCGGCAGCGAGAACGGCAAGTCGAAACCGGCTATCCAGGGCCCCGGACGGCGCAACCAGGCCTCGAAATCGCCGAAATCGTGCAGGGATTGCAGGGACTTCAACACCAGGACGCCTTGCTGCATTTCACCCGACGCTGTCGTAATGCCCTTGCGCCTGGATGGCGCAGAAGTGAAGTCTACGCCGTGTAAAATCACGCATACCCTCCCAGCGTGACGATGCGCATCAGGCCGCGGTAAATCAGGTAGGCGGTGCCATACCAGGCGCGCTTGTACCAGGACTTGTTATTGTAATCGTCGATAGCGATCAGCACGCCGTCGGCGATGCCCTGTTCCAGATGGGTGGTCAATTTTCGCGCAAACTCGGCATCCCTGATCACGACATTGGCCTCCTGATTGACGAACAGGCTCAAGCCGTCGAAATTGCTGGAGCCAACGGTAGCCCATTCCTGGTCCACCACAGCGACCTTTGCATGCAGTTGGGTCTTGCGGTATTCGACGATCTTGACGCCGTATTTCATCAGCTTGGGATAATAGGAGTGCGCCACCGCATCCTGCAAATGGAACTGGCCGACGCCTATCAGCAAGGTGACATCGACGCCACGCGCTGCGGCTGAAATCAGCGCCCGCCGAAATTTCCTGCCGGGCGCAAAATAAGGATTGGCCAGGATGGCTTTTTTTCTGGCCAGGCCCAGCGCCTGCAGATAGGCCCGCTGTATCGTCACCCTGTGCCTCAGGTTATCCCTGACGATGAAAGCTGCCAAACTCGGTTCGCGCAGGTCTGCCTGCTTTTCTTCACGTAAATCCAGCAGCAATTGGAGACGGGATTTCAGCGCCAGTTTGCCGAGCCTTAACCATTGTGCATAAATTTCCAGGTGTATCTGGCTCACCAGCGGACCAGTAACCCGCACCGCAAAATCCCAGCGCGGAAATTGCAATGGCAGCGCTGCTTCGTCATCGGACAGCATGTCGTCGTTGACATTCAGGCCGCCAACCAGGGCCGCCTTTTGATCAATGACGCAAATCTTCCTATGGGTGCGCGCCAGGCCGCGCCGAAACCAGGGATTAAAACACCGGAACTCTACGCCGGCGCCGGTAAAGGTTTTCAGCAGCAATTGGGACTGGCGGTCGCCACTGCCCAGCCAGTCGGCGATCACTCTCACGGTGACGCCGCGTTGCGCCGCCCTCTCCAGCGCCGCTTGCACTTGCAGGCCGGTAGGGTCGGAGGAAAAAATATAGGTCTCCAGGTAAATATCCTGCTGCGCCTGGTCGATGTCCGCGATCAGCGCGGGAAAATACTCTGCACCGCAGTGCAAGAGCTGGACATCATTACTCCCCACAAAATTCAGTTTGCGCATTATTGTCGTTTAGGATTAGCGTATGGAACACGCCCTAGCGCGAAGAATACTCCAATGTTGCCACAATAGGCACATGATCGGATAGTTTGGTCCATGGCGCTCCGCTCAGGACTTGCGCCGCCTCCACCGTGAAGCCGCGCACATAGACACGGTCCAGCCGCAACCACGGCAGCCCTGCCGGAAAAGTCCTGCCGGTCTTGATTTTCGGCTTGGCGCCGGGGCCGAATCCGGCCATCGCGGCGACCCGCACCGGCACCGACCCTATCCCCGCATGGCGGGTGCCGTCGTCAAACACTTCGGTCACGCCCAGCTCTGCATACAAGGTATGGCTCAGGTTGTTGCGCCAGTCGTTGAAGTCGCCGGCGATGATCAGCGGCGCATCCGGCGGCAGGCTGCTATGGATTTCCCTGATCAATGCCTGTACCTGGCGCCGCCTGCTGGCGGCAAACAAGCCCAGGTGTATCACAAAGCAATGCACATCGGCTGCGGGCGCGCGGATGACCGTATGCAGTATGCCGCGCTGCTCGTAAGCGTGATCGGACACGTCATGATTGGCAGCAGAGGCAATTTCAAAGCGACTCAGCAAGGCATTGCCGTGATGTCCATGTTCATAGACGGCGTTCATGCCATACGCTGAATGGCGGTGTTCGCCGGCCAGGAAATGATGCTGGGCCTCAGCCGGCCACAAGGTGTGCTTGACGGCGTGCT
>Ga0210384_10006542_pt1 | contig 12416 bp, 12 predicted proteins | sample IncBWH2MmetaG_FD_160574 | JGI IMG/M metagenome (GOLD analysis project Ga0210384, IMG submission 160574) | Forest soil microbial communities from Barre Woods Harvard Forest LTER site, Petersham, Massachusetts, United States - Inc-BW-H-2-M | ecosystem: Environmental > Terrestrial > Soil >... | reverse complement strand
AATGTGGGAGACGTTCCGTTCCACCGCCCCCAGGATGCAATCCGACTCCAACTTCGGGTTGACCCAGGCGCGTGTTTTCGCGCGACGCAAACCGCATGTCGCAAGCGAGCACAAACTCGCTGCACGCGCCGCGAACACAGCCGCGAATCTTCGCGATACTAACCACTGGAGATCGGGTGATACGGACAAACGTATCCGTGAGGACAGGAAGACCTGAGGGGCCGACGGCCGTCATGACGTTGCCCAGCTTGCCCGTTAAGTCAAAGTGACTGAGGTAGAAATCATGGTTCGCGCTCTCAAATACGACCACGCGCAAGCTTGGATCGGCGTTTATGCGTGCGAGCAGGTCTTGCAGAGCTTGGAACATCGTCCCGTCGGCAACGTTGAAAGGCGGATAGTCGAAAATAATTCGCCAGTACGCAGGCGTTTCCTCCATTACCCGCAATGGCGCGGCGGACTCAGTCATGACTCGCGCTCCTTGGTTTCCACCTCGATAGAGCGTGTTGGTGCCGTAATCTTCATCCCGTCATAGGATCGCATTCGAGCGAGAGCGGGTTCGCTGATGCACAGTCTCAAGAACAGATTCCGCTCGAGCGCTGGCGCCTGTGCCAGCGGTGTCTGCGTCGCGTTTCGGACTAACTGCTTAATGTAGCCCACTGCTTCGGGTGGGCGGGAGGCGAGGCGACGCGCGATTTCTAGCGCGCGGTCGAGAGCTTTATCGAGGTAAATTCGCTTTGCACTGCCAAGCGTAATGACTGCAATGGCGTTTTCTACACTCGTGGTGAGAACATCGGCGTTCATGACGTCCTCTCGCGTTGAGGTGGCATTTCGAAGATCATTCTGGCGTCGGCGGTGCAACTGAAGGGCTACTAGTGCCCGCTGGCTATCCTGAGCACCACGGAACGCATCAGCCGCAGCCTAGACATTGTCTGCGCCTATGCCGGGTCGTTTATGCCACCTTTTCGGTCACGGCATTCGACAAGGGTAAGAACGCTCGTCGCACCAAGTGAATGGCTGAGGGTACAAGGCAGGGACGCGATTGCTATTCCGTAAAGTCGCCGGAACATGGCCGCAAAGGTGGCAATTTCGAGCCGTTCAGAATCCTGATCTCATTCGTCAATCGAAAGACGATAGCCATCTCAGGGCCACGCGCTGGAGGTCGGTCAGCAAGGCGCTCCCATCGTCGGTCTCGAATCGACGCCTGGCATCACTCTCGTTGCGGCCGGTAAACTGCTCCACGGGCTCGAGCAGCCACTCCTCTTGTATCGAGGCCATAGGTGGTATCGAGGTCATGCGCTTCGTCATACCTCCAGCTCCCTACTTTCCATTGAATTCCCAAGGTATCGTAGTCTATCGCGTACGATTGAATCGTACGAGACTGTCGTCCACGCGTCAAGCGCTTGCGATTCGATCGCGTGCGACTTAGAGTCGGCTTCGGCACGCAACTAGCCAGCATGAAAAACCGTCATCACGAGCCTTCGACGAAGAAACCTCTCGAACTTGGCGAGTTCCTGTGCTTCGCGATCTACTCGACCAATCACGCCTTCAATCGCGTGTACCATCCTCTGCTGAAGGAGCTCGAGTTGACGTACCCCCAATTCATCGCCATGGTTGTTCTATGGGGGCAGGACGGTCAAACGGTCGGGGAGCTCGGCGAAAAGCTGTTCCTGCAATCAAATACCCTCACGCCAATGCTTAAGCGGTTGGAGGCGCTCGGGTATATCAAGCGAAGTCGGGATTCTGCCGATGAACGCCAAGTTCACATCCACCTCACGGAGGCAGGGCGAAAGCTGCACCTCCAAGCGTCCGACATCGTGCGCTCCGTCCGCGATGCCACCGGGCTGCAGGACAAGCAAATGAAGGATCTCGTTCTGGACGTGGACGCTTTGCGTAGGAAACTCGAAAGTCATCATTCTCGCTGAGCTAAACAGCACAGCCCGGGCGCCAGACTTCACTCCGCAAGTTCGGCGCCAGGGGGCTGTGGACTACGGGGATTCGGTCGTTCCATATCAGAAGTGCTGGCGGGGCATCGTAGCGTTAATCGGGCGCGGATGAAGTTGAAGGAACGCAGCTGTGGCGTCGCGGGCACGTGCCGCGACTTCGCGTGAGTTCGGCCGCTCGGCCACGCCGAGCAGCAGGCTGACCATCAAATTACCCCACAGCAACCCGCCGAACTGTGCGGCAAGTTCGGGCTTACAGACGTCTGTGCGGAACTGACGGCACCCGCCGCGGGCACAACGGCGGGTGTTGCCGGGTACTGCTTGCGTGAGACTCAACTCACGGGCTGCTTGGCGCAGGTGACGTGCGTGTTCCAGTCCGCGAAGCTTCCCTGCGGGTTGTCCTCCCACGCCCAGATGTGCAGCTCGTAGAGCGCGGGGAGGCCGTAGCGATTGGGCGCAGCGATGTAATTCAACAAATTACCCTCGAGCGCCGGCGTACCGCCACCCGGATGCTGGCTCTGCCAGGTGCTCGCGAACACGATGTACTCGACGCCGACGAGGCGGAGTGCGCCATCCGCCATCGGCTCGTAGATCAGGGATTCCGGCTGCGCCGCGTTCAGCACACCCATGGTGAGGCGGTCCACCAGGAGGTAGTGCACACCCATGGCCCCTTGATCGGGTCCGCTTACGCAAGGCGTGGCCGGCACAAAACCCTGGGAAATCGCTACATTGATGTCCCGATACTGTGCGGTCGCCTGGCGCACCTTATCAATCAGGGGTGAGGAGTCCCCGATAGCGACGAGGGGGATTCCCAACGGCAACAGAATGAACGTGATGTGGCGCAAGATGCTCATCGTCGGTCTCCTTTGAGTCTTGTTCGAGATTGGTCTCAGCCTTCACTTCGGCGAACAGGCGCTGCTTGTGCTTTCGATTTGAAAGTACTCGCGGCGGCGAAGGGTGACCATCGCCAGAATTGATGAGACAGCTAACCGCCCGGCTGCCTGAGCGTGCCGCTGTTATCAGTAGTGGGGACAGGCCTCATCAACTAGGATAATTCGCAGGGTTCGTTCGTCGCTGTCGGCGGCCAAACCAAAAACCACACACCGATGCCACGCAGGCGTACCCCTGCGCGGCATCGGTGTTTTATTACTCATCGTCACTGGGCTTTTGCGAGCTGCACCAGGGCGGCCTTATCACCCCTGGTGCGCAACTGATGATATTGCATCAGCAGCGGGCGGTTGACGGTCGCAACGGCGTTAGCGATCGCCTTGTCCACGCAGGTTCGGTACTCTGTGGGGTGCCACTGAGTCTCGAGAGGATCGCAGACGTCGCGCGCCGCGTGGGCGATCCGGCCATATAATTTAGCAACGCCTTCAATTCTCGAAAGATCGAGATCGGGGAATTGGACGACTTCTTTTCGTGCCGCACCTGTCACTGACGTGTCGTTCGAAAGAGTGCCGGCGGACGCATCGGCGGCACTGAATCCCAGAGTCGCTGCGATACAGATCGTCAGTGCTCGAGCAGTGTTAGTTACAGGCGTGTTCATTTCTATCTCCTTAAGTGATGTTAGGTTGTCGGTCTGGTCGGGTGTGGACGTTAGCCACGCTGCGAACATGAGCGACGCGTGGCACTTCTTGTATCGCTAGAAATGAGCACACATGCGACCGAGCTCGTGGTGAGCCCGCGTCACTAGTTCGAAGTAGATTCCGTCACCGAGCAGTGCTTGTTGAGCGTTCGGCCGATGTGTCACTGCGCCTTGTAGCGGCGATTTCCGTCGACGGCGTGCCGCACGTCACCGGCCAAGACCGGCCAGTCAGAGCACCGGCTACACCCCCCAAGACGCCAGTTGTGTGCGACGCAGCAGTGGCTTTCTTGGTGCGTCAAGTCATTGATAAATAGGAAAACTGGTCCTTGAGAATCAGGGTTCCAGCTCGCAGCAGCTCCCGGCGACACGGGCGTCCGCCGCTTTGGCGCGCGTGTGCCGTGCGATGCCGCCTCAGCATTTCTGGTGACGCCGCTGATTGAGAACCACATGTAGTATCAGGTCGACATGAGCGATCGTTCCACCCCAAATGGCGGCGGGAACTCCCAGCGATTTATAGCCGGCCGGGCACGCGAGCTCGAGATTTTCCGGGGAGCGTTCAGCCGCATTCTTTCCGGGCGACGCCAACTGGTGCTCATATCGGGGGAGCCTGGGATCGGCAAGACTCGTTGCGCTGAAGCGCTTGCGGAGTTGGCCGAGGATCAGGGCGCTCTCGTACTTTGGGGGCGTTGCCATGAGGAAGCCGGGGCGCCGCCTTACTGGCCCTGGGTACAAGTCCTTCGGGCCTATGTCGCTGCTTCGTCCCTCGACGAGGTGCGTCTCAACATGGGCACGGCTGCGAGCCACATTGCCGCCCTCGTGCCCGAACTTGTAGAAACCTCACAGCGCGCGCACTTAGCGCCTGAGGCGCCAGGCGACGCGAACCCTGCGCGATTTCGCACCTTTGACGCCATCGGCCAGTTCCTCCTCAAGGCGACGCAGCAGGTGCCCATTACGCTGGTTCTGGACAATCTGCACTGGGCCGATGCGCCTTCCTTGTCGCTACTCGAGTTCCTGACCCAGCAGTTGACTCGTAGTCGGTTGCTCCTTGTCGGTACTTATCGGGACGCGGACATCTCGACAATGACGCCGTTGCTGAGCACGCTCGGCGGTCTGAGTCGCGAGTCTGATGTTCAGAGAGTCCATCTGGCTGGACTTTCGCGGACTGCCATCGGCGAGGTCGCCGAGCGCATGTGCGGCGTCGCGTTGTCTGAGTCTGTGATCGGGACGATTTATCAGCAGACGGACGGGAATCCGCTATTTGCCATCGAGCTGATCAAAGTTCTCATCGATGAGAGCGTGGGAGCCGGAATTGCCACTGTGCCCGCAAGAATTCCCGCCGGTGTGCGCGAAACTATCGGGCGACGTCTGAATCGACTTTCGGCCCAGTGCAACGGTCTGCTCGGCATCGCAGCGGTGTACGGCCGCCAATTCACGGCTCGGGAGATCGCTGCCGCCGCCGACGAAGACGTACAGGAGGTGCTGACCGGTCTCGAGCCCGCCATACAGGCCGGCATCGTCCAATCCAACGCAGAAGTTGCAGGAAGTTACCAGTTCACCCATGCATTGATACGCGAGACGATCTACGAGGAATTGTCCACGTCTGAGCGCCTGCGAATGCACGGCCGTGCCGGTGACGCACTAGTCAGCGTGCATTCAGCGCAGCTTGAACCCGCACTCACCCGCATCGCACACCATTACCACGCAGCGGCGCTGGGAAACCCCGACAAGGCCATCGTGTTTGCACTGCGGGCCGCCGACAGCGCCGTTCGAATGTACGCTTACGAAGATGCGCTGCTGCACTACGAGCGCGCCCTCGAGACCTTGATAAGCGCCGGATTGATGCACGATGAACGTCTTGCTCGGGTGTACATCCTCAAGGGCTTGGCGCTGATCGAGTTGGGGCAAGTTCAGCGGTCCATTGACGTCCTGCTCGAAGCCGTAAATCGGACGCGGGTATTGGGCAGCGTTGAATTGCTCGTCGACGCGCTGATGTGCCTTGCCTATTCTTCATCCTATGTTGCGCAACAGCACCTCCTTCCATTGCTCGACCACGCGTTGACGCTGTTGCCTGAGGTGGATTCGGTCGCTCGCGCCAAGGCATTGGCAACGCGCGCATTCGCCCAGAGGACTTTGGCGGACAAGTCACGGATCCAGCTTCTCGTGGACGAGGCCCTTGCTATGGCCAGGCGCAGTTGTGACGCTACGGCGCGTTGCGCATGCTACCGGCTGACGGTTCTGGCGCTGCGCGGTAATCCGGAGACCTTGCACCGCCGCCTGCTACTGGGCGAGGAATACATTGCGGTGGCTCGGTCTACTCCCAGCGCCCATCTTCTGGCTGAAGCTCATCACTGGCAGGCTCTGAATTACCTCGAATCCGGACAGCTTGATGAACTGGAAACGCTTCTCGAGCGCTATGAGAGTCTCAGCACCGCTCGTTTAGGGCTGCATCAATACCGGGCGGCCGCCTACCGCGCGACCTTGGCCTTGTTGCGCGGCGAATGGACGGACTTGGAGAGGCGAATCGAGGCGTTGCTGGAGATCGGTACGAAAACTCGCAGCGACGACGCGCACGGTGTTTATGGTGCGCAGATGTTTGCGCTTAACCGAGACCTTGGCCGCTTGCAAGCGCTAGCGCCACACGTTGAGCGGGTTGCAGCGAGCAGCCGTCGGCGCATCTGGGAGCCTGGTCTTATGCTGATGTGTGCCGAGATTGGCATGCTCGATGACGCGCGTCGAATTTTTAACCGGATCGCCGAGCAGGATTTCCGTGCCATATGCCGGGACGATATGTACGTGACCTGCTTGGTGTTTTGTGCGGAGACCTGCTGCACTTTGGCGGATGCCGAGCGTGCAGTGACGCTCTATGAATTGTTACAACCCTACGCTGGGCAAACGGCCAACCATCCAACCGCCGTATGCTTCGGTGCCGCCGAACTCTCCTTGGCCATGCTCGCTTGCACCGCGAATTGGCCCGATCGCGCCATCGAGCACTTCGATCACGCGATATCGCTCAATCGCACAATGCGCGCCTGGCCCTGGCTTGCTCGAACTCTGTTTCGGCACGGAGCTTTTCTGGTAGCACGGCAGACGGATGCAGAGCGGCGGGTTGGTCTTCAACAGCTACGCGAAGCCGAGCACCTCGCGCGTCGAATCGGAATGACGCGCCTGATTGAAGATATCGATGCCTTGCTGCATGGGAGCGGAGATCGCGTAAGGTATCCTGACGATCTTACTGCGCGCGAAGTAGAGGTCCTGCGTCTGCTCGCCATTGGTCGGACCAACAAGGATGTTTCCCTCGTACTGTCGATCAGTCTGAATACCGTTGCAACGCATGTCCGGAATATTCTGAATAAGACACAATGCGCTAATCGTACCGAGGCCGCTGCCTACGCAATCAGGCACGGATTGCAAGGTTCGGAATCGACTACAGTTACCGCCTAGCTCTATCGGAGATGATCATGGCGCTATTCATGATAGAAAGAAATTTCGCCACCGCGCTGAACGCCTCGGCAGCCGACCTCAAGGCTATCGTCGAGATCAACGACCAGACCGGTGTTAAGTGGTTGCAGTCATTCCTGTCCGCCGATAAGCGAAAAACATATTGCCTTTACGAAGCAGAAAGCGGGGATGCCATCAGGGAGGCTGCCAGGCGTGCCGGTCTCCCGGCGGATGTTGTCATCGAGCTTGCGGGTGAGCTGCGTCCAGAGGCGTTGGTTTCGGCATGACGCGACGCTTGGCGGCGGATGCAGTGCGGGGCAGGGCTTGATCACACGTGTGGGTCCGTGAGGTGGCCTGCTGCCGCGGCGTCGTCGAACGGGATGAACGCTTGATTCGGGCAGTCGCCGCACCGGATGGCAAGGACTCGGGCGAAACATGGGCGGCACCAGTTGAGGACGCCTACTTGCTGCGCCTCACTGAAGCCGCAGGCCGCACATGTACTTCGGTTAACAATAACATCTATATTTATCTCGGCGTATCAGCTACTTATCTCGCGATAACAGGGCAAAATATTAGACACCCCGATCATCGTATCCACCGCCGAATCAACGGGTTACTTGTCTTTTGGATCCCGGCTGAAAATCCGCGTGTCGGTGGTTCGATTCCGCCCTGGCCACCGTGAAATCAAGGTTTTAGACGCGCCGGACGGTCGCGCGCTGTGAAATATGCTCACAGCGGGGGAATATTCGCCGATTGTTGTGCCTCTGTTGCGCGATGTTGCTGCTCTTCAATGGTGAGAAGATTCGCACACGGAACTCGGCGTTGTCGGCGAGTTGATAGTCGCATGTCACGAGTGAGCAGCGGTTTCTGCCTGCAGCGTTGCGTGGCGGGAGCACTCGGCGCTCTCCTGCTTCTGTCCGGCTCATCGTGGCTCACATCCGCCGCCGACGCGAAGCGTCTAACTGCAATCCTCCTCATTGCGCGCGACGAACTGCCCGATTCCCATTTCGCGGACTCGGTTGTGCTCGTGATGAACAACCTCGGGCCCGCCCCGGTCGGCATCATCATCAACAGGCCGATGCCGATTCCTGTCTCGCGTCTCTTTCCGGATCTCAAGCGCCTCGCGCAGGTGCGCGACAAGGTGTACTTCGGCGGACCCGTTGAATTCGGGTCCGTGTGGTTCCTGTTTCGCGCCACCACGCCGCCCGAGCATGCGATCCAAGCTTGTGACGGCGTGTACTTGAGCGCGGACCGGAAGCTGCTGCTCCAGCTGCTCGGCCGCGACAAGCCCATGGACGGTCTGCGGATCTTCGTCGGCCACGCCGGCTGGGCACCGGGTCAGCTGGAGGCCGAGATCGGACACGGCGACTGGAATCTTAAGCGCGCCGAGCCGGAGGCGATCTTCAACGGCAAGTCCGAGCACCCTTGGCCCTCGTCGCAGGCCCCAAAGCCCAGCACCTAACGATCCGCGTCCGCGCAACATCTGACGTCAACGTCGGCTTTCCACCCAGCTCAGGGCGCAGCTTGGCATCGTTTCGGCGCGGCACTTGTAGCCGGGGTGGTGCGCCCTAGAACGCCGACGGCTCCGGCACTATTGCATCGAAATTTTGAAAAGATTGGTAACGTCCTAACTGCGTTGCTTTACACGACAGGGGTTACAGGCATCGCAGGCAAACGCGTCTTCATATCGTCTATAACGATCGTGAGAGGCGGCGCAGCGAGCGAACCGTATGGCCGATCCAGCTGGGCTTCATGGACCTGGCAGGCGTTCTCGTCGCCTGGTGCGCGATGAGACAGGTAATTCCGATTCGTTCGCACCGATCGGCTCGCCAGCGCGGTCGAGGGCGATCGGTATCCCAGTCGACCTCGTCCTTCGCTTCCAGGACGCCGGAAGCATGGTTAAAGTTGCAGAGCAGACTCCTGACAGGAACAGCCAGGAAACCAATCATGACCGATCCAAAGTACAAGGCCTTCACGGCGCTCGACCCTTTCTTCGACATAGTCCAGCAGGGTTTGCGCGGTCTGGTCGATGGCGACCATTATTTCGATACCATTGCCGAGAACGCCGTCTTCGAATATCGATATATTTTCCCTGGATGGCCACAGAAGGTTAATAGTCGCGAAGCACTGATGGCACTTTATGCGGGCTACGGCAACAACATCATCCTGCACGGCGCGGACGCCCTCGTCGTGCATCGATCCCGGGATGCTCGTGTGGTGATCCTCGAATACGATGTGCACGGTAAGATTATCAGAACCGGCGCATCCTACGACAACCGGTTCATCTCGGTTGTTACTATCGAGGACCGCAAGATTGTGCAATGGCGGGACTATATGGATTCGCTCACTGCTATGACTGCGCAAACGCGGTAGCAACGGTTCAGTTTCCATTTTTCTCTGGGCGCCAGGTAGTCTCATACGATCAAACTTCTCGCCCCTCACAGTTTGAAGCAGCCCACGAAGCGCGCCATCCAACGCTGTGCGAAGCCGAGGCCGGCGAACGGCGGGCGCGGATACTTGCTCGCAGAGGTGCGATTGAGCAAGTGCGACAGAGGTGCGCTGGGAGTTTCACTTTTGACACGTCCCGTGAGGGGCAGGTCCGCGCTCGTGGCCAGCTTGCGGTGCACGATGCAACGCTCTGGGATCGCATTGCTGTTTGCAGCCCTTGCGGGTTGCGGCGGGGGCGACAACGGCACTTCTGCCTCTGCGCCAAATTCGGCAACGCTGTCCGACACCATCGACACCATCGTGCACGCGGAAATGCAGCAGAGCGGCATTCCAGCGATAGCTGTTGGACTCGCGAAGGACGGACTGCCGGTCTACGTTAAGACCTATGGCCTCGCCGATGTAGAGAGCGGCGAGGCGGCGGTGACCGGTACGATCTTTGAGCTGGCCTCGCTCACCAAGCAGTTCACCGCGGCCCTCGTTCTGCAACTGCAGGAATTCGGACGGCTGCACGTAGACGATAAGGCCGCAACCTACCTCCCGCAGTATGGCTTGGCGCCCTCGATCACCATTCGCATGTTGTTGAACCATACCTCCGGACTTGCGGACTATCTAAGCTTCCCCGCGTTCCAGAACTGGTATGTGGCAGGTGTCCCGGAGGAGACGGTGCTGATGGCGATTGGCCAGGCAGCTTTGGATAGCCCTCCCGGAACAGCTTGGGCGTACAGCAACAGCAATTATTTCGTTCTTGGTGCGATTATCGAGCAGGTTACCGGTCAGTCCTACGCCGTCAATCTGCAGCAGCGCATCTTCACGCCGCTCGGCCTTACGAGCGCGCACTACGATCTGCCGCCCGCGCCACCCGCCGCGCTGGGTTACTCCCTCAGGAGCGGTTCCGTCGCCGCCGTGAGGCTAGCTAATCGATCGGCGTTGTTTGCCGCGGGCGCGCTGAGCGCTGATGTGAACGATGTCTTGAACTGGGACCACTCACTCTTTTCAGGCGCTGTCCTATCGGCCGGCTCATTCGAGGAGATGACCACGCCGGCAGCGATTGGCGTGGGCGACGGTTCATACTACGGCTTCGGGCTGCTCCTCGACACTTTCCGCGGACGCCGCCGGACTTCCCACACCGGGGACATCGATGGGTTTCTCGCTTACAACCAGGTTTTCCTAGACAACGGCTTTTCCCTGGTGGTGCTGATGAACGGGGACTGGGTCGACCAGCAGGCCCTCGGTGATCACATATACGATGCCGTATGCGGATCTCCGACGTTTACGGCGCTGTGTTAGACGGTGGCTGGCGGATAGGCCCCGAACTTCCGGCACAGCACCGCCACCTTCTCGTCGGCGGCCGCCGGGTCCTGATGGAGCTGGCATACACCACGGCGAGAGGGCTTTAGTGGTTGGGCGCGTAAGGGCTCCAGCGCGACCACGTTGTTATTGCCTGTTAGCCCGGGCGACCCTCCCGCGTAAAGCAGAAAGGGCGGAGTTACCGCCCTTTCTGGTTTTCCGCTGGTCAGTCTACTGACACCTACTCGTCTCCAGACGACGTCGGACAGGGGTTGAACGGCAACGTCCGGTGAAAGTTCTCGTAGATGTATTGCGGCTTACCATTCGGCGCCGGGTAGAAGTTCGCCAGAATGGACCCATACTCTGCCTTCGAGTTTCCGCCGAAGTTGTTGGACGTTCCGGGAAGGAACCGGCCCCCCTCTTGCCATTGGCATTTCCCGTGATCCCCTTCCTCCTGATCCTGCCGCGTGGTGAAGATCGGGTAGAAGTCTGCCCCCTCCGGGGGGTTGACGCAGCCCGCACCCGGATTCGGATCCGCCGGGTTCGACAGGTGCCGCTGGCACGGCGGGTTCGTGGCGAACTCGATGCGCGGCATGTCGCTTTCGAAAGCGACGCGGCTGAAATTCCCCCTGTGACCCTCGCGGTCGGTGAACAACGGGCTGGAGAAGATTACCGGCTCCGCATGGAAGAGCGCATCGAATAATGGGTTGCGGAAGGAGCCCGGCCAGACGTTCTTCCGGTACGGGACGCCATCGAACTCGGCATCGCCATCGAAGCAGCCGCCGATCGGAGTCAGTCCGAACGAGGCGAGGAACCCCGGGTCAACGCACTGGGCGTCATCGAGTCCCGCCGGCGGAGGCGGATCCCTAGCGGGTTCAGAGGTGCACGCACCGAACTCCTGAGCAACCGAGCTGCAATACTCGAAGTGCCCGATCTCGTCCGAAAAGGCGATGTTGTACGTATGCGCTGCCCCCGGCACGCGCGTGTGTTCACTCGAGGTGGCGTACGCGGGATGAAAGTCGTGCGCCAGGTTGTGCGTGGCAAAATTGCAGTCAGTCCCATTGGGATCCCAAAGCACCGAGGCAAAACCGTTGGCGCCGCTCGCGACCATGAAGCCCGTTTGCCCGCTGGTGACATCGTGAACCGTGATCTTGAGCCCGTGCTCGGTATCGGCGAGTGTCACGATCAGCTCGTCACCCGGATTCATCAAGAGCGTCTTGGCATTGGTCGACACAGCCGGCCCGAGTGGGCTGGGTGAGCCCGCGGGAAATGGCACGCCATCCGTTTGGATAAAGGCAAAGTTGACGTATTCGCCGTTAGTGATCGCGGCGCAAGCCGGGTTATTGCCCTGGCCCGTATTGTCATTACTCTGAAAACTGTCAATGTTGAGCGCCGCGGTCCACTGCGTCGCGGTGCCCTCGCCGAACAGCGCGAACAGCCAGCCTGGCGGGTAGAACTGCATCTCCATGAATGCCGTGCCCGGGTGGTTCCCGATGTAGTCGTGCGCGGCCGGGTCGGGGCTGTCAAAGATGTTGTTGTCGCTGTCAGGAGTGCACGGGATGTTGGGACGGCCGGGAGACCCTCCCGGATTGGGGTTACCCTGATCGTCGCACATGGCCATTCCGAACCAGAAAGCCGGGTGCAGCTGGAAGTTCCACGTTCCTCCGCTGCCATCCTGTTTGGGAAGCATCGGCGGATCCCTCGGGAGCGTCATTCGG
>Ga0210384_10006541_pt1 | contig 12416 bp, 10 predicted proteins | sample IncBWH2MmetaG_FD_160574 | JGI IMG/M metagenome (GOLD analysis project Ga0210384, IMG submission 160574) | Forest soil microbial communities from Barre Woods Harvard Forest LTER site, Petersham, Massachusetts, United States - Inc-BW-H-2-M | ecosystem: Environmental > Terrestrial > Soil >... | reverse complement strand
TTTGTTTAGGCTTAACTACTGCCCAGTCTTTACGATCGCGCCTAAAATACGAGGCCTGGTACTATACTCATCTATTATCTTATATCGCAGTAGCGCTTATTTTCTGGCACGAGATTTTAATAGGCAGCGATATTTTACTCAATAAACCGTTACTCTATTACTGGTTATCAATTAATCTTATTACGCTGGTAATTATCTTTCATAGGCTTATTCGGCCTTTTTTGCTCTATAGCAAGCATCAATTTCGAGTCGAAAGAGTGGCAAAAGAAACCTGGGATACATACTCTGTCTATATAAAAGGCAAAAGCTTAGATACGTTTACCTATAAAGCCGGGCAATTCGTGAATTGCCGCTTTCTAACTAAAAGTATTTGGGCACAGGAACATCCATTTTCACTTTCAGATATTCCTAATGGTTCGTATGTGCGGATTACCGTAAAATCTGTTGGTGACTATACTCAAAAAGTGAGGAATATCAAGCCGGGGACGAAAGTATTACTTGATAATCCAAGAGGTCACTTCACCGAAGATCGCCTAAAGAATCATAAGCCAGTTCTCATTGCCGGAGGGTCTGGCATTACGGCGGTTTATCCTGTCTTATGTGCTATGGCTAAAACCCATAAAAAAGTTGTACTTTTATATGCCTGCAAGACACCTCGTGACGTTGTATATAAAAACGAAATTGAACGCCTAAAAAAGAATTTTAAAGTTGAGGTGCATTTATTCTTTAACGATGTGAAGCGGGGAAGTTCTACGATCGATGAATTTACATTAAAAAAGATACTGAGCCGCTCCAAGATTACACCCGACTTTTTTATATGCGGGCCAAAAAAAATGATGGCACATATATGCGAAATACTTAAACGTTATAATGTCGATCCGTCTCTTATTCATACGGAAGAATTTAAATGGTAATTACGTAAGTTCTAATCTTAAACTATTTGAAAGTTTATGATAAAAAGCCTCTTAAGTTGTATACATTTAAGTCGTTTGCTCCAAGGCGGTCTTAAGAGACTCTTTGTATAATTTACTGGTACACGTTGCCCCGGTTAATATATTAATCTTGTTTGATGATTGCAGCCTCAAGGTTTCTTTAACTAACAGTGGTTCTGCCTGAGCGGATATTTCTTTGGTAAATTTAGAATCATCAGGCATTGTCAGAAAGTTAATAGTCTTTATTTGGTGGCCAGAAATCGACACGCCTATTTGAACATTGCCGCAACTACCATTAAACAACTTACCTGTGTATGAACCGTTTTTATAATTAACAACATCAATAGGTTGTTTAAATGGATCACCCGCATAGGCTAGGGAAGGATGATCTGCTTGCCGAGAGTATTTTTGAGCATTTGGTTTAATTGAGCCGAGGATTATAGCTGCACCAATACCAGTCAGTACCATTAACAAGATAAGATCTCTTTTAATTTTCCGTTTCAACATGGTGTTTAATATAATTGACTTTCACAAAGCAGACAATTAAAAAATAACCGAAGCTCTGTAACGAACTGCTTGAATGGATTTTTAGTGTAATTATTGATTGATATTTATACTTTGATGTGGTTGTGAATCTGGGTGTAATATTACGCTTTTAACGTATGCAACTGTGGACTCTGTAGCCCCTAATTCATTTAATAGTTCGAGTTGCGATTTGGCAACTTCGTTTTGAACCTGTTGGCTATTCATAACACTATTTGGTACTGGTTTACCTGGGTGTTCACGTTGCCAAGTGATATAACGATTACCTTCATTGGCCTGACGCCATTCAAAACTTGTTAAAACGTCCAGATTCGCTTGTTCGTTAAGGGTGTTTACGGTCGTATTATTAGTGGTAGTGAGAAAGGGATTAGCTTCACGGTCGTTGATAACTATTAACCTCTGTTTAGGCTCTACTCCCACATTATCTCGTACTCGTACGACAGTACCGTTAAACCTTTCGAAATCATCAAAAAAGTACTTACTCTTTACTTTTACGAGCCCTTCAAGGGACTTATGTACCTGTTCTTGCTCCTGTGCACTCCCAATAACTGGCCAATTACCAGCTTCTTTTCGTTCGGTAGGGGGTATAGGATGTTTCTCGGTAGCGCCCGCGGCTGGTACAGTTCCACTCGCTACCGCTAAACTACCAGCCAAGACACTAACGGCAATGGTTCGATTGATGCGTTTTTTAATGTTTGGAGAATTTTCTGGCATATTGGACATAACGTTAAAATATTACCATAAGCTTTGATAAAAGTCAATAAGATTGTAGTTAATTATAAAGGTTATGTGCGTATCTAAGTTTGACATCATCTGTGGCGGCTGCAATAATCATGTTAATGCTTGAATAAATGGTATGGCAACACATAAAACCCCTAAAACCAAAAAGATAAATAAATCGAAAACCTTTATAAAAAATCGTACTCTCGTTAAACATTTCTTGGTGAATAAATTTAGCATAGCAAGGATGAGCGTATTTATTGTTGTCTTTGCAGCTATCGGCAGCGCCTTACTGATTCTTACTCATGCTGCCACTCCAACCAAATGGGAAATTGATGCTCAAAGAGATAACTGTCCTTTAGGTGCTTTTGATATTCCTAAACCAGCTATTTACCAGGGGAATTCATATCCTATCAATTCAGCAGCTGGCGGTTGTACAAGGTTGCTAAAACGACTTATTGCCTATAAAACAACTTACAGTGGTTCTATTAAAACCATTGACACGGTTTTTGGGCCAGCTCTAACACTCGCTATCAAGGGGATCAAGCGTGACTTTAATGATCTTGACTCTCTTCGCCAGTATGATGGCAATGTTGACAGTCATTTTTGGGTTATAGCGATGTATATTGCTAATACTGGCTACACTCCCGGGGTAGCATCCGCACCAACGGGTTCACCCTATGGCTGTAATAGCAACAGGTATTCTGCGCTTGTGGATTCAAATGCTAGTTTTGCAGGTACCGACCAAGGTATTGATTTTGTCCCGGCTAATTCCACCGGCTTTTATATTTGTGCCCCTGGACCAGGCACAATAACTCTGGCTGATCAAACGGGACACACTTTTAACCGAACCCCGGGAACAGCTGAGATAATAGAACATTTAGACAGACCACCAAACGCCCCTAGTAGCAGCTCTTACATTTATTATGCCGAAATAATCCAAATTAATTCCAGTATTCATGTTGGGGTACACGTCAATAAAGGTAATATCATTGGGCATAATGCTCAGAGCCCAGGGATTGAGGTTGGTTGGGCACCAAGTGCTACCAAAGGATTCATGTGTGGTATTGGTGGTGCAACCTCTTGTGGGACAAGTTTTGGCAACTGGATAACAATTATATCTGCTGGTGGAGCGCCTTAGAGATATAGAACAAGAGATATAGCTCATTGATAGAATGCAAGGGAATAAGATACGTACACCTAAGTTCCACAGCTCGCAAACTTAATTGAAGCAATTAAGCGGATCAATTATAGACAACAATCGATTTATAAGGGCTGGTGTAAAAGCTTAAGCTTTGTATTATAATCAACCATAATGGCTAAAAACTCTAAAAAGACCAGAGATATATCTGATGATGTACCACACCGGGCATCAGATATTATTGAAAAACCCGTTAGTCCAATCAAGTCCTTCCCCATACCAGATGCTACATCTCAAACCAGTAAAGTCGAAATTGCCACTGTTCATGAGATCAAACCACAAGAAAGTTCTAAAAGTAATGAGACACCTAAAAGCAAAGACTCTAAAGTCAATAAGCTGATTATGCTCGTTGTCGCAGTTTTGATTATTGGTATTGCGTCTATTACTTGGCACAATCACCAAAAGAAGATAACTAAGGTAAATAATCCCTGTTCTGATGCATTACTTAAAGAAGCTGCTGCCAACTTTGACGGTAAGAAACTAGCTGCTCTTGAAAAAATTGTGGCACAGATAAAATCTATTCCGAACTATCAACGTGATCCGAATTGTATGTATGTGCTTACCAGCTATTACATTACTAGCAGTGATCCAGCTAATGCCAGTAAAAGTTTTGGTTTGTTGAAGCAAGACTATAAACCCACACCTGGCTTTAGCCCAATACTGCAGACCAATTCTACAACCATGTCTACATTGGAATCCGAAATAATTGCTTTAGAGGGCAACCAGACAGGGACAACAAATAATGCCTATGGTGTAGATGCTCAAGGCCAAATTCAACAACTAGGATCTTCCCAATGAAACGCTTATCGTCATCTTTAGACTCGGACGTTAATCAGTTAATGCGAACCTTAAAATTTAGCAGCCGGATGGCCAGCTTTGTTATGTTATGCCTGATTTTCGCTATGGTTATTCATCCTTCAAAGGCACACGCTTCAACAATTTGGACTCCGGCACAGCAGGCATTGTATAGCACACTTATGCCAGCCTTTAACTTTAACACTCTAAATCAATGTAGCAACCAACCGCTCAGTCCGGCTTATACACAATGGATTTCTGACGTTGGTGTCCCAAAAAGTACCATTAAAGCTGTTCCTTTCAATGCGCCGTCAGTACAGCTACAGTTTAATTATAATGGTGCCGTCTGTCATTCACCGGGTGGTAGCATAACAGCAAATAACTTATTAATAACAGACGCTGGACCGGGGATACCTGACCTAGCTCTTCCTCCTAAAAATCAATTTGGCCTTAATCTGGGTGGGCCTAATGCACCAACTGGTACATATGACAGCCACAGTAATACCTTTACCCTTAATGCACCAGGTGGTAATTTCACATCATTAGTTACCGTTGTCACCGTAACAGGCCACTTTAAACAAATTAACGAATTCAATCCTGGAGTCTATGAATGTGTTGGCGTACCAACTCCGGTTACCAGTCTGACTGATTTTGGGCCATGTCAACCAACCCCATTTAGTATAAGAATAACGATCCTTATACCAAGTAATCAACCGACTTTAAGTGTCGCCGCTTCGTGTAATGGCACCAGTCAGCCCAGTACTTTTAATGTTACTTCAGGCGATAAAGATGCCATCCCGCCAGGTCTCGCCAATGTCTATTCAGTTCACTGGCAACTGCAAGATTCTCCGAACGGCATAGCCTGGGTTAATAGCGGAATTAACGTTGGGACTACGGTAAATGAATTTGGCGGCACAATCGTGACACACGGTGTCGCATTCAATGCCTTACCAGGCGATGTTTTTCACCGGATAGTAGCCACTACCAATGGCTATGGAGTGCCGATACCCACAACTGCTTTTAGTAGAGTATGGGGACCCTGTCGAGCCGATACCCCGCCGGATGTACATATATCTGCCAATTGTAATTTAATTGGGCCAGGTATACCTGGATTTACAATTAAGTCAGGCGACCCCGATTATAATTTATTTAATAACCTTCTCTATTCAGTTCAGTATATCGTTCGAAATAGCGCTGGTGCGATTATTCCTGGCGGAAGTGGCGTCATGAAGCGTCCCACGTATCCCTGGAATGGATTTCCGGCGGGAGAAGTTGTTCATAATTTTAACTTAAAAACCATCGCTAGTTATAATCCGACTCAGACCTATACTATTGAAGCTTTAACCACTGGGATAACTCCATCCGGAGCAGTTGGCCCAGCCTCGTCATTAAAAACTGATACGACTGCACCATTGAACTGCGGGGTGCCACCGCCAATCTGTAATGGGATAAGTGAAGTACCAACCCCCATATTACCCGGTAATCCTTTTACGGTAACATTCAGTATTAAATACACTGGCGCTACACCGATTCCCAATACCTGGACTCTCGCCGCAGGGACAAGTCCAGCGCTGTTAGTGGGTGCAACGAAATTAAATGACACTGGTGTCAAGACTCAGGGAGGTTTTACAGCCACGGATGTCTTCTCCTCCAGCGGTGTGCCATCAGGTAGCTATACGGTAAGTTATACCTTTACTTCACCTGTTGATGGGACTGTAACATGTCCGTACAGTTTAAGTGTTATCTCGACAACTTCACCCTATTTAGGAATCTATGGCGGTGATATCTTTGCTGGTGCCGGCTTTGGTAGTCCCTGTACAAATAATCCTAATGCCTATATCACCGGTTCGTTAGTTGGAGAAGGTGGCGTCGATCAATTAGCTGCCTTTGCCCTGGGGCTTATCAACAGCTTTAATAGTGCTGCACTCCGTACGACACCTCCGACATCACCATATGGTCTTGATTTTGCCAATTCCCCGGCCGGAACGCATGGAAATTTTGTTGGTGCTAACTGCATCGTACCGGATACCGCACCTGCAACTAGTACAGCAATTACTGTCGATGGTCCCATTCCATCTGTGGGTGGCCCATCATTTAAAGCAACTATGCCCAATCTTAGAATTTCCGCCAGCACATTAAGCGCTGGCCAGCACACCAAAATTTACGTAACAGGTAATGTCATTATCACTGGTGATATAACCTACGGAGGTGTCTGGGCCAAAGCGGATGACGTACCTTCACTCACCCTCGTGGTAACCGGTAACATTTACATTGACAAAAGTGTTGCCCAACTCGATGGAACGTACGAAGCAGTACCAACTGGGCCACCTGGACCAATTAACGGTGTAATAAATACTTGTGTTGATGCTGGTGTTGGTCCTGGCCCTGCCACGAAAATCTATGCAAGAGGTGATTTAGCTGACCCTACATATCAAAGCAATTGCCAGCTAAAGCAACTAACCGTTAATGGATCTGTGGTTGCTCAGCATATTGACTGGATGCGAACCTACGGGAGTCTTACTTACTTCCAAGCCGAAGAAAATCCCTATACTGGAGCCGCACCATTTCCGCCTGCACATCCTTGTCAATCTCCGCCAGTGCTACCCAATAAACTAACCTGTAGTGGGGAAGTCATCATCAACGGTCCCGAAACATACATCGGTCAAGGCTCAAGTAATACACTTAACCCCAAGTTTAGTTACTTTACAAGTCTGCCACCAGTTTTGTAGTCTTCATTTGTCTATAATTGTGGAAAGACTGTGTTGTAAGAAGGTGCTTATGGTATAATCGGGTCAATATGTCTTTACTGAGTGGGGTATCTGATTTTTTTGGTCTGGACATTGGCACCACAGCCATCCGCTTAGTGGAACTTCGAGGTAGCGGAAAAGTTCGGGCCCTGCTAAAGTATGCCTCTATTCCGATCGATGCAAAAACTGCTCTCAGTGACTCTAAAGTTGATCAGCAAAAGCTAGCTCAGACTATCGAGCAATTGCTTAATCAAGCTCATATTAGTACCCGGCATGCGGCAGTAGGCTTAGCGTCAAACCGCGTCTTCTCAACCGTAGTAGATATTGATCGTCTGTCACCAAATGAGCTAGCCTCATCGATTAAATACCAGGCAGATTCTATAATCCCGACACCTTTGGATGAATCCAAAATGGATTGGGCGCTTCTGGGTGACTCGCCGAAAGATAAAGCGAAGGTCGAGGTATTAATCAGCAGCGCGAGTAATACTTTTATAGAAGCTCGACTGGATATGTTGGAGTCGATAGGTCTTAACGTAATTGCTTTTGAACCCGATAGTATAGCACTCACCCGGGCAGTCATTCCCACAGATTCAGTAGCTCCAGAAATGATACTGGACATTGGATATAAATCAACAGATCTGGTTATTAGTGCTGCTGGCGGTCCACGTTTAATTCGGTCAATTCCAACTGGTACTGATGCAATTGTTAAAGCCGCTTCGCAAAGCCTCAACATCGACACCACCCAGGCTAAACAATTTGTCTTTAAATTTGGACTTAGCCAAGATAAGCTGGAAGGCCAGATCTATCATGCTATCTTAGGTACAGTTGATATCTTGGTAACAGAGATTGAAAAATCAATTAAGTTCTTCCAAACCCGTTATCCGGGTAGCCGCTTAGAGCGAATTATTGTCACTGGCACCGCCTCGACATTACCTGAATTTCCACTTTACATTGCCAACAAGTTTGGCATAAATGTCGAGATAGGAAATGCTTGGCGCAATGTGTCGTTTCCGGCTGATCGTCAAAACGAACTACTCGCAGTATCTAATCAGTTTTGTGTGGCCGCTGGTCTGGCCGAGAGGGAAGAGTAATGGTTCAGTTCAACCTCCTACCAGACATAAAGATGAACTACATCAAGGCTCGTCGCACGAAGCATATGGTGTTACTATTCGCCAGTTTAGCTGCAATCGCGAGCTTATCCATTATGATTTTGTTACTGGTAGTGGTGGATGGACTACAAAAAAAGCATTTAAGCGATGTGAACAATGATATCAAGACTTCCATCAGCACCCTCAAGAATACAAAAGATTTGACTAAGATTCTCACTATCCAGAATCAGCTCAAAACATTACCCAAACTGGATAATCAAAAACCGGTTACGTCTCTACTGTATGGTTACTTAGGACAAATAATACCTGCCCAGATAAATATTAATAATCTTACGGTTGATTTTACGAAAGACACTATGACCTTTACTGGTACGGCTGATTCCCTCGATCGAATAAATATATTCGTAGATACGCTCAAATTTACAACCTATTCGACTCAAGATAATCAAAATAGTCAAAACAATGCTTTTTCTGGCGTAGTGTTGGCGAGTTTTGCACGAAGTACGTCTAACGCTACCTATTCGATTAATACGAGTTTTAACCCGGCTATCTTTGATAGTTCAAAAAAAATAACATTAACCGTGCCGCCAAACAAGATTACAACTCGTTCGCAGACCGACCAGCCGTCCGCTAGTTTATTTACTACTAGTCCCGCTTCTTCAAACAGTACTGATACAACTAACATTACAGGGCAATAGGAAGGAGACATATGGCGCTTAAGGTACTATCAAACAAACGATTCCAGATTGACAAAGCAAACGCCACTATTGTTGTGGTGACTGCTATAAGTTCTTTTATCGTGATATTTTCACTTGTTGCCTCTAATGCATTACTCAGTCAACGTAATTATCAATCTCGTGTAATAGCCAAAAAAGAAAAAGCTCGTAATGCGCTCAAACAAAACATTGCTACGTCCAAAGCGCTCATAAATTCTTATAAAGCGTTTATTGGTACTGCTCAAAACGTAATTGGAGGTAACCCAAATGGACAAGGCAATCGCGACGGTAATAATGCCCAAATTACGTTGGATGCGTTGCCAAGCTCATATGATTTTCCAGCTGTCACAAGCAGCCTAGAAAATATTTTGACCCAAAACGGCGTTACCATACAATCTATCACTGGTACCGACAATGAGCTTAGTCAAATAGCTCCAAAAAAGAATACAAAGGTGCAACCAATACCCATACCGTTTAACATTAGTGTAATTGGCCAATATCAATCAATACAGAACCTGATAAGTATTTTTGAATCTTCAATACGCCCGTTTTCCATAATCTCAATCAATTTGTCAGGTACTGATGCAGCCTTAAACGCTAACATTAAAGCTCAAACCTACTATCAACCCGAAACCACTCTTAATATAAGCTCAGAGGTAGTTAAATGAAACAGAAAGACATTGCCGTTGTTGTTGTCATAGCGATAATAAGCGGTGTATTATCAATTTTTATCAGTAAAGCGATCATTGTGCCACCAAAAAATCGACAGCAAAAAGTAGAAGTTATCGGTGCTATAAGTTCAGATTTACCGCAACCGGATAGTAAATATTTTAACGCGCAATCAATTGATCCGACACAGCTTATAACTATCGGAACCAATAATAACCCCCAGCCTTTCAGTAACGGTACCAATAATACGAATGGTCATTAGGACGTTTTAGGATGTGCGGCGTTTTACATTTTTATTGTCAAATAACTGACAATTGTTTGAGTAGGTGGCTATGAGCGTGTTATCAGCCAGTGTTGAAAAACAGGTTGAAGACAGTCTGATAAGTGATGGCAAGCTAACGGCCGAAAAGCTGGAAGAGTTCAAGAAATTGGCTGTTAATGGGTCCACGCCGCTGATGAGTTTACTTGTGAGCAGCGGTGTTATTAGCGACGAAGAACTTACACATGCCATCGCCCGCACCACAAGGGTGCCATATGTGAATCTAAGTGAAGCCACTATTGATGCTGACGTGCTTGATCTCTTGCCACAGGATATAGCTGATCGCTATATGGCTGTACCATTGGGGGAAATGCAACACCGATTGGTGGTGGCAATGCTAGATGCGGACAATGTCCAGGCAGTGGACTTTTTGGCCAATAAGATTGGACGACCATTAAAAGTTTACGCTGCGAGTGAATCCGGCATCAAACATATTTTGCAGCAGTATAAAGATCAACTTAGAACTGAAGTAGCTGGTGTTCTGGAAAAGGCAGGAAAAGAAGTTGATGCTGCTGCTAAAACTAGCAAAGAAATGATTGGCGACAGTGCCATAAAAACGATCGTAGAAGATTCACCAATAAGTAAGGCTTTGTCAACAATATTGGAATACGCCGCCAAAAACCGTGCCAGCGATATCCACATAGAACCGATGGAGAGAGAGCTAAAAATTAGAGCCAGGATTGATGGCGTTTTACGCGAAATCATGAAACTCCCTAAATCTACCGAGGCGCCACTCACATCGCGAATAAAAATATTATCCAATATTAAAATTGATGAACATCGTATACCACAAGATGGTGGCTTTACTATTATGGTTGACCATAAACCGATTGATTTACGTATTGCTATTTCACCAGTAGTCTGGGGCGAACAAGTTGTCATCCGTCTGCTAGACAAAAGTGGCACAAGTTTGTTGTTAGAGGATATGGGTTATCACGGCCGAGCCCTGAGAAAAATTCGCGAGGGGCTCAAACAACCTAACGGTATGATCTTGACCAGTGGTCCAACCGGATCAGGCAAATCGACATCTATGTATGCTTTGATTCAGGAAATAAAGGATGAAAGTATCAACATCGTCACGCTTGAAGATCCGGTTGAATATAAGGTTGACGGCATCAACCAAATTCAAGTTAATACCGATGTTGGCCTGACTTTTGCCTCTGGCCTTCGCTCTATTTTGCGTCAGGATCCTAACGTTATTATGGTGGGCGAAATTAGAGACAAAGAAACAGCCACCCTGGCAGTTCAGGCTGCGCTGACAGGTCACTTAGTTTTCTCAACACTTCATACTAACTCTGCAGCCGGAATCTTGCCGCGACTACTTGATATGGGTATTGAACCATTTTTGATTGCCTCGACCGTCCATACTGTCATTGGACAGCGGTTGGTGAGGCGAATTATAGATGATAAAGAAGCCTACCAATCCGATAAAACCGAGACCGAAGCCATTCATCAGACGTTAAGTAAATTATTACCAGCTACTGAAGCTGACAAAAAAACTGTTGGTGAGGATCTGGGATACCAGGACTTGCCACTCCGAACGCAAAACGCTTATACTTTGTACAGGGGCAAAGATAGCAAGGATGGACTTTACGGTTACAAAGGTCGCTTGGGTCTATATGAAGTATTTAATGTAACTGACAAAATCCAAACTCTGATATTGAAGCGAGCTACCAGCGCTGAAATTCAGGCAGCTGCCCAAACCGAAGGCATGATAAGTATGCGTGAGGATGGTTATCTAAAAGCTCTAGCAGGTTATACAACGTTATCAGAAATAAATCGAGTTGCAGCTACAGATAGCGCCTAGGAAAGGAAACAATGGCCACAACAACCCCAGCCCAAAATACAAGAATCGAAATCCTCCTTGAAGAAGTTGTCAAAAAGAAAGGTTCTGACCTCCATCTACAGGTTGGCCAGCCACCTATCATACGGGTAGATGGTGTACTATCACGAATGAGTGGTATAGAGCCCTTGACGGAGGAGACCGTTGAGAAACTAATTTTTGCGATCCTTGATGAAGACCAAAAACAGATACTGCTTAAGGATAAAGAGTTTGACTTTAGCTTTGCCTTTGGTGATCTAGGGCGGTTTCGCGTAAACGCTTTTCATGAACGCGGAAACATGGCAGCTGCACTCAGATTGATACCAAATGAGATACTTAGCATCGAACAACTTGGTTTACCACCAACTGTGAGTAAATTCGCTGATTATCCCCGAGGATTAGTCCTGGTGACTGGCCCGACCGGGTCAGGTAAATCCACCACATTGGCAGGTTTAGTCGGCAAGATTAATGAAGATCGAGCGGCCCATATCATCACTATAGAAGACCCAATTGAATATACTCATAATTCTAAAAAATCGATTGTCGTCCAGCGGGAAGTACATTACGATACGTATTCTTTTAGTGCTGCGCTTCGGTCGAGCTTGCGTGAGGATCCTGATGTCGTTCTTGTTGGTGAAATGCGTGATCTGGAAACAATATCATCTGCTATTACTATTGCCGAGACCGGCCACTTAGTGCTGGCGACTTTGCACACAAACTCTGCTAGCCAGAGTATCGATCGTATGGTTGATGTTTTTCCGCCACATCAGCAACCGCAAATTCGGGCTCAACTTGCAAATATTCTTATGGCAATATGCTCACAACGTTTGATACCGGCGATTG
>Ga0210384_10006540_pt1 | contig 12416 bp, 11 predicted proteins | sample IncBWH2MmetaG_FD_160574 | JGI IMG/M metagenome (GOLD analysis project Ga0210384, IMG submission 160574) | Forest soil microbial communities from Barre Woods Harvard Forest LTER site, Petersham, Massachusetts, United States - Inc-BW-H-2-M | ecosystem: Environmental > Terrestrial > Soil >... | reverse complement strand
GGCGCAGCGAGACGCTGCTGTCGCACCTCGTGTCCACCTCGCCCGACTGGATCACGCTCACCGAGTTCGCCAGCGGCCGCTACGCGATGGTCAACCCGACCTTCCTGGCCACCACCGGCTACCGCGCCGAGGAGGTCATCGGCCGCACGCCCAGCGAGCTCGGGCTGTGGGCCGACGCCACGCAGCGCGACCGCATCTACCGCATGCTCGACCAGCACCAGGCGGTGCAGAACTTCCCCGCCACGATGACCACGCGCGACCGACGCCGCGTGGCCATGCTGGTATCGGCCGCGCGCTTCACGATCGACGACGTCGACTACCAGATGACCAGCGCCCGCGACGTCACCGCCAGCGAGCAGGCGCGGCGCGAGCGCGAGGCGATCCTGGAGAACGCGCTGGTGGGCATCTCCTTCACGCGCGACCGCCGCATCGTGATGACCAACGCGCGCTTCGACGAGATGTTCGGCTGGCCGCGCGGCGCGCTGCAGAACCAGCAGCAGCGCGTGACCTGGCCCTCCGACGCGGCCTTCGACGCGATGGGCGAGCAGATCGCGCCGGCGCTGTCGCGCGGCGAGCAGGTCGACATCGAGGTGCCGATGATGCGCCGCGACGGCAGCACCTTCACCGGCCGGCTGCTGGCCAAGGCGCTGGACCCGACGCAGCCGGCCAGCGGCACCATCTGGCTGGCCGAGGACGTGACCGAGCGCCGGCTGGTGGAGCAGGCGCTGGCGCGCGCCCGCGACGAGGCCGAGGCCGCCAACCGCGCCAAGAGCGCGTTCCTGGCCAACACCAGCCACGAGATCCGCACGCCGCTGAACGCTCTGGTGGGCCTGGCGCAGCTGGCGCGGACGCCCGAGGTCGACGACCGCCGGCGGCTGCAGTACATCGAGCAGATCTGCGACTCGGCCGACACGCTGTCGGCCATCCTCTCGGACATCCTGGACCTGTCCAAGATCGAGGCCGGCAAGCTGATCGTCGACCGCGTGGCCTTCGACCTGCGCGGCCTGATCGGCATCCTCAAGCAGGCCTACGGCGCGCTCGCCGACACCAAGGGCCTGACGCTGTACGTGCACGTCGACGACGACGTGCCTCAGCACGTGCTGGGCGACCCGATGCGGCTGCGCCAGGTGCTTGCCAACTACCTCACCAACGCGCTGAAGTTCACCACCACCGGCAGCATCATGCTCAACGTGCAGCGCGGCGTGGGCTACCGCCTGCGCTTCGAGGTGATCGACACCGGCGCGGGCATGGACGCCGCGGCGCTCTCGGTGCTGTTCCTGCCGTTCAGCCAGGTCGACAACTCGATCACGCGCAAGGTGGGCGGCACCGGCCTAGGCCTGTCCATCTGCAGCGAGCTCGCGCGCCTGATGGAAGGCAGCGTGGGCGTCAACAGCGAGCCCGGCAAGGGCAGCGTGTTCTGGGTCGACCTGCCGCTGCCGGCGGTGAGCGCGCAGCAGCTGGAGGAGCACGAGAGCACCTCCGGCCTCGACGCGCTGCAGGGCACGCGCATCCTGATGGTGGAGGACAACGCGGTCAACATGATGATCGCCGTGGCGCTGCTCGAGCGCTGGGGCGCCATCGTCGACCAGGCCGACGACGGCGCGAGCGCGCTGCACGCGATCGATCAGGCCCACCAGGCCGGCAACCCGTTCGACATCGTGCTGATGGACGTGCAGATGCCCGGCATGAGCGGCCACGAGGTCACGCGGCGGCTGCGCCAGCGCTACGACCGCAACACGCTGCCCATCGTGGCGCTCACCGCCGCGGCGCTGGTGTCGGAGCGCGAGGACGCGATGGCCGCGGGCATGAACGACTTCCTCACCAAGCCGATCGACGCGGAGCGGCTGCGGCAGACGCTGCGACACGTGTTGATGGAGGCCGAGGCGCGCGTGGAACGGTGAGGCGGCGCCGCCGGGTGACTACACTGCCCGCATGCAAGCACTGACCACTTCCGCGCGCCCGCGCATCGGCTGGGGCCTCGTTGGCGCCGGCGGCATTTCCGACGCGCATGCGCGTGCGCTGTCGTACGTGCCCGAGGCCCGGCTCGTGGCCGTTGGCTCGCGCGATGTCGCCAAGGCGCAGGCCTTCATCGACAAGCCGCGTGGCGACGAGTCCATCACCGAGCCCGTTCGCGCGCACGGCAGCTACCAGGCGCTGGTCGACGACCCCGAGGTGGACGTCGTCTACATCGGCACCCCGCATCCCGACCACGCCCGGACGATGGCGCTCGCGCTCGCCGCTGGCAAGGCGGTGCTGTGCGAGAAGCCGTTCACGCTGAACCGCCGCGAGGCCGAGTCCGCCGTCGCGCTCGCGCGAAGGCACGGCGTCTTCCTGATGGAGGCGATGTGGATGCGCTACGTGCCGGCGATGGTCGAGCTGAAGCGGCTGCTGGCCGAAGGCGCCATCGGCGAGCCGGTGTCCGTGTCGGCCGATTTCGGGTTCTCGGCCGCCGGGCTGCCCGCGACCCACCGCGCGCTGGCGCCCGAGCTGGCCGGCGGCGGCCTGCTGGACATCGGCATCTACCCGCTCAACCTCGCCGCCTTCGTGCTAGGCGACATCGTCGGCGTGCAGGCCGACGCGGAGCTGGGCCCCACCGGCGTCGACGTGCACACCGTCTTCAACATGCGCCACGCCGGCGGCCAGCGCAGCCACGGCATGAGCTCGCTGCGCGCCACAACGCCCTGCCGCGCCACCATCCTCGGCACGAATGGCTCGATAGCCATCACGCCGCCGTTCTACGCCGCGCAGCAGCTGCGCGTGTCGCGCGGCACGCGCCCGTGGGAAGAGACGCCGGTGGAGATCGTCGACAAGCCCTGGCGCGGCAACCGCTACGTGCACCAGGTCGAGGAAGTGCACCGCTGCCTGCGCGCCGGCCTCGCCGAAAGCCCGGTGATGCCGCTGGACGAGACCGTGGCGCTGGTGGGCTGGATGGACACGATGCGCGCGCAGTTCGGCCTGCGCTACCCCGGCGAATAGCGTGCCGCGATCAGACCGACTCGCTGCGCGGGGACTCGGCCGGGATCTGCTGCATCAGGTCCTTCACGTGCACCATCGAGCCGATCGCGGTGAACATGAGGACGACAGCGATCAGTCCGATGAAGAGGTACTGCAGCACCACCACGCCCAGCGCGCGCAGGTAGGTCGTGTCCAGGATCAGCATGAAGCCCAGCGCCGCGGCGAAGATCGAGAGCAGGCCGCCGCCGTGGAACAGCCGTACCGCGATGCCCACGATCAGGGAGGACACGATCAGTGCCAGCAGGCTGCTGCCGAACCCGGTTCGACGAGCGCCGACGATGCGTGCGGCGATCATCACCGGCACGACGGTCAGGAGCAGGATGACGGCGACGACGACGATCAGTAGCATGGCGTGGCTTTCTTCCGGGAGGTTGGAGTCTCAGGTGCGGCGAGGCGCGGCCCCGCCATTGTCGTCCGGCGCGGCGTTCAACCCAGCGTGAGGCTGGCGCTCACCGCGCCCGCGCGGTCGGCGCGGGCGTCGACCTTGACGACGCTGCCCCGGGGCGCGCGCACGATCCATTCCTGCAACGCGCGGTCGGCGGTGACATCGCGATCCGGCAGGAACGCCTGCAGCGAGCTGCGCGGCGCGTGGCCCTCCAGGTGCGCGCCGATCTCGCGCGCCTTGCCGGCGACCAGCGTGGCGCCCTCGGGCAGCGTGATCTCGAAGACCGTGCCGCGTACCACCTGGCGTTCCTTCGCGCGATGCGTCACATACGCCGGCAGGTATCCGGCGTTGCCCACGGCCAAGCGCACGCGCCAGGTGTCGCCCTCGCGGGTGCCGTCGTGGCCAACGGGCTCGCAGCGGGCCTGCAGGATCTCCAGCTTGGGCAGCGACAGCGCCAGCTGCGTCAGCCAAGCGGGGAAGCGCGCGGCCTCGCGCTCGCGCAATGCGGGCGGCGGGTTGCGCCAGAAGTTCATGCGATCCCAGCCGCCGATCTCCACCGGGCCCAGCTGCGCGTGCACGAAGGGCTTCCAGTCGACGTGGGCCTGGCCGCCGCACTGCTCGTCGCTCCACTTCAGCAGCTTCAGGTCGTCCTCGGGCGGATGGTCGCGGTACCAGTGGATCCAGTCGTACTCGGTGATGCCGGCTTCCTTGTTGGGCGCCCAGATCTCGACGGTCCAGCACAGCGCGCCTTGGTGCTCGTAGAGCCAGTCCTGAGTGCCCGTGATCACTTCCTTGGGGTGGTACTTGAAGTCGTGGAAGCCGCTGATGGCCGGATACCCGGTGAGGTTCGCGCCGATGTCGGACAGGCGCTTGATCATCCACAGGTCTTCCGGCGTCATGTCGTCGTCCGGCGTCGTTCCCATCGGGCGCAGGATGACGCCGCTGTGCGTGTGGAAGCTGATGGCCGCGCCGATGTTGGGGTGCGCGACGCAGAAGTCGACCATCGCGCGCACCTCGGGCTCGCTGGTGGGGTACGGCCCGGCGCCCACCTGCTCGAACTCCTGGCGCCACAGCGACGGGAAGTTGCGGTTCAGGTCGAGTCCCTCGCGGTCGCGGTTCACCGTCACGCGCACGCCGTCCCAGGCCTTGATCGTGCCTTCGGGGATGACGCGGTAGTACTCGCCGCCGACCTCGCCGGGCTCGCGCGCGATCATCAGGCGCGGCTCCCGCGGATGCTTGCGGTACGTGCCGTGCGGGTCGGGGATGCGCATGTAGAGCACGCGGCCGTCGCCGTCCACGTCCTCCATCGTCATGCCGTCGGGCGGCTCCTCGTCGAACGGATAGCCGCGCGTGGACGAGCGGATGAAGCGCGGCACGTCGGCCAGCGCCAGCTCGGCGCCGTCGGGGTTCAGGCGCGGCACGATGTAGACGACGCGGGTGTCCAGCAGGTGGGCCAGCCGCGCGTCGGCGGCATCGTTCGCGAGCAGGTGGTGCAGGTAGTACAGCGCCGCGGTGCAGGCCGTGAGTTCGGCCGCGTGGATGTTGCCGTCGATCCAGAAGGCCGGCTTGGCGGTGTCGGCGCCGGTGGACTTGCGCGTGAGCGCCAGCAGCCAGATGTCGCGGCCTTCATGGCTCTTGCCGATGGAGCGCAGCTCGACGACATCGGGGCGGGCCGCGGCGTAGGCCTGCAGGAGCGCCGTGAGTTCGGCGTGGCGCGGGAAGCGGCTGAAATCGGGCGTCGGCAGGGCGGATGCGTTCATGGCGGCAGGCGAGTCGTCGATGCCCGATTCTGCGCCGGGTGGCGTCAATGACGCAGCCGGGCTATCCAGTGCCACAGCAGGGCGGCGGCCAGCGCGAGGCCCAGCACCCAGTGCGTCACCGACAGCCACGCGTGCGCGTCCTCCGGCGCGTACTGCAGGCCGATGGCCGAGCCCAGGAGTACCGCCAGCGCGGCCACCATCAGCACGCCGCTGACGGTGCGCGCGCGTCCGTGGCGCACGGGCCGCAGCGTGCCGGCGCGGCGGCGGTGCGCGCGGCGCCGGCGCACGGCGCGCCAGGCAGGCCGCACATGCACCTGCCAGACCACGCCGCCGACGAGCGTCGTGCACCACGCGATCGCGCCGTGCGCGCGCAGCAGCCAGGCCACCAGCGGGTGCGGCTGCGGGCCGAACGGCGTCTGCTGCAGCCACACGTCGTGGCCGAGAAGCCAGGCCACGCCGGTGACCAGCAGCGCGATGCAGCCCCAGATCAGCAGGTGGCGGGCGCGCCGGCCCTGGCCATGGGCGACGACGTGGAGTTGTTCGTGGATCACAGGGGCCTAACTTTGCCAGACGCTGCCGTCGTCGCGCACGACCAGCGCGCGGGCGCGCGCGCGACGCAGCAGCGAGACCGAGCGCTCGCCCTGGAGCCAGACGATCTTGGTGAGCGCGTCCGCGGCGCAGGCGGTGGGCGCGAGAACGGTCACCGAGCGCGGCGCCGGCCCATCCTGGGTCGACGGGGCGCGGGTGGCGACCTGGCCGCTGGCGCTCGTCGCGCAGGCGCCGTCGCGCAGGGCCGCCACCGGCCAGAGTGCCGACGCGTCGAACGGCGAGCGCACGTGCACGGTCTCCTCCAGCGTGCCGAACACGCGCAGGTCGCCGCCCGCGTTGACGGCGCCGTCGCGCACCCCGGCGCGGCGCAGCCTGGCCACCGCGAGGTCCACCGCGTAGCCCTTGGCGATGCCGCCGAAGTCGAGCCATGCCGGAGCGTGGACGATCACGTCCTGGCCATCCACCTCGAGCGCGTCCTCGAACGGCGACGCGCCGGGCGATGCGCCGTCGCCGGGTTCCGGCAGCCAGCCTTGCGCCACGGCGCGCGGCGCGCAGCCGGCGTCGAACGCGCCGTCGCTGGCGCGGGCCCAGCGCTGCGCGCGCGTCAGCACGGCGGCCGTGTGCGGATGCACCGCCAGGCGTTCGCCCGCGCGGGCCCGTGCGATGCGGCGCAGGTCGCTGCCCGCGTCGTGGAAGCTCATCAGGGCGTGCACCTGCGCGACGACGTCGAAGGCGGCATCGGCGGCCACGTCGAAGGCGGCGGCGCCGGCGCCCCGGGCGCGCACCTCCACCAGTGTGCCCAGCAGCGGGCGCGCCCGCCGGCGAATCACGGCGTTGCCACCTTCACGGCCATCGGGTGGCGCGCTGCCCAGGCCACGAGGCGATGCACGCCGTCGGTGACGTGGGTGCAGCTGAGCGTGGCGCCGCTGATGTTGGAGATGTCGGAGCCGATGTGCACCGGATCGGCGGCCGACTTGCCGACGAACTGGTTGCGCCAGGCCGGCAGCCGCACCTCGGAGCCGTGGCCCTCGCGGTAGGTGAGGATCTCCACGGCCAGCACCTTGCCGGCCGGGTCGAGCGCCACCGCGTAGTCGATCAGCTCGAACTTGCCGACGACCGAATCGACGATCACGCGGCCCAGCACCGTGTCGCCCTGGCGCGCCTCGATCGTGCGCAGCGCGCCGTGCGGCGCCCCGCCGGGCGCGGCCAGCGCGGCGGCGTCCTGGGGCGACGGCGCCACGAGCACGTCGGCGAACGCCGTGGCCGACTTGAACGTGCGGTGCGCCACCTCGTCGGCGGTGCTGTAGGTGGCCGCGTGGACGAGGGCGGGGCCGGCCGCCAGCGCGACGCCCGTGAGCGCGCCCAGCGAGGCGTGCGCGACGGGGAGTGGGAGCCAGCGATGCGAAGTCATGGGGATCCTGGAGCGTGGACGCCCATTTTAATGCGAACGGTTCTCATTTATCGGAACGATCGGATCGGCGCCGGGCAAGCGCCGACTATCATCGATCTCAAAGGCTGTTCGCGATGTCCGAGTTGGACTCCCCGGACGCGGACGGGACGTCGAGGATCTTGACGCCGAGGCCGTCCGACGTGGGCAGGGTGACGAGCAGCAGGTCGTCGTGGTCGCCCACGTTGAGCGCGCCCGAGAAGAACACGGTCTTCGTGCCCGCCAGCGTCAACCGGACCTGGTAGATGCCGCTGGCCAGACTGTAGGAGTCGGCGCCGCTCGCGGGACTGGGCGTCTGGCTGGCGACGGCGGCCATCGTCGGCGACGCGCCCGAGATGTCGGCGCCGGGCGCGGTGATGTAGACATCCATCGTGCCCTTCACGGCGTCGCCCTTGGCGATGCGCACGCGGGCGTTCGAGGTCAGCGCATTGCTGTACGGGTCGGAGATCTGCAGCAGGTTGTACATCGTGCCGGTGCCGGGCAGGGCGACGATCGTGTAGCGCGTCGCGTTCTCGGCGCGCATCGACGTCGTGCCGAGTTCGGTGCCGGCGGCGGCGTCCCGGACGTCCCAGGTCGACGTCACGTTGACCGTGTCGAAATACTTGGACGCGCCTTCGTAGCCTTGCGTGCCCGCGTCTCCCTGCAACTCGCCCTTTCGGTAGAGCGCGAGGGTCGGCGAGGCGGGAACGGCGTTCACGAATCGCGCCTGGGGCGCGCCGAGGTTCAGGGCCTGAGCGACGTCGTTGCCGCCGCACGCCGTCAGGGCGAGGGCGCTGCCGGCGAGGAGAGCGAGTTTGAAGCGAGTGGTCATGGGAGAGCTTCCTTTTTCAGTGCCGGCCGAGGTACGCGACGAGTTCGTCGGCGCCCTTGTCGATGCCGGTCTTCGACGCGCTCATCGCGCCGATGCCGGCGCCGAGGTTCCACGCGTTGGGGTATTCCTTGGACACGTAGGCGGCCAGCAACTCGTTCGTCGAGGCCGCGTAGATCTCGACGGCGAAGCTCACGGAGCCGGTCAGCGCGCCCTCCTTGCCGCGCACGGCCTGCACGGCGTTGTAGGGGCCGCCGAGCAGGTCGAAGCGCGACAGCGTGCTCAAGACGGGCGTGTTCTCCTTGGCGCCCGTGAGCGTCAGCCTGATCCGCAGCGCCTGGGCGCGAGGGTCGGCGGTGCTTTTCGCCAGCGCCGCCAGCCTGTCGGAGAACGTGGCCTGCATGTACCTGGCGAGCTCGTTCTTGTCCTGCTCGGAGATGTCCTCGAACTGGTTGTCGGCGCCGCCGTAGACGACGACGGGGTCGACGCTGTACTTCGAGTACGTGCGCAGGTCGGCGGTCGACTTGTATTCGTACGGGATGTGTCCCGTCTCGTCGTGCGCGCTGGCCCGCATCTGGTGCGACGAGGCGATGCCCGTGTAGGGAACGGGCTGGGTGCTGGCGCAGGCCGCCAGGACGGCGCATGCGGCGAGGGTGGCGATTCGAAGCGATTTCGGCAGGATGGTCATGGGCGTTCCCCGGTGGTGTTGACACGGGCACGATCAAAAGTAAACCGTGCGGTACGGTTCATTATTAGATCGGGGGAAAACCCGCGTCAAGAAAAATGTACGATCGGGTCTGTTTTTGGGGGAACCATGAAGGTACGCACCGAGACGCGCCGCAATGCCATCGTCCAGGCGGCTGTCGAGCTGTTCAAGGAAAAGGGCTACGAGCGCGCGTCGATGAACGAGCTGGCGCGCCGGCTTGGCGGCTCGAAGGCGACGCTCTACGGCTACTTCGCGTCCAAGGAGGCGCTCTTCGTGGCCGTGGTCAAGGCGGTGGCGACCGTTCACCTGTCCGATGCCATCGCGACGATCTCCGGCGATGCCGCGGATCAGCTGAGCCTGGAAGACGTGCTGGTCCGGTTCGGCGAGCGGATGATGGTCGTGCTGACCAACGATGCGGGCGCCCTGGCCGTCTATCGCATGGTCGTCGGCGAAGCGGGGCACTCCGTCGTCGGCCAGCTGTTCGACGAATCGGGCCCGGCGCAGCTGGGCGAGGCCCTCGGGGCCCTGTTCGAACGGGCGATCGAACGCGGAGAGCTTCGCCGCGCCGATCCGAAGGTGCTGGCCGCGCATTTCAGTGCGCTGGTGACGGCCGAGACCTCGAACCGGCTTTACCAGATGGATCCGCAGCCCATGGCGTTGGACGACATTCGCCGGATGGTTCGTCGCGCTGTCGACATGTTCCTGCTCGGGGCCGCCCCGCGGGCGTCCGTCGCCGGTGCCTGACGGCGCAAATTCGACGCCGCTAGCGCTGCAGCTCCGCGCACTGCCGCGTGGCCACCGCGCCGGCCGTGAAGGTCATCAGCTGCCCCGCCTCCATCGCCTCCCAGGGCTCATTGCGCGTGAGCGGCTCCGTGGCGACGATGGCCACGCGGTCGGACGGGCCCGTGTGGGGCGCGAAGTCGACCATCATGTCCTTGTCGGCCAGCACCGGCGCGCCGAACGGATGCTCGCGCACGACGTAGTGCAGGTGCGTGGAGCAGTGCGCCCACAGCGCCTGGCCGTTGGACAGCAGCATGTTGAAGGTGCCGTGGCGGTGCAGCCGCGGCAGCAGCTCGGACAACGTGTTGGTGAGCTCCTCGATCGCCGGCAGTCCGGCGTGGGCCTTGGACAGCTCCTGCATCAGCCAGCAGAAGGCATGTTCGCTGTCGGTGTCGCCCACCGGGCGGAAGTTGCCGTGCAGGCGCGGCCGGAAGTCCTTCAGGTCGCCGTTGTGCGCGAACACCCAGTAGCGGCCCCACAGCTCGCGCATGAACGGGTGCGAGTTCTCCAGCGCGACGCGGCCCTGGGTGGCCTTGCGGATGTGCGCGATGATGTTGTCGCTGCGGATCGGGTAGCCCTTGACCAGCTCCGCCACCGGCGAGTGGCGGGCGCTGTGCTGGTCGACGAAGAGCCGCAAGCCGCGATCCTCGAAGAAGGCGATGCCGAATCCGTCCTTGTGCTCGTCCGCCCGCGTGGCCAGCCCGGTGAAGCTGAACATCGCGTCGGTCGGCGTGTTGGCGTTCATGCCGAGCAGTTGACACATGCGCCAAGCATACGCGCCGCGTCATGCGGATGGGGACTGTGCTTGCTCGATCTGTGTCGTCCGCGTCACGCGCCGGGGAAGAACACCTTCAGCAGGCCGCGGGCGCTGATCAGGTTGCCGGGGTTGCTGGTCTCCTCCAGCACGCCCGACATCTTGCGCAGCAGGCGCGGGCTGTGGCGGGCGCGCCAGATCACCAGGTCGGCCAGCCAGGGGTGCGCATTGATCTGGTTGGCGCGCTCGTACAGGTCGAAGCGCGGCTTCAGGGCGGCCAGGCTCGCGGCGTAGCGCGCGGGCACGGCCGGCGAGTCGCCCGGGGGCACGCCGTCCGGCGCGGCCAGCAACGCCTCGGCGGCGAGCATGCCCGTCTCCAGCGCCTTGCCGATGCCTTCGCCGGTGAAAGCGTAGGTGCTGCCGGCGGCCTCGCCCGTGACCAGCAGGCCTGCCCGGGCCTGGCGCGCGCCCGTCAGCGAGAAGCGCAGCGGCGCGCCCTTGATGCCGCCCTCCAGCGTGCCGGTGCGCATCAGCTCGCGCGCCGGCTCGTGGAACTCGCAGAAGCCGTCGAACACGCGGCGCAGGTTCACGTCCTTCATCTTGGCCGTGGTGGCGTCGCTGCCGGCCTCGGTGTTGCCGATGCCCACGCCGATGTTGAAGCGGCCGCCGGGGGCCGGGAAGATCCAGCCGTAGCCGGGCGCGGTGCGCTTGTCCCAGACCACCTCCAGCGTGCGGATGCGGTCCACCATCGCGTCGTTCTTCACGTAGGCGCGCAGCCCGATGCCGCTGGGCGCGCGGCGCGTGCACATGCCGGCGGCCAGCAACGGCTGCGGCAGGGCGCCGGTGGCGAGCACCACCCAGCGCGCGCGCAGCTCGCGGGCCTGGTCGCCCTGCTTGAGCAGCGCGCCCACCACCTGGTCGCCTTCCACCAGCGGCGCGTCGAAGCGCCAGGGCGTGTGCAGCCTGGCGCCGGCGCGCACGGCGGCGCGGCAGACGATGTCGTCCAGCTCGAAGCGCGGCAGCATCGCCACGCGGCCCGGCACGTCGACACGGCCGCCGCGCGGGCCGATGCAGCCGAGTGCCGGCAGCTGGCGCGCCGCGGCCATCACCTCGGCGTACACGCCCAGGCGCTCCAGCGCGTGGTGGGCGTCCGGGATCAGCCCGTCGCCGCAGACCTTGTCGCGGGGGAAGTCGTGCTGGTCGACCAGCACCACGTCCACGCCGGCGCGGGCCAGGAGCTGGGCGCAGGCGGCGCCGGACGGGCCGGCGCCCACGACGAGTACGTCGCAGCGGGAAGGGAGGTCGGCATGGGGCATGAGGCCGCGATTATCCCCGCCGGCCCGGGCGCGCGGTGGGCGCTCAGGCGGCCGAGGTGGCGATCCGGTCCGGCTCCGGGCTCACCTTCAGCGTGACGCGGCCGTCGTGGCGTGCCTGCGCGATGTCGGCCTCCACCTCGCGCAGCGCCTCGCTGGTGACGGCGGTGGTGCGGACGATGCCCACGGCGCAGTTGCGTCCCTGGTTCTTGGCGGTGTAGAGCGACAGGTCGGCCAGGTTGACCGCCTGCTCCCACGTGACCGGCACGTGGCTGGCGGGCAGCGGGAAGGCGGCGTAGCCGATGGACACGGTGGTCTCGATGGCGGTGCCGTTGTCCAGCACCACCGGTGCCTGGTTCATCGCCACGCGGACGCGCTCCGCCAGGTGGTCGAGCTCGGCGCCCTCGATGTTGGGCGCGAACACGAGGAACTCCTCGCCGCCCCAGCGCGCCACCAGGTCGTCGCCGCGCATGGCCGCGCCCAGCCGGCGACCCACTTCCACCAGCACGCGGTCGCCCGTGGCGTGGCCGTGGTGGTCGTTGACCCGCTTGAAATGGTCGATGTCCACCATCAGCAGCGCGCCGCGGAAGGCCCGCTCGGCGCCGCGCACGCGCATCACCTCGCGGAACTGGCGGCGGTTGGCCAGCCCGGTGAGCGCGTCGCGCTCGCTGTGGGCGCGCAGCAGGGCCTCGTGCTTGACGAGGGTGCGATTGAGTTCGCGCATGCGCATGTACATCAGCGCGGCCAGCACGCCCAGCAGCACCATCGCGGCGCCGGCGAACATCCACAGCCGCCGCGCGAGCGCCTGGTTGGCCAGCTCGGCCGACTTCAGCTGGTTGTCGCGTCCCAGCAGCTCGATGCGGCGCTTCTGCGATTCCTGGTCGTAGCGCGCGCGCAGC
>Ga0210384_10006539_pt1 | contig 12417 bp, 10 predicted proteins | sample IncBWH2MmetaG_FD_160574 | JGI IMG/M metagenome (GOLD analysis project Ga0210384, IMG submission 160574) | Forest soil microbial communities from Barre Woods Harvard Forest LTER site, Petersham, Massachusetts, United States - Inc-BW-H-2-M | ecosystem: Environmental > Terrestrial > Soil >... | reverse complement strand
GGTGGGGGGGGGGGGGGGGGGGGGGGCGGCGGCGTGACGGGCGCCGGCGCGGGCCTGGGCGCAACCACGGGCGCGGGGGCCGGCGTGGCCGCGGCCACGGTCACCGGCGCTGCTGTGGTCGGGCCCGGATTGGCGATCAGCTCGCGCAGCAGCACCAGCTTGGGCGGCACCGTGGCGTCGGACTTGTCGAGCTGCAGCGCCTTCGAGTAGGCCTGGCTGGCCAACTGCGCGTAGACGTCGCCCAGGTTCTGGTAGGCCGTGGCGTACTGCGGATTGGTGCGGATGGCGGCCACCAGCGCGGCGCGCGCCTTGTCGTAGTCGCCCTGCGAGCCGTAGAGCACCGCGAGGTTGTTGTACGGCGCGGGCATCTCCGGGTGGTCTTCCACCAGCTTCTGGAACACCTGCAGCGCCTCGGGCTTGCGGTCGAGCATCGACAGCGTCACGCCGCGGCGGAAGCGCATCGCCGGATCCTTCGGGTTCTTCGCGAGCGCGTCGTCGATGAGCTTGAGGGCCTGCGTGTTCTGGCCGCCCTTGATCAGGCGCTGGATCTCGAGCGCCTCGGGCGACGCGGCGGCCGCCTGCGCGGGCACGGCGGCCGGCGCGAGCTGCGCGACCGCGGCGGTCGAGAGGCCGGAGACAAGCGTGAGCGCGGCGACCGCGCGCGTGAGCGAGTGCAGCGACGTCAGCGAGGAGCGGGAAACGCGCATGGTGGCAATTCTGGTGTTTTCAAAGGAACGGTCGTACGCACGAACGACTGCGCGTGAGTCTATCGAAAATAGGGGCGGGCTTTATCCGGAATTGCATAAAAAAGGGGCGCTTTCGGGCCCCCGGATACAGGTGGATTCACCCCTGGCGCTTGCCCTCTCCGACGATCTTCCATTCCGAGCCCACGCGATCCCACGTGAGCGTCTTGTGCATGGTGTCATTGAGGCCGGCCGGCGTGCAGGCCTGGTTGCTCGGGCGTCGGCGCCGAGGCGGCGGCGCCCGGCTGCGCGATCGGGCGCAGGGCGGCCGGCGCGCGGTCGGCGGCGATCTTGTCGGCGCGCTGGTCGAGCTGCGCGAACGTGGCCCCACCCACCTCGATGGCGTCCAGCGGGCAGCGCGAAGATGCGTCGCCGGCCATGCCCCAGCCCTGCGCCTCGGGCGCGAGATCGGGCGAATCGGGCCTCTTCAGGCCCAGGCTCGCGATGAGCGTGCCCATGCCCGCGTAGGTGCGCACGATGGCCGTGGCCAGGTCTTCCTCGGCCAGCACGTAGGACCGCTTGGCGGTGTAGAGCTCGTTCTCGGAATTGAGCAGGTCCAGCAGGCTGCGCTGGCCGATGTCGAACTGCTGGCGATAGGCGTCGCGCGCCTTCTGGATCGACACCACGTTGCGGTCGAGGTAGCCGAGCTGCTCGTTGAGCTTCCTGACGTCGTTGAACGCGATGGACACGGTCTGGCGCGCGTCGACGCAGGCCTTGTCGCGCAGGTTCTCTGCCTGGGTCAGCAGGCTGGCGTACTGGCGTTCGCGGGCGGAATCCGTGCCGCCGTTGAAGATGTTCCAGGTGAGGGCGATCTCGGCGGCGGCGTCGCGCTTCTCGTACAGCGTGCCGTCGAGGTTGTGGCCGGTGGCGCCGCGCACGTGGGCCTCCACCCTGGGCTGGAACGTGCTCTTGAGGCCGGCCGCCGCCGAGCGCGCGGAGCGCAGGCCTTCGATCGCGCCGGCGACGGAAGGGCTCTGGATCGCGGCCAGGCGCATGGCCTCCTGCTCGGTGGCCGGCAGTGGCCTGACCATGGACACGGCGCTCGCGTTCTCGGCCGGGGGCACCGAGCCGACGATGCGGACGTAGCGCTCGGTGACGTCGTGCAGGTTGGCGCGCTCGGCGACGAGGTCGGACTCGGCCAGCGCCACGCGGGCGATGACCTGGTCCAGGTCGACGCCGCGGCCCACGCCGGCGTTCACGCGCGACTGCACCTGGGCGAACGAGACCTTGTGCTGGATGTAGTTGTCCTCGGCCAGCGCCACCAGCTTGCGGTAGCGGACGACGTCGTAGTAGGCCTTGGCGGCCTCCATGCCGAACTGCTCGGTGGCGTCGAGGAAGTCGAAATAGCGCTCGAGCTTGGCGTGGCCCAGGCGCTCCACCTCGTGATGCGTGGCCAGGCCGTCCCACAGCAGCTGGGTCAACTCCAGGCGAACGCCGCCCTCGTGGAAGCGCGGATCCCTGGGCACCGTGGAGGTGTTGTCGTAGGTGCGCTTGCCGGCGTTGGCGCTGGCGTCCAGGTGCGGACGCCAGTTGCCGGAAGCGACGCCAATTTCGTCGTCCGAGGCGCGAAATGCGTTGAACCTGGCCGCAACTTCCGGATTTCCTTCGATCGCCTTCTGCACGGACTGCGCCACCGGCGAGGTGGTCTGCGCCATCGCGGCGCAGCTGGCCAGCGCGAGCAGGCCGAAGCGGATGAACGTCTTTTTCATGTGCGGAAGGGCTGTCCCGTCGAATATGCGGTCAATTGTTTCAATGATGCCGGGGCACCCCCCGCGTCGACGCCATGCCGGCGGGGCATGCCGCAATCATTCGGGGCAACCATGGATTGTGTCGCGAATTTGTCGTGTCCCGGCGACGCCCCGGAGGGCGCTTGCCTACAGTACGGCGGTGGTCGGCCGATAGGTTCCAGTGGACCTCGAAGCCAGTTGCACAGCCCCGCCAAGCGTGAATGGTTCACGCCTGCCCGGCCCGGCCGCCCTGTGGCGCCGGGCCTGCCGGGCCATCGGCGCGGCGGCCTGGCTGCGCGCCGCGATGCTGCGGCTGCTGGCCGCGCTGGCGCTGGTGGCGGTCTCCGTGCAGGCCGTCGACACCGACCGCATCGTTCGATCCGCCCAGAAGTACGGCCCGACCGGCGTCGCCAACGCCAGGGCCCTGCAGCAGCTCATGACGGGCCTCGCCGGCCGCGACGACGCGGCCAGGCTCAAGCCGGTCAACGACTTCTACAACCAGCGCCTGGCCTACATGGAGGACATCGACAACTGGGGCGTGCAGGACTACTGGGCGAGCCCGCTCGAGGGGCTGGGCAAGGGCGCCGGCGACTGCGAGGACTACGCGATCGGGAAATACTTCACCCTCACCACGCTGGGCGTGCCGCACGCCCGGCTGCGCCTGGTCTACGTGCGGGCCAGCATCGCCGGCGCGCCCAACGGCTACGTGGCCCACATGGTGCTGGCCTACTACCCGACGCCCGATGCCGAGCCGCTGGTGCTGGACAACCTGCGGCCGGACATCCATCCGGCCAGCGAGCGGCCCGACCTGTTGCCCGTGTTCAGCTTCAATGCCGAAGGTTTGTGGCAGGGTGTTGGTAGCATCCGTGCCAGCGGGGACCCGCTGGTGCGCCTGTCGAAGTGGCGCGGAGCGGTCGAGCGGGCACGCCAGGATGGGTTCCAATGAAACACCGTCGAATCGAACGGGGCAACCGATCCGTCGCGGTCGGCCATGGGGAGTACGCATGTCGTTGATACGCCAGGTGTGGTTGCTGTTGTCGGTGACGCTGGTGCTGGCGTTCGCGGGCGCCATCGGCGTGTCCGTCCACGCGGCGCGCCACTACCTGCAGGCCCAGCTGATCGTGAAGAACAACGACACCGCGCAGTCGCTCGCGTTGACGCTGTCGCAGTTGAAGGCCGATCCGGGCGGGCTCGAGACGGCGCGGGAGCTGGCCATCTCGAGCCAGTTCGACACCGGCTACTACGAGCGCATCCGCCTCGTCGGGACGGACGGCAAGACGATCGTCGAGAAGCAGTCCGACAGCCATCCGCAGAACGCGCCCGGCTGGTTCGTGGGGCTGCTGGGCCTCGCGCCGGCCGACGGCGTCGCCCAGGTCAGCGACGGCTGGCACCAGCTCGGCCGCCTCGAAGTGCGCAGCCAGTCCGCGTTCGCCGACGACGAGCTCTGGCAGAGCACGCTCAACACCGTGGGCGTGCTGCTGGCGCTGGTCGTGGCGGCCGGCATCTTCTCCACCGTCGGCGTCAACCGCATCCGGGTGCCGTTGCTGCGCACCGTGGACCAGGCCAAGGCGATCACCGAGCGCCGCTTCGTCACCGTCGACGAGCCCGACATGCCCGAACTGCGCAACGTCACCCGCGCGATGAACGCGATGGTCGCGCGCGTGAAGACGATGTTCGACGAGCAGGCCGGCCAGGTGGAGCTGTTGCGCCGGCAGGCCCATTGCGACCCGCTCACGGGCCTGTCCAACCGCGCCCACTTCCTGGGCCGCATGAAGGTGATGCTGGCCGCCGAGGACGGCGCGGCCAACGGCGCGCTGGTGATGGTGCGGCTCGTCGAGCTGCAGTCGCTGAATCGCACGCTGGGCCGCTCGGCCACCGACCGCCTGCTGCAGGACGCCGCCGCCGCGATGGTGGAATCGTCGCGCCGCCTGGCCGGGGGCGAGGTGGGGCGCCTGAACGGCAGCGACTTCGCATTGGCGCTGCCCGACACCGACTCCCTGCGCGAGTCGGCCACCGACGTCGCCGCGCGCCTGCGCGGCCTGCTGCGCGTGCACGACGGCGGCGCGCACGCCGTGGTGGGCGCGGTGCGCTGGGTGCATGGCGCGCCGATGTCCACGCTGCTGGCCGCCGCCGACCAGGCGCTGGCCCGCGCCGAAAGCCGCGGGCCCTGGACGGTGGAGCTGGACGACAGCGTCGACAACTCGGCCCTCGGCGAGGACGCCTGGCGCCATCGCATCCAGACGGCGCTGGCGGAGCGCAACGCGCAGCTGGTGGATTTCCCGCTGGTCGGCCGCAACGGCGAGCTGGTGCACCACGAGTCGCCGCTGCGGCTGCGCCTGGGCGCCGAGGGCGCGCTGGTGTCGGCCGCGCAGTGGCTGCCGATGGCCCGCCGCGCGCAGCTCACCGCCGACGTCGACCTGCTGGCGGTCGAGCTCGCGCTGCTGGCGATCGCCGGCGATTCGCTGCCGCGCTCCGTCAACGTGAGCCCGTCCTCGCTGGCCGACTCGGCGTTCTCCACCCGCGTGCACGCCCTCGTGGTGGCGCATCCGGTGGCGGCCGCGCGCCTGTCGCTGGAACTGGCCGAGGCCGGCGCCGTCAAGCAGCTGCACCTGGTGCGCGAGCTTGCCGAGCAGTTGCACGGCTCGGGCACGAAGATCGGCCTGGAGCACGCGGGCGAACGCCTGGGCGAGACGCGCGGGCTGCTGGAGTCGGGGCTCGACTTCGTCAAGCTGGACGCGAGCCTGCTGCAGGGCCTGTCCGGCGACGCGGCGCGCGCGCAGCACGTGGCCGGCACCGTGCGCATGCTGCATGGCATCGGCCTGCGGGTGTACGCCGAGGGCGTCACCGAGGTGGACGACGCGGCCGCGCTGTGGGCCGCCGGCGTCGACGGCCTCACCGGCCCGGTGGTGCAGGGGCCGCGCTCGGCCTGACCCGGGGACGGGGCGCTCCTGCGGGCCTGGCCCGCGTCGCACGCGCACGGCGTGGGGCTCGTCAGGCGATATCGGCGCAGTGGACCGTGAATTGACCCCGGCGCCGGTCGGCGAAGAAGCGCTCCAGCGTGACCTTGACCGTCTTGAAGGCGAGATCGTCCCAGGGAATCTCGGACTCGTCGAACAGCCGCGCCTCGATGGTCTCGGGGCCCGGATCGAGCGCCGCGCTGGTCATTTCCGCCCGGTAGTAGAGGTGGACCTGGCCCACGTGGGGCACGTTGAGCAGCGTCAGCAGCGGCCCCAGCACGATCTTCGCGCCGGCTTCCTCCACCGTCTCGCGCACCGCGCCCTGCTCGGTGGTCTCGTTCAGCTCCATGAAACCGGCCGGAAGTGTCCAGAATCCCCGCCGCGGCTCGATGTTGCGCAGGCACAGCAGCACCTTGCCCTCGAACACCGGCACGGTGCCCACGACGTTGAGCGGGTTCTCGTAGTGGATCGTGCCGCAGGCGCTGCAGATCGCGCGCTCGCGGTTGTCGTCGGGCGGTTCGCGGTACGCGGTCGGCGCGCCGCAGGCACGGCAATGGCGGATCGAACGGGGGCTGAACATGGGTGGTCTCGTCAGGTTCGGGCCAGTGTAGCCGCGGGCCGTCCATGCAGGCAGGCTGGTCGCCGGCAGCGTGGCATCATCCTCGGCTTCGCGGCCGCCCGGCCGGCCGCTTGCCTCGGAATCCCTGCCATGACCGATGTCATCACCGTCCCCGTCGTCCCGCGCGTACCTGTGCACGGCGGCGGCGAATTCCCCGTCCACCGCATCTACTGCGTGGGCCGCAACTACGCGGAGCACGCCGCCGAGATGGGGCACGACGCGCGCGAGTCGCCGTTCTTCTTCATGAAGCCGGCCGACGCCGTGCTGCCCGTGCGCGCCGGCGAGGCCGGCTTCATGGACTACCCCGGCCTCACCAGCGACCTGCACCACGAGGTCGAGCTGGTGGTGGCCATCGGCGACGCCGCGGCCGGCAACGGCCGCGACGTGGCAGAGGAGGACGCGACGCGCCTGATCTTCGGCTACGCCGTCGGCCTGGACATGACCCGGCGCGACCTGCAGGCGGTGGCCAAGAAGGCCGGCCGCCCCTGGTCCATCGCCAAGGGCTTCGACCAGTCGGCCCCGATCGGCCCCATCCACCGCATCGAGGAGACCGGTGAGCTCGCCAGCGGCGCGATCACGCTGGACGTCGACGTCGACGGCGCGCCGCGCCAGCGCGGCGACCTGTCCGACCTCATCTGGAACGTGCGCGAGACCATCGCCTGGCTCAGCCGCGCCTGGACGCTCAGGCCCGGCGACCTGATCTTCACCGGCACGCCGGCCGGCGTGGCCGCGGTCGGCCGCGGACAGACGCTCACCGGCCGCATCGCCGGCCTGGGCGAGCTCGTGGTCACGCTGCGCTGAGCGGGAGATGGAGCTCTACAACTACTTCCGTTCGTCGGCCAGCTGGCGCGTGCGGATCGCGCTGGCGCTCAAGGGCGTCGACTACGACTACCTGCCCATCCATCTGGTGAAGAAGGAGCAGACGTCGCCCGAATACCTGTCCACGTCGGGCACGGGACTCGTGCCGCTGCTGGTGCTGGACGACGGCCGGCGCCTGCACCAGTCGATGGCCATCATCGAGTACCTGGACGAGACGATTCCCGAGCCGCCGCTGCTCCCGCGTGACGCGCTCGGCCGCGCCCGCGTGCGCGCGCTCGCGCTGGACATCGCCTGCGAGATCCATCCGCTGAACAACACACGCGTGCTGGGCTACCTCAGCGCGACGCTGGGCGTGGACGACGCCGCGAAGACGCGGTGGATACACCGCTGGATCGAGGGCGGCCTCGAGGTCGTCGAACGCCAGCTGGCGGCGAATCCGTCGACGTTCTGCCACGGCGAGACGCCCGGCCTGGCCGACTGCGCGCTGGTGCCGCAGATCTTCAACGCGCAGCGCTTCAAGTGCAATCTCGACCACGTGCCGAACGTGATGCGGGTGCACGCCGCCTGCATGGCGCTCGAGGCCTTCTCCAGCACCCAGCCGTCGGCCTGTCCCGACGCGGAGTGACATGAAGCCCCCACGCTCACTGTGTTCGCTGCCCCCCGAGGGGGCGCCTCAGCGCCTTCGGGCGGCCGGGCGGCGCTGAGATGCCGGTCGAAATCATCGAGCCCCTGCCGCTGGACGCGTTCTTCCGGCCCGACCACTGGCCCACGGGCACCGGCGCGCTGATGACCACGCGCGTGGGCGGCGTCAGCCCGGCGCCGTTCGACTCGCTCAACCTCAAGGCGCAGACGTCCGACCCGCTGGACCAGATCGCCGTGGCCGAGAACCGCCGCCGCTTCGCGACCACGCTGGGCGCGACGCCGGTGTTCCTCGACCAGGTGCACGGCACGCGCGTCGTGCGGCTGACGGCCGCGCACGCCGCGCCGGATGCGGCCGTCGAGCAGGCCGACGCGAGCATCTCCACGGCGCCCGGCATCGCCTGCACGGTGATGGTGGCCGACTGCCTGCCGGTGCTGTTCGCCACGCGCGACGGCCGCGCGGTGGGCGCGGCGCATGCCGGCTGGCGCGGGCTCGCGAACGGCGTGCTGGAGGCCACCGTGGACGCGATCCGCGCCGCGGTGCCGGTGGCCGCGGGCGACATCGTCGCGTGGCTGGGTGCGTCCATCGGGCCCGCGAAGTTCGAGGTGGGCGCCGACGTGCTGGCGGCCTTCCATGATGCCGAGGCGCGTCACTTCGCGCCGGCGCCTCCGCAAGGCGGCGTGCCCAAGTGGCTGGCCGATCTGCCCGCGCTGGCCGAGGGCCGCCTGCGCCGGCTCGGCCTCACGGAGGTGAGCGGCTGCGGCCTGTGCACCGTCGGCGAATCGTCACGGTTCTTCTCGTACCGGCGCGACCGCGTCACCGGCCGGCTCGCCGCCGCCGCGTGGATCGCCGTCGCGTGACTCCGCGGCGCGGCGCGCCCTGGCCCGGCCGCGCGCGCCGCCGACATACCAGATCAGGCCCATTGGCAACGCGCCGTACAGCAGCAGGGTGACGATCGCGCCCAGCACCGAGCCGCTCGGGCCGGAGGCTTCGGCGAGCGCCATCATCAGCACCACGTAGCCCCAGCCGACCAGGACGATCAGCACGGCCGTGCTTCTTGGAAAAGGGTCATCGTTCGTCGTTCGATAAGCAATTCTGCGCAATGGTAGTTTGCCTTGTTGGTGCGGTAAGCTCGGGACGCGACAACGCGAAGCGAAGACCACGCCTGATCCGAACGGCGGCACCCATCCGGGTGGCGTCGATTCCTGGGGCCCGAGGCGTGGCGAAGGAGACATGACGATGGCCCGCACCCCCGCAGCCAAGACGGCTGCCCGTCCCGCCCGCAAGCGCGCGCCGCGCGCGACTCCGGCGGCGGCGCCCGCGGCCCCGGCCGCCCCGGCCCACGCGGCTCCGCACCCGCACGGTCCCGAGGCCTTCGGCGCCGCCATCGGCGGCTTCCTCCAATCGCTCAGCGGGCTGCAGGTTCCGCAGTCGCGCCTGTCCGAGCTGCAGGATCAGTATGTGAACCAGGCGACGACGCTGTGGAACGGCGCGGTCGACCAGATCTCCGTCGGCGGCGACGCCGTGGCCGCCGCGCCCAAGCCCATGGTCGATCGCCGGTTCGCGGCGGAAGACTGGTTGAAGAATCCCGGCTCGGCCTTCACCGCGCAACTGTACCTGCTCAACGCGCGAACGCTCACGCAGCTGGCCGACAGCCTGCAGGGCGACGAGAAGACCAAGGCGCGCGTGAAGTTCGCGGTGCAGCAGTTCGTGGACGCGGCCAGCCCGTCGAACTATCTCGCGCTCAATCCGGAGGCGCAGAGGAAGGCCATCGAGACGCAGGGCGAGAGCCTCACGCAAGGCCTGCAGCACCTGTGGAGCGACGTGCAGCAGGGCCACCTGTCGCAGACCGACGAGTCGGTGTTCGAGGTCGGCCGCAACGTGGCCACCACCGAGGGCGCGGTCGTCTTCGAGAACGAGTACCTGCAGCTGATCGAGTACAAGCCGCTCACAGCCAAGGTGCACGCGCGCCCGATGCTGTTCGTGCCGCCGTGCATCAACAAGTACTACATCCTCGACCTTCAGCCCGAGAACTCGCTGATCCGCCACACGGTGTCGCAGGGCCATCGCACCTTCGTGGTCAGCTGGCGCAACCCGGATGAGTCCATGCAGGAGCGCACCTGGGACGACTACATCGAGAACGCGGTGATTCGCGCCATCGACGTGGTGCAGGAGATCACCGGCGCGAAGACCATCAACACGCTGGGCTTCTGCGTGGGCGGCACGCTGCTGGCCACCGGCCTGGGCGTGCTGGCCGCGCGCGGCCGCCAGCCGGCCGAGAGCGTCACGCTGCTCACCACCTTCCTCGACTTCTCCAACACCGGCATCCTCGACATCTTCGTGGACGAGGCCTCGGTGCAGCTGCGCGAGATGACCATCGGCGCCGACGCGCCCAACGGGCCGCGGCTGCTCAAGGGCGGCGAGCTCGCCAGCACCTTCAGCTTCCTGCGTCCCAACGACCTGGTGTGGAACTACGTCGTCGGCAACTACCTCAAGGGCGACAAGCCGCCGGCGTTCGACCTGCTGTACTGGAACAGCGACGCCACCAACATGCCGGGGCCCATGTACTGCTGGTACCTGCGCAACACCTACCTCGACAACGCGCTGCGCCAGCCGGGCGCGCTCACCGTGTGCGGCGAGCCGCTCGACCTGTCGAAGATCAAGGCGCCGGCTTTCATCTACGGCTCGCGCGAGGATCACATCGTGCCGTGGAAGGGCGCGTGGGAGTCCACGAAGATCCTCGGCGGCCCCGCGCGCTTCGTGCTGGGTGCCTCGGGCCACATCGCCGGCGTCATCAACCCGCCCAAGGCCGGCAAGCGCAGCCACTGGACCAACGAGAAGCCGGCGGTCTCGGCCGACGCCTGGCTGGCCGGCGCCACCGAGCATCCGGGCAGCTGGTGGACGGGCTGATCGCAGTGGCTGGCCGGCTTCGGCGGCGCCGAGGTGGCCGCGCCCAAGGGGGCCGGCGGCCGCGGTCACGCGGTGATCGAGGCCGCGCCCGGACGCTACGTCAAGCAGAAAGCCTGATCAATCCCTTGATCGGCCATCGGCCGGTCATACCCCATCCCGTATCATCGGACCTGCAGGAGAAATCTGAAATGACCACAGACATCGTCATCGTCGCAGCCGCCCGCACCGCCGTCGGCAAGTTCGGCGGCACGCTCGCGAAAGTCCCGGCCTCCGAGCTGGGCGCCACCGTGCTCAAGGCCCTGCTGGAGCGCTCGAGGCTCACGGGCGAGCAGATCAGCGAGGTCATCCTGGGCCAGGTGCTGCAGGCCGGCACCGGCCAGAACCCGGCGCGCCAGGCCGTCATCAAGGGCGGGCTGGGCAACGGCGTGCCGGCCATGACCATCAACAAGGTCTGCGGCTCGGGCCTGAAGGCCGTGATGCTGGCGGCCCAGGCGATCCGCGACGGCGACGCCGAGATCGTGATCGCCGGCGGCCAGGAGAGCATGAGCATGTCCCCGCACGTGCTGCCCAACTCGCGCGACGGCCAGCGCATGGGCGACTGGAAGCTGGTCGACACCATGATCAACGACGGCCTGTGGGACGTCTACAACCAGTACCACATGGGCATCACGGCCGAGAACGTGGCCAAGAAGTACGGCATCTCGCGCGAGCAGCAGGACGCGCTGGCGTTCGCGTCGCAGAGCAAGGCCGCGGCGGCGCAGGATGCCGGCTACTTCAAGGACGAGATCGTGCCGGTCGCGATCGCGCAGAAGAAGGGCGACCCGATCCTGTTCGCGGCCGACGAGTTCATCAACCGCAAGTCGACGCCCGAGGCCCTGGCCGGGCTGCGTCCCGCTTTCGACAAGGCCGGCTCCGTGACGGCCGGCAACGCGTCGGGCCTCAACGACGGCGCCGCCGGCGTGGTGGTGATGTCGGCCGCCAAGGCCGATGCGCTGGGCCTGAAGCCGCTGGGCCGCATCGCCTCGTACGCCAGCGCCGGGCTCGATCCGGCCTACATGGGCATGGGCCCGGTGCCCGCCGCGCGCAAGGCGCTGGAGCGCGCCGGCTGGAAGCCCGCCGACCTCGACCTGCTCGAGATCAACGAGGCCTTCGCGGCCCAGGCCTGCGCCGTCCACCAGGAGATGGGCTGGGACACCAGCAAGGTCAACGTCAACGGCGGCGCGATCGCCATCGGGCACCCGATCGGTGCGTCCGGCGCGCGCATCCTGGTCACGCTGCTGCACGAGATGCAGCGCCGCGGCGCGAAGAAGGGCATCGCCTCGTTGTGCATCGGCGGCGGCATGGGCGTCGCACTGACGATAGCGCGCCCTTGACCCGGCGCAAGCCGCATCGGGTTGCCCCTGAGGGCGGCTGGCGGGACAAAGCGCGATAGTGAACTCGCCCTCCGAGGCACCCCACCAAATATTCAAGGAGACATGACATGAGCCAGAGGATTGCGTACGTGACCGGGGGCATGGGCGGCATCGGCACCTCCATCTGCCAGCGCCTGCACCGCGACGGCTTCAAGGTGATCGCCGGCTGCGGCCCGAGCCGCGACCACGTCAAGTGGGTGGCGGAGCAGAAGGCGCTCGGCTACACCTTCCACACGTCGGTGGGCAACGTGGCCGACTGGGACTCCACGGTCGCGGCGTTCAAGCACGCCAGGGAAGAGCACGGCCCGATCGACGTGCTGGTCAACAACGCCGGCATCACGCGCGACCGCATGTTCCTGAAGATGTCGCGCGACGACTGGGACGCGGTCATCGGCACCAACCTCACGTCCATGTTCAACGTCACCAAGCAGGTGGTGGCCGACATGGTCGAGCGCGGCTGGGGCCGCATCATCCAGATCTCGTCGGTCAACGGCGCCAAGGGCCAGGCCGGCCAGACCAACTACTCGGCGGCCAAGGCCGGCATGCACGGTTTCTCGATGGCGCTGGCCCTCGAGATGGCCAACAAGGGC
>Ga0210384_10006538_pt1 | contig 12418 bp, 13 predicted proteins | sample IncBWH2MmetaG_FD_160574 | JGI IMG/M metagenome (GOLD analysis project Ga0210384, IMG submission 160574) | Forest soil microbial communities from Barre Woods Harvard Forest LTER site, Petersham, Massachusetts, United States - Inc-BW-H-2-M | ecosystem: Environmental > Terrestrial > Soil >... | reverse complement strand
TTTTCTAGAATTAGAGACGAGTCAAAATTCTCCACCTGCAAGAACCACTCCGCTGCCGACTCCAGGGCTCTCTTCGGAATCAGTCCGACAATTTCGCTGCTCACCGGCGTGACTCCGTAACGCGCCGCCTCCCGTTTCACCATTTCAAATACGCGGTGGACTGGAGTCTGCTCGAAATCTGTCAGGTTCATTGAAACCTGTGCCAGTCCGCGGACCAGGAATCCAGCACCCTTGACGAAGCGCATTCCGCCACTCGAAAAGCGGACTGCCTTGGCGATCTTCTTTGCAATCTCGACGTCGGGTGTGTTGAGAAAGACATTGTAGGCAATCAGAAATTTGCGCGCGCCAACCACCGTCGCCCCCGCCGAAGGGTGCACTCGAGCCTCACCGTAGTCCGGCTTGCGTGCCGGGTTGGTGGCGATGTCCGCGCGTATGCCCTCGAACTGCCCGCGCCGAATGTTTTCCAGGTTCTGCCGTTCCGGCGAGGTCGCAGCCGATTCGTAGAGGTAGACCGGAATCTGAAATCGCTTCCAGATCTGTTCGCCTACATGCCGCGCCATGGCAACGCAATCTTCGATGGTCACGCCATCAATGGGAATAAACGGCACCACATCGGCCGCGCCCATCCGCGGATGCGCTCCCTGGTGCTGGTTGAGATCGATCAACTCCGCCGCCTTGCCTACGCCGCGAATCGCAGCTTCCCGGATCGGCTGCCGCTCCCCAACCAACGTGATGACGCAGCGATTGTGATCAGCATCCATCTCGCGATCGAGCAGGAAGACGCCGTCCATCTTCATGGCCTCGACAATCGCGTCGACCTTGGCTTTGTCACGGCCTTCGGAAAAATTAGGAACACACTCCACAAGAGTTGACATACGCGGAAAAGAATATCACTTAGCCCAATCCGCAAAGCGGGATGCTAGCAGTGTGGGGCGGACACTCTTGTCCGCCGCTTTTGACTTCGACTTTGTATTTGTCGCTTCTGACTCTGTTTCCGGGAACTGCCATGTTTCTAAACCCAAAAAACAACTTCAAAGGCGGTGGACAAGAGTGTCCGCCCCACACGAGCAACGATTACTGTTTGGGCACAAAGTCTTCCATCACAGCCTTACGCATCAAATCGGGTGGCAGTAAACCCTGCGCCAGAATGAAATCGTGAAATTTCTTCTGGTTGAATTTGTTTCCAAGCTTCGCCTCAACATCTTTCCGCAGAGCAATCAGCTTGGTGTAGCCGTAGAAGTAGCTGTTGGCTTGTCCGGGTGAGCGATACGTGTATCGCTCGACTTCCTCTTCGGCGAAAGCATGAGACTGCACCACGTCCTGTTCCAGAACTCGGAAAGCGTCGGCGGGTTGGATCTTGCCAGCCTGCAACTCGGGATCGAGAAATGCCCGCGCCGCCCGCATCAGCCGGTAGTCAAGCGACACTAACTGTCCCTCCGGCGGCATGTAAGGACGGATCAGGTACTCCGAGTAAAGCCCCCAGCCTTCGACATTGGTGCTGTTGAAAGCGTAACGAACCCGCGCGAGCGAAACTCCATGCTCCAGCATGGAATCGAACTGCAACTCGTGCCCTGGCCGCGCCTCGTGCGCAGTGAGCGTCCAGGCCGCAGCGTCGAAGGTGAAGTCGTCATACTGTTCCGAGTTGGTCTGACCTGGCCCAGCGGGAATATTGAGCGGCAAAACAAATTCGCCTTTCTCCCCGGTATTGTGCAGGAATGGCGGCTGCACCATATGCGGCGCCGGCTGCGCCGCGGTCTCGGCAGCGGTGGCAATCCGGATGCGCGCCGGGCGGTCCGGCAGCGTGACAATCTCTTTCTCGGCGATGATCTTCTCGATCTGGTTCAGTCTCTGCTCGTAGAACGGCAAAATAGCATCGCCCACTAACTGTTGCTTTTTCAGTTCGTGGATCACGTCGCGATAGTCGCTCGAAGGCAGATGCCGTTCCTTTGCGATCTGTTCCGCAATTGGCTTCATCTCGGCCTGAATATCGCTGAATGCCTGGTGTGCCATGACGGCGAGTTCACCGGGAGGAATGTCGATGCCATAGTCCTCAAGATTGAGGGCATACTCCTCCGGTGGAAGACGGAAGTCGTCGCGGGCCTTGGGCAGAACATTGGATTTCGTCCACGCGTCATACTCGATGAGTTGGGATTTGAGCTTGTTGAAAGGCTCCTGCCAGCCGGTCAGTTTGTACTTCTCGAGCAGCGTGGCGATGCCCTCCATGTAGTTAGAGTTGCGGGCAAGTTCCGTCTCAATCTCGGTCCGGGCAGGATAGACCACGCCCGGCTTGGCCTTCTGCTCGATTACACGCTGCTTCAGGATTTCAGCCAGCGGCTTGTATCCCGGTTCCAGCCCGGCGTACTTGCGGATACGGACCACGGCCGCAGGCCGCCTTTCCGCCGGCGTCTGTTCGTCCAGCAAAATTCGTAGTCCGCGGAAGACGGTTTGGCTCGCATTCAGAAAATCCACTTTGTGGGCGCGAGCAAAATCCAGTTCCCGGAACTCCAGTTCCACGCTGCGGATCATGATCTGGAGGTCCTGCGCCACTTCCTTCTGCTTCTGCTGCCCGACGGCGCTCTTGAAAGTTCCGACGAGGGCTTCGGTCTCACGCCGCTCCTGGTCTTCGTCCGCCAGAGTCGGTTGAGAGACATCGGCATCAAATTGGCTCAACCCCTCATTCGAACCCAGTTCAGGAGTGTGCTTCATCTCAATCGCCAGCAGCTGGTTGGTGTACTTGTTGCTGGCGGCAATCCAATCCGCCGGCGCTTCTTGTGCGCAAATGGGAAGACACAACAGGGCGCTCGCTAGGCTCAGGACAATTCTGCGATTCACCGTATTCTCCAATCTTTTATCGCTTGTTTGCTTTGCCGTTGCTGAAGAACTTTCCGATTCCCAAACGCACCTGCACGGTGTTGATGCCGGAGTTGCGATCGCCCAGGCCCGCGTTGGAAATATGCATATACCGCAACTCCACGCTCCAGTTGCGCGAGTCTCCCAGAAAGTGGGCACCCAGCGCGGCGGAAGAGGTGAAATTTACGCGATCAGTTCCGGTCGGCACGTCGTGGTTAGTAAACAGCGTGCCGCCGCTGAGTTCAAGATAAGGGACCACTCGTCCGCGAGTGGCAAAGTTCCACTTCAAGTTCAGGGGATTGAAACCGGCTCCGAACGCGGTGTTGGCAGGCTGGAATACCAGAAACAGCGGCACTGCATCCAGCGCGTATTCGAATCTTCCTTTAAGAAATCCCGGGCCGTGGGGACGGGTCAGAATCCATCCGTAACGCAGGCCGACGTTCCACACTCCGGTATCCGAGGTACCGCCCGAGACAGAGTGCCCACCGCCGGTCCAGAGCTGTATCTCGTGCCCGCCATCCTCGATTCTGGCTTGGGCCCACGTCAGCGAAGCGCAGAACAGCAGAACGATGCCGAGCAGCTTCTTCATGAGTTCGCCACGATACTGGAAACTTTCAGCCAAAACAATTCTGCGCGTGCGGGGCGGACACTCTTGTCCGCCGCTTTTGACTTGAAGTGTCTTCAATCCAGGAGCCAAATCCAATTCTAAAACCTAAAGTCAAAAGTAGCGGACAGGAGTGTCCGCCCCACACACGCAGGTTCACAATCCCAAGCCGCCATCGACCGCCAGGATCTGGCCGGTAATGAAGTGGGGAGCCGTCGCAAAAAAGAGAGCTGCAGCGGCAATCTCCTCGCCTTTGCCATTGCGCTGCATGGGAGTCTCCCGGGCCATCTTCTTCATGAATGCGGCTGCGGATCTTTCGCCCAGGTCGATCATCCCCGGAGCGACACAGTTAACTGCGATCTCGGGCGCCAGGGCCTTGGCCATCACTTTGGTCAGCATGTGTACTGCTGCCTTGGACGAACAATAGTGCGCATGGCTGGCCCAGGGGCGCAATCCACCCAGCGAACCCATGTTGATGATTCTTCCCCGCCGTTCCCGCAAATGCTTCAGCGCCTCGCGCGAAACCAGGAACGGACCGCGAGTATTGGAGGCAAATATGTCGTCCCATTGTTTGAGCGTGAGCTCTTCAAATTCGGCGGTCTCGTAGTTGGCGGCGTTGTTGACCAGAATATCGATTCCGCCCAGTTCCTTCACCGTTTCCTTGATCGCCGCCCGGACGCTCTTTTCGTCCGTGATGTCGCACCGCAGAGCCACGGCTCGTCCGCCGAAGCTACTAACATCGATGACGGTATGCTGGGCTTCAGGAACGGAGTTGCGAAACGTGATGGCCACATCCGCCCCTGCCTGAGCCAACTCCAGCGCAATTGCCCGTCCCAAACGCCGCGCCCCGCCCGTGATCAGAGCAGCCTTGCCGGCAAGAGGTTTGGAGCGGGCACGATCCACGGTGAGATTGTAATTGAGGGCTGCGTTCGGCACTTAGCTATTAGCCATGACTTGGCGAGCCCCGGTTCATGGACCGGGGCTGGAGTGCCAATTGCTAATTGCCAAGTGCTTTCCCCCTTGCTAAACTCCGCCCATGGTGGAGCCGCGCCAAGTCGTCGTCTACTCGCGTAAGGGCTGTCATTTGTGTGAGATCGTCAAAGAGACGCTGACCAAGTTACATCGACGTGGCGGCTTCACTTGGCGGGAGATTGACGTGGAAAGCGACGACGAGCTGCGCCGCCGATTCACCGACGAAGTCCCCGTCATCTTCATCGACGGCCACAAGGCTTTCAAATACCACATGGACGAGCGCGAATTCCTGCGCAGACTGGCCAGCTAGATTCGGTAGCGCCGGCTTCCGGCCGGCCCGATGGGCGGGCGAGACGCCCGCCAGAAAACCGGCACTACTTTCCTACACCATTGGCCTGCACCCTCCGTAACGTCCCTTCTCCAAATGTCCGCAGGTAGCATTACAGACGGCCCTCTCAGAATTCAGTATCGAGAGAATTCACATGCGGACTTGCAAAATCGCGCTTTGCCTTCCGATCCTCCTCTTCCTTCTAGCCTGTGCCAGCTACGGCCAGTCCCTGGGCGACGTGGCCCGCGAGCAGCGGCAGAAGCAACAGGCAAAGGACCCGAAAGCCGCCGTCAAAGTCGTTACCAACGACGAGATCCCGGAGTCGCCGGGCGCCTCCTCAAGCTCTTCCGATGACACCGACGGGGCGCCCGAGTCTTCCACGCCAGCCGCCTCGAGCACCGGGAAGAAGACTGCGGAACAGTGGAAGGCCGAAATCACAGTCAGAAAGGCAAGAATCGCCGCACTGCAAAGTCACGTCGACAAGCTGAACGACTCGGTACACTTCGTCGAAGCCAATCGCTACTACAACGGCGTGCAATACAACCAGTATCAGCTGAAAAAGCAGCAGGAAACGCAACGCCTGCAAAAGCAGCTGGACACTGAGAAAAAGGCATTGGGAGACGCGCAGGAATCCGCGCGTAAGGATGGTTACGGAAGCGCTGTCTACGACCCAGCGAATTGATGGGTGCCTCATCCCCGACTCTCCGTTTTTTGGAGAAACTAGGGTGGGGCTTTTCCATTAGTCGCCGGTCAAAAATTTGAACTGCGCCCCGGTCAGAGGAACCACGCTTAACCTTCCCTGGCGCACCAGCGCTGAATCCGCAAAGAGCTTCTGGGCCTTAACTTCGGCCAGGGTCACCGGCTTGCCCAGCGCCTTCCCCACCTTGATCTTCACCTGAGGATTCTTGGGGTCTGAGGCATCCACCGAAACTACCGACGCCGTCCCCACCGCGCTTTTTTCATCGCCGGTGTGATAGATCACCAGCCGGTCGCCGGGCTTCATCTCACGCAGATGCCTTAGCGCCACGGGATTTGCCACTCCATCCCAGATGGTGCTCTTGTCCCGTTGCAAGCCGGCAAAGGAGTATACGGTTGGCTCGGTCTTGAGTAGATAGTCCATAAAAGAAATTTGAGATTGCTGATTGTAGATTTCAGATTGTGAACCCAAAAGCGCGCCCGGATCTAAATCTAAAATCAACAATCTGAAATCTGCAATGGCTTACTGCGGCTTATCTTTCGAATCCTTGTCTGGCTGCTTTTGCGGCTCCGGTTGGTCTTTCTTCTCCTCCGGATGGTCCTCATAGATCGAATATTGCCCCACCGGCCGCTTCATCCTGACCGTGATCTCCATTGATGCTTTGTCGATGGCGTAGTCGTTGCCAAAGGTCTGGAAACCCGTGGCCAGCACCTGGACTCGCAGCTTGCCGAAGGGCACACCGTCAAAGCTGGCCTTGCCGTCCGCATCGGTCTTGATCTGCAAACCACCTCTCGACTGCTTGCCGTTTTTCTCCACCGGATGCATCACCACGCTGGCGTTGCGGATCGGCTTGCCGCTGTAGTCACGAATGACGACGAAGTTCAGGACAGCCATGTCGTCCTGGCCCAGGGCCACAGAAGCCAGCAGAACCGCTGTTGCCACGCCGATCGCGATCTTTCTCATATCCAAGTTTCCGATTCTAAGCATGTCCAAGTTTCCGATTCTAAGCATGCCTGGGGCTACTGTCATCTGGAACGAGCAATGAAGTGTAGGGCTCCTCTGGTCCGCCGCGTGTCGATCCAGGTGAAGCCCCATAAACTACTATGGGTCAACAATTTGCGTAATTTTAATCAGGAACCGATTGACAACCAACCACTCAGCTGCCTACAATTAGCACTCGCCAACAATGAGTGCTAACAAGATGGTTGGCAAGCGGTTCCTGCGATCAAACCCTGATCTTAACTCAACACGAACGAAAGGAGTCAGCAAGTATGGCAAAGTTCACCCCGTTACACGACCGCCTGTTGGTTCGGCGGATTGAAGAAGGTGAGACCACCCGTGGTGGCATCATCATCCCCGACAGCGCCAAAGAAAAGCCCCAGGAGGGCGAAGTAATCTCCGTGGGCAAAGGCAAGAGCAACGACGAAGGCAAGGTGTTCCCCCTGGCAGTGAAAGAGGGCGACCGCATCCTGTTCGGCAAGTACTCCGGCACCGAAATCAAGCTGGATGGTGAAGATTTCATCATCATGCGCGAAGAGGAAGTCCTGGGCATCCTGACCGGCGCCGCCAAGAAAGAACTCGCCGGCTCACGCCGCTAGATTGCCTCTGTGTGCCTCTGTCCGCAAAAGGCATCAACCACCAAGGACACGAAGGTACACGAAGCAAAAACTTTGAGGGCGTTAGGTTTCCTTCGTGAACCTTCGTGCCCTTCGTTGGTTAAAGATTTCACATCTGATAGGAGAAAAGAATTATGGCAAAGCAGATCGTACATGGCGAGGAGTCGCGACAGGCGATTCTCCGCGGCGTCAACTTATTGGCTGACGCGGTAAAAGTCACTCTCGGCCCCAAGGGCCGCAACGTGGTCATTGAAAAGAAATTCGGTTCACCGACCATCACCAAGGACGGCGTCACCGTCGCCAAGGAAATCGAACTCAAAGACAGCCTCGAAAACATGGGGGCACAGATGGTGCGCGAAGTGGCTTCGAAGACCTCGGATGTTGCCGGAGACGGCACCACCACAGCCACCGTTCTGGCCCAGGCGATCTATCGCGAAGGCGTGAAGACCGTCGCAGCCGGCGCCAACCCGATGGCCATGAAACGCGGCATCGAGAAGGCCATCACCGCAATCTGCGGCAGCCTCGACAAAGAAGGCAACCGCATCAAGGGCGAGCTGGATAAATTCTCCAAGCCCGTCACCGGCGACATGATCGCGCAAGTAGGCACGATTTCTGCAAACAACGACGAAACTATTGGGAACATTATTGCCCAGGCGATGAAGAAGGTGGGCAAGGATGGCGTCATCACCGTTGAAGAAGCCAAGACGCTCGAGACCCAGTTGGATGTCGTCGAAGGCATGCAGTTTGATCGTGGGTACCTCTCTCCTTACTTTGTGACCGATCCCGAGCGCATGGAAGTCGCACTCGAGAACGCGTACATCCTGATCAACGAAAAGAAAATCAGCTCGATGAAGGACCTGCTGCCCTTGCTGGAGCAGATCGCGAAGAGCGGCAAGCCGCTCCTGATCGTGGCTGAAGACGTCGAAGGCGAAGCACTCGCCACCCTCGTCGTCAACAAGCTGCGTGGCACTCTCCAAGTCGCGGCGGTCAAGGCCCCCGGCTTCGGTGATCGCCGCAAAGCTATGCTGCAGGACATTGCCACCCTCACCGGCGGCAAGGCCATCACCGAAGACCTGGGCATCAAGTTGGAGAACGTTCAGGTGTCCGACCTCGGCCAAGCCAAGAAGATCACGGTGGACAAGGACAACACCACGATCGTCGAAGGCAAGGGCAAGCACTCCGAGATCGAAGGCCGGGTGAAGGAAATCCGCAGCCAGATCGAAAAAACCACCAGCGACTACGACCGCGAGAAGCTGCAGGAGCGATTGGCGAAGCTGGTCGGCGGCGTGGCTGTGATCAAAGTCGGAGCCGCGACCGAGACCGAAATGAAAGAGAAGAAGGCTCGCGTCGAAGATGCGATGCACGCAACCCGTGCGGCCGTGGAAGAAGGCATTGTCCCCGGCGGCGGCGTGGCCCTGGCCCGTTGCGTCAGCGCTCTGGACAAGCTGAAGCTCGAAGGGGATGAGCAGATCGGTGTCAACATCGTGAAGCGCGCCCTGGTTGAGCCGTTGCGTCAGATCTCCGAGAACGCCGGAGAAGAAGGCGCAATCGTCCTCGGCAAGGTCAACGACTCGAAGGACAACAACTTCGGCTACAACGCCCTGACCGGCGAGTACGAAGATCTGGTCAAGGCGGGCGTGCTCGATCCGACCAAAGTGGTGCGCACCGCACTGCAGAACGCCGGCTCGATCGCGTCGTTGATGCTGACCACCGAAGCCCTGGTCGCGGAGATCCCGGAAGAGAAAAAGGGAGCTCCAGCCGGTGGTGGACACGGCGGTGGTATGGAAGGCATGTACTAGAGCAGCTTCTAGGTATTAGCTTCTGGCTTGAAACTTAAGCCCCGTTCTTTGGAGCGGGGCTTTTGCTTTTGCAGCACCACCGGCTGTGTGGGGACGGGCTCCCTCGCCCGTCCTAGCCGAGCGCAGCTCGGCAGCTCTTGCAGTAGTGGCCGGACCCACCCTTCGACACGAAAGGTGGGGCACCCGGCAGACGCCTTGGTTCCTATGAAGGCGACATTTGCTCGAAGGGTGCTTACACGTAAAACACTTCTTCACGCTAACTCCTGTTTGGCTTCGGGCGGGTGGCCCAGCCTAGCACGTGAATCTCTGGTTTCGAGGGTGGCCCGTCCAAGCTTCGCTTGGGCGGGGTTTTCTGCGAGTTGGCGCACTTGCACCGTCGAAAATGATCCCGGCTTGGTCCATCTTCCGCGCTGTCCGATGCGGTTATCGGTGACGCGGGAACACCCCAAGCGGAGCTTGGACGCAGCACCCTCGTGAGTAAGTGGATGGGATAGGCCGTGCCATCCCAATTTGGGACGCTTTGGAGGACACCCGTTCAATCGCGCGGCGCAAAAACAAGAAAGGAATGTACACTTGGGCGCCACTTTTGAAGTCAAAGGCGTTTCTTGATGAATAAGTTTCTGGCCATGGTGTTCTGCCTGGCGATGCCGATTGCGGTCTTCGCTGGTGACAACGGATACAAAGTCACATACGACGGAGGGTCGATACCCAATGCTAAATCAGGAAGTGATATGAAGTTGTTCATCGACCCAAACCAGGTTCAACTGGTAAGGGATAAGGGCGAGGTCGTAACCATTCCGGCTGCGGCCGTTACGAGATTAGTTATGGCCAAGATGTCCATAGGAGAGTTGGGGCAGCGATTGGCCTGGCTGTGGTTTCCCTCGGGATTGGGGCGCTCATGGCTCTTACTAAGTTAAAGAAGCACTACGTCGGTTTGACCTAGACCGATGGTGACAAGAAGGGCGGCTTTGGGATGCAGTGCGATAAGAACGAATATCGCGGAGTTCTGGCGGGGCTTGAAGGAGTAACGGGGAAGAAGGCCGTAAACTCCGATGCCATGACGGTGAAGAATTAGAGCTGGACCGATCCAATTTTGACCACGAGGCCGTTCGTCGGAGGCTTCCCGTTTTCATTCCCACGCAACCTGCCGCATTCGCTTGGGCGGAGAACGCAAGGTCCCTCGACTTCGCTCGGGATGACAAGGGGAGGGGTATTTGGAGCAGGCTGGCATTGCCCAGCTTTGCTCGGCTGGGCAGAGGGGGACATCTGCTCCTACGTGGGTTGTGGTGGTGCCCGCACGAGCGGGGCGCTCGCGCCTCCATTTCCCTTTCCACCTTTTCGGCGGCTTAGAACATGGTGTTGGAGTTCGCCGACGTCGCCGGGATGGGTTGGAGAACATCCCAGTGCTCTACGATTTTCCCGTTTTCGTCGAGACGAAAAATATCCATTCCTGCCCAGTCTGAATCGTGGGGCCATTGCTGATAGCAGTGCAGCGCGACGTAGTTGCCCTCAGCGATTATCCGTCTGAATTCGACGTGCTTTCCCGGGTATTCCTGCGCCATCCGGACGAAGTAGGCGATGAACGCCTGCTTTCCCTCCGCGACCATCGGATTGTGCTGGATGTACACGTCGCCCAGGTATTTCTCGACTGCCTCGGCGGGTTGACACTGATTGAACATCAGGTCGTAGAAAGCCGCCACCGTGCGTTTATTTTGCTCCAAGTTCTGCATGCTCATACCGTCGCCTCTGCGGTCACTCTCGAAAGAAATAAGGGTACGCCTTTTTCTGGAGCGGGCGGGTCGCTCCCGCCTGTCGCGTGCGTCTCTACGCTCCAGGGTGTCCCGTCCAAGCCTGGCTTCGGCGGGGCACCCTACTCTTTGGATCTCCCAACGGCTTCAGGCGCGCGGGCGAGAGCGCCCGCGCCACACTTGCTTACGAATCGTCTACAGCTTTGTTTGTAGTGCGGATTTTCCCGCCCGCCCGCCGAAATTTCTCGTCTTTCTCATGCACGTGTCGTATCCCTTAGAAAATGCTTGCCTTCGCGCTTGGCAGTGCTCGTGCTCTCAGCATGGAGGGATCAATTCTGGAGGCAATCATGACCAACATACATGTTGATCAGGTCGGTGAAATGGCTGTGATTGAGTGTGAAGGACGATTTGTCCGCAGCGACGAAGCGTTCCGGTTGCGGGACGCAGTTACAGCCCAACGCAACGCCCACGTTATCGTGCTGGACCTTACGGAGATGCGAGCAATCGGCGGCGGCGGGATCGGGGTGCTGGTATTTCTGCAGCGCTGGTGCCGCGATCACGATATTCGATTCAAGCTGTTCAATCCCTCGCGGTCGGTACAGGAGAGGTTGGAGAACACGAATGCAATGTCAGAGTTCGATATTGCGTCGCTGGACGAAATGATGGCGCTGCTCGGCCAAGCCGACCGGAGGTATGCGCTGGCTTCGTGACGGCGCCGCACTGAGAGGCTGACCGGATTCTTTGACTGCCCGCCGACTAAAACCAAGGACCCTTCGACTGCGTAGCCGCTGCGCTTGCGAAGCAACTGCTTCGCCAGGATGACACGGCACTTACTGGACGCGCAGAATTAACTGCGTTCCGCTTTCCAGGCGGACATTCCCACTGGTTGAACCCAATACGGCCACTGGGCCTGACGTTTCGAGAGAGAGTCCCTTCATGCCGACTACGCCTTTACTGCTTGGACTGAGCGGGACGACCGTGGCATTGCTGGAATTGTTCGATCCCATAGGGTCAGGAATGGGCGCCAGGTCGCCCGGATAGGAAGGGGGGACGCCCGAACTGGAAGCATCGCCGAGCGGGACGTGCTGGCCCGCCATGGGGACACCCGGCTGACGGTCGGGCCGAGACAAATTTGCCTCAGAACTTGGCCCGAACTGCAATGGTCTCGCGATCGCCTGCACGGACAGTTGCAGCGGCACTTCGCGTCCGTCTTTCAGCAGCATGCGATCAAAGGTGATTCCTATCATCGAATCTGGAGAAGCTTTGCTGCGGGCCTTGGCTTCGGTCACATGGCCGATGATTTTCGTGTTGCGCGGCACCACGATTTGACCATGCGCCAGGAGGTCGGTTGCGGTCTTGGCCTCGACCCGGTCGTTCGCTCTGGTCTTCTTGGCGTTCAACGACTTCGATAGTTCAACTGCTAGAATAGTTCCCGGCGGCGGCGTGTCGGCTGATGTCGAAGGCTTTGCAGCCGTAGCCGGGGCCGGGGCCGGCGGATTCGCGGTGGCTGGCTCCGCGGGAGCTTGTGCCCGCGAGATCACGGCAAAAGCGAGTATCACGTATGCCAGGTAGAAACTCTTCATCATCGTGCTGTACTCCCTCATTTTTGCTGACTCCCTGCTGGTTATGATGCGTCCGGTTAGAACCAGGTTCCCTTCCTGTAATTTCTATACTCCTCGAGAACCTTTGCCTCCTGGTGGGCGCGAGCGATCTGAATCGGGATCAGCACCAGCAGCAGGATCAGCGCATAGCGATATTGCAACGCAATCAGGACACCCACAAGCAAGAGCGCGCTGAACACGTA
>Ga0210384_10006537_pt1 | contig 12419 bp, 15 predicted proteins | sample IncBWH2MmetaG_FD_160574 | JGI IMG/M metagenome (GOLD analysis project Ga0210384, IMG submission 160574) | Forest soil microbial communities from Barre Woods Harvard Forest LTER site, Petersham, Massachusetts, United States - Inc-BW-H-2-M | ecosystem: Environmental > Terrestrial > Soil >... | reverse complement strand
CCGGCTTCCTTCAAGTCGCTGTATCGAAAGCGCGCCGGAGCAGCTTGCCCGCATATCATTCTTCTGTCGAAGCGCGCTTCCGATACAGCACTAGGACTTCACGGGACTTGGCTCCGCAATTGTCTCTAACTCTCCCTAAATGCGGCCAGACGGGGTTATACTCTGCCCACTTCAAATTAGCGGGGGTCTATGCCAATCCAGCCCGGCACACGTCTAGGGCCTTACGAAATTCTCTCCGCTATTGGTGCGGGTGGAATGGGCGAAGTTTATAAAGCCCGTGATACACGACTCGATCGAACTGTCGCCATCAAGGTTCTTCCCACGCACCTTGCAGATCGTTCCGAATTGCGCGAACGATTTGAGCGCGAAGCGAAAACCATCGCCAGCCTGAACCATCCGCACATCTGCACGCTCTACGATACTGGCCATCAAGACGAAATTGATTATCTGGTGATGGAGTACATCGAAGGGGAGACGCTCGCGCAGCGCTTGAAGAAAGGACCGCTGCCGCTGGAGCAAGTGTTGCAATACGCGATCGAAATTACCGATGCGCTGGACAAGGCGCACCGCAAGGGCATCACGCACCGTGACCTGAAGCCGGGCAATATCATGCTCACCAAGTCGGGCGCCAAGCTGCTGGATTTCGGCCTGGCAAAATTGAAGCAGGACGCCGCTCCTGCCATTCCGGATTCGCAGCTTCCAACGATGAAAAACGCCATTACCGGCGAGGGAACGATCCTGGGCACGCTGCAATACATGGCGCCGGAGCAAGTCGAAGCCAAAGAAGTGGACGCCCGCACGGACATCTTTGCGTTTGGCGTGGTGGTCTACGAAATGGAGACGGGCAAAAAAGCCTTTGAAGGCAAGAGCCAGGCCAGCCTGATGGCGAAGATTCTGGAGACCGATCCTCCATCGATGGCTTCGCTCACGCCTATGACGCCGCCGGCTCTGGACCGCGTCGTCAAGAGATGCCTCGCGAAAGATCCGGACGACCGTTGGCAAACGGCGCGTGATTTGGAAGTGGAATTGAAATGGATCGTGGAGCAGGGCCAGGGAACGCAGGCGGCGATGCTGGCATCTGGCGGAATCGCGAAACGCGGCGTCCGCGAGCGTCTCGGGTGGTTGGCGGCGGTAGCCATCCTTGTCGCGGCTGTGCTGATTACAGCAGTTTTCTACTACCGCCGGCCTTCGGTGGAAGTGAAGGTCGTCCACTTTGCTGTCCCTGCCCCCGAAAAACATACCTTTCCACTGCCCGGCTTCGCCACCGCTTCTAGCTTCCTTAGTGTCTCGCCGGACGGCAACAAGTTGGCATTCGTCGCGGAGGATTCTACCGGCCATTCCACGCTCTGGATACGCGACCTCGGTTCCCAAACTGCGCAGCAGATTCCTGGGACGGATGATGCGTGGGCCCCCTTTTGGTCACCGGATAGCCGCTTTATTGCTTTTACCGCTGGTTCTTCACTCAAGAAGGTCCCGGCTACCGGAGGCCCCACCGAAACCATCACGGCTTCGTCTGCCAACGGCTCGGGAACGTGGAATCGCGATGGGGTTATCTTATTCTCGACCGGTCCAGGGAGTCTGATTCTTCGCGTCCCCTCAGCGGGTGGTTCGCCGACTCCTGTCACTTCATTTGACGCATCCCGGCAGGCGCTCAGTCACCTTTGGCCATACTTTCTACAGGATGGAAAACACTTTCTCTACGCAAACGTTACTTCGAATCCGGAAAATAGAGGCATCTACGTGGGATCGCTTGATTCGAAAGAAACGAAGCTAATTCTGAAACCTGCGTCTTTCGCTTCGTATAGTCCCCCGGGTTATTTATTGTTTAACCGCGCTGGGACCTTGTTAGCCCAGCCATTCGACACGGATCGCCTGGAGCTAAAGGGCGACGCCATTCCCATCGCCGAAGGCGTTGAGTTCTCTGTCGTGAACGGGAAGGGGGCCGTCGACGTTTCCGCTAACGGCGTGATGGCCTACCGATTGGTACCGGCAGCCGCACAGAATAAGCTAGTGTGGGTGGACCTAAAAGGGACGGAGCAACCACTGGCCGCTCCGCCCCACGCCTATCGAAACCCACGGCTCTCTCCCGATGGCCAGCGCGTGGCCGTTACGATCGACGAATTGGGGAGCCAGGAGTGGCTTCTGGACACCAAACGGGGCACATTGACTCGGCTGACCTTCGAAGGCAGCTACAACGGCGCTTTGGCGTGGACGCCCGATGGAAAGAGAATCGCATTTGGATCGGACAGGGCGGGTCCGCGGAACCTGTTCTGGCAACTGGCAGACGGCAGCGCGGGACGGAGCGATTAGCAACGAGCGACCACAACCAGGTTGCGGGTTCCTGGTCTCCCGACGGACAGACGCTGGCCTTCGAGACATCCAACCCCGGGACCGGCTGGGACGTATTAGTCTTCAGCCTTGGCGACCGAAAGGTGCAACCATTCTTGCAAACACGGTTCAACGAAATCGCTCCTCGATTTTCGCCCGACGGGCGGTGGCTGGCTTATGTCTCGGATGAGTCGGGCCGCAACGAGGTTTATGTCCAACCTTATCCGGGGCCCGGAGGCAAATGGCAAATATCGACGGAAGGCGGCACGGAACCCGTTTGGGCGCGCAACGGAGAACTCTTCTACCGGAGCGGAGACAAGATGATGGCCGTGGAGACGACCACCAAGGCGAACTTTTCCGCGGATACGCCGAAGGTGCTCTTCGAGGGTCACTACGCGACTTATAACACGATGCCTGCCTACGACGTCACGCCCGACGGCCAACGCTTCCTCTTGGCGAAGACCGCAGAGCAGGGCCCGCAGGAAATCAGCGTCGTGCTGAATTGGACTGAAGAGTTGAAGCAGAAAGTTCCCACCGGAAAAAACTAAATTCAGCGCAGCCGCCAATAGCAGCTCAGTCCTAGCCCAAGTCCTGTGAAACGGGATTATCGGAATGTGGCCCACACCATCACGGAGCAGAAAGCCAGTTTCCACATACCTATCCAATGCTTGGGCCTTTTGGTTGATATAACAATTCTAGTGTAGCGGTGTTATAAGCTCTGTCTGGGCCATCTGCAAATCGTCTAATTGCAAGGAGGAATTGAATCATGGCACAGACGAAACTTCTCAACCTGGGGTCCGGAACGTCAATCGTGTGGGCCATTCTGCTCATCGTCTTCGGTCTCCTGGCGATCTCACTCCCGTTGGCCACATCGTTCGGCGTGGTGTTAGTCATCGCATGGCTGATTGTATTCAGCGGTGGATTTCAATTTATCCATGCCTTCCAGTCGAAAGGTGCCGGTAGCATACTCTGGAAGGTCCTCGTGGCGATTCTTTATCTGATCGCCGGGATCTATTTCCTGATGAATCCTGTGATAGGGGTCGCCGGATTCACCTTGGCTCTAGCAATTTTCTTTGTGGCCGAGGGAGTGATGGACTTGGTGGCGTATTTTCAAAACCGCAACACCGCAGGATCGGGCTGGATTCTGGTTGACGGCATCATCACCTTGATTCTCGGCCTGCTGGTTTGGAGGCAATGGCCCTCAAGCTCGTTGTGGGTGATCGGGACGCTTGTGGGAATCAGCATGATCATGACCGGTACGACACGTCTGATGATCAGTCTTGCCGCGAGACGCGTTGAGCATAGTATTGCGTGATCACGCTTAAACGACGCCGTATCGCAGTGAGCGCCGCGGAACCGACCAATGGTGGTGTATTTCAATACTGACGAAGAACAGAAAGGCTAATGCCCTAATTTGATTTTCTGAGTTGGCCCACAAGTTTCTTGGCCTCTTTCATTCTTTCCTTGTAGAAAGTTGGACTTATAAGGATTTCTTTGCCTCCCACTCGAATACGTTCTTTGATGCCTTTCTTCGACAAAAATAAGGCTAACGCCGTGTAGGTCTTTATTTCCTTCTCCAAGAACTGAATCGCTCGTCGTTTAGATTCATCCAATTTTCACCTCCGATTTGACACTCACATTCTAATTAGAAAATCAAAAAGCCCGACCGCGAATTCGGCCTGTGTCTTTTGTCACCTCACTTCTACCACATCCAAATTAGGACAGCAGCCACGTTTCAGCGGCCAAGGTTCTACAAACTGTATAAAGGGGGCAACGGGTGAGCAACACTTTAGAATCAAGCTAGACGCAAACTCACGAGAGACGCGCGGACTTCTCCACCACTCTTGTCAGGAACAATCTCTAATTCAAGTACTTTGACATCGGAGAGTTCAACCGGATAGTCTTCTGTCTCCCGCACTGAGTCAGGAGGGCTGAAATTCCATTGCTGGCGCACAATTTCGCGAGAAGAATACTGGATATCGGGTGACGATCGAAGGACGAACTCTTGTGTTCGGCTGTTTTCGGTATCTTCAAAAACCAGCATGATCCGTCTTAGCTTTTGAGGTTCGTCGAAGATCAGACGGATTGTGTGCATCCCAGGTTTAGCCGCACGCCAGCCTCTCTTTCCTTCCAGTAATAACGCAGATTCAATTGGATAGTCGCTCTCTTCCGATGAGACCTCAACCGAAGCTATACGGTCCACATCCATCCAAGCTTGATCGCGGAGTGGGGCATTCTGAGGAATCCGCGTAATCTGGTTCTTACGCACGATACGATTCTACTCCTAGTTTTGGACCAATTGTCAACGATTGAGCGAGCACCAGCTACGCGACGGTGCCGGACCCGTAGACAGCCGCGCTTATTCGATCTCGGCATGCGCTCGAGCCGGGCTGCTTGATTGAGCCCCAACTCGTAGAGCTTCTCAATTTTGTCGATGATCCGCAGCGTGAGGCGGGTCTTGATCTTAATTTGTTCTTCGGGCAGCTCTTTCTCATCGAACCGGACAATTTCCTTGATCGATCGCAGACCTTTGCGAAGATCTGCACCAGTGGCTAACCGCTACTTGAGAACAATCGGAGAGCGAGAGATACTCTTGAGCACTCGCAGCTGCCCGCGCTCGATGCGCTTGGCGATGGCTACCTCGCCTTCGCGCTTCAACAGCGGCACGGTGCCCATCTCCCGCAGATATATCCGCACCGGGTCGTTGGTCCTCTCCAGCTCGCCCGACGTCAGGTCGAGTTCGACCTCTTCGTTGCCACCGGCAACTTCTTCCTTGGCCTCCGCTTCAACGGGTTCAGCGATTTCGAGCTCGACGCGCGCAGCCTTCGCCGCCGAAACACCTTCGTAGATAACAATGCCGTATCGCTCGAACGTCGAGAGCAGATCCTCGATCTCTTCCGACGAGTGGACTTCGGCGGGCAGGATATCATTGACTTCGTCGTAGAGCAGGTAACCGCGCTCCTTGCCCTTGGCGATGAGGGTACGGACCTGGTCATACTTTTCTTCAATCGCCAGCGACAAAGGTTCCTCCGGGAGTTGAGAGCGAGTTACGCCCACTGTTCGGAGCCGAAAAGCTTCGGGTGAAGCTTTCTACGAATTTGCCTTTTGTTTTTTGCCCCGTCTGCCTTTGTCTCCTGCCCAGTGCTGTATTCCGCCTTTCCTGCCGTCAAGCTGCAGCTGTTTTTCAATGCCATTAGCCTCCAGATGTTTGTGCATCGGGGCGGCTGACCCTTCCGGCTGGGACTGGCCCAGTATTTTTGTTCGCGGGGTCCGGGTCATCAGCGCTCGAAAATGGAGCGGGTCTCTAAGATTTTGCAATTCCCGGTAAAAGTAGAGTGAAGTAGGACGTTTTCCGTTGAACCTCAGCTTCTTTAGAAACTCCATTTCTTCCTTGGTGGCTGTCCCGCTGAGGGAACTATCATCAAGGAATTCTTTGAGCCCCTGCTCTTCCTCTGGTTGGTCAGGTTCTCTTTCAACGAACTCAAATTTCTTGGGCTGCCCTGGGGCGAGTCTGCGGTTTAAGACAATCTCCATACTGAAAGTCGCGAGGTCGATATCCCAGGATGCAATCAACGGATCTAAGAAGGAGACGCAGTTTTCAACCGACACGTTGAAGACATCCGTGTCCAGAAACTCAAGAATGATGACCCGCATCTCTTCATAGCTTCTGCCGCTGAGTCGAGCCACCAGGTGGAGCCAATCTTCACCTTCCAGTTCTTCTCTCGCGAATCTCTTGACCACGTCCGAAAGCTTTTGTGTGACGAGGCGTTCCAGTTCACCGAAGGGTTGCTTCTCAAAAATCGCGCGTATTTGTTTTTCTTTGTCGGGCGTGCACTTGCGGAGAATCAATTCTCGAACTTCGTGAAACAAGGGCGCGGGCGGGTCCCCCAAGTCTCTCTTCAATTCTTCCATGCGTTGGAGGTCGACCAGCTTCGAAAGCTTATCGTTCGGAAGCTTCAAAAACTTCGCCATTTTCCCATAAATATCTGTTCGGCCGGGCGCTGGCGGCAATTTCTTCCGAGTTAGCAGTTGAGAAATGTAGGACTCCGTAACTTCGGTGGCAGCCGCTAGGGCTTTCTGCTCAAGCCCCAATTCTTCCAGTCGCTGTTTAATCAGTAAGCAAACATCCACAGGGCGCCTCCGCTCTACTTAACTTCATAAATTAACCATAGCAAATAATACAAGATTATACTTGACTTATCAAGTGAATGTACCTAATCTGGTTAACAGGCAAATGGAGTCTTCAGATCTACTGAACCAATTGGGTTATTTGAAAAGGCTCCTTTGCCGCGACAACCAAGGAGGTTGCCATGAACACCATTACACGTTGGGACCAGTCCCGTGGTTTGACATCTTTACAGGACCAGGTCAATCGCCTGTTCGAGGGCAGCTTTACGCGCGACCGCTCGGATCATTCCGACCTGGCAACCTGGGCGCCACCTGTGGACATTTACGAAACCGAGAACGAACTGGTCGTGAAGGTTGACCTGCCCGATCTTCAAGAGAAGGACATTGACGTACGCGTCGAAGGCAATATGTTGACCATCCGTGGAGAGCGGAAGTTCGAGAAGGACGTCAACGAGGACAATTACCTACGAGTTGAACGTGCGTATGGTCCGTTCACGCGGAGCTTTTCTCTGCCGAACACGGTCAAATCCGAGGGCATTCGCGCCGAGTATCACAATGGGGTCTTGACCCTGCATATGGCGAAGCGTGAGGAGTCTAAGCCGAAGCAGATAAAGATCAGCGTCTCGGGAAACGGCAAGTAATCCACATTTACGGAGGGGGCAGGGCTCCGGCCCCCGTACCGACAAGCAAGGAGGTTGCCAATGATCGAACAGAGAGAGCTATCGACAGAAGAGATCGCTCGCCGAGCTCATGAGCTGTATGTTCAACGCGGCGGCGAACATGGAAAGGATGTTGACGACTGGGTCGCCGCGGAAAAAGAACTGACCGACAAACCTGTCGTTGGACCAGCTATAACGAGAACTGCCCAAGCAAGTTGTCATGCCCAAAATTGACTGGCTGCGTGAAGGAGTAAAGCATCTGTCTTGCAAGCGGGGCGAGTGAGACGACAACCCGCCCCAGCCCTTCCATGGCAGGCTTTCCCTACTTGTCGATCTTCTTCAGGAGGCCGGCAATGCAGATCAGGAATCGACAGGGGTTCCAAGAGGAAATCGTCCGCTGTACCGAGCGGAACGCAAGTCCTTGAAAACACTTTGTGCGATGGGGCAGAGCACGCGGACGCTTACGACCGCGGGACCTACCGAGAAGTGGCGAAGCTCCTAAGGGAGGTTGTTGAGGTAACACCTCAAGTCGAAACATGTGAGGGTTGCCAACTCGACCTTCCACAAAATCGCCGCGGCAGTAACGGCCCATGTCGGTAGGTGGTTTCGCTCGGTGGGGGCGGGCCAAGTCCGCCCCCACACTTGTCCGACGAAGAGGGAACTCGTTGGAGAAACGAGGTTGCCAAGTGGTCAGGAAAATCGTGCAGTGGATTCCCATTTCGGTGTTGCTCCTGGCGTTGACATGGCGCCCCTCCGCGAATTACCAGATACTCCTGAATTTTTTGGTTTGTGTGAGTGCGGTCATGGTGGTCCTGGCTTTGTTCTTCATCAAACACGAAGTCGAGACTCACTATGAGATAGATCACAGGTCCAACCCCGCGAGGCGAGTCACTGTAAAGCTATGAGCGTGGCGGTCCTAAGCGCCATTGAAAATGCGGCGGAGACGCTGATGGCGGACACAATCAAAACGCGGACCACTCTGATCGAGGAAGGCACCCTTTTGCTGGAATCGTTGCAATTTGAAATCGAGCCCTGGACCTTTTTCTACACGGCCGGTGGAATCATTCGAGAATTGCGGAAGGCGTCTGGAAAACAAAGCAAGTACGGGAGCGAAGGCAACAGTGCTCATTCGGAGGAAGTGATTGATCACTACAATCAACCGTGCGAAGTCGGCAGCCTTCCGAAGGATGACTCGAATGGGGGCAGCGGCCTAGTTGGCGCGTCCGAGTGCGGTGATGTGATGAAGCTGCAGATGAAGATCAATTCCGAGACGCAAGTCACTGAAGCAGCTGAGTTCAAGACGACCGGCTGCAGCTCGGCAATTGCCAGCTCTTCGCTCGCCATCGAATGGGTCAAGGGCAAGACTTCGAGGAAGCGCTGGCCATCGAGAACACGAATATCGTCCGTGAGCTCAGCCTTCCCTCGTGCAACCCTGCCCGATGCAAGAAGATACTCCAGAATTGGTGCGAGGCTACACCTGGCGAGTAGCCCTGTTTTTTAATGGATCATCCAGTGAGTACCCTTCTGTATGAGTTGTGCGTTGAGCCCACGTTGAGGCTGTTGCAACGACCGTTTGGACGAAAGGTCAATGCCCTTCCAACGAAAAACGCTGTGAGGACTGCGGAATGAAGGACGATAGGTAACAAAGCTCGAATCCGACGCAAACATCCGGCTGTCGGCGCCAGTTGCTGCGAAACAATGGATCACTGTAGACGCCGAGGAGATCCCAAATGGCAGAGACAATCAATGCGGGAACAATCCTTATCAAGGATGGAACATTCTTACCAGATGCGCTGCGATTCGAAAGCGAGCCCTGTGCGACTGGGTGGAGATTGGTCAAGAATCTTGATGGAGACGGATTGGGTCGAAAAATCCACGAAGCGGGATGGACCTTCTTCTGGCTGGTGAACTCGGGGCAACCGTATTCGGTTTTGACAGGCAAAAGACGGTACGCAGAGCAGTCAAGCGAATCTTGGCGAACCTGAAGTCGGAGGAACTTAATTCCCTGGAAATCAAGCGAGTGGCCTCGAAACGTTTTCTGGGATTGCCTTACGCGAGTGTCTCCGCCCATTCACGGCATATCCAGGGAAATGCGTTTCTCTTGCGAGCCAAGGATCATCAGGAGTGGGAGCGAGCAAAACTAAAAGCCGCCTGAACCAAAGCGTAAGGCTCGCAAGGAGCAAGGAACTGCGCCAGGAAGAAATAATCGCGGAGCGAAGTGTGGCAACGATTTTGAATCGCTAAGGTTTTGTAGGGGACATTCAAATGAAAATGCGCCGTGTGGTAATTTGCCTCGTTATATTCCTGCTTTCAGCTCCTTTGATTCACGGGCAGGATCTTTCCAAGTATTCGATCTTTTCGTTCGGAATGAGTTTGGCCGATCTTTCAACTTGGATTGACCAAAAACCGACCGAAGCCAACTTGATCCATCAGCGCCCAGCGGTGATTCAAGAGTTGACGTGGTGGCCACCGCTAGCTTCAGGAACTCCTCGAACGGAGCCCGTGCGGAAGATTCTCTTCTCCTTCTACAATGGCGACCTTTACAGGATTTTGGTGACCTATGATCGGTATGTCACAGAAGGGCTACCTGCCGAGGGTATGGTACGAAATATGTCCGCGAAATACGGCACTGCAACCAGACCCACTGCCGAGATCAATTTCCCCACGAACGAGACCGGGGAATATGGTACGACAGAAAAGGTCATCGTTCGCTGGGAAGACTCGCGATATTCGTTCAACCTTTTCCGGTCGCCCCTGTCGAACACCTTTGGGCTAGTCATGTTTTCGAAACGGCTGGAGGCACAAGCTGAGGATGCGATCGCCAAATCCTTGAAGCTGGAGGGGCAAGAGGGTCGGCAAAAAGAAGTCGCTCGCGTGAAAAAAGAAGCCGACGACCTGGAAACATCGCGACAGGAGACCATAAAAGCGTTTCTCCCCTGACATCGGTGTGGTGCAATAACGAGTTTGCTGTTGGAATCTTTGAGGCGAATTTAACGGAGAGTGGGAAATGACGGTCATGGCAACGGCTGAATGGTTGTGTTGATCAAATTCGGATCGTCGAACTCCGTGCGATCTCCGGCTTTCGCGCCCGCGACTGGAAGCAGGCGGGCGCTCAGTGGTTTCGACCATTTCACCGAGAGGCTAGCCACATCGCCAATGATTCGCTCGAGCCGCGCGGTCGTGACGTCACCCGGGAGAGGGATCGTATCGAGCCCCGTGCCGCAGACCGCCGAATAGGCTAAAAGCTGGTCCATTGAGATCGCTCCCTCACTCCAAAGTTGAGAGAGCCGAGTGTCTTCGAGCACAGGCATCATCAGTCCCGAGTAGCCGACTTTTTTGACAGAAATATCACGAAGCGCTGCGGTGATGGTTGCGGCAGCGGTCATTGTGCCGCTGGTGCCGAATCGTCCTCCAGTGAACCCGGCAGTTGCCGAAGCGATCGAGACTTCTTTTCTTGGCGCGGGAGAGAGATCGAGACCCATATAGGTCCATCCGGATTCTTGATCGATCTTGCTTGCGATGTCCGCGATGGCCCGCGCGTGCATGCCCAGTTCGGAAACCAGGGCTTGGCGCGTTGCCTCCTGGTCGCGCTGCACGGCCATCACGGCGGCGACCACGTTCGCTGATTCCAGAGCGATTGCGAATTGATGGCCCAGACCCTGGTGGTACGACGCGGGATAAAACGGCGCATAGGCAGGTACGTTGGCAATTGCCGCGAAGTAGAAATTGCCGATGCTATGGTCGGTGTGATCCTCGAGATATTTCATGACCTCCGCGGCTGCATGCACGGCCTTCCAGTGGATGCCGTCGTCTCCAGCTACCACAACAGTCCCACGCATGGAACTCGTAAGGCTCAGAATCTCGGCCAGGAGCTGAGCCTGTCCGGAATCCTCTTTCTCTGACATCAGCGCAGGACCGATGCCGATGAGGATTTTTTCCTTCTTTGCAAGGTTGTCGAAATCGTGAAAGAACGCAAGAACGTCCTGCTTCGACATCCCGCGCGTGTATTCTGTGAAAGGTTGCGTTGTGATGCGGATCGTCTGCACTTCGTAGCCAGCAAGTTCAAATCGGGCCTTTGTTTTGTGCAGCATTGTCAAGGTGTCCGCGATCTGCTGCCTGTACTGGGTGGTATCCAGACGGATAAACGCGGTGATGGCGCGGACTTCGGGCTTCTCCTGAGCCGAAGCGGGCGCAACAACCGTGGCGAGCAGAAACGCCGCCAAGAAAATACCATGCGAGAGAAATGGAATGACATGCAGGGAGCCGCCGCTGTTGCGAAACATCTGGTCCTCCTCAAACTCAAAAATACGCAGGAACGTCCGTAATCCGCTAGCCGATGACCAGGCGATGAATGTCATGCGTGCCCTCGTAGATACCCAACCGGCGAATACCGGATACTTTCGCAAAACTTGAAAATACCACTTCATTGTTCCCACACTTTACACCCACAAATGAGACAAGTCCCGAGAAGTCCGCTTATCGGAGTGCGCCGAGATAAACCGGCATGTTGTAGGGGATGAAAAAGCCCTAAGGGAAAGGAGAACAGCGAATCCATTCCGGCCTCGAGTCTTGCAGGCGGCATCGTGAGGTGTCGCTTGAAGCGTAGACAGAGGTATCGGTGGGCCGGGCTATTGAGCTTCGAAAAGCGGATGGAACAGGATGCCGACTCCGTTCCGATGGGAGGAAGGCAATACAGCAACCACGCTAATCGCGAGTGGATTGTCAGATCCTGCGTAGTCTAAGAACCCGCGCACGCTGAGACACAACATGCACGAGAACCGGGAGATCTCCTGCACGACTTGGTCAACAAACCAAGACCGGTCCGCGAAGGCCATAAACCGAACGGCGGACATGAACGTACAGGAGAAGTCGGACTGTGCCGTAGTACCCGTGAACCAGCCGAACAAGGAAGGGCAGCTTTCCGCGGAGGCCGGGGAGGGAAGGGCACAGACTGAGGAGAACATCGTTCAATCCCACATGCACCCGACACAGAGCGGGAAAAGGATGTTCCAGGGACTGCACGGTGTGCGGCAAGCAGCCATTGCCGCCACTCATCATTGGGAAGAGCCGTATGCGTAAACGCGCTTGTACGGATCCGTGCGGGGGGCGATCAGCGATGGTCGTCCCTACCGCGATATGTAGCTTTTCAATCGTGATGAGGCCCAAGGCGTAGTCACTATAATCGGGGTGACTGAACGAGCGGGGTTAGCTGATTTCGATGACGCGGGCCATTTTCACGACTGGGGACCTTTTCTGCCGCTCTGCAAAGTTAGCGGCCTTCTCATGATCCGTGTAGATGCGAGT
>Ga0210384_10006536_pt1 | contig 12420 bp, 13 predicted proteins | sample IncBWH2MmetaG_FD_160574 | JGI IMG/M metagenome (GOLD analysis project Ga0210384, IMG submission 160574) | Forest soil microbial communities from Barre Woods Harvard Forest LTER site, Petersham, Massachusetts, United States - Inc-BW-H-2-M | ecosystem: Environmental > Terrestrial > Soil >... | reverse complement strand
ATGACCATCGGCTGATCGGCTCATCTGGCTTCGGGTTTCAATCGCCCGATGGCCCGATGCCCTTCAGAAGGCCCCTTCCTGCGTGAAGCTGAAGCCGGGCAAGGTTACGCCATCCGCCGATTTGGCGACCTTCACCTTCACGACGGGCGCGTCGGGCGCGGTGACTTCGGCGGGCCGCAGTACCGCGTATTGCGTGAAAACTTCGCTGTATACCTTGGTGACAAGGTGATCCTGGCCGGTTACATCCTGGCGCCAGACTTGTCCGAGTTTGATGCTCTTCACAGCCACAAGTTTTATCCTTTAGTTCTCAGAGTACTCACCCCGCCGCCAACCCGTCAATCGCAGTGGAGTTACTTTGGGTGATGGGTGGCTGCCGCAAGCCAGCGGCTTTGTTACCATGAACCACTGCTCAGGAGGAAACCGATGCCTCGCGGAAATTTGCCGCGTCAACCCAGCCGCAGCGGACGACAGGAAGGTGCCCAGCCGGCGAAGGGAGTGCGATTGAAGGGATCGCAATCATTGAAGCGCAACCCAGCGAAGATTGCGGCCGCGCGCGTCACCGCCGGTCGAGCGTCCCTGAACACCGGGAAAGCCATGAAGGCGGTCGTCCCGAAAAAGAAATCTGCGTCTGGATACGATCCCTTGGCCCCTGAGCGAGTCCGCCAGATCATTGCGGCCCTTGACCAACTTTATCCCCATGTAACCTGCGCTCTCAGCCACCGAAGCGCGTGGGAATTGCTGGTGGCGACCATTCTTTCCGCCCAGTCAACTGATGTGCGGGTAAACATGGTCACGCCGCTGCTGTTTCAGAAGTATCCGACGGTCGAGGATTTCGCGGCGCTCGAGCCGGAACAATTGCAGCCCGACATCTACTCGACTGGGTTCTTCCGCAACAAGTCGAAGTCGGTGGTGGGCGCGGCGCGGAAGGTAGTCGCAGACTTTGGCGGGAACGTTCCGCAAACGATGGAGGACTTGCTGAGCCTCCCCGGAGTGGCTCGCAAAACCGCGAACGTCGTGCTTGGAACCTGGTTCAAGAAGAATGAAGGGGTAGTCGTGGACACGCACGTGACGCGCATTTCCCGCCGGCTGGAGCTCACGAAACAACAAGACGCGAGGAGAATTGAAGAGGATCTGATGCGGGTCATCCCTCGCGAGCGGTGGACAGACTTTTCTCACGAAGTGATCTGGCACGGGCGGAGACTTTGCGTGGCACGCCGTCCGAAGTGTGCCGATTGCGCTCTGGAGAAGCTGTGTCACGCAGCGGATAAGACGTGGTCCACGGTTGAGATTCATCGGGATGCAAAACCATGAAGCGCGCTTGCGAACGACCTCTAACCCTTTTCGTATGCGGAATTCTGTGCGGCTCACTTTCTTCAGCACAAACCAAGCCCATCGAGGTCGCGGTGCGCGATCTTTCCCAGACTCCGCGAAATTTCGATGGACTTCTCGTGCGTGTTCGAGCGCGGGCGATAGTTGGTTGGGAAGGCGACGACTTTCTGTTGACCTGACGGAGCAGGCTGGCGGAAACAAAGCCCCTGGCCGCGCCGGAGCTGTGTGGTTTTATTGCAATGCAGAAAATGGGCGGCACGTCTATGCCGCCATCGTTTTCAGGAACAGTTTCACGACCGCGACATTCACCGGATATTTTCATTTCGTGCCCGATCCCAAACATCGGGGACAGCACATGCTTGATCCGGGCCGGTTGCAACTAGAAGTTGTTGGTGTCTCCGATGTGGCAAAGTCGCAAACTCCCTGGGTCAGTACGGGCCGATGAAAGTAGTGATTTGACCGAGCATCTCGTCACCTCTGAGACGGAATCCGATCCTTAGCAGCCGGTGAAAGCCAGTTCGACCACAGTGCAATCGTCATTAAGCGGCGTGCCTCCGCAAAAATCGGCGACTGCGGCGAAAATGTCCTCCATCGAAGCGCTCTTCCCGGCCACAACTTCCAGGCGTTCGCTGTCAAACATATCTCCGCGCGCGTTCTCGGCTTCCGTAACGCCATCGGTCACCAGGATAAGGCGATCCCCCGGTCTCATCTGGCAGCGGTCGCTCGAGTAAGTCGCATCCGCCAGCAGCCCCACGGGCAGGTTACCGTGGGATGGCCGGAGCACTTCGTTGCCACAAATCCACACCGGCGGAACGTGTCCACAGTTGACGTACTCAAGATCGCCATCGCTGCGCAGGCGCGTAATGATCATGGTCGCGTATTTCTCACCGATATGCTTGTAGGTGAAGAAGCGATTCACTGCGTCGACGATTTCCGTCAGTGGCATGCCCGAAATCAATTGGGAGTAGACCATCCCCTGCAGAATAGAAGCCAGTAGCGCGGCCGAGACTCCTTTGCCGCTGACGTCGGCGAGAACCACGGCCAGGCCTTGCGGCGTATTGACTGCTTCGAAGAAATCGCCCCCGATTTCCTTACAAGACATATTGCGTCCGTTCACCCGCGCGAAAGGGACTTCGGGCAGAGTCACCGCCAACAGACGCTGCTGAATGGACGCTGCGATCGACAGTTCCTGCTGGTAGCGGCGCCCAGCCTCCTCAGCCTGTACCAGCCGCGCGTTCTCAACCAGCTGGGCCGCTTCAGTCGCGATCGCCCGCAGAATATCGTGGCTAACGCTGGTGATATCGCGCGAGGCAAAGCGCGAATCGACATAGAGCGCCCCCATCACTTCGCCACCAGCCGGCTCCTCGCCACGACTGGTTTGCACCAGCGGTTTGCGCAACGGCATACAGATCACCGTTCGCAAATCGAAGGCGACGATACTTTGCCGCTCCTTCACATCGATCATCTGACTGGTGTCCGTGACCAGGTATTCGGAGTTAGCGGTCAACGCGCCTTCCAGTACCGAACGAGAAATTGTCTTGTCGTCAAGCAGCGGCTCCCCCTTCGAGTTACGCCCGGCGGCAAGCGTCAGCGTCCCGTCGAGGTCGCGAAGGAAGATGTATCCACGTTCGGCCCGGGTCAGTTTCAGCGTGGCCTCGAGCAGCGTCACCAGGATTTCATCGAGCACGCCGATGGTATTCAGCTTGCGCGCGGCTTCCATGAACAGCGTGAGTTTCTCGAGGTCGCTGGCTTCCGGAGCGATCTGAATGCCCGAGATCTGGCTCAGGAACTCCCGCGCCGTGTTCGAAGTCGTGTGCAGGGGATGGAAGATCAGGTAGGAAACATCGCGCGCGCCAAATTCCAACCGATCGTTGCGTTGCAGCTTGTGCCGGTCCACCTTCTCGCCATTGACGTAGGTGCCGTGTTTGCTGCCCAGGTCTACGACAAAAAACTCGCCGTTTTCTGAAACGATGGAAGCATGCTCGCGAGACACGCGCGGGTCGGCGATCACGAGGTCGCGATCAACCTTGCGGCCTACCGTGTAAGGAGTGTGATTCAGCGATAGCGTCTGCTGATCATTCCCCTGCACGAAAATCGCGATGGGAAAGATGCTCGATATACCCGAATGCGACGAGGCCGACATTTATCCCCGAACTCTTCTGAACTCTCTTGCAGCCATCATGCCAGAAACCTGGCAGCGCCCCCTGCATTCTACGACGTGCCGGGCCCCGCCGGTGCAGTAAAAGTCGTCGGGTAGCGCATCATCATCATTAGGGCCAACGCAGCTACTACCACGGACAGGGGGAGGACCGCCCAAAGGGGGACGGCCCATGCTGTTTCGACGGTCTCGCGCGGCAGGACGAAAGAAAGGCCAGCCAGCGCGATGCTGCTGAGCCAAGACCACATCATAAGACCTGCAGCGAGGCTCAGGAGCACGCGGCTCATGCGATTCCGGTTCCAGAACATTTGCCGGTCGCGCACCAGAATGAGCAGCGCGGGCAGCAGCATGACCTGGTTATAGAGGGCGTAGCTCGGAATGACGATGATGGTTGCTGCCAAACATAGAGAAACCATGGCGGCGAACGCGGGCGTGTCTTCGGTTACCCGGCGGTTTTTCCAACCGGTATACACCGTCGCGGCCACGGCGAGCGCGCCGGCTATCCATCCCCAAGGAGCCGGGAGCAGCTTGTCCAGCGTTGAGACTGCATCGGTGTAGGTCGGGTATTCCCGCAATGCCTGGAGGAAGCGGGGAATCCAATGCGGCAGATACCATTCCGAGGTGGCACACAGGAGGGCCATGGTGAACAGAAATGACGCGGCCCAGCGGTATCGGCGTCGCCAGTCGGCCAGAGTCCAGATCATCAAGCAGAACAAAAGCAGCCAGACAAGTTGCGGCTTGATGGTGGACAAAGCCAGCGCAATGCCGGCGGCAATGGGGCGGTCCGACGCCAGGAGCGCAAGCGCGGTCGCCACCAGGGCAGCCACGAGAAGCGTCATTTGCTCGAGCTTGAGGCCTTGCATGACGGGCAGACTGCCGAGCGTGAATATGATCAGGCTAGCCTGCGCCCAGGGCGGCGCGGACCAGCGCAGCACCCGCAGCCACAGCGGAACCGAGGCGACGGTGAGCGCGAGCAAGGCCCAGAAGAATCCTTTTCGCACGATCTCAAACGGAAGATGGATGGCCGGTGCAAGGCAAAAGACGACGTAGACAGGATAGGCGAATCGCTGGTCTTTTGGATCTCCGGAGCGGGCCGGGTCAAGGGGACGACCGTAGTAGCCCTGCTGAATCTCGCGAGTCACGTCGGGACCGTAGGGATTGTGCCCGTTCAGGAGGAGTTCTCTCGCGGCGACCCAGTGTTGATAAAAGTCAGAAAGATTGCCGCGCGGGCGGCCGTGCGCAGCCGCATCAAAGATCTGATATGGAATCAACACTCGGTTGGCATACAACCACACACCTGACGCGCAGAGCACGGCGGCCAGAACCAGCCAGAGCGACTTGTGGGAAATGCTAGGTCTCATTACGAAATTGCGGGAAAGCTGGATATTACATCGCTCCTGTCCACATGTCTCGGGATACCTCTAAAGTTCTCATCCGATGTGAGCAAAAACATGATCAGAATCGGAATGATCGGGTACACGTATACGTGCCAGGCTAGCGAGATCACATGCAAGGGAGGCAGGAACAGAACACACTGGCTGCTCAGAAGGCTGAGTCGCACCCATCGCGGGATTCCGGTGTGTTCCGCCAGGTAGACCGATGGGTAGAAGCGCGATGCACAAATCGGTGGGACTGAGATGATAGCTAACAAGAAGTGCCGCCAAAACGAAATTCCCGAAGGCTTGATTTGTAGCATCTGTAAACGTCGATTTACTCCTCTTGAAGCTCATCCACGCATACCAGAGAAGCCAAATTGAAACAATCCAGATGAGAGCGAGACCGGCTGTATTCTTTACGATGCCTGAAATGCTGACCAATCCTCTAATATTCGCCATTGCCGCCGGGTGAATGCCAGCTAGCGGCGGGCTGCTCAGCCTCATCAAGAAGTGAGGATACGCCGTCAGAGAGGCCCATCCGGAAATGCCGACCGAAATCAGAAGCAATATCACGAACACGAGCGCAAACCCACGGACGAAGCCTTTTCGCCTAAGTGATGCCAGCAACACGACTAAGATAAGAACTATATGGAACTTGAAGAGTCCGCAGCCCAGCAAACAACCAGCAGTGAAGTTGCGTCCCGCCTAAGCTCAACCACCGCAAGCGTCATAATCAAGAGGAGCAGCAGCGAATCCTGGCCCTGAAGGAAACTTAGCAACACGGGCGGGAACAAAAAGAACAGTGGCAACAAGACGCGTCATTCCAAGCGCTTGAATACATGCCGTTGAAACACGATCACGGTGTATGCCAAGACCGCGAAATTAAGAAGGCACCAGAGCAGATAAGCGGTTGGCAGTCGACCAAAGGCAGATTGGCAAGAATACCAACGTCTCAGACGGCGGGTGAATGTAGTAGTCGCCAGTGCGTCCGGCGTAGCGAATCTGGAATTTCTCTTGAGCTTGGAAGTCGTACAGTTGATGCCCATATCCTTCCCGTACCATCCGAGCTGCGGCGTAGAAGTCCGGGAAATCAGTTCCCTTCTCTCTTTCTTCAAAACCGTGCGCAAAATAATAGACAATGACGGCTGCTGTCAGAAGAAGAAGCAGGTTCTGGACGAGCCCCAAACACCTTTTCCACCCCGAAATCGCAGATCCTTCCGGGACCGCTCCTTCTCGATTTGAGGATCGTAGCCTCAGTGGAAACAATGCCTCAATTTCCCGACAGCGAGCCCCTGAGCTTGCTGCACATCACTGCTGACCATGGATTCTAATTGCCAAGCGGAAACAGCATGAAATGGGTAATGGAATCGCGCTGGAGCAGTTTCGAGTCTGGGGTATGATCGCTCAGCGTGAGAGCCAACCATCTTTCTCGATCCGATGTGTCCCCGATGGTGTTACTGCTGGGCTTGCGGCAGTGACGGCCCGCCCGGCGCCGATTCGCTTCGATCCGCTCCCGCGTCGCGCAGTTTGCGCACCCAGGCGAGACCGAGAGCCAGCACGGGCAGTATCATCAGGCATTCGGCCTTAAGTTGCACTCGAGCAAACCAGTACAAAGGCGTCAGAAGCAGCAACAACCATCCGGCCGCTTCGAGATCTCTAGTGAATCGATCTCCTTGGGGAGCGTCTGCCGCTCGGGCACGCGTCGCGAGCAGGGGAACGATCAGCAAGAGCAGGTCATATTCTTGAGCGTAATAACTAGTGATGATGGCGACGATCAGCGCCAGCCCAAAACCCTCCGCCAACCGGCGATCTCCCGCTTTTCGCCACAGGAGACCCGCGTACGCCACGGCTGCGACCGCCACCGGCGCCAACACCCAGTGGATGCGTCCGGGATAGGGTGTGCGCCCGACCACAAAGATGAGCATCCCACGGAGGTTCATCTGGTTTCCCGGCGTGATCAGTCCGACGCCGGAGGCTTGGTTCAAAGCCAGCAAATCGCGAGGATACTGTAACAAACCCCTCCAGCCCACGATGGCGTCTGAAATGGCAAGAACGGCGAAGGCGGACGTGGCAAAGCCCGGTAACACCCGTTTGCGACCGGCGATCCACAGCGTAACGACGAACGGTATCACCAGTTGAAATTTGAAGAGCGCCAGGCCAAGCGCGAAGCCGGCGCCCACATCCCTGTCGCTTGCCAACTGCCGGTAAGCAATCGCGAACAGGAAGGCCAGCAGCGGCGCATCCTGGCCCAGGACCAGATCCATAAGCTCGGGAAATGTCCCGAGGGTGAGTAGGCCCACTGCCCAAAGTGGAATTCCACCGTGCCATGATCCGCCTCGAACCACGACAAACGGAATGGCTACGAGGAGCGCAAGTTTGAGGGCGGTCCAGAGGAACAGGGCTGTCACATAAGGCCATCCGGCGAACACGGAAAACAACAGGGCTTCGAACGGTGGTCGGACGTAAGGCAAAGGGCCTTGGCGAATTTCTACTTCCGAAGCAAATTCCTGCTGCACTTTCCACTGGAGGTTGTGATTGTAGAGGAAGGCACCAACTCCCCTGCGAACCAGAGTGCCGGCGGTGTAAAACGACGCAAAATCGCCGTATCCGTGTCGGATCCGATCTCGTGTATTCCAGAGGATGACGCCGTTGTTAAACGCCATCCAGAGCAACGCTGTGGCCAGCAACCAACTGCGCAGTCTCGGCTTGTCGGACATTGGTATGTCCGATCTAGGTGTCTCGGATCTTGTTGTGTCAGGCATGGTCCGAATGGAGTGCCTATTCTATCCACACTCTGTTCTTCTTAGGTCCCGCTACCTCAAGCGGACGCCATGCAGAGTCGCACCCATTCCAGAAGCACGAAGACCATAGCTCCGCAACGAACAGTGACTTGGGAACCGAGCGAGGATCGCGAGCCGGGCCACTCTCCAAGATCGAAACTGGAGCACCGGCAAAGCCGGGACGACGTTCATCTTCATCCTGACCCGCCCGGCACTGGTGCACCCCTCCCTGTTCCCACCCCCGCGCCGGCATGGCTAAGCCTGCGCGTCAACGCAACGCCCACCGCCAGCAAGGGCAGCGTCATGAGGCACTCGGCGTGAAGTTGCAATCTAGTAAACCAATACACTGGCGTAAGGAGCAAGAGCAGCAATCCGCCCACTTCCAGGTAGCGGGACACCGTGTCCGCCCTGAGACCGCTATCAGGTCGGTTACGCATGGCGAGCAACGGGACGAGCAACAACAACAGATCGTAATCACAAGCGTAATAGCTGGTCACGATCGCGACGATGGCCGCCAGTCCAAAACCCTCGGCCAAAAACCGGTGCCCCGCTTTTCGCCAAATCAACCCCGTGTACACAATAGCTCCGACCGCCACCGGCGCCAGCGTCCAATCGATGGGCCCGGGATGGGTCAAGCTCCCCACGAAAAGAATCAGCAACCCGCGTAGATTTATTTGAGTCTCGGGTGCGATTCCCACGCCCACTGAACGGTTCAGAGCCAGCAAATAGCCAGGGTACTTTAACAGCGCGCTCCAACCAGTGAGAGCGGCGGAAATGGCAACGACGACGGAGGCGGACGCCACAAAACCGGGCAAGACCCGTTTGCGACCAGCGATCCACAGCACAAGGAGAAAAGGTATTGCCAGCTGGACCTTGATGAGCGCCAGGCCCAGAGTGACGCCAGCACCAGTGTCTCTTCCCGTTTCAATCTGCCAGTAACAAACCGCGAACAGGAAGGCCAGCAGCACAGCATCCTGGCCCGTGACCAGATCCATAAATGCAGGAAACGTACCCAAGACGAGGATACCCGTCGTCCAGAGCGGAAAGCTTTCTTTCCAGAGTCTGCCGCGGACCACGATGAACGGAATGGTCAAGAGGAGCGCTAGTTTGAGGGTAGACCTTGGCGAATTTTTACTTCGGACGCAAATTCCTGCTGCACTTTCCACTGCGCGGCGAGACTGTAAAGTTCGGCGCCCTGCCCTCTGCGAACTATAGTGCCTGCAGTGTAAAAGGTCGCAAAATCGCCATACCCCCGCCGGATCTCAACTCGCGTATGCCATAGCATGATGCCGTTGATCACCGCCATCCAGAGAAGTGCTGTGGCCGGCAGCCAACTGCGCAGTTTCCGGGTGTCAGACATGGTTCGAAAGGATTGTTAATTCTATCCGTATTCTGTTCTCATCCTGCGCCCCAAGCGCAGACGTGAAAGTTCCGGATGCATTCTATAATCGCGGACGAACCATAATCACGACCGACCATGCGACGAATCCTCGAAAGCCTGCGCAGCCCGCAGATCGCGTTTGGAGCGATCCTGTTATTCGGCTTGCTCGGGATGACGGCACGCCCGGCGACCGACCCTGATCTCTGGTGGCATCTGCGGACCGGGCAGTGGATCATGGAAACCGGACACGTCCCCCACTCCGATCCTTTCTCCTTCACTCGCGCCGGGCACGCCTGGGTGTCCCATGAATGGTTGTCGGAGCTAGTGTTTTACGAACTCTGGAAGCACGGTGGCGCCGCTGGACTGATCGTGTTCTCCGCGATCATCACGACCACCGGCTTTATGCTGCTCTATCTGCGCTGTCTCCTTTGTGGGACAGAGAAGCACTGGGCAGCCGCAGCGACAGCCTTCGGCGCCCTGGCATCGGCTCCTTCCTGGGGCGTGCGGCCGCAGATGTTCACCTTTACGCTGGCCAGCCTGCTTCTATGGTTGCTCGAAAGCGGCAAGAAAGAAGGTCGGCCCAGGCTGCTGCTTTGGATCCCACCTCTGTTTCTTCTATGGCTGAATCTGCACGCCGGATTCGCGCTCGGACTCGCGCTTTTGTTTGCATATGGTGCCGGGCTGATTTTAGAGACTGCCGTCGGCAACACGCCTTGGAAGAATGCGCGCCCCATCGTCCTGCGTGTCCTGCTGCTTCTGCTGGTTTGTTTGGCACTCGTGCCTCTCAACCCCAGCGGCGCGCAACTCTATCGTTATCCGTTCGACACTCTACGCTCATCCGCGATGCGGTCGTTCATCGTCGAATGGTTCTCGCCGGATTTTCATGAATGGCTCTATCGTCCATTCTTACTGGTATGGCTGCTGCTTCTGACCGCACTCGCCAGTTCCCGCTCGCGGCCCAAGGGACCTGTCATCGTTCCCCTGCTGCTTACCTCTTTCGCCGCCTTGGACGCCGTCCGTCACATTCCCATTTTCGTTTTGGTGGCGATGCCAGTGATCGCTGCGGCTCTCCCGGTCAATTCTGCGCCCTTAGCAGTCTCGCAACGGCGTCCATACTCCTCGCGGTTCCGGCCTTCTTTTAACATCGCCGTTGTCATTCTGATTGCTCTGTTTACGTTGGTGAAGTGGGTCAGTCTCACCCGCAGCCAGGATGCCCACGAGGCGGAGCAGTATCCCCAAAGAGCTGTCGCGTTCTTGCAGGCCAGCTCCCAACCCCAGAGAATTTTCGTTTACTACGACTGGGGTGGCTACGCGATCTGGAAACTTTATCCCGAATATCGCGTCTTCGTGGACGGCCGGGCTGACCTCTATGGCGACAGCCTGCTGCGCCAGTTTAAGACCGCAATGCAGCTCCGGACCGGCTGGCGGGAGGTTCTTGATAGCTGGAAGGTAGAGGCGGTACTTGTGCCCCCTTCCTGCGCTCTGGCGCAAGGCCTCCTTCTCGACACCAACTGGCACACTGCATTCAGCGATTCGAAGGCGATCATCCTGCTCCGCACGCACCCCACCGTCGAAAATGCTGCCATTTCCCCGAGACTGCCCGCCGAAAGCGAAAAAATGTTTCCCAGAGCCATCCCGAATCTGAGAAACTAGGGCGCATACTAGAGACTGGTTTCCAACCCTAGTCCATATTGGGAGTGTCTACACGGCTCGAAGGAGTCTAAAATGACAGATTTGGCTAAACTCTTGTGGCGCAATGAGGAAGGGCAGGACATCGCGGAATACGCTGTGATGCTCGCCGTGATACTGGTGATTGTGATCGGCACCGTCCGTCTGATCGGGGGCAACGCGAACAACGTGTTCTCATCGGTAGCCAGCCAAATCGCCCAGTAGGCCACCGCAGCCTTTAAAGCAAGTTGCGTACGAGAGTGTGTAAGAGTTTGACTTTGGGTGGCGCAGCGCCGGGCCCCCATCACGCCCGGGTTTGGCGTGATGGGGTGGAGCGGTTCACCCTTGCGGTAAGCGCGTGTTTCAGTGTTCGGTCTTCAAGCCGCTGAGGTGAGGCTGCGATTTTGTTCTTGATTTTGGGTGGCGCAGCGGTTTACCGCTGCGATAAGCCACCCGTTTTCAGCGCCGGCTTTAGCCGCTGAGGGCGACTGCGGCGCACAAAGAGCTTTTCGTCGAACTGGTTAGCCGCGACAACGAATGAGTCCGGAGTTGTCCCGGAGGGAGAAGAATGAACCGAAGTCGTCTGTTGATGATTGGAGGCTTGGCGCTGGCTGTCGGCTTGCTCGCGAGCTATACCGTCTATAACCGGCTGCGGACGTTTACGGGCGCAAGCAACAATGAGCGAGGAGTGCCCGTCGTGATGGCTGCCGACGATATTCAGGTCGGGACCAAGTTGGAAGCTCACGATGTTCACGTGGTCACCCTCCCGCAATCGGCGGTCCCTCCGGGAGCCTTCTCCGGAACATCGCAGGTCCTCGGCCGCGGCGCAATTTTGCCGGTAAGCAAGGGTGAATTCATTTTGTCCAGCAAACTGGCGGCGGTGAACGCTGGAACTGGCCTGCCCTCAATGATCCCGCAGGGTATGCGCGCAGTTTCCGTTCGCGTCAACGATGTCGTTTCGGTCGCGGGCTTCGTGCAACCGGGCTCGCACGTGGATGTGCTGGCTACTGGTGGCAACGACCGTCAAACTACCACCGTCCTGGAAAACGTCTTGGTGCTCGCGGTGGGCAAGAGCCTGGACCGGAACGCTTCCGCGGATGCGCAAACCGCCCCCGTGATCACGCTCGCGGTCTCTCCCGACGATGCGCAGAAGCTGGCGCTGGTTTCACAGGAAGGACGGATTCAACTGTCTTTGCGCAATCCGCTGGATACGAGAAAGGGCGGTATCGGCGCGACCCGGACAAGTTCGCTGTACTCGGGCGGAACCCCGGTGGCAACCGAGGCCAAACCCAAAGCTCACAGGGTGGCGGCAAGAGTTCCGGCGCCTCCGCCAGCGCCTTATCAGGTAGAGATGATTCGTGGCAGCAAACGGGATGAGACCAAGTTTGAAGACAACAAGTGAGCCGTCGATACCGCAACGATTCGCGTCCGCTCCTTTCCCCGACGGACCCGCCCTCGACGCCTCAGCCCTCGATGGATTTGCTCGTGCATCATCGCAGAGGTCCGAATTCATGAAAGTTCTTACGCTCGTCGCAGCCGTGTTCCTTCTCGGTGCGACCACGACAGGTGCGGGCTCGGCTTTCTCACAGAACGCTCCCGCTCAAAACCAGGACAATCCGCCCGCCGCGCAATCCTCCACCACAACCACGTCCGCACCCGGCCAGACCGTTACTGCGGGTGCAGCTCCGTTGCGCGTAATGGTGGGCAAGTCCCTCCTGATTAACACTA
>Ga0210384_10006534_pt1 | contig 12421 bp, 11 predicted proteins | sample IncBWH2MmetaG_FD_160574 | JGI IMG/M metagenome (GOLD analysis project Ga0210384, IMG submission 160574) | Forest soil microbial communities from Barre Woods Harvard Forest LTER site, Petersham, Massachusetts, United States - Inc-BW-H-2-M | ecosystem: Environmental > Terrestrial > Soil >... | reverse complement strand
CAACTGGAAAGGGAAGGATCCGAATAAGCTGGCAATTATAGGTACTGTATTCGTAAGCTATGATTATGGGAAAACGATCGAATGGAAGCTACTGCAAGGCCGTGATTTTTCAAGAGATTTCCAGACCGATAGTGGTGCTTTTATTTTGAATGAAGCTGCAGTTAATTTCACCGGATTGAAAAATCCTGTAGGAGAGGTGATTCATTGGCGCAACAAAGATAATCCCATAATCGGTGTCGTAAAAGATATGATCATGCAATCTCCCTACCAGCCGGCCGACCCGACTTTCTTCACACTCTTTGATCGAAGGAATGTTTTTGTTTTGATCAGACTAAGTAAAAATATCCCAGCACCCCTGGCGATTTCCCGTATAGAAAAAGTTTTCAGCAGGTATGATCCGGATACGCCATTCGATTACGCATTTACAGCGGATAATTATAATCTTAAATTTTCAGATGAAGAGCATATCGGAAATATTTCTACGGTCTTTTGTGTGCTGGCGATTTTTATATCCTGCCTTGGATTATTCGGGCTGGCTTCTTATGTCGCTGAACAACGCACAAAAGAAATTGCCGTAAGAAAGGTGCTGGGTGCTTCTATAGTCAACCTCTGGAAATTGCTTTCTTCTGAGTTTATCATGCTGGTTATGATATCTTGTCTTATTGCTACACCGATCGCGTGGTACGCACTGCATCAATGGCTGCAGCGGTATGATATCAGAACGCCCATATCCGCTTGGGTATTTATAATAGTAGGTATCAGTACTTTACTAATTGCACTGCTTACGATCAGTTATCAAATCCTCAAAGCTGCTTTCCTGAATCCGGTTACACAATTAAGGTCGGAGTAATGTGAAAATGAGTATTACATGTTAATAAAGAGAAGCAACAGGGGGCTTTTATTTTAACTAGTTTTGATATTGAATTTTCAAGTAATTATATATGCAACTTACTGCCAAACTCATTCAGCTTCTTCCACTTCAATCAGGAACCGGGAAAAACGGTCAATGGAAAAAACAGGATATTATTGTAGAAACGGAAGCTACTTATCCTAAAAAAATTTGTGTTTCGATATGGGGTGATAAAATTGACACGAATAGTATTCAACCTGGAAATCTGTTGAAAATAGATTTTGATGTGGAAAGCCGGGAATTTAATGGCCGCTGGTATACAGATGTGAAAGCCTGGAAAATTGAAGTAACAGGTAGTGCTTCCCCTGCGAGTGTTGAAAAAGTCACCGGTAATATGGGTCCGGAAAATACAAATAATGACGATGATTTGCCTTTTTAGTAAGTGACATTATCCTGGGCTTTTAGCTCTCTCCTTCTCAACCTGGAGCTCCCCGAAATTTTCAGCCAGGAACCCACAGAATACCAAGAGGAATAACATTATATGATCATACTTATTCTGCAAAAACCTCAAATTTTCTGGAACTTAAATGCAACTTGCCAGTCTGATAACAGGCGTGAACCATACCACAGGAAATAATCCGGCAGACAAACACCTGGTTGACCGGGTTTTACGTGGGGATGCCCACGCATTTGGAATCATTATAAAAAACACCGAAAACCTGGTGGCCCAGATTGTTTTCAAATTGATTCCAGTTGCAGAGGATCGAAAGGATCTGGCGCAGGATATTTATATGAAGGCTTTTCACAACCTGGCAAGTTTTAAATTTCAATCCAAACTCTCCACATGGATCGCGCAGATTGCCTATAATTCCTGTTTATCCTGGATAGAAAAGAAAAAATTAGTGCTGCCAGGTAATCTGGATGAGGATGAAGAAATGTATGAAACAACGGCGGCAAGGGTATTTAATCATTCATCAGTTGGAAACAATTCTGAAAACAAGCTTTTCCAAAAGGAACTGTCAGGCATTCTTCGTAAAGAAATTGAGGTATTACCAGCTATTTATCAAACACTGATCACCCTGTTCCACCATGAATCCGTGAGTTATGCAGAACTGTCCCAAATCACAGGTATGCCTGAAGGAACCGTTAAAAGTTCCCTGTTTCGTGCCAGGAAAATGCTGAAAGAAAATTTATTGTCAAAATATCAAAAGGAGGCACTATGAATAATATTCATCCTTCAGAAAAGGAAATACAGCAATACGCCTTTGATAAATTGGATTCTAATCCAGGGATTATTGCCCATATTGAGTCATGCTCCGTTTGTCAGGCGGAGGTTTCAACTTATCAATTATTATTTTCAGGAATAAAAGAACAACCGGCAGCTGCATTTGATTTTGATTTGATGGAACTCGTACTATCTAAATTGCCGAAAACCCATACACCCTTATCTACGGATGATATGATCGCTGGTTTCCTGGTAGTTTTCACCTGTTTTTGTATTGGTATTCCTGTTTATATATTCCGAAAGATCATAATGAATTCATTTATAGATATTCCACCTTTTTTCATTTATGCCATCATCATCGGTACGACAGGGATCCTCATAATTAAAATTTTATCCTTATATAAAAAATTTCTTAAACAAATGCATCTTATAAATTTTAATTGATTCCGGGAACAATTTAAAAGCATCCTGGTCTTATAATTAATCAATGAAATTAAAATGAAAAAAATAAGTTTAACAGTTATTGTTTCTCTAATGGCAATCGCCACTCAGGCGCAGGATCATGAAAATTTTGAACCTTTCAAAGACAGAGACTTCTTATTTGATGTTTTACATATAGGCACAATGCTGATTGCCATTTACCTTATATCATCCTTCATCCTTCAAATTTTTAAGGCCGGCATGACCGCCCGGATCAAAAACAGGATGCTGGATAAAGGCACGGAGGAAAACATTGTTAAAGAACTTTTGCAACCTGACAAAAAGGAAAACAAAAATTACATCCTGCAATGGTTTTTTATTATGGTTGCCATTGGCGTCGCTTTTTTACTACTTATGCTTACCAGTCCCTTTGGTCTACACTCACTTGCAATAATTGCATTTAGTATTGCAGCTGGATTTGGGGCTTATTATTATTTTACAAAACAAAATGAGGACCGTTGACGGTTGGCGGTATTTAATAAATTAATAATTTAAGATGAAACTGATTTTTTTTCTCATAGCATTTTGTCTCATAACGATTCGTTTTTATTTTTCATGGACTGGTAAGGACAGGGAAAGAAGGGGTCTGTCTGAAAGTAATATGGTTATCAAATCAGATAATTTTTACGAAGAAATAAATTACTTAGGAAAATTTCAACTATCGGATGATGAATCCAGTTTCAAATCCATTTCTCCCGGAGGCTATTTTAAATTCCGTCTGAATGATGTTAAAGTTAAAGCTCAAAGTGATCTGAGAGGAGAAATTGAGTATAAGATTTTTGATGGGAAAAATGATTTGCCCTTGAATGAGCAGGGGAAATTAATACTGTCAAAGGCAATACATGAAATGATTTACTGGGGTTATGATGCTGAAGGCAGGGTGGAACGTGTTTATCAGAAAGGAGGAAGTCAGGCTTTATTAAGAGAAATTGACAGTGTAAAAGGCGATCAGGTAAAGACCCTCTATCTGAACCGGCTTTTTTTAATTGATTCGCTTTCATCTGAAACTAAAGAACTTATTGTGAAAAAAGTTAAATCATTGGGTTCAGATATGGACAAGGCTCAGTTCTTAAATAAAATTACACCATCACAGTTTAAAAATCCATCCATCAATGCAGCCTGTTTTGACATCATCAAAGGAATGGGTACTGATATGGATAAGATGAATACTATTGATCATATCATTGATCAGGATTCACTAAGTGTGGAAAACATAACTATTATTTTGAATCTTGGGAATGGCATGGGTTCCGATATGGATAAATCTAATCTTTACGGAAAACTTATAGATAAAGGGTTGATCAGAAATTCACTTTTTGACAGCCTGGCGGTTTTTGTTTCCAAAATGGGTCCTGATATGGATAAGGTAAATCTCTTTAATAAAATGCTTAAAATAGATCCAATCACTGAAAATCAATGGATAATCCTGATTAACCAATCAGAATCTTTGGGTTCCGATATGGACAAAGCAAATATACTGTCAGAATTCGCGAAGAAAATACCAAAGACAGATCTGGTTAAATCAGCCTATGTGAAAGCAGCCAAAACGATCAGAAACGATAATGATTACGGCAGAGTAATGCGGGCGTTGGAATAATTAATCAACGCCAAATGCAAATATGGTATAAATCACCGTTCTGCTCCCTTGCATTTTTACCATCATCATATTTATAAAGCCATATTCTCCGGGAGCGAGTCTGGTTGCGGGTATCATAATGTAAGCATCAGAACCAGATTTCAGAACATTGAGATTGATCTCGCTGGCATTACTCGTGGATTTTGAATGACTATAAGCTCCACCCTGACTGCTCAGGACCGCTTCTCTTTTTCCTTTTCTTAAATCAAATCTGTATAATTTGATTATCATGGTCGGATCCATCATGGCCATAGCCATTTTAATTGTAAATCGAATTGAATCCCCGGATTTAATCCGTAAATGTGATTTATCTCCATCTATCACAATTCCCGCTTCACTTCCTCCGTAGCCAAGGGCCTTGGTTTTCGATTCCATTTGACCATCAGTCATTTCGAGGGCAATCAGTGAATCAGGCCGGAAATAATAAATATGATTTAAAATCTCCGTACCTGATGCCCCTGAATTGTTCGATTGTGCGACAACACAATAAGTAAAAAGAAGAAGAATAAAGTTTAATGTTAAAGGCTTCATTTAATAGCAAGCTATGAAAACCGTAATCAAAAATCAATAGAACAAAAGTTAGGTAGCTGACACAAAGCTACCGAATTATTAAAACTTCGGTAGCCTTGAAATCAAATTCAGCTTAATTATTGTAATGGTGTAACATCTATTTTATACCGGGGCTGAGGATTTTCATCTTCTTTTGAATGGTCTGCCTGCCCACATTTGTCTTCGCAACATCAAGGGCTTTCTGAAAATTTTGAATTGCTTTGATATTATCCATATCGGCGTAAAGTTCGCCCAGCAGGCAAAAATAAAATGGGTTATCAATAAGATTTAGTTTTTCCGCTTCTGTTATGGCTTCTTTTTTCCCTTTAATTTTTGAGAGTGCGAAAGTTCTGTTCAATGCAGCAATAGGTGAATATTCTATTTGCAGCAATTGGTCATAGAGTTGCAAAACATTTTCCCATTTTTCTTCACTGTCAGTTTTTTGAGTGCCCCAATAAGCAATGCTAGCCTCCAGATGATATTTTGAAATTTCATTTCCCTTCGCAGAACAATTCAAATAATAAGCTCCTTTGCTTATCATTTCGAGGTTCCAGAGATTCGTGTCCTGTTCTTCATATAACACCGGTTCGCCGTTTTTATCAAGACGTGCATCAAATCTGGATGCATGAAAACACATTAAAGCAAACAAGGCATTTACTAAGGGTTTATTAGTTATTTTATATTCAACCAGCATATAACACAAACGCATGGCTTCCAGACAAAGATCTTTACGAAGTGTCATATTCTGACATTCAGAGTAGTATCCTTCATTAAACAATAAATAAATAGTTGTCAATACCGTTTCTAACCTTTCCTCTATTTGGAAGGAAGGGGGAATTTCAATTTTAATTTTTTCTTCTCTTAGTTTTTCTTTTGCCCTAAATAATCGTTTATTGATTGTTTCCTTATTTGTCAGGAAAGCATCTGCTATTTCCTCTATTCCGAAACCACAAAGAATTCGAAGGGATAATCCAATTTGTGCTTCCTGAGATATAGCAGGATGACAAATGGCAAACATCATTTGAAGCTGACTATCACTGATGTTTTGAGATGATAAATCAATTTTCTGTTCGTATTTTTCTTCATAACCGCTTTTCAAATCAGGTCTTATTTTATTTTGAAAAACAGCAACTCGCTTCAAATGATTAATTGCTTTGTTTTTCGCAACATTGTAAAGCCAGGCAACAGGATTTTGCGGCAAACCATTCAATCCCCATATTTGACTTGCTGTCAGGAAAGTTTCGCTGGATATATCTTCCGCAATTTCGATCTGTTCAAATCCAAATTGCTTACAGAGAACCGAAACTATTTTCCTGTATTCGGTCCTGAAAAGATGCGGTATTAATTCCTGTTGCCCCATGGCCTTAATGTACTCCGTCGCGTTTTGCAATTTTCCTTACTTCAACACTATTCCCGTCCCCTTGTAAAACCGGACAGCCCTTTGCAAATTCCACAGCTTCTTCGACAGAATCCGCTTTCACCATGATATATCCACCAATTGTTTCCTTAATTTCACCAAAGGGGCCGTTGGTTACCATGTTATTATATCGCACCACCCTGGCATCCTGGAAAAGCAAACCGTTACCTCCTACAAATTTGTTCTTCGAAGTAATGCTTCCGATCCAGTCCATCGTTTGTTTCATCCAAATTTGGATTTGTTCAGGTGAAGCTACTTTATTGCCGTCTTCATGCCTGAAAATTAAAATAAATTCGTCCATGACTCTTGATTTTATTCATTAAAAAATGTTGCTTTCCAACATTGGAATTCAAAAAGGATCAACCCAAAGAATACGGCCATGAAGGCTAAGGTTATCAATGGTATAAATATCAGCAATAGATTTATCAGCCTGTAGAATTTTCCCATCGCCTTGTCCCTCCTTTTTTATTTCCATGTTAAATTATTAATTATAACAAGTCAGTTAGCAGAAATTGGACATCCCTGGAAATATTTCATTAATGGGCATTCTATGTAACAATATCGTACAGTATAGCCCAGCAGATTAATACAATTAGCTGATTGATAATGAAATATAAACCGGCATCTGGTTGGTAGTTATTAGTTATCAAGAGTATTTATGATTAAAAACTATTTCAAAATCGGTATCAGGAGTTTAATGAGAAATAAGTCCTTTACTGCGATCAATATCTTCGGGCTTACCCTTGGAATTACCACCTGTTTATTAATTATGCTTAATGTGCAAAATGAATTGAGCTATGATAGTTTTAATAAGAAGGCTGATCAGATAGTCCGGGTCGTATTCAGGGGTTCGATACAGGGCGAAAAAATGAAAGAGGCGATGGTGATGCCACCGGTAGCACAAACCTTTAAATCCGAATATCCCGAAGTACTGGAAGCCACCAGGTTAAGGAGATATGGTTATCCACGCGTCACATATGGAGACAAAACTTTTAAAGAAAATGCATTTGCATATGCTGATTCTAATTTCTTCGAAGTATTTACGCTCCCTTTTCTAAAAGGCAATCCAAAAACCGCATTACTTGAACCCAATACCATTGTCATATCAGAATCTGTTGCAAAAAAATATTTTGGCGACGAAGATCCCATTGGTAAAATTCTCCAGTTTAAAGATTTGAATTCGAGTTTTAAAATCACGGGCGTAATGCGCCTAATGCCCGTCAATTCACATTTTCATTTTGATTTATTTGCTTCCATGGCCAGCTTTCCTCAGTCAAGGGAATTTTCCTGGATGACTTCCGAATATTATACCTACCTGGTTCTTCCCAAAGGGTATGATTATAAAAAGCTGGAAGCCAAACTTCCGGCTGACGTTGAAAAATATATGGGTAGCCAGTTGCAGAAAGCCATGGGGATGACATATGCACAATTCCGACAGAAAGGCAATGAACTGGGCCTTTACCTTCAGCCTCTGATGGACATTCATCTTCATTCGGATCTCAACCTGGAACTGGCCCCCGTAAGTGATATCCGTTATGTTTATATATTCAGTGTAGTTGCTATTTTCATGTTGCTGATCGCCTGCATCAATTTCATGAATCTTTCCACGGCAGGTGCTTCCAAAAGAGCCAGGGAAGTTGGTATCAGAAAAGTACTCGGATCATTAAATGGTCAACTCGTGCGCCAGTTTTTGCTGGAATCACTGCTACTGACGTGCTTTGCATTCTTGCTTTCTATAATACTTGTTTTCTGGACATTACCATTTTTAAATAAACTATCCGGAAAAAATCTTTCATTTAACCTGCTAAGTAATCCCTGGTTATTACCTGGCCTTTTACTTTTCGCTCTGGTCACAGGTCTCCTCGCAGGAAGTTATCCTGCTTTTTTTCTTTCGTCCTTTAAGCCGGTTACCGTTTTGAAAGGAAAACTTGCATCCATGGGTAAGACTGTAAGCCTGCGCAGCGGACTGGTAGTCTTCCAGTTTTTCATTTCCATCGTACTGATCATAGGCACGATCATCGTTCATAAACAGCTTGCATTTATTCAAAATGAAAAACTGGGATATAACAAAGATCAGGTATTGATCGTGCAAGAGTCATATTGGCTGGGTAAAAATCAGGAGGCCTTTAAGCAAAAACTTCTGCAGGATCCGCGGGTAGTCAGTATTTCTTCTTCCGGATATCTGCCGGCAGGAAATACTTACAATAACAACTTCATGATTTATGCTGATAATAACAGCGATCAGCTTGTGAAAACTTTGCGATACGATGTTGATTTTAATTATATCCAAACATTGGGAATGGAAATGGCAGATGGACGGAACTTTTCAAAATCATTTGGCACAGATTCATTAGGAATAATTATTAATGAAGAAACGGCAAAAGCATTTGGCTGGGATAAAAACGCGCTCGGTCACAATTTAACACGTCCGGATAATGACGGAACAAAACTTACTTACCATGTCATCGGGGTAGTTAAAAATTTTCATTTTAGATCATTCCACGAACCTATTTCTCCCCTTGTAATGGTTCTGAATAATAACAATGAAAATATAATAGTTAAAACAAATACAAAGGATATAGCAGGATTATTGAATACGATGAAAAAAAACTGGAATGACCTAAAGGGAGAAGTTCCTTTTTCGTATACTTTCCTTGATGACAGGTTTAATAATTCTTATGAGTCGGAACAAAAAATCGGTCTCATACTAAGCATTTTTGCGGGTGTGACCATTTTCGTTGCATGCCTTGGCCTATTTGGTCTTGCAACGTTTACCGCTGAACAACGAACCAAAGAAATTGGTATACGGAAAGTATTAGGCGCAACAGTAACAAGTATCGTATCTCTTTTGTCAAAAGATTTTCTAAAACTCGTCATTATTGCTTTTATTATCGCAACGCCTGTTGCCTGGTATATGATGAATAAGTGGCTTCAGGATTTTGCATATAAAACAAATATCAGCGGATGGATATTTTTACTGGCTGCTGCATTGGCTGTTACGATAACGATTTTAACAGTCAGTTTTCGTGCGATCAGGGCAGCAGTGGTTAATCCGGTTGATAGTTTGAGAAGCGAGTGAACAAACCAAAAGCTTAAAGCCTAAAACTTATCATAATTTATTTAAATCCTAATTCCTGGAACTTTCTTGTTAATAAAATAAAATTTTGAAAATAATAATATATGCTTAAAAATTATATCAAAATTGCCTTAAGAAATCTATTTCGGAACAAAGGTTTTTCTGTTATCAATATCAGTGGGCTCGCTATCGGAATGGCAAGTGCCATACTCATATTATTATGGGTTCAAAATGAAATCAGTTATGACAGATTTCATGAAAAAAACAGCCGCTTGTATGAAGTATGGGAAAATAGTATTTACGATGGAGCGTTGCAAACCGGACTGCCTACACCTCAGTTAATGGGGCCCGCTCTAAAAAATGATTATCCTGAAATTGAAAGTGCTACACGTGTAAGTTGGAATATGTCTATACTCTTCGGATATGGAGATAAACATTTGAAAGCATCTGGTATCTGGGTAGATCCTTCTTTTCTAACTATGTTCAGTTTCCCTCTTTTAATTGGTGATATAAAAACAGCCCTGAACGATCCACATTCTTTGGTTATAACAGAAAAGATGTCAAAAAAACTATTTGGGGATGAAAACCCCATTGGTAAAGTTGTGAAGTTTGATAATAGTGAGAATTTCATAATCACCGGTCTTTTGAAAGATCTTCCCAATAACACCGACTTCGATTTCGAATTTCTAGAATCCGCAACATTTATGGAATCTAAAGGTTACATGGATGCAGACTGGACCGATGTTTCCATCAGGACATTTGTGCTACTTAAACCCAATACCAGGCTGGCAGATATAAATTCTAAAATAAAAAATATAGTAATTAAGTATTCAGGAGGCCGGTCTAAGGATGAATCTTTTTTATATCCTGTGAGCCAGTTAAGGTTGTACTCAAAGTTTGTAGATGGGAAACCAACCGGTGGGCGGATTGAAACAGTAAGATTATTCACACTCATAGCTGTTTTTATATTATTAATAGCCTGTATCAATTTCATGAATCTATCTACGGCCAGGAGTGAAAAACGAGCAAAGGAAGTGGGTATCCGAAAGGTGGCTGGAGCATTAAAGAAATCATTGATCGCACAGTTTCTTATTGAATCAATAATAATATCTGCCATTGCAGGATTTATTGCTTTGATCATAGTTCAATTCAGTCTGCCTGCATTTAATCAGCTTACTCAAAAACAATTATTCATTGATTACACCAATTTTAACTTCTGGCTGATCTGTATCGGATTTGTTATGTTTACCGGTATGCTCGCAGGCAGTTATCCTGCATTCTTCCTTTCGAACTTCAAACCTGTAGCTGTATTAAAAGGAACCTTCAAAAAGGTAAATGCATTGGTGACCCCAAGAAAAATACTCGTTGTATCACAATTTACATTTGCGATAATACTTGTTATTTCCACCATTATAATTGTTCAACAAATAAAATATGCCCAGGAAAGAAATTCAGGATATGATAAGAATAATCTTGCATATGTATTCATAGAAGGCGATATTCCTAAAAACTACCAGCTTATTAAATATGAATTGATAAATTCAGGAACAGCCATTGCCGTGAGCCAGACAATGGCACCTCTCACCCAGAGCTGGAGTTCCGGAATGAGTTTAAACTGGCAGGGAAAGGATCCCAATACGAGACCGACTTTTGACCGGTCAACCACAGATGGCGGAATAATAAAAACGGCTGGCCTGGAATTGGTGCAGGGTCGTGACATCGATATAAACAAATATCCAACTGATTCCACCGCTTGCATTATTAACGAATCAGCTGCTAAAATTATGAATTTTAAAAACCCGATTGGTCAGTTAGTTTTTGATGACCCCATTAACTGGCATATTGTCGGCGTCATTAAAGATTTTATTTTGCAATCTCCCTACGATAAAACAAGGCCGATTATATTTAAGGGACCGAAATACGGGAGTAATGTATTGAATATAAAATTCAACAGCAGATATTCTACCGCACAGAATTTAGCCACAGCAGAAAAAATCTTTAAAAAATACAATCCTGCATATCCATTCGAATATCATTTTATTGACGAAGAGTATGCGAAAAAATTCAGCGATCAGCAGCAAACAGGCATATTAGCGGGTTTATTTGCAGGTTTAACAATATTTATTTCCTGTCTTGGGCTGTTTGGTCTTGCAACCTATATGGCTGAAAGCAGAATTAAAGAAGTAGGTGTTAGAAAAATATTAGGCGCTTCCGTTTCAAATATCACTGCATTGCTGTCCAAAGATTTTGTAAAACTGGTTGTTATATCCATTTTTATCGCTTCTCCCATTTCCTGGTATTTTATGAAACAATGGTTGATGGGATTTGACTACAGGATCCATATCAGCTGGTTTGTATTTGCGATGGCAGGATTAACAGCAATCATAATCGCTTTGATTACTGTAAGTTTTCAGGCAATAAAGGCAGCGATAGCGAATCCTGTGACCAGCTTACGGTCAGAATGAGCTTCAGCTGGCGAAGAGAGTCTGAGGTCGGAGTAGTGGTTGACGGAGGACGGTTGACGGTCCCATACTCTCACACTCTCACACTTCCATACTTGTTTTCCGTTTTCTGAACCAAAAATAAAATGGCACTCCGGAAAACATCAGCATTAATCCAAATAAGGTGGCGCGGGCTTGAACAACCAGGGTATTGATTACAAGGATAAGACAGAATAATATAATTATTACAGGAACTACCGGATAACCTATTACCCTCTTTGTAATTTTCTTTTGTATTTTCATTTTTATCAGGCCTGCTGCGGCGAGACCGAAAAAAAGATATGTTGAGAATACCACGAGATTGGTAATTTGATCAAAAGTGCCTGTTATTACCAGGACACAACTCCATACACAGGAATAAATTAGGGCAAAATAAGGCGTTTTAAAAACAGGATGTACAAGGGATGCATTCTTAAAAAATACTTTTTCCTGAGCCATTCGAAAACTGATTCTTGGGTAGGTAATGATGCATCCATTTAGTGCGCCAAACGTACATGTTAGGATGAGGACTACAATCAATGAAGCCCCGGCGCGGCCAAATAATGTTTCTGATACCACAGCGGCTGCAATTTTATTTTCGGGAATAGATGCCAGTTGTTCAATTGGAAGAACTTTCATGTAGACATAATTCAGCAAAACATATAATATTATTGCTATCCCTACACCACCTATAATTGCAAAAGGAAG
>Ga0210384_10006533_pt1 | contig 12421 bp, 8 predicted proteins | sample IncBWH2MmetaG_FD_160574 | JGI IMG/M metagenome (GOLD analysis project Ga0210384, IMG submission 160574) | Forest soil microbial communities from Barre Woods Harvard Forest LTER site, Petersham, Massachusetts, United States - Inc-BW-H-2-M | ecosystem: Environmental > Terrestrial > Soil >... | reverse complement strand
CACAGGCGGTTGAGCCACTCGGGGCTCCGCTCCCTCACGCCTCGGTGCTTTGTCACGGTTTCCGGCATTTCGGGCCCTCCCACCCGATCTAGCCAATATTGACGCGCGGCTGCCCTCAGCTGTTTCGTAGGAATGAGAGGAAGTATGCCTGGTTAACAGCTTGTTGGGATCGAGGAGGAGGGCGGATACCGAAATGCAGTGATCGAGCAAGCTGCGCAGTAGAAACCAAGGGTGGGGCGGGGCGTCGAAGGCTGGGTAGAGGGTGGTGGAGCGTTGGCGCAAAAGACGACGCTGCAGCCGCAGCACCGGCCGTGCACGAACGCTCGGGAGGAAACATGATGCGAGGCAAGGTCTTGGCGAGGGTATTGGGGATCGCGGTGGTGGTGGTGCTTGCTGGCGGGGTGGGGCGGGCGCAGGAGCAGTGGACCTGGCCGGAGAAGCCGTCGAACTTGCAGGTATTGCCGAAGGACTGGCCAGGAACGCGGTTGCGGCCGGTGATGACGGGATTTACGCGGGCGTTGGGAGTGCGCTGCTCGTATTGCCACAAAGGGGAGGAGGGCAAGCCGCTGAGCACGTATGACTTTCCGTCGGACGAGAATCCGAACAAGAACCGCGCGCGGGAAATGCTGCGCATGCTGGGGGACATCGACGATCATCTCAAGAAGATCGAGCCAAGCGGAGACAAGCGGGTGAACATGTGGTGCCACACCTGCCATCACGGGCGGCCGAGACCGATGACGCTGCCGGAAGAGCTCGGAGAACAATACCGAAAGAACGGGATCAAGCCCACGCTCGATTACTACGCCGATTTGAAGAAGAAATATTACACACGGGGAGCCTACGATTTCGGCGAAGGGTCGTTGAACGAGTTCGGGTATAACGTGCTGGAGAAGGATGCGGCGGGGGCGCTCCTGGTGTTTCAACTGAATGCCGAGCAATTCCCGCAGTCGGCGAATGCCTGGGACAGCCTGGCGGAAGCGTACCTGAAGGCGGGGGATCCGAAGAAGGCGGCGGAGAATTACGAAAAATCATTGGCCCTGGACCCGAAGAATGAAAACGCCAAGGAACAACTGAAAAAGATCAAGGAGAGCAAAGAAAAGTGAATTCGATAAAGATGCGCATGCTCGCAAGGTGTGAGCGATGACCAGGCTGTGCGTGAGCGTTTAGTAGCGGAAGAGGTAGCTCAGTTTTACGAAGAAGAGGTGGCTAGTGGAGGTGACGGAGGGATTGGAGTTGAAGACTTGCGGCGGGACGAAGGTGCGGTCGAGGGTGAGGTTGTTGAAACCATTGTTGTAGCCGACGTAGACGGCGGTTCCCGGATGGAGCAGGTAGGTAAAGAGAATGTCGGTGGTGAATTGCTTTGTCGGCACGATCGGGCCGCCGTCGTAACTGCCGAGATTGGGCTGCAGATCGATGAGATCACGATTGGCGAGCGTGCCGTTGTAATCGAGGATGAGGCGCAGGGAAAACTCGCGGGTGAACTGGTAATTGAGTTTCGATCGCAAGAGATGGTTGTCGAAGATGGATTGGCCGGGCGTGAAGCCGACTGGCGTGGAGCCATCGCGTGTGCCCAGGCGGGAGTAGATGTAGGTCTGATCGAAGCGCAGGCGGGACAAAGGGCGGAGCGTGAAGCCGAGACTCAGGCGCTTGGTGTTGCCGAGAAATGGCGCGAGCGTAGGAAGAGCGGGATTGGGCTGGCCGGGGAAGAAGTCTTCCCCGATGCCGGTGGAGAAGCTGGACCTGAGCGAGAGCCATTTTTTCGGAGCAGTGGAAAAGTTGAGCGCGGTAGCGTGTTTGCGGAAGGGAATATTGTTGAATAGCTCGAAGGCTTCCGCACGAGTAACGCTGAAGGAAGTTTGCCCGGTCCAATCGATCTGGAAACCGAGATCCGCTTCCCAATCTTGAATCTCTCCCTGCCGATTAAAATTGACGAGACCGCGAGTGAGCGGGCCGAAGTCCACGATGCGGCCGCTGTCCGGGCGCCAAAAATAATCGAGAACTTGCTGGAAGCGGCGAACATCGGTGCGCGGAATAAAGCCAAGCTCCGCGCAGAAATCCGGGCTGATGTCGTCGTAGACGGTGCTGGAAGCCCAATGGCGGGTCAGGTAGTCCAGTTGTAGGAGCGAAGCATTGCCTTGCTGGGAGCCGATGCCGTTCAAGTTGCGATGGTCTTCGGTGAGGCAAGAAGGAAAGAGGCGGGAATTCTGGCGCGTCCAGGCGTGGGAAGTTTGCGCGTAGAGGACCAGACTCGGCGAAAACTTGATGCGCGCATCGATTGAGGCCACGCGGTTGCTCGTGTCTGCAAAATCGCGGCTCGAGAAAAACGCGCCGAGGTAGGACTGGGTGCCGAACTCGCGGGTGACGCGGAAAACGCCGTCAGCGGCGCGCGTATCGAACGGGCTGCCGGCCGGCTGGTTGAGGCCGGGCTGCCGATCGTCGATGAGAAATGTGCCCAAGGTCCACTGGCCGAATTTTCCGGTCATGCGCGCGCCAAACTGCGGATCGGCGACCTGGCGGGAGAAAAAGAGGTTGATGGGTGTCTGGAAGAAGCCGGCGTTTTCGATGAAGAAGGGGCGCTTTTCGGGGAAGAAAACGGCGAAGCGCTGGTTGATGGTGACTTGCGGATCATCCGATTCCACCTGGCTGAAGTCGGGATTGAGAGTGACGTCGAAGGTGAGCGCATCCTTGACTACGAATTTGGCGTCGAGGCCGGCGCGATGCTCGAACTTGTCGTCAAAAGCCGGCGGGAAATTCACGAATGGAGTTTGCGCCTGGTTGAGAAAGTGATCGGAAGCAAGCAATCCGTAAGGGATGAATTGCAGGTTGTGGCCGGGGGAGATTTCGTTGAGTCCGGAGACAGGAGCGAACTGCTGGGTGATGCCTTGCACGCGCTGGGTGATGTAGGGCCAGTAGAGATATTCGTTTTTGCGGAGGATGACCCGGTAGAGCGCGACGCCCCAGGTTTGTTCGGCATCGTGCGAAAAGCGCATGCTTTTGAAGGGAATGGAAAAGAACGCTACGTAGCCATCTTTGGTGAGACGCGCGGAATTGTCCCACAGCGTGTCGAAGCTGAAATCCGCGCCGAAGCCTTCGGTGTAGATGGCGTCAGCTTGCACACCGACGGGATTCGAGAAAAAGAAATAGGCGCGATGGGCGTCGCGGAAAGTGTCCAGGTAGATGCCCACGCCGTCGTCCTGGTCGATATCTTCGCGCTTGGACAGGTGCGCGCGAACCATGCCGGGCTGGTCGTGGCAAATAAAGGCGACGTAGAGATTCTTGTCGTCGTAGGAGAGATACGCAGTGGTGGATTCAGAGCCAGCGACACCGGCGCCGGGTTGGTACTGGCGAAAGTCGGAGACCGCGAGTTCGGCTTCGCGGGGGCGGTCGTTGAGGAAGTCCTCTAGCTTGGGTGCGCGATGGACGCGCGGAATCTGGGACTGCGGAATGGTGGTTGCCGGGGGCGGAGGAGCGTTGGGCGGACCGCCGGTGGGGCGCTGCGCGAGGGCACACCACGGCCAGGCGCACAGCAGTACGAAACCCAGAAGAATGCTGCGGATCACAGGGCCCATTCGGAACTTGTGTATATCTTTACCGGGGGACTTCACGCAAGAGTAAATTGGTACAGGTAGTTGTAGAAGAAAACAGGCCTGCTGGCCGGTCAAAGCGGCGGGAGAATTTCGTAGCGCCAGCTAAGCGTAGCGGTTTTGCGCAGAGTGGCGGAGACGGAACAGTATTTTTCTTCGCTGAGCTGGATAGCGTGCTGCACCGCTTTTTCGTCGAGCTCGCCGCGCAGGCGGTACAGCAATTCGAGCTTCGTCCACACCGTTGGAGGATCCGGGGCGCGTTCGCCGGAGCAAATCACTTCGAGGGATTGCAGTTTTTGGCGCTTTTTTTCGAGGACAATGACGACGTCGGTGCCGGTGCAAGCGCCCAGCGCCATCAGCACGAGCTCCATCGGGCCGGGCGCTTTGTTCGAGGCGCGGTCCGAATCGATGGTGATGGCGTGGCCTGACGGGCTGGTGGCGACAAATTTTTGTTCGCCGATCCATTGCACGGATGCGGTTGGCATAGACGCTCCCTAAGATAGGGAGAAGCATAGCAGCAGCGACGCCCGGCTCACCAGGCGGACGGGGAAGCCATTGGCAAAAGGGGGACGAATGTGGCATAGGATGGCGGGCAGCGGAAGGAATTTCGCGGGGAGGGAAGATGTCTTTAGCAGAGCGGAGGTTTTTGTTGCTAGCAGGGCTGGTGGCGGCAGCAGTCGTGGCCGTGCTAGCAGGAATCAGCGCGAGCACGGGAACATTTTTGGCCAACGCACAAACGGCGGACTCCGGTGCGCAACCGTACGCCATTGAGTACTACTACAAGGCGAAGTGGGGACATGCGGATGAGTTCTTGGCGCTCTTTAAAAAGAACCACCTTCCGGTGCTGCGGAAGGAAATGGAACTGGGGCGCATCCTGCGCGTGAGCCTGACCGCGCCCAGGTATCACGCCACCGAAGACGGGCGCTGGGATTATCGCGTGACGATTGTCTTCAAGAGCGCGGCCATCGCCAACGACAATTTCGACAGTGCCGCACTCACCAAGCAGCTTTATCCCGATCAGGACACCTTCAAGAAGGAAGAGCAGCGCCGCTTCGAAATCTTGGAAGCGCACTGGGACGTGCCGGTGAAAGAAATGGATCTGGACGGGCGCTGAAGTCAGGATTTTTTTCTAGCGAGGTGAAAGACCATAGGCAGGTCCTTGGCGTTCTGGCGCCAGGTCCAGGTCTCGGTGATGTGATTGGCGTCGTCGAAGCGCAGGACCAGGTGGTGCTGATGGCCGGCGGAGGGCGAAGCCAGGTTGCCGGCGCCTTGGAAGTCGAAGCTCAATTCCTTCACGTCATCGGAGGCCGGAACCACGCGCATGCGCGGCTGGTTGTTGGTCGGGCAGTAGTGGACCAGGGCGATGCCATCGTGGTCGATGCTGTAGAGCGTGATCATTTCTTCCATTCCGGAGGGAGAAAGCGTTTCCATCACGGCGGTATCGGACGCCAGAACTTTGAAGCTGGTTTTTGCGGCCATGCCGTGTTCATCTTTTCCTTCCCAGTCGCCCGCGAGGGATTGCAGCTTCTTGAAAGCGGCGGCGGAATGTGCGGCGGCGAGAATTGGGATAGCGGCTGCGAACACTAAGAGCAAAGCAAGCAACCAACGGCTGGTCATAGCAACCTCCAAAACCGGATTTGGGAGCAGGCGTTTGCTCCCGGACTATGGCGCGCCACGATATAGCGATTTAGACGCGGCCCACCCAGAACGGATAGCCAGGGCGCCGGTAACGAATGGCAAATCGAACCACCAGCTAGCTCTGCAGATCAGGAAGTGCGCGGGCCGGCGGTCGAGACGGCTTCGATGATGGGATTGGGAAGCTGGCGCATGGCGTGCACAAAAACCGTGACGATGCTGCCGTCGAATTGCGCGTTGGCGCAGCGCTCGAGTTCCGCAAGAGCGTCTCCGGCCGTGCGCGCTTTCTTATAGGTGCGGTCGCTGGTGATGGTGTCGTAAGCGTCGGCAATGGCGATGATGCGCGCTCCCAGCGGGATCTGCTCTCCAGCAATAGCTTCCGGGTAGCCCGACCCGTCGAAATATTCGTGATGATGCAGAACCATCTCGCGGACACGCGCCAGCGGAGTAAGCGGTTCCAGAATCTTCGCGCCGAACTTGACGTGCGACTTCATGGTTTCCCATTCTTCGGGATTGAGCGGGCCGCTCTTGTTCAGGATAATCTCAGGGATGCCGACCTTGCCGATGTCGTGCAGCACCGCGCCCAGGCGAATCTCTTCGATTTCTGCGTCGGACATGTTCATGGCTTCGGCGATCAGCGCGGCGTAGGCGGCGACCTTTTGCGAGTGGCCCTGCGTGTAGTGGTCCTTGGCATCAATGGCGAACGCCAGCGAGGTAACCGTATCGAGCACCGACTGCGGCAGCGACGGGGCGCCTTGTTGCGCGTTTGCGGGCTTTCCGTTGGAAGGTTCCGTGGCCGCGAGTGATTCGGTAAACTGCGTAAGCCGCTGGTAGATTTCCTCGAAAGCTTCCGGGCCGGTGGCAAACAAGCGCTTCAGCGTGACGCCGAGATACGCTTCCAGGACGTCGCGCTTCCATTTTTTCGCTTCGTTGGGATCGAAATGGTCCGCCGTCGAGACGGTGTTGCCGCCCTGGTGCTTTGAGAGATACATCGACGCGTCCGCGACCTGAATCAACTCTTGCGGCGAAGATCCATGCAGCGGGTACGAGGCGATTCCGAAGCTGGCCGAAATATTTTTCTCGCGCAGCAAAGGATCGGCGGAGACCCAACCACGCAGCTTGCTGGCCAGTTGCCGCGCATGCTCCATCGTCGTTTCCGGCATCAGGATGACGAACTCGTCGCCGCCGTAGCGCGCCACCACGTCGGAGCGCCGGCAATTCGTTTCCAGAATGTGCCCGACCCGCTGCAGCACCAGGTCGCCTTCCAGGTGACCGTAAAAATCGTTGACGAATTTGAAGCGGTCGAGGTCCATCAGCACCAGAGCAAACGCGCGGCCCGCGCGCGTCGAGCGCTTCCATTCTGCCGACAGAGACTCCATGAAGAAGCGGTGCGTCTTGACGCCGGTGAGGCCGTCCGTAATCGCCTGCTCTTGCGCCTTCTGGAAGGAAATGGCGTTGTGCAGCGCGCCCGCGATCAAGTCGGCAAGCGTTCGCAGAAGAAGAATCTCCTCATCGGAAAAATCGGCGGGCTCCGACGATTCGATGTACAGAATGCCGTGTAGTTGTTCGGCGTAGAACACGGGAAGAGCGATGGCGGCTACGCTGTCCGCCAGCAGCGGCTTCAGCGCGGAGTCCGCGGGCGAACTGGCGCGAAATGCGGCAAGATGGCCGTTGCGCGCCACGTGGCCCAGCAGGCCGTTGCCCAGCGGAATGCGCTGCCCGAGCGCGCCGCGCCGCTTTCCGGCTTCGGCTTGCACCACGATTTCGCGCGTCGCGTACTCCAGCACGCCGATGCCGATGTGATCGTAAGTGAGCCCGGCTTCCAACTGCGCCGTGATTTTCGCCAACATCTCGTCGGGATTCAGCGTGGCGATGGCGTCGCGCGAAATATTGTTGAGCAGCGAGAGATGCCGCGCCTTGGTGCGCTCCTCCTGGAACAGCCGCGCGTTCTCGATGGCAATGCTCGCTTCGCTGGCCAGCACGCGCAGCAGTTCGAGGTGCCCCTCGTCAAAGGCGCGTTCGTGGTCGGAGAAAACCGCCATCACGCCGATGGCGTGGTCGTAGGCCACCAGCGGGACCCCGCAGAAGCATCCGCCGGCCAGCATCGGTTCAACCCCGAGCTTGCGGGCTTCCGCGACGTAGTTGTCGCGGATCAGCACCGGCTGCCGCGTACGGATGATGTATTCGGTGATGTGATTGCCGACCGGCCGCGTGCGCCTGGGCATGTACATGCCGTCGATAATCTCCACGTCGAAGACGATCTCGTCGCGCACCGGGTCGAGCGCCGCGATATAGAAATTCTCCACGTCGAAGAGCCGCCGCAGCTCTTCCCACACTTTGCGGAGCAGATCTTCCTTGTTGAGCGTCGAGCTAAGGACCCGGCCGATCTCGTTGAGTACGTGCAGCTCTTCGGAGCGCCGCGAGGTCTGCTGAATCAGGTAGCTGTTCTCTACGGCCATGCCGATCTGATGTCCCAGCGCGAGCAACAGGCGAAGCTCCGCGGGAGTGAAGCGCCGGCTGTCCGGCGTACCGAGAAGCAGCACGCCAAACGCTTGTTCTTTGGCCTGCAAGCTGATCGCGACCACGCTGCGCAAACCTTGCTGCAGCGCCAGTTCCCGAAAACGCCGGATGGATTGTTCCTTCTCCAGAGCGGAAAGGGAATCATCGCGAAGATCGCGGAACCCCAGCAAGCCGCCGAGACGCGATACCAGCCCGACGAGATAGTCGTCGAGTCCTTCGGCCTGCGCTACACGGCAGAAATCGTCGGTCAGTCCGACGGCGACCACGGAGGTCGGCCCCTGTGGATCGCCGTGATGCAGAAACAGCGCTCCCGCCGGCAGGCGCACCACCGACAGCACCCGGTCTAGCGCCTGCGCCAGCATCCGTTGGATCTCGCCGCCCACGAAACTGGAAGTCGCCAGGTTCAGATTCGAGAGCGCCAGCATGTTCCGCTCGATGCGCCGCTTTTCTTCCTCGTACAGCGCCATCACCATCAGCATGGCCACAAACGCAGCGGGCACCGCGGCGAACGGGCCTGCACCGGCTCCCCACTCCTCGGGCGAATCCTGGAAAATGACGACCAGCGCAATCCGCAGCCCCGCCCACACCAGAAAAGAAATCGCCAGCATGCGGTCGGCGAGGGTTTCCTGCCGCCGGCTCTCCTGCCAGAACACCGCTGCCACCGCGGCAAAAAGCAGCGCCGATGGAATGACCACCGGAACAACCGCGAGCCAGCCGATTCCGTTCGCCAGCGACCAGAGCCCGAGCACTGTGCCGGCGACCGCCGCCGGGAGATACCAGGGCCTGCGCTGCGAGTAGATTTGCGCTCCGAGGAAAAAACACAACGCCGCGAGCGAGTAGAACCATCGACTGGCCGCGGTTTCCAGCGGACCGGTAACCAGCCAGGGTTGCAGCGCCGGCCCCAGGTAGTGCAGCGCGAAAAGGCCCCAACCTGCGGTCCACCAAAGAAGATAGAGCTGGCGCTTCAGCGTGTAGACATACGCAAAGAAGCCCGCCACAAGAGACGCAGCAGCGAGCAACGCCAGCGCGATAAAGCTCTGATGTATCAAGACCGAACTCGTTCCTCGTCCGTTTTGCGGACCGGTTCTGCGTCACCGACGCGGGCGCAAGAGTATACCGATTGCTCTGCGCCGACGCACACAGACACGCGTGGGCTGGGCTCCGACGGAACGGAGATACCACTTCCGGCGAGGCACAGAAAACAAAGTACTTGCGATTATGGAGTACCAGTTTTTGCTTAGGCAAGCGTACCGCCGTACTGGTAGCCAAAGAGACAGCAGGCCCTGGGGTTAACCGATTCACTACAAACAAACCGCTCGCCAAATCTCGCGGTTCGTCCCGGAGGCCGCGGGCACCTCTCGCCGGGGCTGCACCCCGGTTTGCCGCTGCAATAAGGTAGACAGAGCTTGACAACGTATCCGTCCTGGTGTATTTAACCTCAAGGTTAAGTACAAATGCCTCCCGACCGCCTCACCACCACCTTCGCCGCCCTCGCCGATCCCACTCGTCGCGCCATTCTCGCCCGCCTCATCTCCGGCGAAGCTTCCGTCACGCAATTGGCCGAGCCTTTCCAGATGAGCATGCCCGCCATCTCCAAACACCTAAAGGTCCTCGAGCGCGCCGGCCTGATCGCGCGCGGCCGCGAAGCCCAGTGGCGGCCCTGCCGCCTTAAGGCCGGTCCGCTCAAGGATATTTCCGAGTGGGCCGAACACTACCGCCGTTTCTGGACGGAAAGCTTCGGCCGCCTGGACGATTATTTGCGCGAGATACAAAGAGACGTGCAGCGAGAGGCCCAGAAAGAAGCACCGAGAGTGGTGCCGGAAACCGGGAAGCACCGGGGCCACCGAAAGCATGGCGGCAAGAGAAAATGACTTTTCGTTCCGAGGGAGTCTAAACCCCAAAAGGCTAAAGAAAAACTCGGCCACGTTGTAGTAGATAGACACTATCGGCGAGAGCGCAAGTGGCTTTTGGCCAGGCTGACGCCGTGATTTTAGGAGGTAGGGCAATGACTCTCAAACCGGACCTGTTCCTTCAAGACCTCCGCGTGGCGCTCCGTTCGCTCGCGCGTACCAAAGGTCTCGCGATCACCGTGGTGCTCACGCTCGCGCTCGGTATCGGCGCCAACGCCGCCATCTTCAGCCTGGTGCGTGGCGTGCTGCTTCGGCCGCTGGTTAACGCCGACGAAAACCGCCTCATCTACATCCGTCAGAGCGCCCAGGGCATCGGCAGCGAGAATGTCAACTTCTCCGTGCCTGAAATCCAGGACCTCAAAGCCAGCGTCCGCACCCTCACGGAATTCGGCGATTTCTCCACCATCGGCTTCACCATGATCGGCCTTGGCGAGCCCCGCGAAGTTCGCGCAGGCGTGGTCGGCGGCAACTACTTCGAAGTCATGGGCCTCCACCCAGTCCTCGGCCGCCTCATCGGACCACAGGATGACGGGCCGAAAGCCGACGGCGTCGTCGTGCTCACCTATCGCTTCTGGGCGACCACTCTCAAGCGCGATCCTGCGGTGCTCGGGAAAGTTCTTCGCCTCGGCAGCATCGGCGACCGCACTGCCACTATCATCGGGGTCCTCGAACCGTCCGTGCCGTATCCGGCGGATACCGAAATCATCGCCAACGTGGTTACCAGCCCACATCACCTCTCTGCCACCATGGTCACCGGCCGCGTTCATCGCATGACCGAGCTTTTCGGCCGACTCGCTCCCGGCGTCACTCTGGACCAGGCCCGTGCCGATCTGCGCACCGCCTATGCCTCCATGGTCAAAGACCATCCCGACACTTATTCGCCCAAGGCCGACTTCCGCATCGACGCCAAGTTGCTGCGCGATCAAATCACTTCCGGCGCTCGCAACGTTCTCCTGGTCCTGCTCGCCGCCTCCGGCCTGGTTTTCATCATCGCCTGTTCCAACGTCGCCAACCTGATTCTCGCGCGCTCGGTTCGCCGCGAAGGCGAACTGAGCATCCGCGCGGCTCTCGGCGCCAGCACCAGCGCTCTTCGCCGCACCCTGCTCGCCGAAAGCCTGGTCCTTTGCGTAGCCGGCGCTGCGCTCGGCGTCCTGATCGCCCGCCCCCTGCTCGCCGTTCTCGCGCGTTACGCCTCGCGCTTCTCGGTCCGGGCACTGGATCTCACGGTGGACTCCAGCATGCTCTGGGTCGGCGCGCTCCTCGCGGTCGTTGCCGCGGTTTTGCTCGCATTCGTGCCGCATCTTCCCAATGCCAACACCTCGCAAGGCTCCGGCCTCGCAACCGGCAGTTTTCGCATCACCAGCGGCACCAATCGTCGCCTCCGGATCTTCGCCGTCACGCAAATCGCCGCGTCTTTCATGCTCCTCGCCGGCGCCAGCATGCTGATCAAGACGCTCATTTCCATGCAGGCCGCGCAGACTGGACTCGATATGCGCCGCGTCCTGGCCATCAACGTTCCGGCGATGTCCTACGGAAAGAGCCCTCAGCAAGTCGTCGACTTCTACAAGGAATCCATGCGCCGCATCGATGAGCTTCCCGGGGTGGATAAGACCGCCTTTGGCCTGGTCGTTCCGTGGCGTGACGCTGGCAACTTTGGTCCCGGCTTCCAATTCTCCGCGGACGGCCATGTTCGCGCTCCGGGCGAGGAAGATCCTCGCGCACATTTTAGGGTCGTTTCTCCCGGATTCTTCGCTGCTCTGGGTGTTCCCATCATTGCCGGACGCGATCTCAATGCGCTTGACGGTCAAAGCAAAGAGCCGGTGGTTGTCGTCAGCGAAACGCTCGCCAAGCGCATGTTCCCGAATCAGGACGCTGTCAATCGGCACGTGTATTGGACCGATCCAGTGATGAAGTTTGTTGGGATCAGCACCGATCCGCGCCGCATCGTGGGCATCGCCGCCGATATTGATGACGAGCATGTCGTACCTGGTCCAGCGCTTACCGTCTACACCTCTTTCGATCAGGGACCTTTGTTTGGCGGCCGCTTGTTCATTCACACCGGCGCCAATCCGTATTCGCTGGTCACTCCGATCACCAGAATCATCCGCGAGATGTCCGCGGACCAACCCATCGAGCGCGCCGCCACTCTTGAAGACGTCCGCGCCGAAGTCCTCACTCCTGATCGCCTCAACACCGTGGTCTTCGGCGTTTTTGCCGGTGCGGCTCTGGCCATTGCGTTGGTCGGTGTGGCGGGCGTACTGGCGTTCTCCGTGAGCGCGCGCACTCGTGAATTCGGCATCCGCCTCGCTCTCGGCTCGCCGCCGCATCGGCTCCTCGCCGGAGTTATCGCCGAAGGCGCATTGATGGCCCTGACCGGAGTCGTTGCTGGCGCGGCTGGCGGCTATCTCCTCGCTCGTTTCGCCGGCAGCTACTTTCTGGACGTCCGCATGCCCAGCGCGCTCCCGGTGATCGGCTCGGGCGTGATCTTGCTCGCCGCCGCGGTGGTCGCATCGGCATGGCCGGCGGTACGCGCCGCGCGTATCGATGCCATGGAGGCGCTGCGTTCGGAATAACCAAGCGGGGTGGAGCTTGCCCTGCACGCCCGGAAACTGTAGAGGCCGTCCCTTTAGGGCGGACGACGGCAGGCGGGCGATTCACACGCATCCACTAGCTCAAGGGGAAACACTGTGCCCCAACAAGGCGCTCGAAGCACCGAAGATACCTCCGACCGCGAAGTTATCTTCACGCGCATTTTCGACGCTCCGCGCGAAC
>Ga0210384_10006532_pt1 | contig 12422 bp, 8 predicted proteins | sample IncBWH2MmetaG_FD_160574 | JGI IMG/M metagenome (GOLD analysis project Ga0210384, IMG submission 160574) | Forest soil microbial communities from Barre Woods Harvard Forest LTER site, Petersham, Massachusetts, United States - Inc-BW-H-2-M | ecosystem: Environmental > Terrestrial > Soil >... | reverse complement strand
AAGTTCGGTTTGAAGTTTCCGAAACCCTCGTTTTCTGCAACGCCAAATCAGATGGGCACGGCCTTTCACTCTACATAAGCGCGATCTGATGCTCCCAGACCTCTATATCGGCCATTTCCCCAGCAGGGCTCATCAGTACAGGCGGGCGTGGTGTGGCCGAGCAAGCTGCTGCGCGCTTGCCTACCAATCAGACCGGCGAGCTTTTCGGCCAACTGCGAAGAATGTCCGCAAATAGATCTGGTTGCCCCTAAGCACCTCTTGTTTCGATCACTCAAGGAACACTTTTCGCTCCTGAACTGCATTTTCCCGACATTCCTCGTCTTGCACGACGGCCAGAATGATCGGCCCAATTCCTAATGTACTTCGCTGTGGTGCCGAAAATGTCATTAGGGGCAATTGATACCATGGCTGCATTCAATCTTCGGTTCGGTTTAATTTGCGTCTGCAGCTTGATGTTTGTCGGCTGTAGTCGGGTCGACAGTAACAAAACGACCTCTCAGCCTCTGCAGAACCTCTCAATTATTAACGGTCCTCAGATCACACTCGCCTGCCAGCACTCTGTCGAACTGTCTGCGGCGTATGGATCAGAAGCTCCCCCGCACCTCTCGTGGACCCAATCGCCCTCTATCGCGACCTCGGGCAAAATTTCTGCCACCGGTGTCTACTATGCGCCAGATAGTCTTCCTGCAAATGCCGAGGTAACAATCACCGCTACCGACGTCGATTCCGGAGTGAATGCTTCAACGGTCGTCACTTTGATAAATCCCGTTCCGGTAGTGACCTCTATTACACCTTCCAATGTAGATGCTGGAGGGGTCATTTCAGGGCTTATATCGGGAACATCCTTCGAGCCTAGCACCACGATTATCGTAGACGGACAGACTGTTTCCACCACGTATGTTTCTTCCACTTCGCTCTCTTTCTCGTGGACTCTTCCGGGTTGGGCCACTGGCAATCACAGTGTTTATGCCTTTACTCCGGGGCCAGGCGGCGGGAGGTCGGGGAGCGTCAACATCCATTCACTTGGGAAGACAATCTCCTACGATGCTGCCGCTCGCTTTCTGCAGCAAGCTACTTGGGGCGCGACGCCAAGCATGGTGAAACATGTTCAAAGCATCGGATTCGCCGCCTTTCTTGACGAACAGTTCGACTCATCAACCCAGCCTTACGTCATTGATTCCGATGTCAGTCATGTCCTTCAGACGCTCTGGTATTTTGCGGCGGACCAAGATAGCAACCAACTGCGCACGAAGACGTCATGGGCTTGGTATAAGCTCTTCAACTCTCCGGGCGGCAGCGTCTTGAGCGTGTTGTCTGCCGTTCCTGAAATTACAAACAGAGATGCCTTCGCGAACTATAAGACCCTCTTTACGGATATCACTCTGAACGTGGAGATGGGTATGTACCTTAATTACTGTTGCAATGACGCCCAAGGACCGCAACCTAACGAAAACTTCGGGCGTGAAGCGATGCAACAGTTCACGATTGGGCCACATCTGCTCAATGTAGATGGGACACCGATTTTATCCCGAGGCGGACCCCCTCAGGCCTCATACAATTCAGACGATATTGAGGCCATTGCACGATCCATTACTGGCTTGGCATATCCGGGGGATGTATGGAGCGCAAACGATACGGAAGGTCTCATAAGTCTGACTTCCGGAAGCATCGGCGCTCACGACACGAGAGAGAAGATACTACTGGGTCAAAGTATAGGGGCGGGTGGAGATGCCACAACAGATACATCGGCAGTGATTGATATTCTGCTGCGTCACCCGAACACCGGGACTCATATCTCGACTTATCTAATCCACGAGTTCGTTACAAGTAATCCTTCACCGGCCTATGTTGCAAGAGTATCGAAGGTATGGGCCGATAACGGGGCTGGCGTACAAGGTGACATGCGAGCCGTGCTCAAGGCAATTCTGTTAGATCCAGAAGCCCGTGAAGGTGACGATCCTGCCTTTATGGAACCCGCTGAGTTTGGACGCTTCCGCGATGCGGTGAACTTCGGATCTGCAATCATCAGAGGCCTCAATGCGGCTCCTTCTCCTTCTCTGCATACCTGGGGTGCCGCTGATGATTTGGCTAACCTCTCGCATGAACCGGTATTTTACGCGCCGTCGGTATTTGGGTACTACAGCGATTACTTTACGATTCCTCAAACCCAACTACTAGCTCCAGAGATGCAACTCTATACCACCGATGCGATTGCAGCACGCGCCGCCTTTGTCAGGAACATCATCTATCTGCCGCCAAATGTTGACCCGTACATCTCGGCGATAGATTGGTCGCAATGGGCTCCGTTGGCTGCTGATGACGGATCATCGTTGATCGACCTACTAAATCATCTGTTGTTTCACGGGACTATGTCTCCAGAACTCTACAAGCTCCTCCAGGACAATCTTAAGTCTATTCCCTCGTCAGACCTCACAGCCAGGGCGCAACAGACTATCTATCTTGCTGTGATGTCTCCAGAGTTTGCGGTTGAAAGGTAATCATGAGCTACATTAGCCGACGTTCGATTCTCCGTCTGAGCACAATGGCAGGACTTGCCGAGGTGGGGTACCACTTTCTGCGACCGACCAAACTGTTTGCATCGTCGCCCCAAACGGGAGATGGCTACAAAGCTCTCGTCTGCGTAGCACTGGATGGTGGATGCGACGGCAACAACGTAATCATTCCTCTCTCACAGAGCAGCTACGCGATATATCAAAGGGCTCGAGCCACTCTTGCTCTTCAACCGGGGGACCTCCACGCTTGCGATGATGGTTTGGGGCGAGGATACGGATTCCATAAATCTTTATCACGAGTTGCAGACCTCTATAACTCGGGGCATGCAACACTCCTCACCAATGTGGGATCACTCCCTAATCCTTTATTGAAGGAGGATGCTCTGAATGGAACCGGCACGATGCCGACTGATCTCATGAATCATGAGATGCAGAGATATCAGTGGGGAACATCCTATGCGGTGACCGGTGCGACATCGAACACATACACAGGATGGGGTGGTAGGCTTGCTGACAGCCTCCAGCAATATAACTCGGGCCTTTTCCCTGCCGTGACATCATTGGCTCCTGGTGCGGATGAAGGAGCATTCTGTTTTGGCCAAAACACATATCCGGCAGTGGTTGCGGCGGGTGCGCAGCCCTTTCCTCTTGAGGGTCAGGCAACCCTTCAAATGATCTCTCGCACATCCAGCAAAGCAACCTTAATCGGCCAAGCAGCTGAGGGGCTCAAAGGTGCTCTTGATCAGAGCCAGATCCTCGAAAGCGCTCTTCGAGCAACATCGTCTGGTTCAACGATCGTTTCCCCAACTTCACTCGGCCAACAGTTGACGCAAGTTTTGCAGATGATTTCGGCTCGAGGCGCGTTGGGGATGCAGCGACAGATCTTTCTCTGTGTCCTCGGCGGATTTGATAATCATGTCAACCAACTTGCATCTCAAAATGTGGCCTTGGCCGATCTCGACTCTTGCCTAGGAGCCTTTTATGATGGCCTCGCCAAAATGGGTTTGCAAGATCAGGTTACGACATTCACTACATCTGACTTTGGGCGTACCCTCACCGCAAATACACAGGGTGGAAGCGACCATGCCTGGGGGAATCACCACCTCATAGTCGGCGGCGCCGTGCGAGGGAATAGATTTTATGGTCAATTCCCGGACCTTACCCTCGATGGGCCAAATGACCTTACGGGACAAGGAAGATGGATTCCCACAACCTCGATCGATCAATATGGAGCGACGCTGGCCTCCTGGTTCGGAGTTCCGGACTCGGATTTGACCGGCATCTTTCCAAATCTGAAGAATTTTGGGACGCTAAAATTAGGGTTCTTGGGGTAAATGAACCGTACCGAAGAGTCGGTCACAGGGATTCCTCTACGATCGGCGATCGAGCGTCACGGCGCCTTGCCGCAATCCGTAGTACATTCATATTCTCCTGATTTATCGTTTTGCGCAGCATGTTGCCACTTTTTCAACCGGAGCTGGCAGGCCACCGATTGTCCGTACCGATCTGCAGCCATTTTGGGTGATGAGGATCGAGGCAAAGGAAAAATGGGGAGACATATCGATGCTTACCTACTCAACTCTTTCTCTCTATCTGGTTCTCGGGGTAGTGATCGATCGTCCGTGTTTCGCGCCGCTTGCACTGAGCAAATGAGTCGCGGGAAGTCCTCCTAGCGACAACGCCACCGACGCAATTGAGGGAGCCGGCGAGGGGACGCGGCTTAAGTGGCAGCCGTTCAGGATGGGTAGCAATGACTGGCGATAGACACGGGGCGGAGGCGCATGAATTTCCTTTCTAGTGCGAATTACACTTTACTTTCATTGAACATCTTCGCTGATTGAGCAACCAGCGGCGAGATCATCCTCCCGTTACCGCCGAACCGTTCGCTCGGCTGTGGAGACCGAAGAGACTGACCCATGACTGCGGCCTTTCAGGGCCCTCGGCGTTTGATCCCTTTTGCGCTTCTACGGTCACTGTGCTATTTCCTCGACGACCTTTGCGATATTGTCTGCATATTCGTGTGGCCAGGGTCGTAGTGGAGTTGGCGCGAGAAGCATGAGTCATGCCTTTCTCCAAACCGCCCTCGTTACCAGAGCGGCGAGATGAGCAGTTTCTTTGATGGCACTCGACGGGAGTTGATTGACGCGGAGCGCCAGGGAAGCGAGCTTACGTTTAGCCGAGCCGAGAAAGCTGGCAAGTATTGGTTCGGCAGGTTGCGGCTGTCCACGGGTACAGGCAGAGCGCGATGCGTTGTTCATACACGATCAAGAACTGCAATTTCGAGCCCAAAGATACCGGACGATATTAGGATCTCCTAAATCTCATCGCATGAATCGACGCGCCCGGCCTAGGGCGAACTTCGAGATCTGTTTGCCTGTAAGTCCGTAAATCGCACCATGAGTCCATCGCTCGGCAGGCCGGTTCAAGCCCGGCGCGTGCAGGTCTCCGCCGGGGTACGATATTCCATAGCGGCTTTCCTGTGGAGATCAGGTTGCAGGACAAGTTAAAAAAAGTGCACCATCCTCTTCGGACGGTGCACGACGACAAGCGAGCCTTAGATACCCGTCAGGGTCGAGTAGCGAAGGTGTTGTTGACGATTGCGGTTACGGCCGGTGTAACGACAGGTGCTGCGGCACCGATTATTTCGGTGAGGCTGTTAGAGGTGTCGAGCCAGATGTTACCAGAGCCGTCGAGAGCGATGGCGTTGACCTGTTGCACATTGCTGTCGAGGGCGTAGCCATAGTTGCCGGAGAGCGTGTTGCCTGAGTTAGAGACACCCGCGATCTGATAGGAGAAAGGATTCAGCGGGTTGCCCGACGGGGTTCTGGTAACGATCCAGGCGTTTCCGAGCCCATCGAGTGCAAAGTTGGAGGCGTTGCTTGAAGAGCCGATATTGTAGGGCGCGCCGGGTACAGGACCGCCTAGGCTAGTGAGGAGGCCAAGGTTGGCGGTTCCGTTGAGGCTCCAGATTTCACCCGAGGCGTCGATAGCCACCGGGCCGGGGTCTAAGATGCCTGAAGCGAAGGGGTTGCCGGCCACCAATGTACCGCTGCTGTTGAATTCACTGAGACTGTTCTGGCCGTCGTTCGAAGTCCAGATGTTGCCGGCGTGGTCGATCGCAATGCCGTCCATGTTGTACGGGGTGGCGTAGTTGCCCAGGTAGTTTCCGCTGCTGTCAAACTTGTAGAGAAACTTACTGGTGGGAGCTGGGAGCCAGAGGTTTCCGAAAGGATCGACGGCGAGGGTATAAAAGGCATCGGATGTGCCTGTAGCTGCGCTTGTCATAAGGGTTCCGGAGCTGCTGAGCTCGACGAGGCTGGTGTTTACGAAGCCACTGTTGGTTACCCAAGCGTTTCCGGAGCCGTCAATGGCAATTCCGGACGGACCGTTGAGGCTGGAGTTGGTGTAGCCGGAGGCGGGAGAGAGCGGGGCGCCGAGGCTGTTGAGTTTGGCAACGTCATTTCCCGCGTCGGTTGCCCAGACGTTACCCTGTCCGTCGATGGCGAGGGACTGACTGGCAGTTATGCCGCTGCTGGTAAAGGTCAGAGCAATGGTGAAGTCGTTGGGTGCGGCGCTCAGCGAGGGCTGGAAGGGTGAACCCACCCCGGGCTGTAAGGCGAAAAGGGCTGCCGTGCCTGCGGCAGGGTTGTGTGCAATGTTGATGGCGGCGGTGGCGGTATCCGTGGGAGCGCTGCCGGTGGTGCCGTTGCTCATCGCGTTTGAAAACAGAGTACTGCATTCTGTCGAGGCGGGTCCTGAAGAGTTGACGCAGGTCGAGAGGATGTCGGCAAGAGTGTTGATTTCGACCTGTGGAACTGTTCCGTTGCCGGCGGGCGTGATGGAGAGAGCGGTTCCGGTGGCGAGGTTGGCCAGGTTAGATGCGTTGGCAAAGGCATTGGCGATGCCTGTGGTTGCGAGTGGCGTTCCGGAGCTGGAGACATGAGTAGCGTCGGTAGCGTAACCAGCCATGGCATAGGCGCCGGCGATGGTGGAAACCTCATCGACCGCGACGAAGGGTGTAGCAGTGAGGAAGTTGCCGTCCGCAGGGCAGTTGCCAAGCGCAGCGAGGAGGCCTGCCGCAGAGTTTACTCCTGCGCCGGCATCGCCCCCTAAAGCGTATACATAGACTTGGGTGCCGGGGGTGCAGCTATAGGCACCAGTGATGGTGAAACCGCCGCTGGTGTCAGTGAGCACATAGGCACCGATGAGGTCGGAGTTGCCCGTGAAGGCGGAGTCGAGCAGAGAGATAGAAGGTTGACCGTAACCCGTGCTGCCGGCGGCGAAGAGGTAAACATGGGCGCCTGCGATCGGCTGCTGTCCACCGTGGAGGTTGCCACGTATTGCAACGCCCTTTACAGGAGCAGAAGGGGTTGTGGGACTGAGCGAGCAGCCGGTGAGAAGAATACCGAGTGAAAGCGAGAGGGAGACGGCAAATGTTTGGAAGCGCACGGAATGTCCTTTCAAGGTGCGGGTTTTCATGCTCTGAGTTCCTTCGAACAGCTGAACTGTAAATGTGCTGCGCGATTTGAACTTCGTCTTAGGTACAAAGGCACTTGCAGGAGTTCCAAAACGGAACTATTTACCTTGAAGGAACCACAAGATTCTTATCGACGATTCAGAATTGAACATGAGAGGACGTACGAGATTATCGGGGAACGGCTAGCCGAGGGCCCCGGTCGGAGGTTCAATCGGCACCTTAGCCAGTGAACCTCGTTCACTGCAAATGGAAGGCGTAGGCGAAGGTTTTCTATGCAGATTCAAACAAGAAAGAAAATCTCCGACTGATAGAATTTGCCAATGGGCGACGGTCCTAACATTGAAAGGCTTTTGTTTCGAATAATAACTGTGCTGGTAGATAAATCGAACGAGCTAAATGTCACATCGATGACTACGGACACGGGGACGATTTTTGAAGTGGCCGTTGCGCCAAGTGACGTGGGAAAGGTCATCGGCAAGGGCGGCCGGACGGCTAGCGCGCTTAGAATATTGCTATCGGCGTTCGGAGATTCCTTGAGGACGCGGTATGGATTGAATATCGTTACGAACAGATGACCGGTATTCTGCCTGTCGTATGAAGATCATCAGGAACTTAGTTCGAATATTCCCAGCCCGGATCCTACCGGTATAGTTTCGCCCATGACCGCCATGGGGCCAGTTTGAATCCCTTTGATGTTGATTCGAGTCCTTAGTTTCTGACCTTTCCATTTCGATGTGGCGGCTCCAGAGTAACGGTTTACCGTACGACGCAGAGCACAGCGCCGGTGCTGCCACACTCCTATTTAGCAATTGTTCACCCTCCAAGACGTCTTCCGACGAGGCAATGTCAACGGAAATAGGAATCGAACGAATATTTTGTTAAGCGTGAAGCGTCTACCCCCTTTTGGGCGCCTTTGACGAAGTATTCCCAATACGAAACCAAATCAGTTACTAAAGATAAACGTTTTTTGGACGATGATGTTACTGGTTGAAAGGGGCAAGAAACGAAAGTTAGAGTGAATAGCTTCTGTCAATGGTCGGATTCGTTTCCCCTAATGTCTTACCTTACCTGCTGAGGTCTAATGTCGCCTTCCGTTCTTCGTGAATCTGCACGCCAGAGTACTCCGTCAATCACGGACGTCGTCCACGCGGTTCAGTTCGTCAGAAAAATGCGTGGTGGCTCCCAACCGGCTCTAATCCGTTGTAATGACGGAAAGCTATATGTGGTTAAATTTTTCAACAACCCACAAGGCCCGAACGTTCTTGCCAACGAAGTATTGGGAAACGAGCTCCTGAACGTGCTCAATCTTCCAAGTCCGCAGTGGAAGAGAGTCTTCATTTCTCACAGTTTCATTAAGAAAAATGCTGGGATGTCTTTTGAAACACATTCGGGATATTCAGTGATCGAAAGCGGATTTCATTTTGGTTCTGAATTTTTGGGTGACGAGAAAACGGGATGCGTCTATGAATGGCTGCCAGATGCTTTTTGCAGTCGAGTCGCCAACTCGAAAGACTTCCTCGGAGTCCATATCTTTGACCTGTGGACAAACCATTGCGACCATCGTCAATCTCTCTATACTACCGGGGACGGGAATACGTCATTTATGGCTGTCTTCATTGACAACGGTCACTTGTTCGGTGGATCGGATTGGGCACGAGAAAGCAGGCAAGGTGAATCGCTCAGTTTGGACAAACGCTTTCACCCAAATGAATGTCCGGCAAAGGTTGCGGAAACCTGGATCGCCCGCTTTGAAAACGAATGTACCTCTTCACTATCCAACATCATTCGGTGTGTTCCGAGGTCTTGGTACAGCGGTGATATCAACCAAGTCGCTGAGTCTTTGGTCCGGCGATTGAGTATGTTGAAGTCCCTCTTCTCTAAAGAGCTGACTCGAAAGCACACGAACTTTAACCTGTCGCATGTGGACCTTAGGGAGGCCAGACTGTCGCTACATCGTTTTGAGTCCCCACTGGACGGAAACGTCAAAAAGGGGCCAACTTTCCGTATTGCTTCTTGAGTACATGGGAAGGACGTGAGGAGACAACGCAAGAACTACTAGCTCTCCCACCTAACCCAATCGATCAGAGCGATATGCTCGCTTTCTCTTTTTTGCATGTGTCCTCCGCGAACCGGGGGTTCCAGGATCTTTCTCATGTCCCGGTCAAAGAGAAGCGTTTGCGTCAATCAGAGAAAAAGTTATGTTCGCGGCTTCGAATCCGGCTGAAAGTTTTTGATTTTCCAATTGCGGTTCGATATCGCTTGGCGCTTTGGGTCAATTCGAATGCGGCAGAGATACCTTTGTCAATCAGCACAGGATTCCCGACTATCAGAGACTTTCGAAAAGGAAGCTCGATGCGCGTTCTTGCTCCTGTCCCAACCATGGTTGAAGACGGCGGTCTCAGGGATACGTAGTGGGCGACCGGAGACTCGCACGACTTTCCCACAAGATTTCTCCTCAAACAAGCCTCCGTCGCCCAGCCGAACCTCCTAGGCGCTAGGTTCGCGCAGCTCAGGCTGAGGCAAATTGATGACCTGCCGCTTCGGCGGCACATTGTTCTTCAGCCACACCTTGGCTCTCCACCGACCCAAGAACGGCGCAATGACAGCAAACCCAAGGGCAACACCAAACATGGTATGCATAGACATACTAAAAACTCCTCTCTCCTAGGAGTCTTATCGGCACGTCGCCGGAGTCTCGATAGTTAGACTTTCATCGGCGTTTCTGAATAGCCTAGATCCTTTCAATACCCACTTTGTTGCTGCCGACCGCAGTCTCCGATGGCAGCTTTCCGATAGCAATGGGCTGGGCGGCAATATCAGAGGGGCTGTTGAGAAAACAAGGATCGAAGTGGAATCAGCGATTTGGAAGAGGATTGAGGATCTTTGGCTGCTTTCAGACAACCGATTCGATCCGTCATTTGGGAAGCCGCACTGAGACGATAGAATGTGCGCTCTATTAGCTAAATCACATTCCCAGCTAAAGTGCTCCGCTGATGGACCGAATGAGATGTCCGCCATATTTTGCCCTCGTGACAAGGAAACAAGGCAAGAAATCGAGACCCCGTACTTGCATCCGGATACGCTCTTGATTCTGAATTACTTAAGACGCACGCTTCTCAAGTCTCCCCCGGCAGAGAGGCACTTGGCTATCACCCATATGTGGGATGTTGTGTCCGGTGCCGAACAGAGGAACATCGATAATGTTCTCAACATCAAAGTAGGTTGCAGGTCTTATCTCTGAGGGCATCGCATTATTGGTTATTAGCAGCTAACTCCCCAACAAATTAAATTCGAGCACAAATGAGCGCACCGCAGAGCAGTACCGCCTCTATAGACGTCGTCCAAGCCGACAAGCAAATTACAGATTCTTCGCCGTGGTCATCCGACCGTAATTCTCATTTCGAAAATCTTGATTCCCCCGCGAGCCAGAGCAGTGGTGCGGAAGAAGTCATGACGGTTGGTGATTGTTCGAAGGCCTTCGCAACAAATCCTGGTACGTTCCTCCATCCGATCCGTCTGCTCGTAGTGGACGAGAGCGAGCAGATCCGACAGATGTGCTGTGAAGCTGCGAACAACTTCGGATTTGTGGCGGTGGAGGCTGCAACGATCCTCGCTGCCCGGCGAATCCTTGAGCGGAGAGATACTGCCGTTCTGATGTTGGATTTGACGCGGCCGGAGGGTGAAAGTCAATCCCTCATCGCTGAGATGAAGACCCTCTGCCCGAACGCTCTCTTGATTGGGATGAGCGCCTCAGCCACCATCGCCTCCGCTGTAGAGACGATGCGGACCGGCGCCTGTGATTATCTATCAAAGCCGTTTCCCTCGCACGTTCTGGCGAACGCCCTGGAGCGAGCGGCGAACCGGCTGTGCTTTGATGCGGAACGTCGCAAATTGCAAAAGATTGCTAACTCCAGGCCCGGAATGGGCGATGCACTTGGCAAATCGATAGAGATGGAAAATCTCTATCGGATCTTGTCGAAGGTAGCCAGTTCGAGACACCCGGTGATGATTGTTGGCGAGTCCGGAACAGGCAAAGATCTCGTGGCGAGATCCATTCACGCTAACGGCCCCGACGGTTCTAAGCCATTCGTTACTGTTGACTGCGGTTCTATGAGTTCGACCTTACTGGAAAAAGCGCTTTTTGGAGAGTTGAAGAGCCTTTCAGTTGGTGAGGACACACGCGGGCTCCTGGCCGCTCTCGAGGGTGGAACTGTCTTTCTTGATGAAATCGAAACCCTCACTCTCGACCTCCAAGAGCGGTTGGCAAGGGTCCTCAAGGAAAGGAAAACTTTTCCAGTGGGTGGAACCCGAGCGCGCGGCCTCTCCGTTCGCATCCTGGCTGCGACCAGTCACGACTTAACGCAAATGCTAAGAGAAGGGCGCTTCCGCATTGATCTATACAGAATCCTGTCTCTCGTGAATTTGAAGATTCCGCCACTCCGAGGACGTCCAGGCGATATTGTTTTTCTGGCAGAGCGATTTCTCGAGAAAATTGGGCGCAGTACCGGAATTTTTAGAACCATACCGCTGGAAACTCGTCGTGTGCTTGAGACCTATGATTGGCCTGAAAACACGCAGGAGCTTGAGAGCGCAATTGGTCAGGCTTGCGTTTTGTCCTCCGGGAGCGAGCTTCAGATCGATCATCTGCCGCAAAATATCCTAGCCTTCTGCCTAACGAAAGATGCGGCACGAAGGCGCCAATCCGACCTGCCTGAAACGCCAAAAAAACAAGATTCGGGAGAAGAGGTCGTCCCCATTGCCACAATGGAAAAGAGAGCGATTCTTATGGCATTGCGACAGACCAAGGGAGATAAGAGAAAGGCTGCCGACCTCCTTGGAATCGGAAAAACGACGCTCTACAGGAAGTTGAAGGAGTATAGCGTCCAAATACCGTCAGGATCGAGCATCTCTCTTGCTTTTCCAGCAGATTCGCCTCCTACGACTAGTATTTCTGAGACGATCTCTGACTCATCTGTGCGGAATAAGGGTTCGGTAGCTCTGTCTAGTAGGGGCGTTGCGTAAAACAGTGCCTGAGCTAGGTTCCGCGAACCTCAACAGACGGCTTGAACGAACGAATGGTGAGGAGTGTAAGGGCGGCCCCGGCGGTGATGTCCTGATTTTTGCCTCCTGCCAAGCCGATGAAAGTATCGCGACCTGCGACAAAGATAGACAGCTGGAGTTACTGGGTAGCGGTGGGCATACTTTGCGCGTTTGCAAGGACGAAGGATGCGGCTATTAGGGTGAGCCTTAACTACGACGATGTGGACCTTCATTTGACTTCTGATACTTTTCTCTTCCCAAGACGTCCTCGAACTCTCGGTGTCAGCAGAGCGCAGCGCTACTAAAGGAGGAGCGCTCAAATTGAGGCACGTTCGCGGATTTAGGAGGATTCGTTTGATCCGTCGTCGAATCCTCCACTTCGATGAACTCTG
>Ga0210384_10006530_pt1 | contig 12429 bp, 13 predicted proteins | sample IncBWH2MmetaG_FD_160574 | JGI IMG/M metagenome (GOLD analysis project Ga0210384, IMG submission 160574) | Forest soil microbial communities from Barre Woods Harvard Forest LTER site, Petersham, Massachusetts, United States - Inc-BW-H-2-M | ecosystem: Environmental > Terrestrial > Soil >... | reverse complement strand
GGTTTTCATTACGATCCGCTCCAGAATTTCGCCATCTTCCGCAACTCCTTTTTTCATCTCATCCATCACCAGGATCTCTACGCGCGCTTTGACGCCGAGCAATGGGACCTCTACCGCTACAGCCCCACCTTCGCGCTGCTCTTTGCGCCCTTTGCCGTGCTGCCTTACGGTCTCGGCGCGGTCTTGTGGAATCTGCTGAACGCACTGGCATTATTTTGGGCGGTTCGCTCTTTGCCCATCGGCGTCGATCGCACCAAAATGCTGCTCCTGTGGTTCGTCCTCCTAAGCGTTCTCAACTCCGTCTCGAACGCGCAGAGCAACGCGCTCATGGCCGGACTCATGCTCGGGGCGTGGAATGCGCGGGAGCGCAAGAATCCAGCGCTCTCGTCGTTTCTCATCGTGCTCTCGGTCTTCGTCAAGCTCTTCGGAGTGTGCGCGCTCCTGCCCTGCCTGCTGGCCCAGGGACGCAAGAAACTCCTTGCCTATACGACTGGCTGGGGATTAATCATGGCCGCGCTTCCGCTCATCGCCGTTACCCCCGCCCAGCTTCTCGCGCTCTACCAGGGATGGTACGCAACCGTCCGCGCGTTTTCCGAAGCCCGCCTCGGCCTCTCCGTCATGGGCTTTCTCCGCGCCTGGTTTCATCTCGAGATTCCGCAGCCCTATGTCGTGCTGGCCGGAGCGTTGATCCTGATCGCGGTCGCGCTTCGTGGACCTCGCTGCGATCCCCGCTTCCGCCTCCTGACCGCCGCCTCGGTGCTGATCTTCGTCACCATCTTCAACTACGCCGCCGAATCCCCGACGTTCGTGCTCGCCGCCACCGGATGCGCCCTCTGGTATTTCTATCAGGCACGCACGCCAGCCAACCTCGCGCTTCTGGTCGCCGTCTTCCTGTTCACTTGTCTCTCTTCCACCGATCTGGTCCCGCGCGCCCTGCGCCGCGAGTTCCTTGAGACCTACGTCGTCAAGGCGGTCCCCTGCATTCTGGTGTGGATCAAGCTCCAATACGACCTGTTGCGATTCCGGGAAGTACAGTGACGCAAAAGCCGGGGACAGAAAGCAACGCGTTATCCTGAAGGTGATCCCATGCAACAAGAAGTAGTCGAGGCCCAGGGCCACCTGATCGACTCGCACCTGATGGAGCAGATCTTCGACACCGTCGTCGAGTTCAATGCCCGCTTTGAAGTCGAACAGTTTCAGATCGGCCGGACCAACGCCGACAGCTCGTATCTGCGTTTGAAAGTCGAGACGCCGCGTTCCGAGGACATGCAGCAGTTGCTCAGCCAGCTCCTCGGTCTGGGCTGTGCGCCGGTCGATTCGGGCGACGCGGTACTCGTGGTCGTCGAGCGCGACTGCTGCGCGCCCGAGGATTTCTACTCCACCACCAATCACAAGACCTTGGTCCGGCACAAGGGCGACTGGCTCGAGGTCGAAAACCAGCGCATGGACGCCATGATCGTCGTCGCCGGTGGGCGCGCTTTCTGCCGCCGCTTGCGCGATCTGAAGAAGGGCGATCCGGTGGTGGTCGGCATGCGCGGCATCCGCGTGGTTCCCGAATCGAAGGAGCGCGACCGTCTGGCCTTCGCCTTCATGAGCAACGGCATTTCGTCGGAGCGCCAGGTGGAGACCGCCGTGCGCCAGACCGCCAGCCTCATGCGCCAGTGCCGCGAGGCCGGGCAGAAGATCATCGTGGTCGCCGGACCCGTGACGGTGCACACCGGCGGCGGCCAGCCGCTCGCCAAGCTGATTCAGCAAGGCTGGGTGCAGGCTCTGCTTGCGGGAAACGCGCTGGGTGTGCACGATATCGAAGCGGCGCTGCTCGGAACGTCACTCGGCGTGCGGCAGAGCGACGGCCGCCAGGAAGAGCACGGCCACCGCAATCACATGCGGGCCATCAACGCCATCTACCACGCCGGCGGCATTGCCAAGGCGGTGGAATGCGGACGCCTGAAGACCGGCGTCATGTACGAGTGCGTGAAGGCCGGCGTGCCGTTCGTGCTCGCGGGCAGCCTGCGCGACGACGGGCCGCTGCCCGACACTATCACTGACATGAACCTCGCCCAAGACGCCTACGCCGAGCAATTGAAGGGCGCCGGTCTGGTGCTGTGCCTGGGATCGATGCTGCATTCCATCGCCACCGGCAACATGCTGCCAAGTTGGGTCAAGATCGTGTGCGTCGACATCAACCCTGCCGTCGCCACCAAGGTCAGCGATCGCGGCACCGGTCAGGCCGTGGGAGTGGTCACCGACGTGGGCCTGTTCCTCGACATGCTGGCTCGCGTTCTGGAGCCCGCGGCCGCATGAAGCCGCAGTACACCGATGAGCACGCCGAGGCCGGCGTCAATGCGGAGCTTCCCGAGATTGAGACCTGGCCGAATCAGTATCACACCGGTTACGAAATCGAAATCGAGATGCCGGAATTTACGTCGGTGTGCCCCAAGACGGGCCTTCCGGATCACGGCACGCTCACCTTGCGCTATGTCCCCGATAAGCGGTGCCTGGAGCTGAAATCGCTCAAGATGTACACGCTGGCCTATCGCAACCTCGGCATCTTTCAAGAAAACGTTGTGAACCGGATGCTCGCTGACGTTGTGAAAGCCGCGCGGCCCGTGACGGCCACGCTGGTGGGCGATTTCATGCCCCGTGGCGGCGTTCATTCGAGGATTACGGCAACCTGGTCATCGGCCCGGCAGAGCGGCCGCAAACGTGCGCGATGATGCAATTTTTGCTCGCAAGTTTTAGCGCGATTCTGTTGCTCGCCGCACCGTTGCTCGCGCAGCGGCCGGAGGCCCGGGGCCATTTCACGCAGGGCGTGGGGCTGTTTTATGAGCACGACGATAGCGGCGATGCCCTGATGGCGGCACAAGCGGAGTTCGCCGCCGCGTTACGCCTGGAACCCCGCTACGCCGCTGCACGCGCGTATCAGGGACTCATCGATCTGGAGATGAACCACGAATCGGACGCCGAGGCAACGTTTCGCGAGGCCCTTTCGTGGGATCCGAAATGCGCTGAGGCTCTGGTGGGCCAAGCACGCTTGAATCAAAAGTCGCATCCGCCGCGTGAGTGGTTACTATTACTGCGTAAAGCCGTGGCGGTCGCTCCGCGGAATCCACTTGCGCGAAGGGATCTGGCCTACGCCCTCACTGCTGAAGCCATCAATCCTAGTCCGGAAATGTGGAAGGAAGCTATCGAATGCTGGCGGGTGTTGATCGCTATGGATCGCAACGATCGCGAGTCGCATTACGATCTGGCGCGCGCGTTGCGGCGCTTCGGGCGGTGGAGCGAGGCGGAGCCGCATTTCCGCGAAGTCTTGCGCATCGGGCAGACGAAAGAGGATTCCGACGTGTGGGTCTACACCGTTCACGGCGAGCTGGCCGCGGTGCTCGCCAACCAGGGCAAGAATGCGGAAGCCATCCGCGAATATCGGGCTTTGATCGCTTCAGACGGCGCGGGCGACGAAGAAATCCGCCGTGCCAGGGGAGCCATTGAAGCGCTTCAGAGACGCCGGTGATCGTAATTTATTCACAGGTTGACTTGGACGCCACGCCTGAGCCGAACCCAAGCCGCGAATAGCGGCGGGTTCTCCAGCCACGTCATCATCCACAGGATCATCTCTTCCTTTTCGCGGCGTCTCTCGGGATTTCGCGATGCCAGGCGCGCATGCTCTTTGGAAGTGATCACCACCCGCCGCACGGCCGCGCGCCGCGCCGCATCGCCCCCCTCGTATTCGTCCTGGAAGCGCAACAGGCTGGCTTCAAGCTCGTCGAAGCTGCCCTGGCGAACGCCCTCGACCATCGCGTCCAGAGGAACGCCCGACTCGCGCACCAGCTTGCGCAGGTAGCTCTCCGAAACCGGCGCCAGTGCGCGCCCCAGCGCTTCAAATTCGGCCTCCCCGATTCGCGCCGGACGGTGTTCCTCCAGCCACCGCGCCAGCTCAGTTCGCTTTCCTGTTGTGGGACGCACGCCGGTACGCCTCGACCGCTTTCTCGTGTTCCGCGATGCTGGCCGAGAAGTGGTGGCTGTCGCCAGAAGGTTTGGCGACGAAGAACAGGTAATTCGTCTCGGCTGGATGAAGCGCGGCCGTCAGCGCTTGCGCCCCCGGATTCGCGATCGGTCCGGGCGGCAGCCCCGCGTTCTGATAAGTGTTATACGGATTCGCGCTGGCCAGATCGGAGCGGTGGATCGCTCCCCGATACCGCTTGTCCAGCAGCGCCGCGTAGATCGTAGTCGGGTCGCATTCGAGACGCATGCCCTTTTCAAGGCGATTGGTGAACACCCCGGCGATCAGCGGGCGCTCTTCGGCAACGCCAGTTTCTTTTTCAATCAGGGAAGCCAGCGTAACCGTGCGATGTACCTCGGCCGTCTGCCCCGCCGCCAGCCGATTCCATTCCTTGCGAAACTCATCCGTCATCCGCTTGCATAACTGCGCCGGCGTGGTGTGGTGCGAGAGCCTGTAGGTAGACGGGAACAGATACCCTTCGAGCGTCTTCGCCTTGGGCGCCAGATCGCGGATCGAGGAAGCATCGGTCGCGGCGCTCAGGAAATCCTCCACCGCCATCACGCCCTGGGCTTCGAGCGCGCGCGCGATATCGAAGATGTTGCTGCCCTCCGGCACCGTGAATTCGAAGTAAAAGATGTCACCGCGCGCGATCCGATCGAACACTTCACGGACCGAGGCCGCCGTCGCGAAACGGTATTCGCCGGCCTGCAGCTTGGCCGAAGGGTGCGTGGCTCGCATCAGCCAGAACTGCCATGGATAGCGGATCACTCCCCCATCCGCCAGCGCCTGGGCGATCCCAACGGCGCCCGTCCCACGCGGGATATCGACGTAGGTGTCGCCCTCAAACCCCCGATAAGGACTCAGCAGCGCCCAGCCTGCCGCCAGCGCCGCGATCGCCAGCAACACGGCCACCTTCTTCAAGCGCCGCCTCCCGAGTCGAGATAGCTTCCGAGCAGAATCACGGCCGACAAGCGGTCCACGGCCCTGGCTCGTTTTTCGATGCTGATGCCGCTTTGCTTGAGGACGCGCTCGGCTTCGACCGTCGTCAGCCGTTCGTCCCACAACCGGACCTCGAGTCCCGTCCGCCCCGCCAGCCGCTCAGCGAATTCGCGCGTGTACGCCGATTGAGTGCTTTCCCGCCCGCTCATGTGAAGCGGATGACCCATCAGAATCAGCTTCACCTGGTGTTCGCGTGTCAGGTTTTCGAGCGCCGCCAGGTCCTCTCGAATCGTAGTTCGCTGGAGCGTCGGCAGACCCTGCGCCGTGATCCCCAGCGGGTCGCTCAGCGCCAGTCCAATGCGCTTCTTGCCCAGATCAAGCGCCAGAATGCGGCCTTTCAATAGATTTGTATGGAATTCCACCGCTATTCAAATTATAGTGATAGGAAAGAGGACATCCGTGGTTGTTCCAGGCACGGTCACGCAAAGATCCCTCCAGGTGGGGGTGGGGATTCTTGCGCTGGGCGCCGCCATCACGCTGCTCTACTACGGTCGCGTGTTTTTCATCACCGTCATTATTGCCTCCATGATCGCGTTCCTGCTCGATCCGATGGTGGTGTTTTTCGTGAGGCTGCGCCTGCCGCGCGGACTGGCCAGCTTCGTAGTGTGCAGCATCGGCCTGCTGTTTCTCTATCTGGCCGGCCTGGGTCTGTACATGGAGGGCCTATCGATCGTGGACGATCTCCCGGCCTACGGCCAGCGCATCAATCAACTAGTGGATTCCGGCGCAGCTCGCATGGAGCGTTTTGAGAACGGCATTTACCAGGCCGTAATGCCGAAGCGCCTCCAGGACCCGCCGCCCGCCGCGCAGAGCGAGCCGCAGGATCCCCCGTCCCCGGTGAAGGGAAAAAAGAAAAAGGCCGACCCGCCGCCACCGCCCTCTGCGCCCCTGGTGCAGGAGGTCCACATCCAGGCCGAGCCGACGCCGATCTTTTCTTATGTCTATGGCTATCTGCGCGAATATTACGGGACGTTTCTGATGGCGTCCTTCGTGCCTTTCCTGGTCTATTTTTTGCTGAGCTGGCGCGACCACCTGCGCTCGCGCTACTTGTTTTTGTTCGAAGACGAGCACCGCCACGCGGCCTCTCAGGCATGGTCGGGAGTGGGCGACATGGTTCGCGCTTACGTCATCGGCAATTTTCTTCTCGGCATTCTCTTGAGCGTGGCGAGCGCCCTCCTGTTCGCCTCAGTCAGCCTGCCTTACTGGCCGGTGATCGCGCCGCTCAGCGGCTTTCTCAGCCTGGTCCCCTACATGGGATTGCCGCTGGCCATGATTCCGCCGATGGTGGCCGCTCTGCCGGCCGGCACCCCCGCCATGTTTCTGTTCTTGGCGGTCAGCGTCGCAATGCTCCATCTGCTGGCGCTGAATCTCATGTATCCCAAGTTCGTCGGCGCGCGCGTGCACTTGAACCCCTTGGTGGTCACCGTCGCGCTCATGTTCTGGGGCATGTTGTGGGGCGCCATCGGGCTGGTGCTGGCCATTCCCATCACCGCCGGCGTTAAAGCGGTATGCGATAACGTCAGCAGCTTGCAGCCCTATGGAAGGCTGCTGGGCGATTGATGTGACCAAACAATTCTGGATCTTCCTCGCGGCCGGGCTGGCGGTGGTCGGGGCCCTGTTGTTCATCCTGCTTTCGACTACCACCGGCGCGCACCTGCGCCTGGAAGGAAAAATCCTCAAGGTTCGCGTGCTGCCGGTCAATGGCGGTCAGGCCTCGATCGTCGTGGTCGATTTCCGCGCCACCAATCCGTCCGATGTCCCCTTCGTCGTCAACTCCGTCAAAATGCGGCTCGATCCGGCGTCCGGTGATGCCCTCGATGGCGCGCAGGCCTCCAAGCCCGACCTTCAGGATATTTTCCAATACGCGAAAGTAATCGGGCCGAAGTATAACGACGTCCTCAGTCTTCAAGATCGCGTCGCTCCGCATCAGACTGTCGACCGCATGACCGGCGCTCGTTTCGACGTTCCCGAAGCGGCCGTCAACTCCCGCAAGCTCATCCGCCTCCAGATCGAAGACGTGGACGGCGCTGTGGCCGAGCTTAGCGAGAGCAAATGAGGCATGATCACCACCCAGGTTTTCGATAGCACGCTCGGCCAGCCGGCCGCTCGCGTTCCCGTCGAGCTGGATTTTTTCATCACGGGCCACGGCTGGCGTCAGATCGGGCAGGGGCTCACCAGCAATGATGGCCGCATCGCCGATTTCGGCGAGCCGCACGCGGCGGGCATTTACCGCCTGGTGTACGACGTCGCCGCCTACACGCCCGAGTCGTTCTTCCCTTCGATCACGATCACTATCGAAGTGCGCGAGCCGCCCGAGCCCTCGCATATGGTCCTATTGCTGAGCCCCTACAGTTATTCAACGTATCGCGGAGTCTGAATGACTCTGCGCGTGAAGGTAATCCCGCGCAGCCCGAACAGGGCAAGGCCAACGACGCGCTGTGCGCTTTTCTCGCCCGGCACTACGGCGTTCCACGCGCCGCGGTAACCATCGTCGGCGGCCATGCGGTCGCGCGTAAACTGGTGCGGCTGGAAGGAAAGCCGTAGACGGCGGTTGATCCGAGTTCGCCGGCACCATCATTTATGGCCTTGCCTTTGCCATGGCTCCGCAAGCAACCACGGCAACTTGAACTCCAGTTCTATTTGAACCAGGGGATGGCCAAGGAATGATTCGGGCGCGAGCGCGATCTTGGGGCTGAAGTAGAACGTCAGGCGTCTGCCAGATTGACATTTCCTCCAGGCCGAACGATCTCGCCGATAAAGTGGAACCAGCGGCCATAATGAATGAATTCCGCGCCGGGTTGCCTCGACGTCACAAGACACCTCGTTGCCACTGGCCACGAATCGCCGCATCGGAAGCATCCAGAGTAACAAGGTCCCAAAAAACCGGCCTTGCGCAGCGGGCTCGAATGTATTATTATTCATAGTATTGAATAAACATTCATGAGGAGGACTCCCATGGCCGCCCCCATTCGCAAACTTACCAAGCCGCTGGCGCGGCACCTGGCCTCCGACCTCGATCTGTCGATCGACGCCCTCTCGGCCGTGGTCGATCTTGCGGCGCAGATCAAGCGTACGCCCGCGCGTTTCGCCAAGACGCTTTCGGGCCGCTATCTCGCCCTGCTGTTTGAGAAGCCCTCGCTCCGGACCCGCCTCACCTTCGAGCTCGCCATCAAGCAATTGGGAGGCGACGCGGTCGCAAGCATGGGACCGGTCGGCGACCGCGAGCCCGTCAAGGACGTCGCGCGCAACCTGGATCGCTGGACCCACGGCATCGTGGCCCGCGTCTTCTCGCAATCCACCATCGATGAGCTGGCGCACTGGTCCAGCGTGCCGGTGATCAACGCGCTCAGCGATCTCTACCATCCCTGCCAGGCGCTCGCGGACATGCTCACCATCAAGGAACACCTGGGGCGCTTCGAGGACCGCAAGCTCGCCTTCGTGGGCGACGGGAATAATGTAGCGCACTCGCTGATGTTGACCGGCGCGCGACTGGGGATGCACGTCGCCGCGGCGACGCCCGCCCGCTACCAGCCCAACGCCGCGATCGTCGCGCAGGCTAAGAAGTTCGGGCGGGTCACGATCACTGAAGACCCGGCCGAAGCCGTGGCCGAGGCAGATGCGGTCTATACCGACGTGTGGACCAGCATGGGTCAGGAATCGCAAGCGGCTGCGCGCGCGCGCACCTTCGCACCCTACCAGGTGAATGACGGTCTGCTGGCCAAGGCGCGCCCCGGCGCGATCTTCATGCACTGCCTTCCCGCCAAGCGCGGACAGGAAGTGACGGACGCCGTGATGGAGTCCGCCCGCTGCACCGCGTTCGATCAGGCCGGAAATCGTCTGCACGTGCAGAAGGCGCTCCTGGTGATGCTACTGCTCGGCTAGATTAAAATCCTTATGGCAAAACCCAAGAAAGTAGCGCTCGCCTACTCAGGCGGTCTCGACACGTCCATCATCATTCCATGGCTCAAGGAAAATTACGGTTGCGACGTTGTTGCGGTATGCGGCGATATCGGTCAGGGAGGCGACGAGCTTTCCGGGCTCGAAGCCAAAGCCCGCGCCACCGGCGCATCGGAAGTTCACGTCGCCGACATGCGCGAGGAGTTCGTCACCGAGTATCTATGGAAGCTGGTGCTGGCCGGCGGCGAGTACGAGCACAAGTATCTGCTCGGCACCTCCATCGCGCGGCCCTTGCTTGCCAAGAAACAGGTCGAGGTCGCGCTGGCCACGGGTTGCGACGCGCTGGCCCACGGCTGCACCGGCAAGGGCAACGACCAGGTGCGCTTCGAGCTGACCTATAAAGCCCTCGCGCCGCATCTGCCGGTGATTGCACCGTGGCGTGAGTGGGACATTGTCTCGCGCGAAGACGCGATCGGCTACGCCGCCAAACATCACGTACCGATTTCGGCTAGCACCACAAAAATTTACAGCCGCGATCGCAACCTATGGCACATCTCGCACGAAGGAGGAGCGCTCGAAGACCCCGCCAACGCAGCGCCGGATGACATCTGGATGCTGGCGCGGAGTCCCAAGGACGCGCCCGATAAGCCGGCCGATGTGACCATCGCTTTCGAAGCTGGACGGCCCGTGTCGGTGAACGGGAAGAAGCTTTCCGGTGTGCAACTGGTCGAAGAACTCAACCGAATCGGCGGCGAGCATGGCGTGGGCCGCGTCGATCTGGTCGAGAACCGCTTCGTCGGAATGAAGTCGCGCGGCTGCTACGAAACGCCCGGCGGAACGCTGATCATGGCCGCGTTTCGCGAGCTCGAGGCACTCACTCTCGACAAGAGCATGGCGCACTACAAGCAGAAGTTGGCGCTCGATTACGCCGAGCTGGTTTATAACGGCCTATGGTTCACGCCGCTGCGCGAATCGCTCGATGCGTTCTTTGAAGAGGCCGGCAAATCGACCACCGGCGAGGTGACATTGCGGCTTTACAAGGGCAGCTTCCAGCCGGTCAGCCGCAAATCGCCCTATTCACTTTACTCGCTCAACATTGCCAGCTTCACCATGGGCGCCGAATACGACCAGCGCGACGCGCGCGGCTTCATCAATCTGATCGGCCTGCCGATCCAGGTGCGGGCTTCTTTGAAGAAGGCCGCAAAAGCCAAATGAAATTGTGGGGCGGCCGTTTCGAAGAAGGACCCTCGGAGGTCTTCGAGCGCTTTTCCGGCTCGCTCGATTTCGACCGGCGGCTGCTCGAAGCCGATATACGAGGCTCGCAGGCCTTCGCGCGCGCTCTCGAAAGCGTCGGCATTGTGACGGCGGCAGAACGAGCAGACCTCGTCGGTGCCTTCGACGCGATTCTTGCCGACGCGCAAACGCCCCGCTTCTTCGACGGGGCAACCGACGAAGACGTCCACACACTGGTCATCCGAAAGCTCAAAGATCACGTCGGCGCTCTCTCCGAAAAAATTCACACCGGTCGCAGCCGCAATGAACAGGTCTCGCTCGATGTGCGCCTCTGGCTGCGCGGCGAAATCGATCGCGCCGCCGCATTACTCGCCGCCTTGATGCAGGCGCTGCTCGATGCAGCGCGCCGGGATCCGGACGCCATCGTCCCCGGCTACACCCACTTGCGCCGCGCGCAGCCCGTGCTGTGGGCGCATTACCTGTTGGCCTATTTCGAAATGTTCGCGCGCGATTTCGAGCGCCTGCAGCAGGCACGGGCGCGCGTGAACGTGATGCCGCTTGGCAGTGGAGCGCTGGCCGGCAGCGGCTTCGCTTTCGATCGCGAGGCCATCGCGCGCGGCCTGGGCTTCGCCTCCATCACGCGCAACAGTATGGATGTGTCGGCCGATCGTGATTTCGCGCTGGATTTTTTGTTTGCGGCCTCTACCACGATGCTCCACCTGAGCAGGCTGGCCGAAGACTGGATCCTCTACTCGAGCGAGGAGTTCGGCTGGTTGGAGCTCAGTGACCGCGTCACCAGCGGGTCCAGTTTGATGCCGCAGAAGAAGAATCCGGATTCGCTCGAATTGATCCGCGGCAAATGCGGGCGCGTGTTCGGCGACTTGACCGCGCTGTTCATGACCATGAAGGGCCTGCCGATGACCTACAACCGCGACATGCAGGAGGATAAAGAACCGCTCTTCGATGCCGCCGGCCAGTTGTGCGGATCGCTCGAGATGGCGCGCGTCGTGGTCGAGTCGGCCAAGCTGAATCCGGCGCGCCCCGCGGCGGCGGCCGAGGAAAGCTGGGTGGTTGCGACCGATCTCGCCGAAGCCCTGGCCCGCGGCGGAACGCCGTTCCATCGCGCGCATCACATCGTTGGCCGTTTGGTAGCCGAGAGCGTGCCCAGCGGAAAGAAGCCCTCCGATTGGACCACGGATGAGCTGGTGAAATTCGCGCCCGAATTCACCGCGGATTGCGCCGCGGCGCTCCAGCCGTCGGAGGGATTGAAGACCCGCGAAATCGCGGGCGGCACCGGTCCTCGCCACGTCGCGGCCGCGCTTGAGGAAGCACAGTCCCGCCTGAATCACCTTCGCGCATGAACAAGAGTTATCGCCAGAGCCGCATTTTGAAACTGATCCGGACTCGCCGCGTGCATACGCAGGCAGAGCTGGTGCGCGAGCTGCGGGCGCTGAAAATTCCGGCGACACAGGTCACCCTCTCGCGCGATATTCACGCGTTGGGATTGGTGAAAACGCCGGAAGGCTACGCGCCAGGGGGCGCCGATGCGCCGCCGGCTCCCTCCGGCCCCGATGTTGCCGCCGTGGCCCGCGAGTTTCTGCTGGATGTGCGCGCGGCCCAAAATCTGCTGGTGCTGCGCACGCCTCCGGCCCACGCCAATTCGCTCGCGGCCGCGCTCGATCAGGCGGATTGGCCGGAGATCGCCGGCACCATCGCCGGCGACGACACGGTCTTGGTGGTGGCTCGGAATGTGAAGACGGCGGAAGCTCTCCGCGCGCGTTTTCAAAAATTTCTCCGCTGATTACGGCACGAAAAAGATCTCGCCCCACACGATCTGATAGGCTTCGAGCGCACCGTAAATGTCGCGTCCGGCTCGGATGAACACGTGCTTGTTGAGCAGCGGCTCGGGCGCCTCCAAACGCACTCCATCGCCTGAAAAACGGGTGTCTGAGCGCAGCTGCAGAGTTCGTTCGCCGGCGCGGGTTCTGATCGTAATCGCCCCGCGGGGGCCGTCAATCACCACTCCGCCAAACGTCAGATTTCCGAGCGGCTGGAAGCCTTCGCGGGGGCGCACGACGGCATGAGGCCGCCACCCCGTCGGCTCCGGCATCCGATGCACCACCGAGAGCATGCGCGCATAGCAGACCCGCGACCTGCGATCGGAGAGAACCTCGACTGGCTCACCCGCGTTTAAATCCGCGACATGAATGGGCCACTGGTCGCGCTGGAAAAGCGTCTGTGCGTCATAGGAGCAGTCGTATACAGCCCCATCGGCCCGCCGCACGGTGAGGCTGCCGGAC
>Ga0210384_10006529_pt1 | contig 12432 bp, 13 predicted proteins | sample IncBWH2MmetaG_FD_160574 | JGI IMG/M metagenome (GOLD analysis project Ga0210384, IMG submission 160574) | Forest soil microbial communities from Barre Woods Harvard Forest LTER site, Petersham, Massachusetts, United States - Inc-BW-H-2-M | ecosystem: Environmental > Terrestrial > Soil >... | reverse complement strand
AGAATAATATAACCAGGATGGAAGTGTGGGGCTTGGTTTGGCATTCTGTAAGGAACTGGTTAATTTTATGAATGGGGAAATATCGGTAAACTCTAAAGTTAACGAGGGATCGGAATTTATAGTCACACTGCCGTACGAAAAGGCCGAATAATGATCAAAATTGAATTATGGAAAAAGAAATAAAAATAGCGCTGGTTGAAGACGATGAAAACCTGCGCTTCCTGGTAGCCGAGCGTTTGCAATCAGAAGGCTATAAAGTGCTGGAAGCCGATAACGGCGATGATGCCGAGCAAATGATATTGGAAGAACAGCCCCACATTGTATTGTTAGACTGGATGTTGCCCGGCAAACAGGGCGATGACGTATGCACCGCCATCAGAGAGCAGGGTTTCGACAAACTGGTGATCATGATGACCGCTAAGGCGCAGGATGTGGACAAGATTGAAGCCTATAATTTTGGTGTTTCGGACTATATCACGAAACCATTTAATATGGATGTTTTGGTGGCACTGATCGATAACAAGATCAAATTCTCCCTGAACAGCGAGAAGTCGGAATCATACAAATTTGCCAATATGGAGCACCACCCCAATACGCACCTGCTGATAAGGGATGGCCGCAAAGTAGAACTGACTATTTTGGAGAACCGCATATTACTCTACTTCCTGACCAACAAAAACAAAGTAATTAACCGCGAGGAACTGATGATGGAGGTTTGGGGCTACAACGCCGATGTAAACACCCGTACCCTGGATATGCACATTGTAAGGCTGAGGAAAAAGATCGAGAATAACCCAGATTCGCCAACTTACCTGCAAACCGTAAGGGGGATAGGGTATAAGTTTGTTTACGAAGGGTGATTTGAAGTCGGAAGGCGGAATGCCGATTTCGGAATGATTTACTCTGTGAGCTTTGTGCCTTTTCTTTGTGGCCTCCGTGGTTAAAAGCTTTACCACAAAGGACACTGAGTTTTACACAGAGGGCACAAAGCGTATGGTACCGTCTTTCTTTTGATAAACTGTCGACAAGATAAACTCTCCAAAGAAGGCTTTCTGATCAATTATGTGATATTCATGCTGGTCAAAGCATTTATCAATATTGGGTAGCTTTTTGGCCTCTATCCGGCAGATGATCCTGAAAAATAAGATCATGGAACGGAGCAGGAATGACTGCCACCATTTGCCTGTTAGCCTAAAATCTGTATTTAACCATAACCCATTTTGCTTTAGTTGAAAGTGAATGTGCGCGAATACTTTTTGAAAGGTTTGTTCGGTGAAATTGTCGAAGAGGAAAGGTGTGATCACCACATCATAATGCTTATTCTCTTTTGTGTTCTCGATTGGCTCATTAATAAAAATCACCTGGTTATTCCCCGTGTTTCGTCGTTGTGATAAGGCGATCATCTTGGACGATACCTCCACATAAGTGATAGTTAAACCCGACATGTGAATTTTTGCGATCTCCTCCAATATCCATCCGGTGCCGCCACCTGCAATTAAGATATTGGCGTTAGCAGGAATATATTTCAACAGATATACCTGGGATCGGATCAATGCTTTGCCATAAACCAGCCTGGATAGGCGGTCATAGAACCAGGCGGAATTATCATAGTTGGCAGACATGTTATCAATAACAGCAAATTAAGGTATTGTTGTTATATTTAGTGCAAGTATCCTTTAAACATCATAATGAAAGCCATCCTCAACCGCATCTTTGCCTTAACTGTTTTGTTATTTCCTGTTTCTTATGCATTTGCGCAGCAAACAAAACCTGATGATAAGTATAACCGGCAGGAAGTAATGATCCCGATGCGAGATGGCGTTAAACTACACACGGTAATATTTACGCTGAAGGATCAAAAAGAGAAGCTGCCGTTCCTGATGCTGAGAACACCATATGGAGTGAATGAATACCCAAGTCCGGAAAAACAGGGCTATATAAAGGATATGGCAGAGGATGGTTACATTTTTGTTTTCCAGGACATCAGGGGCAGATACTTGTCAGAAGGTACTTTTAAAATGCAACGCTTCAGCCGCGACAAAAAAGACCCCAAAGCAATTGATGAAAGCAGCGATACCTATGATTCCATCGACTGGCTGTTAAAAAATATACCTGAAAATAATGGCAAAGCAGGTTTGTACGGTATCTCTTATGATGGCTGGACAACTATTATAGCCGCAACCGATCCGCATCCTGCTTTGGTTGCAGTTTCTGAACAGGCAACGCCATCGGATATGTTTATGAATGATGATTTTCATCATAACGGTGCTTTCAGGCTGAGTTATGGTTTCGAATATTCAGTATTGACCGAGGCTGCTAAAACCGATTCTCTTTATCATTTTGGCGAATACGATACATACGATTGGTACCTCAAACTTGGGCCGCTGTCAAACATTAATAAGAAATACGCCAACGGCTCGCTGCCTACCTGGAATAATTTTATAGCACATCCCAATTACGATGAATTTTGGAAAAAGCAGGCATTGGCTTATCGTCTTGATTCGCCGAGGGTAGCCACCCAGCATGTCAGCGGCTGGTGGGACCAGGAGGACATGGTTGGTCCGCAGGATGCTTACAAGGTATTGGAGAAACACGATAAAAATCACAAAAACTTTATTGTGATGGGACCCTGGAGGCATGGGGGCTGGGCAGGCGGCGAAGGTAAAAATTTAGGTAATATTAAGTTTGACGACCAGGCGACCGGAACTTATTTTAGGAAGGAGATACAGGCCAAATGGTTTGCCTGGTACCTGAAAGGTAAAGGTGATGGTAATTTTGCTGAAGCGATCAGCTTCCAGACAGGGTCAAACCAATGGAAGAACTATACAGCATGGCCGCCTAAGGAAGCAACTACAAAGAATATTTATTTCCATTCAAACGGTAAATTATCGTTCGTACCTCCAACCGCGGCGGAAAGCAAGTTTGATAGCTATGTGTCTGATCCTGCCAAACCTGTCCCATATCGCGCTCGTCCGGTTGAGGAAACCTACGGACCGGGGTCGCGCTGGTATATTTGGCTGACGGAGGATCAACGTTTCGTACAGAACCGCCCTGACGTGATGACCTGGGAAACTGATACGCTAACCGAAGATGTTACAGTAACAGGAAATCCATTAGCAAAAATTTATGCCGCAACTACAGGAACCGATGCAGATTGGGTGGTAAAGCTGATCGATGTTTATCCGCAGGAATATAAAAAAGAACTCAAGATGTCGGGCTATGAGTTGATGATAGCTGCTGATGTGCTCCGCGGCAGGTTCAGAAAAAGTTTTGAAAAGCCTGAGCCTATGATACCAAATAAAGAAGAATTATACACCATCGACCTGCATGGCGTGGATCATGTTTTCAAAAAAGGCCACAGGATCATGGTGCAGGTACAAAGCACCTGGTTCCCGATCATTGACCGCAACCCACAGAAATATATACCCAATATATTTGAAGCAACCGCAGCCGATTATCAGAAAGCAACGGAGATGATCTATCATTCGGCAGGGGCGGCATCTTGTATTAGTTTGCCGGTGGTGAAATAGGGGTTTACGGGAAGGTTTATAAACCAGGATTAACGTGAAAATTTTAAGATGTTTGAAATAGATAAATATATGAGTGTTGAGTTTTATAAGGAATTATTAAATGATTTTAAGTTCGACGATCTATACATTGAGTTGTCGCAGAAATCAGATAAAGAATTGCAAGATATATTAAGCCAATTAGCCTGTGATCCGATTACTGACGAATGCAATTTACTAGTGTATACATTTTTATGTTTCCTTATAGCAAAAGGAGAAACAAGTAATCTGCAATTATTAACCAGTACAATAATGGCGACTTCCCTTAATCTAATTGATAAATCTGAAAAAATTGCTTTGTATCATGGTTTAAGAGCGTTAGAAATGGACCCTGACGACATAAATATAATGGAATATCTATTGTATTTTAACCACATGCCATCAAGATTATTAGATAATTCTTTGGCTATAGATTTTGCAAAAAGAATTCTCAAAGAAAATCCAAATAGTATGGCTGCGAGAATTACGCTTCCGCCTAATTTGGATTAGTGCGTCAACCCCGCCCAAGCCAATAGTTAAAAAAGAACCAAAAACTAAATCAAAATATGATACAATGAATATACCTCAGGTTATCCTAGGAGTCGTAATGATCTGCGTCGGTATAATTTTAGCCAAAATTCAAATAAATTCCCGTAGAAATGGAGTGAAAGATACATTTGGATCAGAAATACGTCTATTAATAACCGGTATTGGCCTAACAGTGGTCGGTATTATAATTATAGTTAAAGCCTTTACTGGGTAGTGTCAGCTCCCGCCTGGCTGAGCGTGCCACTTGGCTGACATAACGAGAAGCATGTGAGAAACGAAGCGTGGCCACAGCTTGGGTTTTACTTTTTATAAACAACATAGAGATGACCTGAATAACTGGTGACACCATTTTGCCAGTAGTTGTAAAAATTTAAATACTTAATAAACAGACTTTTGTAAATGTTCACGAGTGTTCATGGCGTTATGAACGTGAACGCTTGAAGTTATCAGATATAACGGCTTGCCTGGTTAAAGGCAATCACAAAAAGGTATTGCAGGATCAACACCCCATCCAGGAAAAAGAAATAGTAATACTCATTCTTTTCCCACTTGGCTTTAAAAATGAGCCAGCCTGTGATGATAACGCTAAGCGTCAACGCCCAAAAATCAGTAGTAAAACCATTATTACGGAAAAGGAATAATAACACGATATACCCGGCGAGCAATACCTGGCAAAAGAGGTAGGCATTTTTTTCACCCCAGGCTACGGGAATAGTTTTAAGGCCTAATTGCTTATCCTCAAACAAGTCGCGTATATCAAAGGGTATCGCCAACGCCGCAATAAACAGGAAACGTTTAGCGATCAGGATAGTAGTATCCCGCATAGAAATGGTTGCCAGATGCATAGACTGTGCTTCCAGAATGGGAAGTAGTACACAGCTCATGGTCCAAACCAAAGTGATCATGAATAGCTTCAGCCCCGGGATATTACGTAACCCAAATTTCTGCTCGCCAATGGTAAACAATGGCAACCCGTAACCAAAAGAAAGAACTGCTAAGAAGATCAAAAGTATTTTCGAACCTGTTGTAATTAAGAAGAAAAGCGGTATTAGTGATAATAGCGATACGATGGTAAACGTAACCATCAGCCTGTAATGAGAAAAAAACCAGCGAATGCGGCGATATGGTGATTTTTCTGGAATTTTTGGCCTACTAATGAGGATACAGAAATTATAAATGCCCAACGTGGAGGTAAACAATAGTCCCAAAACCGGATAGATGGGTTTGGAGTCAATAAGGTAAAAAGTAAGCAAGCCCTGGGCTACCGCACACAATGACATAAAGACGTTGCTGAAAAGCAAAAAATCAAAGGCGGGCTGCAATAGTTTCTTCATCGGCAGAATGAAAAAAGCCAGCTGATTTTAAGCCCTTTTTTGTAAAGAGGGGTCAGCGGCGGCTTTTAATTCAAATATCGTAATCTCCGGCAACATTCCAAGCCTTCCGGGGTAGCCTAAAAATCCGTAGCCCACATTTACATACAATTGCTGCGCACCTTCGCGGTAAAATCCGGCCCACTCCTTGTAGATATATTGAATAGGGCTCCATTGAAAATGCTCGGTCTGTATGCCAAATTGCATTCCGTGAGTATGTCCGGCAAACATTACATCTATCTGAGGATAACCGGGCAGCACTTTTGCCCGCCAATGGGTCGGATCATGCGAGAGTAATAATTTTACCGGCAGATCATCCGTGTTTTTCGCAGCCAGGTCGAGCCTGCCCCGTTTGGGAAACCTTCTCATTGAGCCCCAGTTCTCAACGCCAAGGATACCTATCTCCTCACCATTCACTTTTAGCCTGCGGTTTTCATTCATCAGCAAATCCCACCCCATATTTTTATGGGTATCAAGTATGTCCTGAAAATTTTTAGCCCAGGCCTCTTCTGTTGGCCAGTAAGCGTAATCACCATAGTCGTGATTACCTAAGGTGGAGTAAACCCCCAGAGGTGCTTTTACTTTGCTGAAAATATCCTGGTAACCGTTCATTTCATCAGTGCGGCTATTCACCAAATCGCCTGTAAAGAAGATGAAATCAGGTTTTTCCTTCATCAGCATTTCAACGCCTGCTGTCACCGCTCTTTTATTGTAAAAGCTGCCAGAGTGTATATCGGATATTTGCCCAAGCTTAATGCCATCAAATGCTTTTGGCAGATTAGGCAGATATAGTGTACGGTGCTTTACCTGGTAATCGTATACACCGTTTATTGTACCATAAATTATTCCGCCCAATGGTATGCAGCCTGCCAGTAAACCCGCCTTCACCAAAAATTCAGATCGGGGAATATCATTTGGACCGGGTTGCCTCAAAGGTTTATCCTTCTTTTTCGTTTTTTGCCTGAACCAGATAAATAGTCTCCGGATATCATCGATCAGTATAAACGGTAAAAACAGGAGCTTCCCGATCCCCATCAAAAAAAAGCCCAGCAAAAGGACGGAACGGGCCCCAAGGCCCATCCGCAGAAAAATACTGAGAAATATCCCTGTTATGAATATAATAGAAATTGCCCAATACAAAACAGAAAATGAACGTTTTTGAACAAATTTCCATTTTTTGAGCCCGGCGCGGATGCCTCCAATAATATAAAAATCGGCTAATAGAAAGCCAACGCATATTATAAGTATAGTAGGGAGTTGTTGCTCCATTTATGTCAGGGGTAAATTAATAGCGGTCATCGTCTATATCCAGGTCATCTTCGTCAGGTTCAAGGTTAAACAGGCTGTTGAACATATCGGAGAATGCAAAGCCATTGTCAAGGAAACCTTTATTGAGTTGAGAAAACTCAGCCAGGCCATGTAACACAAATTCCATCAGCAGTAATTGTTGGTTTGCACTCAACTTCGGATGAAGCTTTTTAACCAGTTCCTTTAAACCGCCTACTGAGTTGAGCGCCTTTTTATATTCGTCAAATGGCAAGTCATCATTTAGTAGTATGGTATTGCTGTCGCTGAACCAATTAATGATCTCGGCATAAGGATTTGGTGCCTTTGATTTTTTTACTTTTTCTGGGTCAGGGAAAAACTGTATCATCAATGTTTTTACGGCCTTACCGATCAGCATATTGGCTACTTTGGCCGGGCCTTCTAGTTCGCCTTCGTATACCAATTCAATCTTTCCGGTAATGGCAGGTATCACACCTAAAAAGTCAGTTATGCGAACAAACGTCGATGATTCACCATTGATGATCATTCGCCTTTCGGCATTACTCACCAGGTTCTCAAAAGCCGAGATGGTCAATCTTGCCGATACACCAGATTTTTTATCGATATATTCTGAATTACGTGCCTCAAAAGCAATTTGCTCTATCAGATCTTTTACAAGGCCATCAGCTTCTATACTTACCTTTTGTTCGGGCGATAAAAGTGCTTCCTGCTGGGTTATCTTCCTTGATATTTCGACGGAACGAGGATAATGGGTCAATATCTGGCTTTCGATACGGTCCTTTAATGGTGTCACGATAGCACCACGATTGGTATAATCTTCAGGGTTGGCCGTAAATACAAACTGGATATCTAAAGGTAAACGCAGTTTAAAACCACGTATCTGGATATCTTTTTCCTGCAAAATATTAAATAAAGATACCTGTATGCGGGCCTGTAAGTCAGGTAGCTCATTAATTACAAAGATGCCACGATGTGCACGGGGGATCAAACCAAAGTGTATTACCCGTTCGTCCGAATAATGCAGCTTCATGGTAGCGGCCTTGATGGGGTCAACATCCCCGATCAGGTCAGCAACGGTAACATCCGGTGTGGCTAGTTTTTCGGTATATCTTTCCGAGCGGTGAAGCCATGCAATCGGTGTTGCGTCACCTTTTGTTTTTACCTCATTATGTGCGAACCACGAGATCGGATTATACGGGTCATCATACAATTCCGATCCTTCAATATAGGGCACGTACTCATCCAGCAGGCTCACCATAAGACGGGCAATGCGTGTTTTGGCCTGCCCGCGCAAGCCTAATAATAGAATATTATGCCGGGATAAAATGGCAGTTTGCAGATCGGGTATTACTGTATCCTCAAATCCTATAATGCCTTCAAATCCACCTTCATTTTTCTGCAGTTGCAGTACCAGGTTCTGTCTTAATTCATCTTTAACCGACCGGCTTCTATATTCTGATTTCTTTAACTCGCCGAGGGTTTTTATATCTGTCAATTTAGTCATTTGTCATTAGTCATTTGTCATTCTAAAGGGGTAGCTTTAAAAATTTGCACATCTGCATATCGGCAAATTTGCACATCATCTTACAGTCCTTCTCCTGTTTCTTATATAATCTTCAAAAATATATTCGCCCAAGCCGTTAAGCGAACTGTAAAACGCTTTTCCGCCGTTTGTCTCAGTAAATTTACGGACAAACTGCTGCAAGTAGGGGTCTTTGGCAATCATAAATGTGGTGATCGGTATCTTAAGCCTTTTACATTGTGCTGCCATGTTTAGCGTTTTGTTTACCACTTTGCGATCAAGCCCGATGCTGTTTTTATAATACTTGGTGCCTTCCTTTAAACAGGTAGGTTTACCGTCGGTGATCATAAATATTTGCTTGTTATGTGTCTTACGTCTGCGAAGCAGATCGGTGGCCAATTCTAAGCCTGCATAAGTATTGGTATGATACGGGCCAACCTGTAAATAAGGCAGGTCCTTCAAAGTTATGGGCCATGCATCGTTGCCAAATACTACAATATCCAACGTATCCTTAGGATACTTTGTCCTGATCAGTTCAGCCAGTGCCATAGCCACTTTTTTTGCAGGGGTGATACGGTCCTCGCCATACAGGATCATAGAGTGCGATATATCGATCATCAGAACTGTAGAGGTGAGGGTTTTATAATCCATTTCCTCCACTTCCAGATCGCGTTCGGTCATCGTAAAATCGCCGATGCCATGATTGATCTGTGCATTGTGGATGGACTGTGTCATGTCGATCTGGTCGAGGCTGTCGCCAAACTCATATTCGCGCCGTTCAGCATTCTTTTCATCTCCCTGCCCCGATTGGGGTGAGCGGTGATTACCCTTGCCCGATTTTTTCAGTTTGCCGAAAATTTCCTCCAGCGCCGATTGCCTGATGCTTTGTTCTGTTTTGGCGGTAATGCGAAATTCGCCATTGCCTTTATCTTCGTCTAAATAGCCTTTTTGTTTTAATTCATCAATAAAATCACCCATGCCATATTCGTCATTGGTGATATTATATTGCTTGTCCAGTTCGTTCATCCATGCCAAAGCCTCACCCGCATCGCCTGCTGTGTAGTTAAGCAATTCGAGAAAAAGCTTTAATAATTCGTCAAATCCGCCTTTGGGGATCTGTCGTGGGATGAACTTGGAAAATCCGTAGCCACGCATATTTTATCCTTTCAAGTATAAAGTAACGGATAAATTCTATGAAAAGTTTAATAATTGGGCTTCGGAACTAAAATGTTAGGCGCGTATGACAAATGGCCAGTTGGCAGTTACCTGTTTACAGTTGGCAGTTTATCCATGCAAACTGCACAGTGGCAACTGCAAACTTTAAGACAATCCAAGCAACCCGCGGATACGTTCATCATACGGTGGGTTTGCACCCCGTTTGCTGGCCACAAAAGAACCTACTGCGCATGCATTGTCAATCAGTTGCTGCATGGGCTCATTTTTTAATAAACCGGCTACAAAAGTCGCCAGGAACGAATCACCCGCGCCAACCGTATCGCCCACCTGTACCTCGCAACCCGGATTTTCATAAAACTCGTAATCATGCCACACAATAGCGCCATGCTCTCCCCGGGTAACGCAAATGGTTTGCGGATGATATTTTGATTGGAACTCGTTGATCTGTTCCTTTAAATTGTTGTTGCTGCCGCCTATTAATAATTTTGCCTCATCTTCATTCATTTTCACTACATCGGCCCGTGCGGTGAGATTTTCAATGGTCGATAGTGTATAATGGGGAGCGCGCAGGTTTACATCAAATATTTTAAGCGCATTGGTTTCGTCCAGCAGGTTCAATAAGGTGTCCCGGGTAGTTTCGTCCCGGCAGGCCAGGCTTCCGAATATAATAGCCGAAGCGTGTACGGCACCATGAGTAAGAAATGAGGTTGTTTGAATATTATCCCACGATACAGGCTGGGGGATGATATAAGTAGCGTGCTGGTGTTTATCAAGTTCGACGGTAACCTCGCAGGTAGGAAATTGTTCATCGCGCTGTATCAGGTTTTCAGCAAACAGACTGTTCTTTTCCAAAAATTCTATGAGCTCATCTCCTGAGGCATCCTGCCCGACGCTGCTGGCAAAGCCAACATCAACGCGCTGCTGCTTTAGGTGCATGGCCACATTCATTGGTGCGCCGCCGGCTTTTTTGCCATCCTCAAAAGTATCCCACAGGATTTCGCCGAAACAAAGAACTTGATTGCTCATAGTGAAAAGAAAATATTAAATATGGTTATGTGTGGATTTGCGTAAAGTTAATAAAGCTGGTGATGAAACTAATAAAAATCCGTTACAGGCGATTTATAATTCAATATATTTAAAAATGAAAAAAGTAATCCCCTTTTGTATTCTAATACTTTATTCCTGCTTTTTGTTTGCACAGGATAAAGAAGCCATTACGAAAGTATTGGATGATCAGCGCCTGGCATGGAACCGGGGCGATATTGATGGTTTTATGCAAGGCTACTGGAAATCTGATTCTTTGGTATTTGTAGGAAAGGATGCTCCCTTATATGGCTGGCAAAGTACCATCGATCGTTATAAAAAATCTTATCCCGGCAAGGGCGCTATGGGCGAACTCACTTTTGACATTATGCAAGTGAAAGTGCTCGATGACCATAATGCTTTTGTTTTAGGCGGATGGCATTTGAAGCGCGAAAAAGATGCGCCGGCCGGATATTTTACCTTATGGTTCAGAAAAATTAACGGTGAGTGGAAGATAGTTTGTGATCATACAAGTTAGTAATGGCGAAATTTAAAATAAATAATTCTTTTCTCTTGACAGGGCGGGGAGAGGTGTTGGCTGGGGTTATTGTTGAGGGTATAGTTAGCCCAGGCGATACGATTCATTTAGTACTCAACAATAATCTGATAAAATCACAAATAAAATCAATTGAATACGTTGATTATATACAGGAAAAGATTTCTGAAGTAGGTTTGATTATAGAGCCAGTTGGTAGTGATAAATACAAGGATCAACTAATAGGTCAGGTCATTACAATTAATTGAAATGAGTTTAGATCATTAGCGTTATCTGTAACGAATAATTTTAATCTACGTCTTATAATCAATGGTTGAGATTTTCGATAACATCCGTAAAATATATACTTTCAGCGATGCCTGCCCGGAGCTGGCTGATCATATCGAATTTTTTTCTGAATCTTCTATCGAATCAACTCAAAAATATATTGGCGACTCCAACTTCTCGGTAAAAATGTTCCCGAGCTGGACACCCACTTTTTACATTAATCTGGGTGCGCCTTATTTAATATCCGTAGGTCAGCAGCAACACTGTATAGGAGCTAACCAGGATATTTTGATCCTGCGTAATTCTATTGTAGAACGATATAATAGCCCATCGGACAATATATTCACCGTGAAATTTTATCCCGGCGGCCTGGAAGCAGTTTTAGGCATCAGTCAGATAAAATGTATTGACAGAATAGTCGATCTGGGCACGATAATGCCTGCAAAACTCCTGTTGCAAATCAAACAGCCTTTGTCATTTGTAGAGCGGTGTGAGTTGATGCAACAACACTTACTTGACTCATTTAAACATCGGCAGCAAAGAGACTACTACCTGCAATTCGTGCGCGATTGTATAGGGAATTACAGCCTATCTGATATGCAATTGAACACCGGCGAAATGGCCGAAAAGATGTTTGTCAGCTCCAAAACTATCAACCGTTATTTTCATAGAGTAGTGGGTATATCGCCAAAGAGTTATTTCTCGGTGATGCGCGCGCGTATGGCTTTAACTCACTATGTAAACTACAAGCGCGACTTTACTCCTTATGATTTCGGCTACTATGATATGAGCCACTTTTATAAAGATGTGGTAGGTTTTACAGGGAAGAAACTGACAGAATATGCCGCATGAAATTGTCTGTTTTTTACTAAATATCCTTGCTTCAAAACTTTTATTTTGTTGAAATAGATGAGAACAAAATGAAAACTTTGATACTAATAATAGCTTTAATAATTTCCTTTCAGCTTTCTGCCCCGGCACAGCAGAAGGGGTACACACCAAAAATTGAACCCTGTGCCTGTGCTTTTAAGGCGGACAGCAGCCTGAAGACCCGTTGTGCTTATTTGATCGTTCCCGAGAACCGGAATAAGCCAAATGGAAAAACCATCAAACTCCCTTTTATTTATGTGGAAAGCA
>Ga0210384_10006524_pt1 | contig 12439 bp, 12 predicted proteins | sample IncBWH2MmetaG_FD_160574 | JGI IMG/M metagenome (GOLD analysis project Ga0210384, IMG submission 160574) | Forest soil microbial communities from Barre Woods Harvard Forest LTER site, Petersham, Massachusetts, United States - Inc-BW-H-2-M | ecosystem: Environmental > Terrestrial > Soil >... | reverse complement strand
CTGACCGGCCGAGCAGCGAAGCCGACGCAGTATCAGGCCGCCGGGATCCGCTAGAGGCGGTAGCGCCTTTGGCCGTCTTCTCCAACCATAGTCTGAGCGCCGGCTCGCTCCGCGAGAAACCGGACGGCCCGACCGGAAACCGGCGCCCCCGCCGACGTGATCTCCTTGGCTATCTCGGAGGCCGTTGCTGAACCGAGCTTGGCCAGCACGGCTCGCACTACCTCCCCAGTGACCGACGGTGGCGTGGCCCGCCCCTTCGGGGCCTTGCGCCGGCGCCGCCGAGCGGGCGCGACCGCCGCTCGCTTGCGACCGCGGCCGCCCGGCGCAGTTCCGTTCCCTCCAGCCGCCACACCAGCGCGCTCAAAAAGTGTCAGCGCCTCTCGTACCTCGCGCCGCAGCGTGGCGTTCTCCGTGCGCAGAGAGCCGACTTCGCGCACCAGGGCCTCGATCCGGACGACCAGCTTTTCCGCTGCCTGCACGACTGGAGACGCGGTAGCGGTCGCGGCTGACTCATCCCTTCGCGATGCGGCCGATCCCCATTCGGGCATTGCAACCTCCCGGCGCTTGTCGGCATTGGCGCGCACGGCGCAATACACGCCGTCTGCCACTCAACGATTGGTACCGGACATTGTGTGACAACGGGTTGCCGCGTGGCAATTGTCTACACGGATGTTTGCAGTTACGGTCCATCTGACCACTGCCGCGGGAGCGCCGATTGCAGGCGGTGCCGACTACCATCTGCGTCGGGGCCATAGCTCAGCTGGGAGAGCGCTTGCATGGCATGCAAGAGGTCGGGGGTTCGAGCCCCCCTGGCTCCACCAACTCCCTGCGGCATGCGACAACCGTGACAGAGCCGTCGCGCGTCGCTTCCCGCGCTGATGCGCCGATAGGCTTGCCGATGTGATGGCAGCAGGGCGCAGCGGACGCCTGGTCGGAGCCGTCGCCATTGCCTTGATCGCCGCATACGCGATCGTGTGGGCACAGGTGTCGACGCTCAACATCGGGCGCAGCGACTTCACCAGCACCTACGTCGGCGGGACCCTGATTCGTGATGGGCAGCGGGCTCACCTGTACGACGAGACCGCGCAACAGACGCTGCACGCGCGGCTGATCCTTCCCGACACCGAGGGCAACCTGCCGTTTGTCGACGCCCCGGTGGCAGCGGCTCTCGCCGCACCCGTCACGTTCCTCGACCTCCGCACGGCGTACCGGGTGTGGTCGGTGCTGCAGCTCGCCGTTCTCATCGTCGCGATCGTCATCGCTGTGCGCAGCGCACCCTGGCCACGGAAGACGCCTCGCTCCTGGAAAGTGGCGGCCGGCGCTGCAGCCCTGGCTGGGGCGGGCTCGCTAGTGGAGCTGATGCAGGCTCAATGGGGCAGCGTGACGGCGCTGGGACTCGCTCTCGCATACCGCGACTGGCGGACCGGCCATCACGCCCGCGGCGCGGCGCTCCTGGTCGTGGCGGCGGCAGTCGCCAAGCCGCACCTGGCCGTGGGCCTGGTGGCGTTCATGATCGGCTGGCGGCAGCGCCGTGTCATCGCGGGGGCGCTCGCCGGGGCCGTGGCAATGGGCGCGGCCAGCGTCGCCGTCGCCGGCCCCGCGGGCGTCGGCCAATTCTTCAGCCTGGCGCTCACCTCCAACACGCGCTGGCAGCTGCGGACGTTCGCCGGGTTCGTGGGGATCCCCGGGTCGTTCCTGGGCAATGGGGTCGCCCCGCAGGTGATCGGCGCCGCCGGATCCGTCGCCGCGCTGGTCGCCGCCGGTTACCTGGGCTGGCTGGTCGGGCGGCAGGCCAACCGGCTCGATGTCGCCCTTGCGGGTACCGCCGTGCTGTCGCTGCTGGCGGCACCCCACGCAGGCACCCACGACCTCGTGATGCTGGCCCCTGCCATGGCCTGGTGCGTTGCAGTCGGCGCGCGCCCCGTCGTCCTCGCCGGCTGGGGATTGCTGAGCGCCGCCGCGTTCATCAGCCTTGGGGACGGCGCCGCGACGCCACCTGGTCAGCTGGTCCCCTGGGTGCTGATCGCCGCGGCGGTGGTGGCGTGCCGGGCGGCTCGAAACACGCCGGTAGCGGCGGACCTTCCGCTAACGTCGGGCAGCGATGAAGCAGCTCTGGGCTCCCTGGCGGATGGCGTACATCGACGGGGCGGCGTCACCGGACGGGTGCTTCCTCTGCAGGGCCGTAGCGGATGACGCTCCCGCGGATGCCCATGTGGTGGAGCGAGCGGAACTGACGGTCACCTTGTTGAACCGCTTTCCATACAGCAGCGGCCACGTCATGGTCGTCCCACGGAGACACGTCCCGGACATCCTCGCGCTCACGCCCGACGAGGGATCCGCCGTGTTCAGTGGCCTGCAACGTGCCGTCCGAGCCCTGGACGCGGCGCTCAATCCTGGTGGCTACAACGTCGGCATCAATCAAGGGGCGGTGGCCGGCGCGAGCATTGAACACGTCCATCTGCATGTGGTGCCACGCTGGGGTGGCGATACCAATTTCATGCCCGTGCTTGCCGATACGAAGGTGCTGCCGGAGCACCTCGACGCGACCGCGGAGAAGCTGCGAGACGCCTACTCGAGCCTCGCCACGCCTGAGTCGGGCACCCCGGCCGGGACGCCGTTGCCGGATCTAAAGGTATAGTCCCTGCGCCGTGGGTTCTGTCGTCAAGAAGCGCCGCAAGAAGATGCGCAAGCATAAGCATAAGAAGATGCTCAAGAAGACGAGGTGGCAGCGACGCACCTAGGTGCGTCTTCGTCCTTGCGTCCCTAGGCCCGTGCGTATGAGTGCAGGCCGGCGATCCAAAGGTTCACTGCGTACAGCGTGAAGAGAATCGCCGCGAACCCGAAAGCCGTGATGACGGCAGCGCGCTTCTCCTTCCACCCGTAGGTCACGCGCGCGTGCAGGTAGATGGCGAACACCACCCACGTGATGAACGCGAATGTCTCCTTCGGATCCCACCCCCAGTACCGTCCCCACGCGTGTTCGCCCCAGATGGCGCCGCAAATCACCCCGAATGACCAGATCGGAAAACCGATCATCACGAAGCGATAGCTCCACATGTCGAGCGACGCGGCCGACGGAAGGATGCGGCGCACGCGATCGCCGACAGCACCCAGCGGACCACTCAGTCCGGCGCCGGCGCCGCCTCCGCCGCCGCCGAGCGCGAGCGTGGCTGCACCCCCGCCCATGCCACTCGTGGCCGGAGCCGTGGCGACCGCCAGCATCCGCTGATCGGCCCAACGCCGGGCCAGGTAGGCCATGCCGAAGAAGAACGAGAAGCTGAGGATTGCCGACGAAGTCGCCATCGACGTCACGTGAATCGTGAGCCAGTAGCTGTGCAGCGCAGGCACGAGCTGACCGGGTGGTACATACAGCATGTACGCCACGCCCATCAGCGAGATCGCGACGATCATGGCGGGCAGTCCGATGAGGCGCATGCGGGCGCGCACCATCAGCACGACGCACACCGTGACGATGACAAAGGCGATCCCCGTGGAGTACTCATACATGTTGCCCAGTGGCCAGTGACCGGCTTCGAATGCACGGGTGAATATCGACGCGAAGTGCAACGGCCAGCCCAACAGCACGAAGCCCATCCCGATGTCGCCCAGGAAGCGGCGTCGAAACGCCAGATGGAGGACGAAGGCGACGAGCGCGATGCAGTACGCACCCACCGCGACGCCGAACAGGACGAGCGATGCCGGGGTGCTGCCCATGGTCAGGGCGGAGTATAGCCAGGGGTTGTAACGCCGCAGCCGCAAAGGCGAGCGGCCTGCGACGTCTGCCGCGCCTCTGTAAAGGAACGCCGTCCGATGCGCCGTTTCGACGGCCCGCCCGTACCATGTGGCCCATGGGTGGTCGGCCGAGAATTTTGCTTGCTGACGACGACCCGCGCGTGCTCCAGGTGGTCTCTCGGTATCTCGACCTCGAGGGTTACGAGATGGACACCGTTTCCGACGGCGAGGCGGCCGTTGAGACCGCGGCAGCGAACCCCCCCGACCTGATCATCCTGGACATCATGATGCCGGGCATTGACGGCATCGAAGCGTGCAGGCGCATTCGCGCGAACGCTGCGACGTCGCAGACGCCGGTCCTCATGTTCAGCGCTCTCAGCGAAGAGGCCGAAGCGGCACGCGACGCCGGTGCCGACGGCCTGCTGCCCAAGCCTTTCAACCTCCCGACGCTCGCCGAAGCCGTGAAAACGTTCTTTGCCGAGCGTGGCATCTCCGTCTGACCCCGCCGCCCTCGGTCATATACTGCCGGAGCGCCTCGAGATGGATGGAATCGGGGCGGTAGCTCAGCTGGGAGAGCGCTGCCCTCGCACGGCAGAGGTCAGGGGTTCGAATCCCCTCCGCTCCACCAACCCGGGGCTTCACACGGCGGCAGCACATCGCGTACACTTCGATGGGTTCGAAGGGATCGCGGCGTTTTGGGAGAGAAGGGGACGTGGGGATTACGGGGCAATCGGAAACGTCCACGACTGGGCGCGCCTACGCAACAGTCGATCGTCTGCGCACGGTCTACCCGGCGCGGGTGGAAGTGGAGGTCGACCCGCAGCCGCCGCGCGCCAGCGCGTTCCGGCGGCACACGGGCCATCTTATGGATAACCTCGCGAATCGGGCTTCGCTATCGCTCTTCGTGGGAGCGATGCTCTGCCAGGTGGCCGACACGGTGACAACCGCGATGGCGTTGTCGCGGCATTCGTTGTACGAGGCCAACGGCCTGATGCGCGCCGCCGTCACGCAGCCCGCGACAGTCGGGGCTCTCAAGTTGCTCGCGATCACGCTGGTGTGCGTGCTGGCGATGATGCGCCTGCCGGCTCGTCACGCGAGACTGGCGCTGACGCTCGCGTTCGCGATCAGCCTGTTCGCGCCATTGCAGAACGTCGTTCAGATACTGACCGCTAGATAGGCTGCGTCTCGCGGCCGGCCAGCTGCGCGCGCAGCGCCTTGCGGTCGAGCTTGCCCACACTGGTCAACGGGATCGACGCGACGATGTGAATCTCGCGCGGATACTTCGTGGCTGCGAGCCGTGCGCGCGCGAAGCCCACGAGGTCCTCGGCCCCGGCAGTCGCGCCGGCGCGGAGACTCACAAACGCAACAACCTCCTCCCCCAGTCGCGCATCCGGCCGACCCACAACGCCGGCCATCTCGACGTCGGGATGCGACAGCAGAACATCCTCCACGTCGCGTGGAAACACGTTGAACCCGCCGCGAAGGATCAGGTCCTTCTTGCGGTCCACGATGTACAGATAACCGTCGCTGTCCACGTGGCCGATGTCCCCGGTGTGCAACCAGTCTCCGCGCAGCGCAGCCGCGGTCTCATGCGCGGCGTTCCAATATCCCAGCATCACGCCGGGGCCGCGCACGCAGATCTCGCCGTCCTGGCCGGGCGGGAGCGGCTCGTCGCGCTCGTCGATGACACGCACCGTGTAATCGCGGATCGGCAGCCCGACGCTGCCCACGCGACGGCGTCCGGGTGGGTTCGCCGAGATGACCGCGCCGCTCTCGGTGCACCCATAACCTTCGTGGATCTCGCAGCCAGGCACCCGGCGCTCGAACTCACGCAGCACGTCCTCGGCCAGCGGTGCCGCGCCGCTGCCGACATATCGCAGCGAGGAGAGGTCGGCATCCTCGAGCGGCTCAGCAAGCAGCATCTGGATCATCGCGGGGACGAGGCTGGACCGCTGTACACGATGCCGTTCGCACAGGGCGATCCATTCCGCCGGGTTGAACCATCGCTGCACCACCGCCAGACCAGGCTCAACCTCGTGCATGCCGGCGACGACGACGATCATGCCGTAGGCGTGCGACAGCGGAAGCGGCGTAAGGCTGACGGTGATGCCGGGGACGTGGGCCACCTCCCACAGGCTCCTGCCGCATGTCGCGAGGTTGTGGTGCGTGAGCATGACGCCCTTCGCGCGGCCGGTTGTGCCACCGGTGTACATCACCGCAGCGAGTGCACTGGCGGCCACGTCCTGCAGTGGCTGTTCCGCGTGGGCCTCTACCGTGGCAAACGAAACCAACCGCGGGTCCGCCGCGGTTGGGTCCAGTTCGCCGGCGACCACGATGTGCCGCACCGAGTCGGTCCCATCCGCGGCCATCTGCACGTTGCCCAGCAGCTCGGTCGTGGTCACCACGGCAACCGCACCGGAATCGACAAGGATGTGGCGCAGCTCCGGAGGCGGCACCAAGAACACCACCGGTGTCACCACCGCACCGGCCCGCCAAATGGCGTTGTAGGTGATCAGGACCTCGGGGCAGTTGGCCATCACCACGGCGACGCGGTCCCCGCGCTGCACGCCGAGTGCTGTCAGCCCGGCCGCGGCGCGCCGTGCGCGCTCCACGAGCTCGGCGGCGCGGTATGTGCGCTCCTCGAAGATCAGCGCATCGTGATCACCGTTGCGCGAGAAGGCTTCGTCTGCCAGTCGAGCCAGGCTCGCCGGCGGCGTCTGATCAGCCACGAGCATCCTCTGGTGGCGCTCCCGACACATCTGTCGCACCGTATCGACCGTATGGGCCCTGGTTGGGCAGGATCACCTGGGTACAACGGCTGGTGGCGAGCACGCGGTTGTCCGGGTCGTGCATCTCCGCAGAGCAGAACACGACGCGGCGCGTGCGCCGCACCACCACACCAGTTGCGCGCAACCGTCCGGGACGCGAGGTGCGCAGGAATTCAACGCGCAGGTCCGCCGTGAGAAACACCTGGTCGTGGTCGAGCACGGTCCAGCACGCACCACCCATGGCTGCGTCGAGGAGCGCAGTGACCAGGCCGCCCTGCACGACAGGGCCGTCCGCGGTGGGGAAGCAGTACTCGGGTATCGCGTTCCATTCGATCGTGGTCGAGCCGGGCTGCCAGTCCACGCGCCGGTAGCCCAGCGTCCGCCAGATATGCGGGCCTTCCACGTGGGCCGCCTCCCACGACTCCGCGTCGTGGAACCGCTCGCCCGGCGTCAGATCGTCGCCCATTCCTCAGAGCATCGCATCTAGCACGCGCTCAGGCGATGCGGACAGCGGAACCCGATCAGATGCTCAGTTGGATCGAGCCCTAGCGCGAAGCCGCCTCCACGCCAGCAATGCGGCGCCAAAACCCGCGACCGCGAGTGCTGGGATGAACCGCGTCTCGGGTGTCTGCACTCCCGGCGGCGGCGCGAGGAACGCGACCCATGTCTGCTGGTTCTGGCACGGCTGCGGGTTCAGGAACCCGGTCGTGCAAGTGGATGCCGATCCCGCATACGCCTCGTCGCGCGTGATGTAGGACTGATCACTGCCGCCGGCTGCGACCTGCTCGTAATCGCCTTCGAACAGCCCATTGCGCGAGAAGGCGCCGAATTGCGGGTTCACGGTGTTTTGACCGAGATCGGCGCGGAGCGGGGTGCTGAACGACGCGGACGTCGGGGTCGCGGTGTTCGACTCCTGGTAGTACGTGTCGATCGGGTAGAAGGCGGACGCAGGATCAAAGTTCGCAGGCTCGGAGCGCTGCCGGTACGCGACACGCAGGATGCCATCCTGTCCCACTGCGATCGTCGTGTTGTAATGGTCGATGAAGTCGCCCGTGGCGTCGTTGTTCACGCGGACGGGCGCCGACCAGGTCAGGCCCGGGACGCCCGTGATGTCCGGTTGCGAATAGGCGATGACGGCGTCGTTCTGGTTGGACAGGCCGCTCCCCGCGGCGGTTCCGCCGTCAGTTCGAAACCGGTTGTCCTCCCAGCACACGAAGACCTCGTTGCGCGTCGCGTCGTAAGCAACCTGAGGAAGCGTGCCGGCGCGCTGCCCGGTCACCCCGTTGCTTTCGTAGTTCGCGATCGTCACCGGCGCGAACGTCGTGGGTGCGAAGTTCGCCGGCCAGACTGCCGAGCCGGCACCGGGAATCCGGCCCCACTCGATGTTGCTGCCGCCAACCACGCAGTTCGGCTGGTCCGTCGGATTCGCCGGCGGCGGACATGGATTGGATGTGAGCGAGTTGAAGATGACACCAAGACTGCCGTCGTTGAGCACGACCGGCATTGTTCCGATGCCCTGCCCCGGGAAGAGCACGTAGAAGCCATTGCCGTTGGCATTGGACCAGTTGGCGAGCTTGTCGCATCCTTTGCCGGTCACGACATTGAACGCGTTATCCGGGTCGCAGTACGAGTAAACGATCGGGACGACGCGGTCCCACACGACGTACACACGCCCCGTGTGGTGACCCGTCCCGGTGCCGTTGTCGACGACGATCCAGTTCTTGTCGTTGAGGCCGCCGAGGCTGTCCTGTTCCAGGATGACCCCGTCGCTCCAGGTGGCGCCGCCGTCTTTCGACACGTTCACCGCCATGCCACTGGGGAGCGCATTGGCCGACGTGTCGTCGAAGACAAGCGAGCTCACGTATACGAGGTAGTGGCCCGGATTCGCGGGGTCTGCGCCGAACGTGACCACCGCGTCCGATGCTCTGTCGAACGCGCAGCCGGCGAGGTTGGCGTTCGGACATCCAGGTGCCGACTTGGTGATGGACGGCAGGTTGCCGTACGTCCACGTCTGGCCGCTGTCGAAGCTTGTGGCGAAGCCGTTGTCCGCGTCGCCGCCGGCGTCGACGCGCCCGACCTGGAACGCGCTGACGACGTTTCTGGGGTCCGCCGGGTTGACGGCGATCGAGGGTTCGATCTCCGTGTTGGGTTGCACCGGTGCCGCCAGGGTGGCGCCGTATGTGTCCGTTGATGCCTGCGTGTCGCGTATGACGACCGGACCGGCCGGCGCGCCCGCTCGCGCAACACTGACGATGCCGACCGCAGCCGTCACCGAGAGCGCGACGGCGAGAATGTGGCTTCCGCGCACGTGCATCCCTGAATCTCCCTTCCTGAGCGAGCCGAGCCTTGATTCTAGACCAACAGGCTAGAGAACCTTCGCGAGGAACAACTTGGTCCGTTCGTGCTGCGGATTGGCGAGCACCTCTCGAGGCTTCCCCACTTCGACGATCACGCCGCCGTCCATGAACACGAGCGCGTCGCCCACCTCACGGGCGAAGCCCATCTCGTGGGTGACAACAACCATGGTCATCCCATCCTCGGCGAGAGCACGCATGACGTCGAGCACATCGCCCACGAGCTCGGGGTCCAGTGCCGACGTCGGCTCATCGAACAGCATCAGCTTTGGTTGCATCGCAAGCGCGCGAGCGATCGCAACCCGCTGCTGCTGCCCGCCGGAGAGCTGGTTCGGGTAGACGTCTACCTTGTCGGCGAGGCCGACACGCTCGAGCAATTGCCGGCCCCGCGCCAGCACGTCCGCGCGCGACTCCTTCTTCACCCTCAGCGGCGCCTCGATGACGTTTTCAAGCGCGGTCAGGTGCGGAAAGAGGTTGAAGCGTTGAAAGACCATGCCGATCTCGGATCGCTTGCGGCAAACATCACGATCGGGCAACTCATAGATCTTGTCGCCGCGCTGCTGATAGCCGACAAGCTCGCCATCGACGTAGAGCTTGCCCGCGTCGATCTTCTCCAAATGGTTGATGCAGCGGAGAAAGGTGCTCTTGCCAGACCCCGAAGGTCCGATCATGCACAGCACTTCCCTCGGGTAGACGTCGAGATCGACCCCGCGCAGGACTTCGAGGCGGCCGAACCTCTTGTGGACAGCTTCGGCCCGAACCATCGGTGTGACCATGACGTCGCTACCCACGCCGCTGAATCGAAAGCGGCGCTTCCGCCTCCGGCGGGACGGGCGGCTGCGCATGGAAGGTGAACAACACGCGGCGAAACCTCTGCAGCGGCGTGGGTGGCAGCTCGCGCTGGGAACCGCGCGCGTAGTACCGCTCCACGTAGTACTGACCGAGCGTGAGGATCGACGTCATCGCGAGGTACCAGGCGCTCGCGACAAAGAGAAGCTCAATGATGTCGAAGTTTGCGCTGGCGATCTGCTCCGACCGGGTGAAAAGCTCGGGTACGGCGGCGATGAAGGCCAGCGACGATGTCTTGAGCATGGAGATGGTCTCGTTTCCGGTTGGCGGAATGATCACCCGCATGGCCTGCGGCAGGACGATGCGCCGCATCACCAGCAGCCGGCGCATGCCGAGCGCCTGCGCTGCTTCGGTCTGGCCGTGTTCCACCGAGATGATGCCTGCTCGCACGATCTCGGCCATATACGCCGCCTCGTTGAGGCCGAGACCCAGGATCACCGCCAACAGCGGGCTGATCAAGGTGTTTGTACTGGCCTGCAGACCGATATGGGTGAAGGGAATGCCGATCCCTATGTGGGGCAGTACCGCGTTGAGGTTGTACCAGAAGAAGATCTGGACCAATACCGGGGTCCCACGAAAGAACCATATGTAGAACCAGCTCACCGAGCTGACCACCGGGTTGGGAGACAAGCGCATCACAGCAAGCACGACTCCAAGGCCGACACCGATTGCCATGGCGATGGCAGTGAGCTCAAGCGTGAGCAGGACCCCCTTGAAGATGAGGTCTTGAAAGAGATAGGCCCAGACCACGTTCCAGTTCAGGCTGGGCGCCGTCACGATCGTGTAGACGATCCCACCGGTGATCGCCAGCACGATCACGCCCGAGACCCACCGCCACGGATGCCGCAGCGGTACAGCCTTGACCGCCTCTGTGGCCTGGCTCACATCCGAACGCTCAGCCGCTCAGGTTCTGCCCCAGGAACCGCGGACTCAGTACGCCGGCACGCACGGCTGGCCGACGCTGTTGTTGTCGTTGAGCGTGACCTGCGAAGCCGGGATGGCGACACCCTGCACGTTCCAGGTCGACAGGATCTGACCGTACGCGCCGCTGGTGATGAGGTACTTGACGGCGTCGGTGATCGCCTGCTCGAGCGGCGCGCCCGCGACGACGGCGATGCCGTATGGGTTGACCAGGCACGGCTGACCGCCCGCGGTCAGCGAGCCCGCTGCGAGCTTGCCACCCGACACCTTGACCTCGTACTGAGCCACGGGCACGTCGAGGAAACCTATGTCGTCACGTCCCGACTCCAGGGCCTGGTCAGCCTGCGTCTGGGTCGCATAGCTGTCCACGGTCATGGCCGACGTGCAGTGATTCGTATCGCCGGAGATGGCCCCACCACCAACCATCATGCCCATGTATCCCCAGGCGTCAGATTCCTCCGTCGTTCCCGACTCGACTGCAACCTTGTGGCCGCAGAGGTCCGCCGCCGTGGAGATCTTCAGCCCACCGGCTTTCGCCACCCAGCCCTCGCCGACCGAGGCATAGCTGATGAAGTCGATGCCGCTCATTTCCCGTTTTGCGGTGGGCGTCCAGCTCGAGATGCTGAACTGGTAGCGCGGCTTGTCACCGCCGGCGACCTCGCTGGGAGTGGATGCCTTCAGCTGGGCGATGATGTCATCGAAGGTGACGTTGTTAGCCGTGCACACAAGGCCCATCGTCTTGCAGACGGCGTTGGCCAGGTCGACGTCCCAGCCCTTGATCTCCCCGGTCTGCGGGTCGATGTATTCATTGGGCGCATAGGTGGCGTCGACGGCAAACTGCACCGGCGACCCCTTGATCGAGGAGGGCACCTCGCTCACGATGTTCGCCTGAGCCGAGACGGACACGGAGGCCGACGACGACGCGGGGGTGGAACTGCCCCCGCAGGCGGCCAGTACGACGGCCGGCAGTGCCAGCGCGATCCCGGCGCGGCGGCCGGCACGGTTGACGGTACGAACCATGTCCAACGCCCTCTTCTGATCTCTGAAACGGCCGAAACTCAGTTCTTGCAGCCTTGCAGGGGCCGATCATACGCAGCGCTGGCATGCTGCGGACGGGCGCCCGGATCGACCGCCGGACTTGGGGAATCAGTCCAGGTCGACGAAATACGTCTGGCACGCGAGCTCCAACAGGTCGGCGGAGAACTCCTCCGGACGCCCCAGGTATCTCGCCGCGTGAATCATGTGGCTGAGCAGGTCGCGCGGGTGTGAGCCGTGCAGCGGCCGGTCCTTCGCCGCGTAGTGGGTCTTGAGCAGGTTGTCGATCAGCCCCTCGTCCATGCGCAGGCCGCTGTCAACGCAGGCGCGGCGCCAGATCTCGCGATACTCATCCGGCGTCGGGTCCGGCACGTGCACTTTGAAGTGCACACGGCGTAGAAACGCCTCGTCCATCAGGTTCTGCGGACGGAGGTTGGTGGAGAGCATCACAAGGCACGTGAATGGCACCGGGATGCTGCTTCCCGCCCGTGCGATGTTCAGGTAGTCAATCTTCTTTTCGAGCGGCACGATGAGCCGGTTCAGCAGGTCGCGTGGCGACATGTTCTGCTGCCGTCCGAAGTCGTCGATGAGGAAGAGGCCGCCGTTGGCCTTCAGCTGCAACGACGCTTCGTAGAAGCCGAGCACCGGGTCGAAGCCGAGCTCGAGCATCCGCGGCGTCAGCTCTCCACCCACCTTCACGGCGGGACGGTGTGTCAACTGCCAACGTCTGTCGTGCGGTGGCAGGTCACGGTCGATGGGCACGTGATGGATGGGGTCGTA
>Ga0210384_10006523_pt1 | contig 12439 bp, 10 predicted proteins | sample IncBWH2MmetaG_FD_160574 | JGI IMG/M metagenome (GOLD analysis project Ga0210384, IMG submission 160574) | Forest soil microbial communities from Barre Woods Harvard Forest LTER site, Petersham, Massachusetts, United States - Inc-BW-H-2-M | ecosystem: Environmental > Terrestrial > Soil >... | reverse complement strand
AACAGCACTGGCAAACGCTGTAGTCGGGATGTATACGGGAGTTCCGCCTCCGGGCAAAACATACCGTATCCCCTCGTTGTCATAGAAGAAGAAGAGCTTATCCTTCTTGATGGGACCGCCGATGGAGCCTACCCACTGATTAGCGACGGCATGCGGACGAGGAGTGCCACTGGAGTTGTTAAACCAATCGTTGGCATTAAAAGCGCCATCGTTATAGTACCATCCCGCGTTACCATGGAACTGATTAGAGCCGGACTTGGTCGTGTAATTGACGTTCGCGCCTGCAGCACGACCGTATTCTCCCGTGTACCCGTTGGTCACGACTGCGATTTCCTGCAGCTCATTCACACCGAGCAGGAGGTTGCTCGCTCCTGAGTTGTTGAGATTAAGATACGGATCGTTGTAGTCGTTGCCGTTCACAGTATAGAGGTTCGAAGTGCCCGGCAGTCCGTTCGCCGTCAGGTTGCCGTATCCCCCGCCCGTGCTTACCGTCACTCCCGGCGCCTGCAGCACATAGTTGGTGATGTCCTGGCCGGGGCTAGGCATGTTATCCAGAACCCTGGAATCGATCGTGGTGGAGTTGTTCGCGTTTTCCGTATGGAGCAGCGTAGATTCCGCCGTGACTTCAATCGTCTGGGACTGCGCACCCACCTCAAGCTGGACCGGAATGGTAGTAGCCTGACCGAGAGAAGCAACCACAGTGAGTTTCTCTGTTCTGAAACCCGTGACGCTCACGCTCAGCAAATAATGGCCCGGCTTCACCAACGCGAACCGGAAGGCACCATTCGAGCCGGTAGTTGTCGATTCATTAGTTCCTGTTTCAGAGCTGGTCAGATTCACGGTGGCATTAGCGACGACAGCGCCCGCTGGATCCGTAACGGTTCCGTCGATTTCGCCGGATACCACGCTCTGCGCTCGTGCCTGGCTGATGGAAAAACCGACCAATACAACCAGGGCAAAAAACTTCACAAAACGAAAGTAATGCATTCCCCCTCCAATCTATTTTTACTTCGAGAAGCGAAATCGGTTTACTTTCTCGTGTTTTTCTTGATGTAATCGCGAGGAGTTCATCGAGCGATTCGCTCGCGAAAACGCGCGTTTTCTTAGACCTGACCGTCCAACGCCCAGCAGGAACGAACCGCGAACTATAAAATGACCCATTTAACAGTGGAATAAGCAATCAGTTTGCCAGAGTTTATATCAATTAACATCTATGTTTTGTTGATCTTACGTAAAGGATATAAAAGACTCAACCGTCGATATCCGGTTTTGCGAATAACTATACATATTTCGGTATCTCCAGCGCTCCGGCCGCGAGAACGAATTTATAGGTGTTTAACCGTCAAGAGTTGGAAAACCTAGCGATCATCGGGTGCGGGGTCAAAGAGAAGGAGCAGTTGCCTTAGCCCCTCGGATAAGTCATTTTCGGGCGTGATCAGGCTAACAACCACAGTTCCTCGAGAAGGAAAGTCGTAGAAGTGCCCAGGGTGTAGGTAAACCCCTTTCGTTGCGAGCAGTTCGAGGGCAAGTTCCTCATCCGAGGAAGCAGCGGGCACACGAATGATGACATTCCATCCGCCCTCGACCTCTAGCCTGCTACAAGACTTCTGCCCCGCCAACTGCCTGTCGATTTCGGCGAGGTTTTCGCTTACGCGCGCCATCAATTGCTTCTGGAACGCCGCTCGCTGCCCGAGGAGCGTCGGCATTGCCCACTGAATCGGCGCACCCATCGAAAGATGCGTATCCGCGATCACCTCAAGCCTTGCAAGAGCCTGCGCTTTGAACGGCTCCTGCCCGCTCACGATCAGCCAAGCCGCCTTCATCTGCGGCAGACCGCAAATCTTCGATAACCCGCTCATCGTAAATGTGAGCGCGCCGGGATTTGCCGCAAATGTGGCCTGGTGCTTCTCGCCGAGAGCAAAATCAAGAAAAACCTCGTCTGCAATCACTGCGATCTGGCGCAGAGCGCAAATCTTGCTTACCTTGCGCATCTCCTCCGGCTTCGAGAAGTGTCCTGTCGGGTTATTCGGGTGCACCACGATCACTGCACGCGTCCGAGGCGTAATGGCCTGCTCTAGCGCGTGAAAATCGATCAGCCATCCATAGTCGTAGACCAGCGGGTAACGCACCAGCCGCACGTCCTGAATATCCGCCAGGAATTCGAACAACGGATAGCTCGGTTCCGGAATCAATACCTCATCGTCTGGATCGCACAACGTTCGAAACACGTAGGAATATGCCTCGCTGGTGCTTGTCGTCAGAAACATGTCGTCATGAGAAACAGCCGCTCCGCGCTCCGCGTAGTACTGCGCCACCGCGCTCCGCGCCACCCCCAGACCTCGCGGATTCGGTTCATATTTAAGCGCCGCCGGATTCCGCAATGCGCCTAGAATGGCCTCACCGTCATACTGAAATCCGCACTGCGTCGGATTCGACACCGTCAAATCGATCAACGGCTTGCTCGCCGCGCGGTGCGCCGCCAGCGCCGCGCTCAAGCGGTTCGTCTCAAGATTCCAATTTGTCCGTTTCGCAAACATTTTCTTTGGCGCATCATTATATAGACATACAGACCGACGGTACTTCTGCCGGATCGACGGCTATACTCGGCGAGTCACGTCTGGTCACATTTGTGCTTGATTCCAGTTCGCGGCAAACCGATTTTCACATGATTTCGGTTGCACTTTGTTTTGAGATTGCAGCTCACCTGAATTGGCACTTGATTCGGATTTATAGCTGACCGGGATTTTCAGCTTGATTGCAATTTTGTTCGTACGAAGCGATGAGCACACACCCGCAAACCACTTCCCTGCTCGATCCTGTGCCACAACTCGATCTCGCGGCGCAGTACGCAGCAATTGGGGCCGAGATTCGAACGGCTGTCGAAAAGGTTCTCGCGTCACAACAATTTATCCTGGGCCGCGAAGGCGCCGCGCTCGAACAAGAAATCGCCCAGTTCTGCGGCGCCGCCCACGGCGTTGGCGTCGCCTCGGGAACCGACGCTCTGATCCTCGCGCTGCGCGCCTGCGGCATCGAGGCGGGCGACGAAGTGCTGATCCCGCCGTTCACCTTCGTCGCCACAGGCAGCGCCGTAAGCGCGCTCGGCGCCAAACCTGTTTTCGTTGACATCAGGCCGGACACTTACAACATCGACCCTTCCGATCTCGCGCGGCGCGTTACTCCGCGGACTCGCGCAATCGTCGCTGTGCATCTTTATGGGCTTGCTTCGGACATGGATCCAATTTTGAATTTTGCGCGGGCGCATAATTTCCGTGTGATTGAAGACAATGCACAATCGATTGGCGCGAACTACAAAGGCCGCCGCACCGGCTCCATGGGTGATGCGGCGTGCATGAGTTTCTATCCTACAAAGAACCTTGGCGCGTACGGCGATGCGGGCATGGTGGTCACCCATTCGGGCGAGATGGCCGCGCGGTTAAAATCGCTGCGCAATCACGGCCAATCCGCAAAATACGTCAGCAGCGAGCCCGGGTGGAACAGCCGTCTCGACGAAATTCAAGCTGCCATTCTGCGCGTGAAACTGCGCCATCTGCCCGAGTGGCAACGCGCCAGGCAGGCACATGCGGCAGAGTACACAAAACTCTTGCTCGGGATTCCCGGTGTTGCGCCGCCTTTCATCCCGGATGGGTATGAGCACGCGTTTCATCAATACACGATTCGCGTCGAACGCCGCGACGCGCTTGTGCAGATCTTGAACGAGCGAAAGATCGGGAGCGCGGTTTATTATCCTGTTCCGCTGCATTTGCAGCCGCTCTACGCCCCGCTAGGCCACAAGGCCGGCGATTTTCCTCATGCAGAGCACGCCGCGCTCGAAGTGCTTTCTCTACCGATGTTTCCGGAGCTGCGCTCTGAACAGATTGCCCGCGTCGCGGAAGCGGTTTCTGAATTTGTCACCCATTGATGGTCGTCCATTCCTGCGCCTCAATTCATCATCAAGAGATCCACACTCATTCTTCCGCGTAAATGACTCTGCGCCCGTTCTGACGCCTCAGCGCCTCTCACAACTCCAAGCGACCGATGTCATTTTCCCAGGTAAAGAAGGGCGAGAATAAAAATCCAAAGACCGTCCATGAAGTGCCAGTAGTAGGAGGCGACTTCGGCAGCGACGGTCCGCGAGACTTTGGCTTTTTCAAATTTGCGGAAGGAAACGTAGAGCAGCGCGCAGATTCCGCCGAGCAGATGCAAGCCGTGTAGTCCAGTAAAAATGTAAAAAAAGCTGCTGGCCTGATTGGTGGACACGTAAAAGCCTGCCAGAACGAACTGGCGCCAAGCGACTAGTTGACCGGCCAGAAAGAGTACGCCGAGAGTCGTGGCTGCCGCCCAAAGTTTCCTGAATCGAGCGACGTCCGCGAGCGCGAGTCGCCGGCGCGCTAACTCCATTGCTCCGCTGCTTAGCAGGAGAAGCGCCGTGTTGACCCAAATGATCCATGGAAGATGCAGCGGCACCCAGCGGCTGCTGTTGGCGCGGAGATAGATGTAGGCGCTGGCCATGGCCATGAAAAACATGACGATGGAGACGATGGCGATCACGATGGCCGTGGCATATCGCCTCGAGGAAGGCCGTTGAGGTCCGCGACGCTTGCCGCCATCACCGCCGTCATCTCCACCTGCAGGTGGAAGTTTTCCACCGCCTCCACCGATGTCTTCGATGATGAGTTCGATATCCTCGACGATGGTTGTGCCTGGCATGAGACCTTGCCTTAATTCTCCTCTCGGCCAGCTTTGGCAGCCTGGCTCGTTTCGAGTGGAGGCTTAGAAGGAGCGGGCGCAACATTCTGCGCTGTGAAGTCTTCTGTCGCACCTTGCGCGCTGAATTTGTAGGCACCGCGATAAACCATTGGTTCGGTCGCGCCAAAGTTGTGGATAGCCGGAGGTGACGAAACGGTCCACTCGAGTGTTGTGGCGCTCCAAGGATTGCGATCCCCGGTCGTTTCGCCGCGCCACAAGCTCCAAACAAAGTTGAAGACAAAGAGAGCTTGCGCGGCGATGGTGAGAATCGTGGCGGCGGTGACAAACGTACCCAGCGAGGCGTAGGGAGATGCGCCAAACGGAGTGCCGAACGATTGGCCAAGAATGGAGACCGCAGCAGGGCCGCTCCTGGCCGCACGTGCATGGGCTATCAGCCCCAGCCAATGCATGGGCATGAACACGCAATACACTCCGGCAAGGGTGAGCCAGAAGTGGAGCTTGCCGAGAGATTCGTTGAGCCGGCGCGCGAACATTTTTGGAAACCAGAAAAACAGGGCGCCGAGAATTGCGAATGTCGCGGCGACGCCCATTACTAAATGAAAGTGGCCGGTGACGAAGTCGTCGCTGACGGAAACGGCGGTGAGATCGTTGCGAGCGAGCGAAAGTCCGGAAACGCCGCCTGCCAGAAAAAGAGAAACGAATCCGAGAGCAAAAAGCATCGCCGTATTGAGCTGGATTCTGGCATTCCAAAGTGTGCCGAACCAACTGAGCAGGAGTACACAGGCAGGCAAGCCGAGTGACGATGCCAGCAGCGAAAAAACTAGCGGAGACCACGGATTGAGGCCGCTCGAAAACATGTGCTGGCCCCAAACGAAAAACCCGAAGAGGCCGACACCGCAAAGAGCGAGGACCGCGGCGCGCTCGGCCCAAACGGGTTTGCGCGAAAAAGTCGAAATGAGATGGGAGACGATTCCGAAACACGGAAGCATGGCGACATACACTTCGGCCTGGGCGAAAAACCAGAAGAGTCGCTGCCAGAGAGAAGACAGCGTGGACTGCGCGAGGGACGCCGGCTGCTGCGAGAGAAAGGTCAGCGGCGAGAAGAATTGCGAGGCGAGGAGGCGGTCGGAAAGGAGAAAAACACAAGCGGCGAGAAGAATGCTGAAAATCAACATGCTCAGAATGGCATTGATGAACCAGGCCCAAACGGTGAGGGGCATTCGCGGCAAAGTCATGCCCTTGGCGCGAAGGTCGAGCGTAGTAACGGTAAAATTGAGCGCGGTGAGTAAGGCAGCCAGGCAGAAGAGCGCAACGCTGGCGGTCCAGAGCGTGAGGCCGGCGCCTGGAGGAACGAAAAAAGCTGCGGTCATGCCGGCGAGCGAGGCGACGGTAGCCCAAAACGAAAACACATTCAGCGCGGGAAACGCCATTTCTCGAGCGCCGATTTGCAGAGGCAAGAAATAATTGCCGAAGCCAGCTTGTGGCGCTGTCGTGAGCACCAGGAAAACCATCAACGAGCCGTGAAGCATGGTGACAGCGGCGTAGCGCTCCGGCGTGCCGCCGAACCCGGAGAGAAACGGGATTTGCGCAGCTGGCCACACGAGGTGAATGCGCATCAGCAGCGAGAGGAGCATCCCGAGAAGCACGCTGCCCAAGGCAAGCCACAGATAGCGGAGACCGATCACTTTATGACCGGAGTTGAAAATGGTGCGGGCTAGAAAACCGGGCGCGGGGGCTTCCGGCGCCGCGCCGCCGCCGCTAGGGTAGGTGACCATTCCGAGTGCCACTATACGCCTGCCAGCTGGATGCGGGTAGCCGCCCGGGGAGGAGTGAGGAGGAGTGATGCCCGGGCGTGGAAGGCCAGCGGACTGAACGTTGGGGCGAGGGAGATCGAATTCCAGGATTGAAGGACGTACGGGTAGCCACCCTTTCGATATGAAGGGACGATTGACGGCAGGTGTTCGTTGAGCGCGTTAACCCGGAGCTAGGCTGCCGGACAATTTGGTCTGTTCAGAAAACAGGGCGATCCGGCGGATAGGAGCAACTAAGCGAGGAGAATTGGTAGATTGTCGGTAGGAATCTGTTATGGAACCCGCCAGCCATCACGCGACTTGGAAGACCTTGTTGGCGTTCGCCATTATTTATTTTGTGTGGGGATCCACATTCCTCGCCATTCGCGTTGGCGTGCGCGAAGTTCCGCCATTTCTTTTGGCAGCGATGCGGTTCCTGATAGCAGGAGGCGTTCTGCTTGGCTGGACGATCGCTCGTGGCGAGCGATCACCGGACGGGCGCCAATGGGCGTCGCTAGCTTTACTCGCTCTGCTGATCTTTGTGTTCGATTACGGACTTTTGTTTTGGGCCGAGCAGCGCGTGCCTTCCGGCATTGCCGCGGTCATGATGGCCACGATCCCGGTGTTCATGGCGGTCTCGCAAATCGTTTTTCTGCGAACGCAGAGATTGACTCTCCGCCTGGCCTTGGCGCTGCTGATTGGCATCGGGGGAGTGCTGGTGCTGGTGAGCGGCTCGCTGAACCTCGACGGGACGCCGATAGACAGGGTGGGCGCAGTGGCGCTGATTTTTGCATCGATAAGCTGGTCTGTCGCTTCGGCGCTGATGCGCAAGCTGCCCCTGCCCGCTTCCAAGGTTATGAGCTCGGGAGCGCAGATGTTTGCCGGCGGAGTGTTTCTGGGTCTGACGTCGGTCGGGCTGGGCGAATTTCGTAATTTTCATCCGTCGAGCGTTTCGCGAGGCGCGTGGCTCTCGTTGCTTTACTTGATTGTCGCGGGTTCCATCATGGCGTTCACCGCTTACGTCTGGCTGCTTCATCATGAGTCGCCGACAAAGGTCGGGACCTATGCGTACGTGAATCCGGTGGTGGCCGTGGTGGTTGGATATTTCCTGGGAGGCGAGGCGCTGAACTTGCGAACCATTCTGGGGAGTCTGTTTGTTTTGATCAGCGTGGTGGTGATCACTACGACGAGAGCGGGGAAGGCCGAGGCGGGAACTTTCGTGGCAGATGCGGGCTGACAGCTGATCAGTCACGTTGGGCACATTTACAGTTTCGTCCTCGTGATCAACGCACAAGACGAAGTGAGTTGGATGGCCTTGTGCAATGTGCGGTACAAAGGACAATTCATGGCATAGACACCATGCACGCGATCCACAGTTTCGCGGAACTCTGGCGAGGCTGCCAATTGCATTTCAACGTGAATGCGGCGAATCACCAGGACGCCGTCTTCGGTCTCCACTTCTCCAGTTACGTCCGCAGTGAGCTTGCCGTGACTCGCATCAATCTGTCGCGCTTCCAGCGCGCCGCCAAAAGTGCCCATCATTCAACCAGCCGTCGAAGCGATCACATAGTCTATGGTTGCCGCGTGGGATTCTCCAATTTTTTCCGGGTCGACCTTGTAGTGCTTCGCGATTGCCCCGTGCACACTGAAAATGACCGGCTGTGACTCGCCGGGCAAATAGGCGATACGCAACGGCCCCCTCTTGCGCTCAATTCTTATTTTGGAAACGTACACGACCTCGGACATAGTTAACCTCCCAACCGGGCTTGAATGCAAACACGGTAACACCGCAACGGGACCCGAGAACGAAAAAATGTAGTTCTCAGGAAACGGATCTCGAAAAGCATCCTAAACTCCCTATCGCGTTACTGGACACTTCGAGGGTCGGAGCCCTTCGCAGCTGAGCGCAAATCCGGCTCGGGCGTTCGGACGAAAGCCAAGGAGCGATAACCGATCCAGGCGAACGAGGCAACTGTCCAAGAACAGACGGACTTGCTCTTGTGCTCATTGGAACAGCCAAGCGGAGTGCGGCGTAGTAAAGTTATTGTGTTAATAAGCTTATTTGGACGAGAAAGACAGGTAGGAACATGTGGCGCAGAAATTGTCCGGTTTGTCGGCAGCTGTTGGAAAAGAAGCTTCCTACGGAGACGGTCCCGTGCTCCTGCGGTAAGTTTATCTGGAAAGGCTAGAGCGCCGAAGTGACGCGGTGCTGGCGTTGGGAAGTTGCGAGACTCTCACTTTTGCGGTCTGAGCAGCTATCAGGCGTTTAGTGCACGAGCGGTGACAAATCAGGCCGCGAGTGGTTTTCCTCAGCCCGCACAAAATTGGATGACCTCAATCTGAACCAGATGGAAGGAATTCGTGTCGCACGGGCTCAAAATAATTCCTATTTGCCGGGCGGGTTCGGGGGGTACTGCGTCCAGATACCGATCTGGAAAATGACGAATTCCGCGGGACGCACCGGGGCAACGCCCACGACGCACACTAGGCGGCCGTTATCGAGGTCGTTTTGCGTCATGGTGGTGAGATCACAGCGTACAAAGTAGGCGTCCTGCTGGGTGGTGCCCTGAAAGGCGCCCAATTTCCAAAGACTTGCGAGAAAATTTTGGACCGAGCAAGAGACAGCTGCCCAGAGCGCGGGGCCGTTCGGTTCAAAGACGGCCCACTGGACCCCCTGCGAAACAGACTGCTCGATAAAAATCAGCAGACGGCGAACCGGAACGAATTTCCAATCTGAGTCCTCGCTGCCGGTAGTGCGCGCGCCCCAAACCTTGACACCCTGCGTGGGAAAACTGCGGATGAGATCAATGCCACGCGAATTCAGCTGGTCTGACTCGAGGTCAGTGAGGTTTTGAGAGATGGCGGTTACACCGAGGAGCGCGAGGTTAGCGGGTGCGCTCCAAACGCCGCGATGGGTGTCCGTCTGGGCATAGATTCCGGCGATGTGGCCGCCGGGAGGCATGGAGACCGTAGTGCTTCCGTCTAGAGATCGAACCGTGATCCAGGGATAGTAGTAGGCCGCGTAGGTTGAATTCACTGGGGGTTGATGCGTTGCGACCGGGATGACGGGCTGCGAAGACTGAAGAATGCAGATGCGATCCTTGCGATTGGCGCAATGGGCGGCCAGAGAAGCGGCGGCGTCTGGAATTGTTGGATCGTCAGGACAACAGACGATTGAGATTGGTTGCGCGTCCAGGGCAGCAAGACCCGATTCAAGGGGATCGCCGGACGCGATTCGCGAGATGTACAGGGTCTGACCTCCGTTTTCGAAGAAACCGCGCACGGCTAGAGGAAGATTCACGCCGAAATTCGGAGTCGCAAGGCTTTCAAAATCCGCAAAGGAGAGAAGCGGACCGAGCAGTGGACCGCGCCCCGTCACCGCAATGAAACCCGCCGTGCTGGTAGGAACTCCCTGGATCGGAGTGGACGCGAAATGGAACTCTTCGATGTACACGCCGGGAGTGCGAGGCGCAACCATAGGTCAAGAGGTTAAGGGGTGAATGGCTGGAACGCAAGATGAGCTCCCGCGTTTCAGGCCTTTGATTTTTCCCGACTTGCGGTAGTACGCGAAGTGTCGCTGTCGCCGGTCGATTAAAGATGGCCAGTTTGTGCACCGATGGGGAGTTGACTGGGTCATGCGTCTCCGCGAGAATCTGTCGAAGGCAGACAAATGGTTGTGAGTACCGAATACGCGGACATTTCTCTGGCGGGTTCGCCGATGCGAACCTTCGTTGCTGCGCCGAAGGCCGAAGGTGAATATCCCGGCATTTGGTGCTACTCCGACATTTTTCAACTCACACCGCCCTTGCTGCGCACTTGCGTACGCCTGGCCGGGTATGGATTTGTCGTCGCTGCGCCGGAAATTTATCGCCGCATCGAACCGCCGGGAACAGTGATCCCCTTTGATGACGCCGGGCGCACTCGCGGGCAGCAAGACGCCGCGAAGACTCCGGTCGCACATTTCGATGCCGATTGCCGCGCTGGTCTGGACTGGCTTTCCAAGCACCCTAAAGTGGGGCGCGGGAAAATCGGCGTGGTGGGTTTCTGCATCGGCGGACACCTCGCTTTTCGCGCTGCGTTCCAGCCCGACGTTCGCGCGACGGTGTGTTACTACGGCACGGGCATCCATGACGGGAAGCTCGGCCAGGACGCAGATGCGGGATCGTTGGCGCGCGCAAAAGAAATACGCGGTGAACTTCTGATGATCTTCGGGACCAGGGACCCGCACGTGCCCGATGCGGGACGTGAGACGATTGATCGTTCACTGCGTAACTCCGGTACGCGGTATAACACGCTTTTGTACCCAGCAGAGCACGCCTTCACGCGGGATGAAGGGCCGCGATTCGATCCGGAAGCGACGGACCTGGCGTTCGCGGAGACGATTCGTTTGTTCCGTAGAGTTTTCCACCATTGAAAACCCCGCTCAGATAATCTTCGGGGGCGGCGAGCCATGGCTGCCTGCGGCATCCCAACCTAGATACGAGCACGAAAACAGAACGAAAAGCCGAGGAACTTGCGGCAAAAGCCCGCGCTGTCAGGGCAGCTGCGCTCCTTCGGTGCCCACATAAACGGCGTAGAGAGACTGGCTGGCTGCCATGAAGAGGCGGTTTTTCTTGGCGCCGCCGAAGCAGAGGTTCGCGCAAGATTCCGGAAGATGAATTTTCCCGATGAGCGTGGCGTCGGGAGCGAAGACGTGAACGCCGTTGTAGTTTTCTCCAGCCCATCCTGCGGCGGACCAGACGTTGCCATCGACATCGCAGCGAATGCCGTCGGAATTGCCTGGGGACATATCCACAAACATGCGGCCATTCTTGAGCCGGGCACCATCGACTACGTCATAGACGCGAATCTGGTGCGGGTCGGTGGGATGCCGAGGAACGCCGGTGTCGACGATATACAGAAGTTTTTCGTCGGGGGAGAAGCAGATGCCGTTGGGCTTATCCATGTCCGCGGCAACGACGGCGACCTCGCGCGCTTTCGGGTCCAGACGGTAAACGTTGCCGGGGAGTTCAAAGGGAGCTTTGTGGCCTTCGTAATTCGACATGATGCCGTAGCCGGGATCGGTGAACCAGATGGCCCCGTCGGAATGCACGGCAAGATCATTGGGGGCGTTGAGTTTCTTCTCTTGAAAACGATCCATCAGCACGGTGATGCTGCCGTCGTACTCGGTGCGCGTCAGGCGCCTCGAATCGTGCTCACAGGTAAGCAGGCGGCCCTGGCGATCGCGGAAGTTGCCATTGCTGTAGTTCGAAGGGCTGCGGAAGACGGTGACTTCGCCGGTGTCCTCGAGCCATCGCAGCATGCGGTTGTTGGGGATATCGCTGAAGAGGAGATACCGGCCATCGCCAAACCAGACAGGGCCTTCCGCCCAGCGTGTGCCGGTGTAGAGGCGCTCAACTGCCGCGTTGCCAACTTTGTATTTTGCGAAGCGCGGATGAATGACTTCGACGGCGGGATCGGGATAGAGGACGGGAGTCTTCTGGGATTGCTCGGCGGCACGTGCCAGTGGATGAAACGCCATGGCCGTCGCGGCGCTGGCGGTAAGGTTCATGAACGCACGTCTCTGCATCGGTCACCTTCTGGCGGAGAATCCGCTGCGACGCACAATATCACGGGCTATTGTGTCGTGGCATAACCGATTGCGATATGTCGGGGTTGATTCGATGCCGGGGCTTTACTCGACTGTGCTGCAGGATTCGAAGACAACTGTTTTGCGGAGGGGAGGGAGAAATACGCGACGTGGCTAGTCGTTCCGCGGAGCCGCGGGATCAGGCTCTGATGGCCTTAACTCGAATTTCTTCGTTGCGGAGGCGGTCGCATTCGGAATTGAGGGATTTCGCGAGCCATTGGTCAGCGTCTTGATCCGTGTGGTAGGAGCGAGCATGTTCGGCGACGCGCTGCATAACCACCGAGCGGACCTTCTCGGAGGCGGTGCCGGACTC
>Ga0210384_10006519_pt1 | contig 12443 bp, 11 predicted proteins | sample IncBWH2MmetaG_FD_160574 | JGI IMG/M metagenome (GOLD analysis project Ga0210384, IMG submission 160574) | Forest soil microbial communities from Barre Woods Harvard Forest LTER site, Petersham, Massachusetts, United States - Inc-BW-H-2-M | ecosystem: Environmental > Terrestrial > Soil >... | reverse complement strand
CGGAGCGTCGATCACGAATTGCGGTACCGCATAACCGGTGGTGTGTCCGCGCAATGACTCGATAATATCAATCCCTTTAGCCACCGATGTCCGAAGGTGAGAAGAGCCGTGAATCAGATCGCACTGATACAGATAGTAGGGACGAACCCGGCACCTCAGAAGCTTCTGAACCAGCGTGCGCATGACTTGGGCATCGTCATTGACCCCTTTTAAAAGGACGCTTTGGTTCCCGAGTGGAACCCCATGGTTCACTAAGCGCTCCAAGGCTATCTTGACCTCAGCGGTCAATTCCCGTGGATGATTGACGTGAACGCTCATCCAAAGCGGATGAAACTGCTGCAACATTCGGCAAAACTCATCCGTAATCCTTTGCGGAAGAAAAATTGGTACGCGACTGCCGATGCGAAGAAATTCGATATGAGGAATCTCCCGGAGCCGAGATAAAATCCCTTTTAATTTGTCGTCAGAAAACAGCAAAGCGTCTCCGCCGGAGATGAGGACATCACGTACTTCGGTATGCGAGCGCAGATAAGCATAGATTTCTTCAAAGTCGGTTTGCAGCTCTTGTTCGCCAACGCCGCTAACCACCCTGCTCCGAGTACAATACCGGCAATACGAGGCGCAACGGTCGGTTACCAGAAAGAGCACACGATCCGGGTACCGATGTACTAGGCCCGGAACCGGCATACTGGAGTCCTCGCCGCATGGATCGGCGACTTCCCAAGGGGCGCGAGTAGCCTCTTCGATTCTGGGAATCACCTGCCTCCGGATCGGGCAATCCGGATCCTCCGGATCAATCAAATTGAAAAAGTGTGGAGTAACCGCAAAGGCCAATTTTTGCCCTGCGAGCAATACGCCGGCACGCTCTTCTTTCGTCAGGCGGATTTTGGATTCGAGCCCTTCAAGCGAGGACACCCGATTTTTGAGTTGCCATTTCCAGTCATTCCAAGATTCAGGAGCGACATCTGGCCAGTAACCCGGAGCGTGTGAAGTAAATTGTTGGTCGTTCGATACGAGAATGGGTTCGGTCATTTCTTGACTAGTTGGTACACTTTAGAGTCCGCTGGGGACTTGTCAATTAAGCCTGCGCCACCGGGGAAAAGCAGGCGCTTTTCCCCGGTGGCGCAGGCTATGTGATTTTTTCTCACGAAAAATCGGTTTTTTGGTTACCAACGGGACCACGGCCTAACGGCATAGCTTGCGCGACTCCTTCATCATTCGCAGAGGGATAGGCCGGCGTAGACGGCTTAGCCCTCTGCCATAGCCAGCATCGCCTAGAACTGCATGAGCATTTCTAGGCGATGCTGGCTGGCTATTTACTTGAGATCGCAGACATGCGTGCGATCGGTTTTACTGGTGCGCTGAGGATAGATCAACTCGCGCGCTGCACACAGAGAGAAAATTTAGATTTATGAACGTCGCTCGGGTTTTCACGGTGGCTGTTAGTATCGCTGGTCTCGGGTTCCTCCTTGACACTTCCGCCGCCGGCCAGAGCACTGGAACCAACGCCCGTGACCTGGTTCACCAGCTGAACGAGGCGCTCGAGTCCGTATACGACCATGTCGCCCCGGCCGTGGTCGTGATTGATATCAGCAAAAATGCGAACCCGAGTAGCGGGAACAACCCGTTCGAAGGCTTCGATTTTTTTCATGGACCACAAGGTGACGAAGGAGGCGACCAACCCGACCAGAGCGAAGGTTCCGGTTTTATCGTGCGCGCGGACGGCTACATCCTGACCAACAACCATGTGATCGAGGGCGCCGATAAGATTCAAGTTAAGCTAAAAGACGGGCGGATCTTGGCTGCTCGCCTGATTGGAACCGACGACAGGACAGATGTTGCGGTCATCAAGATCGACAGCGCGAACCTGCCGGTAGTGGACCTAGCCGATAGTGATCAGGTCAAAGTAGGACAGCTGGTTTGCGCGATCGGCACCCCATACAAATTTGAATACACCTTCACAACCGGGGTGGTGAGCGCTAAAGGCCGCAATGAGCTATTAGCTGACAAATACGAGGACTATATTCAGACCGACGCAGCGATTAACCCTGGGAACAGCGGAGGGCCGTTGTGCGATATCGACGGCAAAGTCATTGGGATGAATACGCTGATCCATGGGCTGAACCGTGGGTTAGGGTTCGCGATCTCCAGCAATCTTTTCAAGCAGGTCAGCGATCAGCTCATTTCAACCGGCAAGATCGTGAGACCGTGGCTAGGTATCATAATCGAGTCTTTAAGCGGGGAGAATCGAGGCGACCTTTTTAAAGGGGTGGATAAAGGTGTCGTGATCCGCACCGTGCAAGCCGAAACGCCGGCAGCCAAGAGTGATCTGCGGCCAGCCGACGTTATCATTGAGGTTGACGGAGTCGGCGTTGGGTCCGCGCGTGAACTCCAACGAGAGATCCTGAAAAAGAAGGTGGGCGATCAGGTCAACCTTGGTATCTGGCGAAACGGCAAACGGCTCGTGGTCGGGGTGCGGACAGAAGAATTACCGGTTGAAACCAAACCCTTGGCGGCTCAGCCGAGTCCTACTCAAGCACCGGTGGCGAACACCAGTTTCGGTCTTCAGCTGCAAGAGGTAACCCCTGACTTGAAACGAGATTTGGGACTGAAAACCGACTCCGGTTTGGTGGTGGTGGCCGTCGCGCCAAATAGCCCCGCCGCAACGGCCGATATCCAACCTGGCGACGTCATTACTGAGGTCGGCAAAACACCGGTCTCGACGCTCGATACGCTTCAGAAGGCGCTTGGCGATCAGAAAAACAAATCCAGCCTGCTGCTTTTGCTGGACCGGCGCGGAATAAAGACCTATTCTATTATTAAATCTGGTAAATAAGTCGTACCCCCAGTTCTCTCTCCTTGAAGCGAAGGCCGAAGTTGCAAGACTTCGGCCTTCCAGCTTTATAAGAACTGCCACTTGATCCGGCGGTTATCCGAATATGCGAGACGGTACTTCAGAACGTACAAAACCGAAGTTGCGACGATCACGAATTAGCGAGCTGGGTCGCTCCCAAAGGCTGCGAATCGTTCATCTATTGAAGAAGACGAGAGGGCTGGCGGTGACCGAGATAGCCAGTCGCCTTGGTCTGAGTTATATGGGCGCCAAACAGCATTGCGCCGAATTGGAAAAGCAGGGTGTAGTCGATACCTGGCGGCGCCCAAAACCAGTTGGACGCCCGGAATTGGTCTATCGGTTAACACCCAAAGCAGGTGTATTTTTTCCGGCTGAGACCAACCTGAGCACGATCGAAATTCTCCATGCGGCGCGTCATCTATTCGGCGCTACCGCCTCCGACAAGCTATTGCTGGCTCTCTTCAGAAAGAAGGCGGAAAGCTACGCCCGAAATCTACGTGGGGACACCCGTGAGGCTCGGGCCGAAGCTTTGTCCCGCCTACGCGATGCCGAGGGCCATCTTTCCGAGGTTGTAAAAGCGCCGGACCTCATGATCCAAGAATATCATTCCCCAATCCTGGATCTGCTCGATGCTTTTCCGCTGGTTAGGCGCTTGGAGAAAGAGATGTTTGAGACTCTCCTTGGAGCATCCGTCGAGCGGCATGAGGAACGGGCTTCCGGCCTCTACCTTTGTACGTTTCTGATCAGTTAAAGCGCGTGAGGCGCTTCGTTCTCGTCCTCGTCCTCGAATTCTGGCGAGCGAAGTGATGGAGTATTGGAGTGAGGGAGCGTCGGAGTACTGCGCCTTTTGAGAAATTCCATCGCTCGATTGGAGGCTACCGACCACCAGACGTATTAAATCCGCAACGGCAAAACGCTTTTCACCTCTCACCTCGCACCAATCACGCCTCACGCCTCACACCTCACACCTCACTCCGCGGCTGACCCGTTATTTTCCGCTCCACTCAATGGACCCCGCCGCTTGTAAAAATCGTACCTGGCCAGAATTGTTCGCACATAATGCGCGGTGGAAGGAAAATCGATGCTGTCTTCAAAAGCCTCCGCGCTGAGCGGCTGCTTATTTCTCTGCAGGGCGACGCGAATCCAACGGTCAACTCGGCTCTTTCCGGCGTTGTATTCGGCCAACGCAAAAGGAACTGGTTCCAATTGCGAGTTCCATCGTTGCAACGCCTTGCCTAAATACCAGCAGCCAATCTCTAAATTGATCACCGGGTTGAATAACTGGTTCGGCTCGAAATTAGGCACTGAATTGGCCTTGGCCCAATCGCGAGCGGCAATTTCGGAGACCTGCATCAGCCCGCGTTCACTGTTCCTACCGATCATGTCGGCTTGAAACCGGCTTTCTCGCCAAACCACGGCTTTGACTAGGCGTGGATCTAGCAAATGTTCGTTGGCGATCTGGGTTATCAGACTATCGTACCGCTTGTAGTCGCTCCAATTCTTCAGTTCGCGAAGTACGTAAAAAGGGTCTTTCGTCCTCAGCACCAGGTAGCCGACCGCTGCGACGCCCGACAAAAATATGACCAATGCTAGTTTGATCGACCAAACAACCAATTTGGACAGACGCCCGATTTGACTTCGCTCTGACCTGGACGCCATTGGTAAACAAACGATGCCGCTCTATGCGCGGGTGGTCACGGATGACCCAACCAACAAAGAACTAGATTATCTCGTCCCGCCACAGTGGGAAAGCAAGGTCCATGTCGGATCACGGGTCGAGGTTCCGTTACGCTCAAGAAACCGGCTCGCCACGATAGTTGAGTTGGTCGATGAGTCAGCCGCGCCGGGGATTAAGAATCTGGCCGTGCTGGTTTCCGAAGAACCAGTGCTGGATCAGCACATGCTTCAACTGACACGCTGGATGGCGGACTACTACTGTTGTCCGTTAGACGCAGCGATCCGTTGTGCGCTACCCCAAGTAATCCGTACGGGTGGATTTAAACGAGAACGTTGGTTGTCGGTTAATCAACCTGTGGTGCGCGCCATTCTAGAGCAACTCCGAACACGGGCACCGCGTCAGGCGGAAGTACTTGAAGTAGCCCTACAATTGACCGACCCGATCCGATGGGCGGAGTTGGTCGAAGCGGCTGCCACCAGCGATCGCACGATCAAGCAATTGGTTAATCAAGGATGGCTGACCCTGCAGATGTTGAATGCAGAACGTGATCCGTCCCAAGGCGAAGAGTATGTCTCGACTGCACCCCTGCGCATGAATCCAGGCCAACTCAGCATCCTGGCCATGCTGAACGAGGCGATCGATCTCGGGAAAAGTAAGCCCATTCTACTCCACGGCATCACCGGCAGCGGTAAAACTGAGATATACCTCCAGGGCATTCAGCATTGCCTGGACTTGGGACGCGGCGCGCTCGTGCTGGTACCAGAAATCTCGTTGACTCCGCAAACCGTGGAACGCTTCAAGTCCCGTTTCCCTCGTGAGCTGATTGCCGTTCTGCACAGCCATCTTTCGGCTGGTGAACGGCACGACGAATGGCATCGGCTCAGAAGAGGTGCAGCCCGGGTTGCCATTGGTGCGCGCAGTGCGGTGTTCGCTCCGGTGAAAGATCTCGCTCTTATCGTGGTGGACGAAGAACACGAGAACTCCTACAAGCAGGAAGAAACTCCGCGTTATCAGGCCCGAGACCTGGCAGTGGTCAGGGGCCAGATTCAAGGTTGTGCCGTTTTGTTAGGGTCGGCCACACCCTCGCTCGAAAGTTACCACAATGCGCGGATCGGAAAGTACGAGTTAGCTCGGTTGACTGCCCGGGTTGACGATCGTGAGTTACCTCTGATCCGGGTGGTCGATCTGCGCCAAGAGTTTGCTAAGAGCAAACATCCTTCCATCCTTTCTCGCCGCCTAGGCATGGCCATTGAAGACCGTCTGCAAAAAGGGGAGCAGTCCATTCTATTTCTTAACCGGCGCGGGTTCGCTTCATCCCTGCTTTGCTCCAAGTGCGGATATGTTTGCGAATGCGCCAACTGCAGTATCCCTCTCACTTTTCATCTCACCGAGAATCGTCTGAAATGCCATCTCTGCGGTTATCAAGCCGTGGCACCAAAGAAATGCCCGGGATGTTCCGATCCCGGCATCCGCTACAGCGGTTACGGCACAGAAAAGGTGATCGAGCTGGTGCAGAAATTGTTTCCGACAGCGCGAGCCGCTCGCATGGACGCCGATTCAATGTCGCGGAAGGATGCCTATCGAAAAACGCTAAGCGAATTCCGTAGCGGCAAAATTGATATCCTCATCGGCACACAGATGATCGCGAAAGGGTTGGATTTTCCCAATGTCACCCTGGTCGGGATCATCAACGCCGATATTGGGCTCCATATCCCGGATTTCCGAGCCGGCGAGCGCACCTTTCAATTATTGACCCAAGTAGCCGGGCGAGCCGGACGTGGCGAAACCCCAGGAGAAGTTTTTGTGCAGACCGCGACTCCGTTCAGTCCTTCGATCCAATTCGCCCGGCACCATGATTTCGACGGTTTTTGGGACCAAGAGAGAGAATTTCGTGAACGGTGTGAGTATCCGCCATTTAATCATCTCGTCTTGATCCACATAAAATCGGAACACCAGCGGCGGGCGGAGTTCACGGCCGAGACGGTCCATCGCCGCTTGAGCGAGAAAATCGATTCATCAGTGATGCTTCACCCAGTCGTCCCAGCGCAGATCGAGCGGGTAAAAGGATTCTATCGGTTCCAGATCATGGCGCGCACCCGTGCCATCCTCCGGCTTTCTCGGACGGCTCGAGAAGTGATTGATAGCCTTTCGTTTCCCGAGGATGTGCAGGTCAGTGTCGACGTGGATCCGTACCAGCTCCTTTGACAGAATAGCAGATAGGAGATAGCAAAATCCGGCTGAATCGTCCCGAGTCGCGTAGCAGCCGAGATTTGCTATTTGCTATTCTGGGTTTGGGCTAGCGCCCGCCTCCAACGCCTTCAAATACTCATACGAATAGATTCCGGACCCATGACCGTCGGCCCATTGTGGTTGGAGGCCATAGCCGCCGACTGGAGCACACGATTTCAGAACAAAACTGTTCGCTGACAAAGTCGGTGAACCTCCATATCGGTGCCCTAATAGATCCGTCTCCCCGGCACAGACTGCGCACGGGCATCGTCGACGCAACGCTTCCAGACGAATATAAGTTTCACTTCCATCCTTCCAGCGGACGGCCAGCTCTTCGCCGATAATGGCGTACGATTCCAAAACCAACGGATCCTTCATAACAGTTCACCGTTCACCGTTCGGCGTTTGGCGTTCGGCGTTTGGCGTTCGGCGTTCGGCCGTAAGCCTCGTACCACAGCCTGGCTATCAAGGCAACGCTCCAGGCTCCGAACGCGCCGCGCCGAACGCCAAACGGTGAACGGTCTCGTTGACGACAGGAACGTTCCGGCTTACGTGATTCAAATGAGCACCAGTTATTTCGCCGGTTGCACAGTTCTGATCACTGGCGCATCGGCCGGGATTGGTCGCGAGTTCGCTCGTCAGTTGGCTCCGGTGGTAGGGTCTATGATCCTGGTTGCTCGCCGGGCGGAACGCTTGGAAGCATTGCAGCTGGAGTTGAAGGTGATCAACCCGGGGTTAGAAGTTTTCTATCGTGCTCTGGATTTACGCATTCATAATGATTTAGCCAAGTTCTGCGATTGGCTGGAGGAGAGCGGGCTATCTGCCGACCTCCTCATAAATTATGCCGGCTTGGGCGACCGGGGTCGTTTTATCGATAGTGATTGGGACAGGGTGAAAGGAATGCTCCGCGTCAACATCGAAGCCCTCACTTACCTCACTTATCGAATCCTGCCCTCGATGCGGAAGTCAGGGTGCGGCGCCATCTTAAATGTTAGTTCGGTCGCCGGCTTTCTGCCGGTACCTAATTTGGCCGTCTATGCAGCTACCAAGGCTTACGTCACCAGTTTTAGCGAGGCTCTAAGAGCCGAATTGAGGTCAGCGAATATTTCCGTCACGGTTGTTTGTCCCGGTCCGGTTCCGACCGAATTCGATGCCGTAGCGGCACGCTCGGCTACCGAACAACGGTTACCGCCCGACTTTGTTACCGTTCCAGCGCAGCAAGTGGCGCGAGAAGCATTGGCTAGTGTAGCGCGTGATCGCCCTCGGGTTATTCCGGGGTTGACACTTAGGATGATTGTCACTTTGGTGATATTCATCCCCATGTTTCTCAAACGTTTCGTTTACGACCTTCAGCTCCGGCGCGAGAGCGCTCCCCAAGCAAATTTGCGCCCCGATCTGGGCGCCAAAATCCCCTCTCGTATTTAACCCCGGTTACCAGCGGATTTAGTGACTGCTTACTATTATATCTTCTTTGGGATTGTCTGTATCTTGGGCGGGGCACTGGGATACGCCCGCGCCCGCAGCAAAGCGTCGATTATTGCCGGAGGAGTTTCCGGAGCCCTCTTGATTCTCGCCGGAATTCTGTCTCGCGGCCTAATCCCTTACGTGATCGCGATCGTCGTCAGCGTTTTGCTATTGGCTCACTTCGGCCGCTCATTCGTGGCCAGCAGAAAACCGATGCCCGCCATTCCCATGATTTTGTTGAGCTTGGTGTGCATCGCTTTGACCGTGCGACATCTAATCCACTAAAAGAAGGTCCATGCGGTTTCGCAGCCACCTTCCTAGCAGCTTCGATTCGTCTTCGTCGTCGTCCTCGTCCTCGAAAGGCGGGAGTGTTGGTGTATTGGAATGCTGGCCCGCCCGCATCCGCCACGGCGGAAGCGTTACGGGAGGGAGCATTGGAAGCTTTCTGCGACGCTATCTCACCGTTTGCTTTTGCATCTTTCTAGCTGGTTGTCCTGGCCCGAAGTTCAATCCACCGCCTTCGGTCTCCCCAACGCCAACCCCAAGCCCGACCGCTACCCCAGTTCCGACACCGACGCCGGCGCCGACACCGTTGCCGGAAGCGATCATTCCTTACTCGCATAAGGAGGTTGCTCGTTTGTTTAACGGAGTGGAAGTCCACTCCCACGTGGAATCTGGGATTGGAGATATTGCCGCGGTTGAGCGCAAGGCCCTCGATTCCTACGTGCTGGATTTACAAGTTCAAGTTCGGGTTCCCAAGGCGGCTCAGACCATTCAAGAGCTCAGCGAACCAGATCCTTCGCTACCTACAGTTTTACCCGGTCTGGCCGCGATGCTGCCTACCAGCAAGATCTCAGACTTCTATTACGGGCTTTACCAGTTGAAAGTAGAATCGGTGGGCCGAGAGCTCGGTCGTCTCGAACAGCTGCTCTCCAAGCATAATTTCTTCGACTGCAACACCATCTTAGAACTGACTAACGCCCAATCCACGCGCAAGGTGTTGTTGATCCAAAGTGATATGGACGTTAATGCCGATGGGTCGGACTCAGATCGGACCTTAGATATTGACGGCTCCTCGGCGAATTTCCAACCCTATACTAGCTATCGCTGGCCAAAACGAACCGATCAACCCAGTGAGTTCCTCACCGATTGCCAGAACAGGCTCAAACAGGCCGAAACCGAGCTTTCCCTAAAAGCAACATCGCCGGATCGAAAGAAAGCTTTGCGAGAACAGGTTGAGACCTATCAGAGAGAGATAGGTGATCTGAAGCACTTCAGCTTTCTGGTCTCGAAAGCGGATCCTTTCGTCGTGCTGCCCGGTTTTATACTACGGCAAGCCAACCACGCCTTCTTACCGAAACTAGGCGACTATGTCGTGGTAATTTACGGAGGCAAACTCTATCCGGCGCTTCTGGGGGACGTAGGACCGTCTTACAAGATCGGTGAGGGATCACTTAGATTGGCCACTCAGCTCGACCCTCACGCCAACGCTTATAACCGGCCGGCATCCAACCTGAACGTCACTTATTTAGTTTTCCCGGCTACGGCTGACCCGGTTCCAGGACCGCCGGATCTGAAAAAGATGCGGGATCGTTGCGAAACGTTGTTGACTGAAATTGGCGGTACCTCCGGTCAACTTTGGGAATGGACCGACATTTTTGCGACTCCTACGCCAACACCTTCGCCGACTCCAACTCCGACGGCTACCCCAAGCCCAAGCGCCACTCCGACGGCAACCGCATCCGGCTCTGAATCGGCGACTATCATCCCCAGTCCGACCCCTTCTGCGATAGTCGCGCCTTCACCGTCCTCAACTTCCACACCCACAAGTACACCTGCATCGCCAAGCCCGAGCCCTTCTCCCAAACCGGCCAAAACTTCTCCGCACGAGGCGCCGCATCGACATCATGAGCAAACCCGGGGTGATTAGGGATTAGTACGGACGCGCTCCTGCTCGCTTAGCCATTGGCCGTCCCTCCACCGTTCGCTCCGCAGGAGTGAAATATTTATAGCTGCGCATCAATAAATTGCGGGCAGCTCCAGGAGCGACATCGAATCGTGGCCACAACGTCAGGGTGCGAACAACGTGGGGCAGCTGGGTGAACCCGGTTCGCCGTCCGGCAGGTTCAACGGTTCAAGATCTCGACCAAAATTGCTGTAGATATCCTCGTGATATGTCGCTCCTACGGAGCTTCACGCCGTTTGGATGCCGATGGCTATAAAGATTTCGCTCCGACGGAGCGTCCTGTTGGCCCCCAGCGTCTAACTCGAGCAACCCCTGGGTGTTGGAATTGTCATAAAGGAGCTAATGCTCTTGTGGAGCGAAGTCTTCATGGCCGCGAAGCGCATCCCTAGCGAGGACTATGGTAATTCTTTATGTTACATACGTAGTATGTTACATACGCCATATGCAGAGTTGTCGATTTGCATTTGCTGTTCATGTACTGGCCGTTCTAGCCACTGAGAGCAAATGTGCCTCGTCTGCGAGTCTGGCCGCGACAGTTAATACGAACCCAGTTGTGATTCGTCGTTTACTGATCGATCTTCAAAACGCAGGATTGATCAGGACGTCGCGAGGCCCGCAAGGAGGCGCTATTCTGGCTAAACCCCCCAAGAATATTTCGCTTTGGCACGTCCACTCAGCAGTGGAATCGCGCGAATTATTTGGCCAGCATCCAAATCCGCCGTCACCGCATTGCCCGGTTGGCCAAGGAATTGAGAAAGTGCTGGGTTATGTCGAGAGACGGGCTAACCGTTCGTTCTCTCGCGAACTACAGATGATGTCATTAGCGGACGTGGTAAGCCGGTTGCGGCGAGCCTAGAATCGTCCGGAAACATGTGCAATTGTGGACGGGTCTGCCTCATCGCAACCGGCTTACCACGTCCGCTATGCCAGGAGAACAATCCGGCAACGCAGGCTCTTGATTTGTAATCGTATCGATTACATACTAGCTTTCATAGGAAAGGGTATAGAATGCTTGTAGAACCTTTTTATTCGCAAACCCTCGCGCCAGGAGAAAACCACGCCAAACCCCCTGGCGCTCAGCCGGTCGACGGTTCCTCGGACGATTTTTTGCTCGATTCGTACTCGCGGACAATCAGCTCGGTAGTAGCTCAAGTCGCTCCGGCGGTGGTCAATATTCATGTGGAAACGGGACGCCGCGGCGAAGGCAACGGGAGTGGATTTTTTATTGCACCGGACGGTTTTATTTTGACCAACAGTCATGTCGTCCACGGAGCTCGTAAGATCGAAGTTACCCTGGCCGACACCCGAACGTTTGCCGCCCAGGTCATCGGGGAAGACCCGGACACCGACCTCGCCGTCCTTCGGGTTGAAGCAAGTCAGCTGCCGTGTCTTGAATTCGCCGACTCCAAGAAACTGCGGGTCGGCCAGATCGCGGTAGCCATCGGGAGCCCATACGGTTTTCACCAAAGTGTCACTGCCGGTGTAGTGAGTGCGCTGGGTCGTTCCATGCGCGCTCAGTCGGGACGGCTCATGGATGATATTCTACAGACGGACGCGGCGCTTAACCCCGGCAATTCCGGGGGCCCATTGGTCAACTCGCGCGGCCAGGTGATCGGTGTTAATACGGCCGTGATTCTGCCGGCTCAAGGACTCTGCTTTGCTATTGCCGCCAATACAACTCAACTCGTTGCCGGCTGGCTGATCAAGGACGGTAAGATTCGCCGGAGCTACCTGGGACTTGCCGGTCAGAATGTGCCGTTGCACCCCAAGGTCACTCGCTTCCACCGACTCGAACAAGAATCCGGTGTCTTGATTGCCGGCATCGAACAAGGAGGACCCGTCGATTTATCGGGTCTGAAAGAGGGTGACATCATTCTTTCTTTTAAAGGCAATCCAGTAAGCTCAATCGATGTCCTGCACCGGCTTTTGGTCGGTAGCGAGATCGGTCAACGATCAGTGTTGTCCGTGATCCGGGGCACTGAAATGCTCGATTTTCTCGTTACACCCAGGGAATTGCCGGCTGGAGGCTAGGGGCTAGAGAAAGGAGTTCAGGAGTTCGGGAGCCAGCGAGCGACCGTGCTGGCCTAGTATTACCTCGTCACGTTCAGCTTACCCCTTTGTCCTTGCAATTTTCTGCTTCTCCCTAGCCTGAACTCCTGAACTCCTGAACTCCTGAACTCCTGAACTCCTGAACTCCTGAACTCCTGAACTCCTGAACTCCTGAACTCCTGAACTCCTGAACTCCTAAAAAA
>Ga0210384_10006518_pt1 | contig 12443 bp, 10 predicted proteins | sample IncBWH2MmetaG_FD_160574 | JGI IMG/M metagenome (GOLD analysis project Ga0210384, IMG submission 160574) | Forest soil microbial communities from Barre Woods Harvard Forest LTER site, Petersham, Massachusetts, United States - Inc-BW-H-2-M | ecosystem: Environmental > Terrestrial > Soil >... | reverse complement strand
GGCGGGACGCATCGATTGCGCGAGGAGCTGGCGGCGCTGAATGGAGTTTCACCAGAAGAGATTTTTGTGGGGCTGGGGTCGAGCGAAATTATTGATCTGGCGGCGCGCGTGCTTTTGCGGGCGGGGCTGCAGGGGCTGACGTCGGAAGGGAGTTACGCGCCGTTTTCGGTGGCGATTCGCGCGAGTGGGGCGGAGCTGGTGCTGGTGCGGCAGCGGAACTTTGCGTTTGATTTGGAGGCGATGGCGCAGGCAATCACTCCGAGGACGCGCGTAATTTACCTGGCGAATCCAAACAATCCGACGGGGACGGCGTTTTCCGGGAAAGAGTTCGAAGAGTTTTTGGGGAAAGTGCCGGATGGCGTGCTGGTGGTGCTGGATGAAGCGTACATCCACTATGCGGTGAGCGTGGGACTGCAGGATTCGGTGGCGGCTTACCGCAAGCAGAAGAACATGCTCATCCTACGGACGTTTTCAAAAGTGTATGGGCTGGCGGGGCTGCGGATTGGGTATGCGATCGGGACGTCCGAGCTGCTTCTGGCGATGAACAAGCTGAAGACGCCGTTCAATACTTCGGGAACGGCGCAGGCGGCTGCACTGGCCGCGCTGGAGGATCACGAGCACGTGGCACGGTGCATCGAAACGAATGCGACGGAGCGAGCGCGGCTTTGCGCGGGACTCGCGAAGATGGGATTGCGACCAGTGGGGAGCGAAGCGAACTTTGTGTTTATGGAAGTGGGGCCGGAAGCAAAAGAGATGAGCGATGAGCTTTTGCGGAAGGGCGTGATCGTGCGGCCGCTCGGTTGGATGGGATTCCCGGAGGCGATCCGCGTTTCGGTGGGAACCGCGGACGAGAATGAGAAGTTTCTGCGGGCGATGACGGAAGTGCTCGCGAAGCGCGCCGGAAAGAGCGAACTCGCGGCGCGATGAGAGTCCTGGTTCCGGATGGCGCGGCGGGCAGCGCCGATCCGATTCTCGAAATTCTTACAAAATACAAAACCATTGCAGTGGTCGGATTGTCATCGAATCCCATGCGGCCGAGCTATGGCGTGACGGAACACATGCAAAGCGCGGGGTACCGGATTATTCCGGTGAATCCGAACGAGAGGGAAGTGCTGGGGGAGAAGAGCTACGCGCGGCTGGAGGATGTCCCGGAGAAAATAGAAATCGTCGATATTTTCCGCAGGCCAGAAGAAGTGGCGGCAGTAGTGGATAGTGCGATTCGAATCGGTGCGAAAGTGCTGTGGATGCAGTTGGATATTGAGAATGAAGCGGCTGCGGAGAAGGCGCGTGCGGCGGGGCTGACGGTGGTGGAAGATGCGTGCATGATGATCGAGCACCGGAAAAGATTGCGGCAACTGCATTCCTGATTTTGTTACCATTCCCTTTCATATTTTTGCGAGGTGAGGCCGATGAAGGTTTTCAGGCGGTTGATGGCGTGTTTCTGTCTGTTCGCAACGGCCGCGGCGATTGCTGCGACGCCCGATTGGGACGCACTGGGGAAGCGCTGGTGGGCACACATACAGTATTTGGCGGACGACAAGCTGGAGGGCCGCAACGTCGGCAGCGGTGGATTTGAGATGGCGGCCGCGTACGTCGTGGCGCAATTCAAGAATGCGGGGCTGAAACCGGCGGGCGCGGATGGGTATTTGCAGCCAGTGCGATTCCAAGTCGCGGAGACGGATGAGAGCCAGTCATCAATTAAGCTGACGCTGGAGACGAAAATACAACAGCTTGAGCTGGGAGAGGATGCGTTTTTCGTTCCGCATGCGGACGGCAACGCGATGATTTCGGCGCCGGCGGTGTTTGCGGGCTACGGGCTGACGGTGCCGGAGCTGAACTACGACGATTTTGCCGAGCTGGATGCAAAGGGGAAGTACGTGGTGTACATCAGCGGCGGGCCTGCGAGCATGCCGGCGGCGGTGAAGGCGCACTATCAATCGCGGGACGAGCGGCTGAAATGGCTGAAAAAAAGCGGCGCCATTGGAATGGCGATCATTCCGAATCCCAAGGCCGCGGAGGTGCCGTGGTCGCGGACCGCGGGTTCGCGGCTGACGCCGAAAATGGAGCTTAGCGATCTCGGCGTTGCGGGGGAGCCGAACCTGCCGATAACGATGGAGTTTAATCCGGCGCAGGCGGAGAATTTGTTTGCCGGGAGCGGACATTCGTTCCAGGAAGTACTGGATGCGCAGAATGCGGACAAGCCGTTGCCGCGATTTCCACTGGCGGTGCGGATTCAGGCGCGGGTGACGGTGAAGACGTCAGCGACGAAGTCCGAGAATATCGCGGGGGTGATGACGGGGAGTGATCCGGCGTTAAGCAAGGAATATGTCGTGATCAGCGCGCACCTGGATCATCTGGGGATCGGCGAGCCGGTGAATGGCGACAAGATTTACAACGGCGCGATGGATGATGCGTCGGGAATCGCTTCGCTGATTGAAATTGCCCGCGGGATGAAAGAGTCGGGGGCGAAACCGAAGCGCTCGATTCTGTTTTTGGCAGTGACCGGAGAAGAGAAAGGTCTGCTGGGCTCGCGCTATTTCGCGGAACATCCGACGGTGGAGCGAAAAAATATTGTGGCGGACTTGAACATGGACATGTACCTGCCGCTTTTCCCGCTGAAATACTTGGAAATACAGGGGCTCGGGGAGTCGACACTTGGTGATGACATTCGCGCGGTTTGCGAAGCGGCGGGCGTGCAGGTGCAGGCGGACAAGCAGCCTGATCACAACCGGTTCATTCGCAGCGACCAGTACAGCTTCATTCGAAAGGGCGTTCCGTCGCTGGCGTTCAAGTTTGGGTGGCTGCCGGGGACGCCGGAAGAAAAAAAATTCAATGATTGGTACAAGGAGCGCTATCACGGGCCGGCGGATGATTTGAGCCAGCCGGTGGATGCGGCGGCGGCGGCGCGGTTCAATGACATTCTGGGGAAGCTGGCGCTGCGGGTGGCGGATGAGACGGAACGGCCGCGGTGGAAGGCGGATAGTTTTTTCAGGAGGTTCGCGCAGTAGGATCTGCGATTCAGAACTGGAGAATGGTCCGCGTGGGGATGCTGCGCGGGCTGTTTTTTTTTGCGCAGACAGGCCAACCAGGAAAGAAAAAACTTAACGCAGAGTACACAGAGAGCACAGAGTTCACAGAGAAGCACAAGAACTAGCGCAGCGGGAGGGGGAAGACGAGGAGATTGCGCTTGCCGGTGATGACGACGGCGAGGAAGCGGCCGTCGGGCGAGATCGCGAAATCGCGAAAGGTGAGGCCGTGCAGGATGGAAATCGGCTCGGGCTGCGAAACGGGAATGTCATGATCCTTGGCAATGGCAGCGAGGGGCGGGAGATCGATCCACACGAGGTCGCCGGATTTTTTCTCGATGGCGCGCTTGAGGAGGATGCGCGATTCGTCGGGCGACCAGTGAAGAACGCCGAGACCGACGCGCACACGGGCCAGGTGATCGGGTGAGGCCAGATCGCGGACTTCGAGAACTTCCTTGTCGATAAAATAAGCGACTTTTTTCCCGCTGGGGGAGACGCTGAGGCCTCCTTCGTAGCCGTCCAGAGTCGCAAGCTCCTCGTGTTCGTCGAAGAGAAGTTTTAGTCGCTGGAGGCGCGCGGGGCCGGTCATGGAATGGTTCTGCTCGACGCCGATGGCGGCGAAGACACCGGGGAGCGGGAGGAGATCGCGGAAGGTGCGGCCTTCGTGAGGGGATTTGCCGAAACCCGTGTCGAGGCGCGCAATCTTCAAGGAAAAAAGCCTGCGTGGCGTCACGGCCTCGGAGAGGCAGTTGATGGTGACATTGTCCTGGAGGAAGAAGGGATCGGCAGCGTCGGGGATGACGCTGTCGCCTTTGGCGATGCGAATTTCTTTTCCGCTGTCGTCGAGGACTAGCGTTTGGAAAGAATCCTGTGTTCGGCCCGATTCGTCGGTCACGGTGGTGGTAAGAAGCTCGGCGAGGATATAGCGGCCGTTGGGGGACCAACGAAAGGAATTGACGATGTAGCTGAAGGGCTGGTTGCCGCGATTGAATTTTTGCCCTTCGAGAAGTCGGCGGCGCTTTCCGCCGGCGTCCTGCAGCCAGATGTCGTCGTGTTCGAGGTCGTAGAGTTTGGTTTTGAATTTGCGGTTGACGGCGTAGACGATACGTCCGTCGGGAGCATAGGCGAAAGCAGTGATTTCTTCGTCGATGGATTGCAGGGGCTTGTCGAGGTTTTGCGCTTTGGCGGGAGGCAGAGAACAGCAGCCTACGAGGGCGCAGATCAACGAACAAAAACGTAGGCGCCAGCGAAAGCGGCTGCGAGAGCAGGGGCAATTCATGACTTCGGGTGATCCGCGGTGTAGGGATTGCAGCAGGGCGGCTGCGCGGGCTTGTACTCCATGAATTCGATGCGGGTCAGGTCGGGGTCGTAGATGTCCCAGGACCATTTGCCGTCGCGGCCGATTTCGGGCTGGTCGGTGGACTTGAGGCCGTGGGTGCGGAGGCGCGCGGCGGCGGATTGAATTTTATCGACGGCGAAGGAGAAATGATTTTGCACGCCGCGCTCCCGCTTGTCCGCACGGGGCGAAATGTTGAGCATGTATTCGATCCAGTCGGAGCCATCGGGGACCTGGATTTCCCACCAATCGTTGTCCGCGTCCTTGAAGCCGCCGTGCCAGTACATGCGGAAACCGAGGAGGTCCCGATAGAAGGCGTCTTCGACGGCGCGGTCCTGGACGATGAAGCCGGCGTGGATCATGCGCGTGCTGATCTGTTCGCCGGGCGCGGTGAAAAAGCGCGAGGCGGGGAGCTGCACGAAGGCGATGGGATGGCGCTCGGGATCGAGAAGCTCGAAATGCTGGACGCCGTTCGAATCTTTCTTGATTTCGCCGGCGGCGACGTGATGCGCGAGGAGGTAGCGGCGCATCTGTTCGAGGTCGGGGGTGGCAAAGGCAACTTCGGCGAGGAGATTGGCGGGAGCGCCGGCGGTTACTTGTACCAGCTCGATTTGCTGGCGTTCGTTGACGGTGTAACACGGGTGGGAGACGCCAGTGCAGCCCGCCGTGCCGGGAGCCAGGCCGAGAATGCGCGAGTAGAACTCGCGAGACTTGTACAGGTCCGTGGAATAAATGCGGACGCGCGCAATACCGGTGATGGGCGGGCGCGCAGGCAAGTCTTCCGCAGTGAGCGGGAGCCATGCGAAACAAGCAGCCAGGAGGAAGAGGAGCCGGTTCATTTTGCAGACGAATGCATTTTGACACGGCGCGATGGCGTTTGGGAAATCGATCAGGGTTTCTGCCCCGGATGCGGGCCAGTATATTCCGAGCAGCAGGGCTTTTGCGTGGGAGTGAATTCCATAAATTCGACGCGCGTGTCGTCTGGGTCGTAGAGATTGAGCTGCCATTTGCCGTCGCGGCCGATTTTGGATTGTTCGGTTCCCGTCCAGCCATTCTTGATGAGCTGCTCTCTTGCGGCTTTGATGTCAGGAACGCCGAGCGCGATGTGGTTCATCACGCCGAGCGTGTGATGGTCGGCGTTGGCTGGAACGTTGAGCATGAACTCGATCCAGTCCGTGCCGTCGGGAACCTGCATGTCGACCCAATCGTCTTTGTCGTCCTTCATGCCGCCGTGCCAGTAAGGGCGGAAGCCGAGAATGTCTTTGTAAAAATGCTCGGTAGCTGCGCGGTCGTGAACGATGAAGCCAGCGTGGATGAGATGCGCGCTAAGCTCCTGGCCGAAGTTCGGCCAATCTCGAAAACGCTCTGACCCCGGATGTTCAATCGTATATGCGGATCGCTGAATAAACGAAACTTGGTTGCCTTCAGGATCCCTGACCTCAAAATGCGCCTCATAAGGTCTTTTGTTAGAGGGGTCCGGGAACGTGGAGATTTTGCTTGCTTCTACGCCGCGTGAGGTTAGGTACTTGCGCATCTGCTCGACGTTATCTATCGTAAAAGTGACCTCGGCGACCAGGCTCTTTATTCGAGAATCCGGCAAGTTTTCTAACTGGATTGTTTGATTCCCGCTCCAGCCGACAGCAAAACATGGGCGAGATTTGTCGAAACAAACACCCTGCTCCCACCGAATACCGATCAGCTTCGAATAGAAGTCACGCGCCTTGTCAATGTCGATGACGTAGATGTGGACACTCCCGATACCGCTCATGCGGGGACGCTTGGGCGCACCGCTGTCGGCTGCCACGGGGCACCAGAGCAGAATTGCGAAGAGTACCGCTGAACGCTTCATTGGGTCACCCTGTGTTTTCGCGAGTCGCTTTTGATCTTATCTTGCGAATTTCGTCGAGGCGCTGGCGTAAGCGCTGCTCCGCGTTGGGCAAATGGGAGAAGAGGCTCACGGTTTTGTTTGAGGTTGCGACAAGGAATTTCGCTGGCGCGCGGCTTCGTAAAAAAGAACCGCAGCTGCTGCGGCCGCGTTCAGCGATTCGACGCCGCTGGCCATAGGGATTCGAATACGCGCATCGGCGCTGCGCTCCACTTCTTCGGGAAGGCCCGCGCCTTCGTTGCCCACGAGCAATGCAACAGGCTGGCACCAATCGACTTCCCAAGGAGCGAGGAGCGGCTGGTCGCCATCTTGCGGTTCATGGACGCTTGATGCGAGTGTGCGGACTCCGGCAACTTTGAGTTGCGTGAGAAGAATGGCGAGCGACATCCCGGCGAGGATGGGGAGATGCAGAGCGGCTCCTGCGGAAGCGCGCAGCGCTTTCGGCGAGAACGGGCTGGCGGTGCCGCTGATGCCGGAGGCAGCGGTGGCGGCGCCAGTCGCGCCGAAAGCGGAAGCTGTTCGCAGGATTGTGCCGACGTTTCCGGGATCTTGGACGCCCGCGAGGACGACAAGCAGGGAAGCGCAAGCGGATTCCGGCGCGCGGACGAGATCATCGAAAGAAGTCTCCCGCGGTTGAACGAGCGCAGCGACTCCCTGCGGGTGTTCTGTATCGGCAAGGCCCTCAAAGAGTCGGTCGGTGGTACGGAGAACAGGAAAAGCCATCTCGGGGCGGTCGACAAGGGGAGAAAGACGTTCGTGATGGCGTTCGCCGGATTCGCTAAAAAGCACGGCCTGGATGCGGCAGCCCGAACGCAGCGCTTCTTCGACCAAGCGAGCGCCTTCGACACCGACGAATCCGTTTTCCGTAGGGAGCCCGCCACGAAGAGCCACGCGGAACTCCTTGAGCCAGCGATTGTCGCGGCTGGTGAGCACTGCGGGATCACCGGCAGGGCGAGCGCCGCGAGCGGCTTTTCCGGGTGTGGCCATCACCGTGGAGCGTAGCAAATTTTCAGCCGCAGCGGGTATGCTGCCGGCCAACCACTATGCCGTAACGCCGTCCGCTTTTGACGAAACGGTTTCCCCGAAGTCCGAACCGGATTCGCGAGCCGCGAGCCGCGAACGAACATTGGCGAGGAGCTCAAACGAGCGAAGCCGCGCAGCGTGGTCATAGATGTGAGCGGCGGCGATGATCTCGTCGGGTTGAGCCACCTCAATAAGCTTCAGCAATCCGCGCTCGACGGTTTCCGGCGAACCCACTGCGGAAACGAGCAGCGTCATTGCGGCCGAAGCCTTTTCGGCGGGAGACCAGAACGCATCAATATCGTCAATCGGCGGTGGAACCTGCCCGGGCCTGCCCCGGCGGAGATTCGTGAAGGACTGCTGCAGAGAAGTGAAATGGCGCTGCGCTTCCGCGTCGGTTTTCGCGACAACAGCATTCAGCCCCACCATGGCGTAGGGACGATCGAGACGACTTGAAGGCTTGAAGCGCGAGCGATAGAGATGGAGCGCTTGCATCATGTCCGCCGGCGCGAAATGGGATGCGAAGGCAAAGGGCAGGCCAAGCATGGCCGCGAGTTGCGCGCTGAAGAGGCTCGAGCCCAACAGCCAGATGGGAACGTGCAAGCCAGCTCCGGGAACGGCGCGAATTTCCTGGCCGGGTGTCGTAGCTTCGAAATACGAGATGAGTTCCTGGACATCCTGAGGGAAATCGTCCGCTGTGGAAGCCTTATCGCGGCGCAGAGCGCGGGCCGTGGGCATGTCCGTTCCGGGAGCGCGTCCGAGGCCAAGCTCGATGCGGCCCGGGTAAAGCGAGGCAAGTGTGCCGAACTGTTCCGCGATGACCAGCGGCGAATGATTGGGCAGCATGATGCCGCCGGAGCCGACGCGAATCGTCTTGGTTCCGCCAGCGATGTAACCAATGACTACCGACGTCGCGGCACTGGCGATGCCCGGCATGTTGTGGTGTTCGGCGAGCCAATAGCGGTTGTAGCCCCAGGACTCGGCGTGCTGGGCGAGATCGAGGCTGTTGCGCAAAGCGTCGGAGGCGGTCGAGCCTTCCGGTACGGGCGAAAGGTCCAGAATTGAAAGCGGAATCACAGATGTTGGATGCGTTGGGCCTTTCTCGGGATACGGGCAGAGCAACAACCACCTAGTTGTCTCTGAACCTAAGACCTTATAGTCTCAACTTCAAATTTGGGGACATAAGGTGGCCATTGATCACGCCCTCGCCCTTATCGAAAGTGGACGCTCTGGGAATTGGCGTTGAGCCAATTCACCTGCCAAAGTCACGCCGCCTGACATTGTTGTCGCTGACCTGCGTCATCTTCTTCATCACCTGCGGAGGCCCGTTCGGACTAGAAGGACTCATCGGCACCGTGGGGCCGGGCTGGGCAATCGTCTTGATTATTGTCACCCCGCTGATCTGGAGCCTGCCGATGGCCTTGATGGTGGCGGAGCTGGCGACACTGATGCCCGAGGAGGGTGGTTACTACGTTTGGGTCCGCGAAACGCTCGGGCCGTTCTGGGGAGTGCAAGAAGCGTGGTGGACCATATCTTACTCCATCGTTCTGCTGGCGAGTTTCTCTGTCCTCTTCGTCAGCTATCTCGCGTACTTCATTCCCGCGCTGGCACTGGATGCTGCGCATCCCGGAATGACGGCGCTTCTTAAATGGCTGGTCGCCGTGCTCGTGATGGTTACAGTGACAGCGGTGAACCTGCGGGGCGTTCGGGATGTGGGCCGCTCGGCCAAGATTGGCGCTCTCTACGTGCTTGGGGTCTTCGGCCTGCTGGTATTGATTTGGCTGAAGCAGGGTCCAGCGCCGGGAACGGTTGTCGGCATCGTGACCCGTGACCTGGGTTCGAGCCACTCCGGCGCGTTGCTGCTGGGTCTGTCGATCATTGCCTTCAACTACTCGGGCTGGGATAACGCCTCGACCTTCGCCGGGGAAGTGGATCAGCCGCAGCGCAACTATCCGCGAGCCCTAGGTGGCGCCCTCATTGTCATCGTTCTGTGCTATCTGCTACCGGTGTTCGCGGGCGTGAGCCTCACAAGCAGTCCAGATGTCTGGAACGCCGACGCCGGCTGGCCCGTGATTGCCCAGATGATTGGCGGCCGCTGGCTGGGTGCACTCATCGCGGCGGCGGGTTTGGTCTCCATGTGGGGACTCTGCAACGCGCAGGTGCTGTACCTTTCTCGCTTGCCGTATGTCATGGCGCGCGATGGCTGGCTCCCCAAGGCGCTTGCCCAGGCCTCGTCGGAAACAGCCGTGCCAAAGACGGCCATTCTGTGGTGTTGCGTGATCGGTGCGCTCTTCGCAGCGCTTTCGTTTGGGAGTCTTGCGGTCATCACCTGCCTGCTCAACACGGCTGGCCTGGCACTGGAGTTTCTTGCACTGATTGTTTTGCGCGCGAAGCGGCCGGACGCTCCACGCAGTTTTCGCGTGCCGGGCGGCTGGCTGGGATTGAGTTATGTGTGTCTGTTACCCCTTGCTGCGGCGGTGGTCCTGGTCATCGCAATTTTTCGAGACTGGACGTCATACCCGGGACAGCTGCTCGTGGTGGGCGGTGTCGTCGTCGCGGGCATCGTCCTGTATTTCGCTCGACGCCGAAGCGCGACTGCTTCTTCCGCCGCAACTTGATGATCCATTGATCGCCGAAGAGGAGCATCAGTCGAAAGGGATGCCGGTTTTGCGCGAAATTTCGCGGAGGTTTTCGAGGACGGGCAGGAGGAGTGGGACCCCTTTTTCGCGGCGTATTTTTTCGGCTTCGCGTTCGGGATCGCCAGGGATGAGCGGGCCGGTGGTGCCAGGGGCGGGCTTGGTGGCGCGGAAGACGCGGATGTAGTCGTCGACCTGCTGCTTGAAGGAATCGGCGTCGATGAAGCCATCGATGCGCATCGCGCCGAAGAAATGCCCGATGCCTTTGCCGACGCTGCGCTTGGGGATTTCCTGTCGTAGGGCAAAGGGCGGCGCGAAGGGGCCCCAGTTTGCGCCGCTGAGCGGGCCGCAAAGCATATCCACCATGACTGCGAGGCCGTAGCCTTTGTGACCGCCGCGCTCGCGATCCGATCCCAGCGGCAAGAGAGCACCGCCATTGATCATATCGTCGGGCTTTGTGGTGCTCCGGCCTTGGCTGTCGATGCACCAGCCGGAAGGGACATCCTCGCCGCGGCGGCGCGCGATTTCGATTTTTCCATAGGCTGCGGCGCAGGTGGCCATGTCGAGCACGATGGGCGGCTCGTCTTTTCCGGGGAACCCGATGGCAATGGGGTTGGTGCCGAGCATGCGCTCCGCGCCCCACAAAGGAGCTACGAGCTTCGTGGTATTTGTCATAGCCCAGCCAATGAGGTCGCGTTCGAGCGCCTGCAAAACGTAGTAACCCGCGATACCAAAATGATTGGTGTTGCAGACGCTGACCCAGCCGGAGCCGGCCTTCTCCGCCATGTCCATGGCGATGCGGTTGGCTTGTGGGCCGACTACCAGGCCGAGGCCGTTATCGCCATCGATAGTGGCGGTGCTCAGAGTGGAACGCACCGTCTTGATGCGCGGCTTGGGATTGATGTGGCCTTCGCTGAGCATTCCGACATAGCTATGAAGGCGAGCGACGCCATGAGAATCGATGCCGCGAAGGTCGGCCGAGGCGAGAACTTCGGCGGCTTGCGTGGCATCTTCCTGTGGCACGCCAAAGTGAAGAAAGACGCGAGTGGAAAACTCGCGCAAGGCTTCGATGGAAAAACTTTTGAGCTCGATGTCGGACATGGCTGCCCCTGTCAGTTCGCGAACGACCTTAGGTCAGGCGCCGCCGCGCGTCAAGGACGAGCAACCTGGTGCGATTCGAATGGCCGCCCCGCCGCCAACAGGCTCTTATTGCGCGGGTTAGAGGGGTGTGGTAGCGTCGCCCAAATAAGGGCAGCGATGGCGGACCGCTGCAAGGTGGAACACGACTTCGCCAAAGGCCAAAAAGTTGCCGGCTGAACTGCTGCGCGTGAACGCGCAAAGTCCCGAAGCAGAAGTGCTGCGCTATGCGGCGGATTTTCTTGCGCGCGGTTGTGTGGTCGGGATTCCCACGGACACTTTCTACGGGCTGGCCGCCGATCCTTTCAATTTAGCTGCCGTTGATGAAATTTACCGCGTGAAGGGGCGGCCCGATGCGCGCGCGCTTCCCATCCTCGTGAATTCGATCGAGCAGGCGATTTTGCTTTCCCGCGAGCAGATCTTCCTGACAGGCGCGACGGATTCCCTGGCGCGGAATTTCCTGCGGCTGGCACACCGGTTTTGGCCCGGCGCGCTGACGCTGGTGGTGGAAGCGGCTACCCGATTGCCACTGAAGGTCACCGCGAATACGGGACGAGTCGCGCTGCGCTGGCCTATGAGCCCGGTCGTGGAAGGAATCATCGAGGAGTTCGAAGGGCCAATCACCGGAACGAGCGCGAACATTTCCGGATTCCCGTCGTGCGCGAGCGCGCCTCAGGTGATGAAGCAACTAGGCTCACGCCTTCCGCTGGTGCTCGACGCGGGAGAAACCGGAGCGACGCTGGCTTCAACAATCGTGGAACTGAACGGCGATTCCTGGAAGATTGGCAGGGAAGGGACGATCCCCGTCGCAGAGATTGAGCGCGCGCTGAAGTAGATTTGCGCAGTTCTAGTTGGCGCTAAGACATGAAAGCTGGGCGCAGATGGAGTGAAAAACTAACGCGGCGGGGCATAGGAGATTTTACCGAGAATAGCAGGGCCGCGCGCGCCGGTAGCGGAAGGGAGATTCGAGGCGCGCTGATGAAACGTCTCGTAAGCCAACAGCGCGAAGGCAAACGCCTCTTTAGCTTCTTCTGGAATTCCAAATTCCGAGGAGCGGCGAATCGTGAACAGTGAAATGTCTTTGGGCATTGGCGAGGCTTTCTTGCCAGGAACAGGGAGAATCACCGAAATAACAATCTTTTTTCTGCGGTCCACGTCAGAGTAAACGCTACGTGGTGGCACGAGTGTAAATATCTGCAGCGCCTCGAGCAGTAAGGGATTTTGCGCGCCTCCGCCGGAGACAACAATCTCCTCCACTTTATGCTTGGGCAGGACGAAAGTGTGCAGAGCGTCAGACACGCATACGGCCGTGAAAGTAGTGGCGGTCCTGATGAGGTCATTCGCTTTAACGTTGTAGCGGCGCGCAAGGGCCAGGACTTTCTTGATGTACGTGGCGCCATAGT
>Ga0210384_10006517_pt1 | contig 12447 bp, 9 predicted proteins | sample IncBWH2MmetaG_FD_160574 | JGI IMG/M metagenome (GOLD analysis project Ga0210384, IMG submission 160574) | Forest soil microbial communities from Barre Woods Harvard Forest LTER site, Petersham, Massachusetts, United States - Inc-BW-H-2-M | ecosystem: Environmental > Terrestrial > Soil >... | reverse complement strand
AACTCGAAGTTCCCTACGTCGGGTTGGTGCAGGCCGAAGGTAAAACCTGCAAAGAACTCGCTTATTCCATCAAAGGTTTGCTCGAAAGAGAATACTATTATCACGCCACCGTGATCTTGGCGGTCGACCGCGTCAGCGAAAAGTCTCGCGGCAAAATCTACATTTATGGATCAGTCAAGACCCAAGGGCCGCAGGAAATTCCGGCTGATGAAAGTTATACTGTCAGCAAAGCAGTTATCCGGGCGGGAGGATTTGGCGATTTTGCGAACAAACGTAAAGTGAAAGTCACTCGCAAGAATGGCAAAGAGTTTAATATCGATCTTAAACGAGTGATTGAGGAGGCGCACACCGAAGAAGATATGGTGCTGCAACCGGATGATCAGATCTACGTCCCGCAGCGCTTGATCAATATGTAAGTATGGAACCTGTCGCCGAAAGGACCATTTCCGCTTCCTGGTCCACGTCGTTTATTACCCGACTGCATCGCTACAAGGCGTTGCTCTTGCGCCGCTGGTGGATTCCAGTCCTAACCATTTGCCTCGGTCTCTTTGTGCAGGCGTGGCTTATTTACCAGACAGCGCCCTCCTTTTTGTCGGCTGGCAAGATGATCGTTTCCGGTAGCATGAAGATTCCGCAAGGCGCGATCTACAGCGAAGACCAACAAAATTTTTACGGCACACAAGTGCAGTTGATGCAAAGCGACGAGGTGAGGCGCGGCGCCGAAGCGCTGGTGCGCTCTACCCATCCCGAGCTTCAGCCCGTGCCAGTCATAATTTCCGTTTTACAACGTCCGCGTACGTCGATCTTCGAATTATCCGCTATCGGCAGTTCCGGCGATTACACCCAAGCGTATCTCAACGCCGCGATGCAGAAATATCTCGATTTCAAAAAAGGGATGCGCGAGGACCGCGGCCATGAAATCACTACTGGAATTACCGAGCAGTTGATCTCGACCGAAAAAGAGCTGCGCACCGCTGAAGACGAGATGCTCGACTTTCAGAAGCAAAACAATATCGGCTTCATTCAGGAAGAAGGGAATAGCGCCGCGGCTTATTTAGTGAAGTTGAATCGGGAATACGCTTCGCTCAAAACAGAGTACGACCTCTTAAGCTTGCTCGACCTCGATCAAAACCTCGATCGCGCGCAGAACACGAAACCTGACAGTTCCTCGACTGCGGGGGACGGTGGCGATGAAAAAGGTATGCCGTTCTCAGATGTCGGTCCCGAAGCGAAATACTTAGAGGCGAAACAGCAAGTACAAGTGTTAACGGCGCAACGCGACACGCTGGCCAGGGATCTGCGGCCGAAGCATCCAAAAATCCTCAAGCTCAACGATCAGATCACCGAGCAAGGAAAGCTGATCGAACTTTATCGTCGCGACGCGGTCGAGAAACTGGAGACGCGTCACAAGTCCATCGGTAAACAGATGGAGAACCTGCAGGCCAACATTAAGGAATGGGAAGCAAAGGCGCTCGATTTGAGTCAGCGCCTCGCGCAATTCAATCGGGTGAAAGGAAAAGTCGACCGCCTCAAAACTCTTTACGATCGCCTAACGAATAACTTGAAAGAAATCGACATGTCGCAGGTTGTTGGTGGTGATGACCAGGTGTCGATCATGGAGATGGGGACTCCGCCGGTTTCTGTCCGTCCTGGCTTAATCAAAAGTCTGTTGATCGGGTTAGGTGCTGGTGCCGTCGCTGGCATCGCCATCCTATTCCTCTTGGATCGCATCGACGACCGAATGGCTTCGTTCAGTGAGTTTCAACACCACTTCTCCGAAAGCGTCCTCGGCCAGATTCCAAAAGAGAAAGCGAAAGGCAAAGTCAGCTTGCTTCAAACAGACGACCCACGCCACGTTTTTGCCGAATCGTATCGCAACGTTCGCTCGTCGATTTTCTTCATGCCCTACGAAGGGCCACGTCCCAAAACGCTTCTCATTACCAGTGCCGTTCCGAACGAAGGCAAATCCACGGTCTCGGCGAACCTCGCCATTACGATGGCTCTTTCCGGTGCTCGCACTTTGTTGATCGATGCCGATCTTCGCCGCGGTGCGTTGCGCGAAGCATTCGGCATTTCTTCGAAGATCGGATTCTCCGAGGTTCTCAAACAAGAAGTCAACTGGCGCGAAGTAGTTGTTCCAAGCTCTTATCCTAACCTTTTTATCATCCCGCGCGGCCGGATACTGTCGCAACCGAGCGAGCATCTTCTGCGCGAATCGACTGACGCGCTTCTAAAAGAAATCTATCACCAATACGACTACATTATTATAGACAGCTCACCGATCCTCGCCGCTGATGATACGACGAGCTTGGCGCCGAAAATTGACGCGACTTTGTTCGTTGTTCGCTTGTCCTACACTTCCGCCCGTCTCATCCGGAAATCGCTTGAGCTGCTTTACAACCGGCAGGTAAACGTGCCGGGCGTTATCCTCAACTTTGTCGATACGTCGCTCCCTGAGTACTATTACTACCAGTATTCAGAATATTACAATCTTCCGACGGCGAGCGGGGCTGAAGAAAAGGCTTTAACTCCATCTCCACAGTCTGCGCGTCAGGAGGCGGAGCATATTCAGCCGATCTAATTCGCCTGGCCTTCCGGATCGACCGTCGATCGCGGCGCATTTTCCTCTCAAGAATTTGGCTTGGCACTTCGGCAGCTAGTTGCACTGTTGTGCAACCGATGAGCCCGCCCATTTCAACACCGGTGCTGGACGAGACGTCGGCGCCGTTCGTCCGGCGCGCACTTCGCCGCGCTCGGATCGTTGGCAACTTCGCGCTCGTTCAAGCGGTGGTTCAGGTGATCGGGTTTCTCAGCGGTATTCTTGTCGTCCGCACGCTGGCGCAACGTGAATACGCCTACTTCACCATTGCAAACACGATGCAAGGCACGATCAATTTGCTGGCCGACATCGGCATCAGTGTTGGGTTGGTCTCAATCGGTGGCCGCGTCTGGCAAGATCGACATCGTTTCGGTCAGCTCATCAATACCGCGTTGGCCGTGCGCAAAAAACTCGGGGCGCTCGTTTTGGTCGCGGTCACGCCAATCATGTATTTCATGCTGGTGAAGAATGGCGCGTCCATCTCCTACACCGCGATCCTGATCGGTGTCGTCCTTATCGGATTGTTGTTTCAACTGTCTATCGGCGTTCTCGGCGTCGTCCCGAGACTTCGTGCGGACATCGGGCGAATTCAGATCATTGATTTCACTGGCGCGTCCGTTCGGCTTGTTGTTTTGCTCGGGTTGATTCTCGTTTTCTTAAACGCAGGTGTCGCGGTGGCAGTCGCCACAGCTGTTTCGGCCCTCCAATATTGGATGCTGCGAACTTATGCCGCGCGAGCAGTGGATCTCAGCGCTCCGGAAAGCGCGGAAGATCGACATGCAATCGTCCGATTGATCAAACAACTCGCTGCCAACTCCGTATTTTATTGTCTTCAAGGCCAGATCACCATCTTCTTGATCAGCTTTTTTGCTCATCGAACCGCATCCGTCGCTGAAGTTGGCGCGCTTGGACGCCTGGCCATGATCTTTTCGGTCTTCATGAATTTGCTCACGAATGTCTTTGTTCCGGCGTTCGCCCGCTGCCAGGGAGGCCGAAAACTGCGCTTGATTTACGCAGCGATCATCGGCGGAGTTTTTGCTTTTAGCTTGTCCATCTTGTTATGCGCCTGGCTTTTCCCTAACGAGTTCTTGTTTGTTCTCGGCAATCAGTACTCCCATCTGCACCGGGAGTTATTGCTGATGGTCGGCGGCGCAGTACTTGGGACGTTGACTGGAACATTTTGGTCGCTCAATGCTTCGAAAGCGTGGGTTGCAGGCGCGTGGCTTTACATTCCTCTCACGCTCGTAACACAAATCACGCTTATTCCTTACACCGATTTTTCCAGCGTCACCGGGGTTTTGACTTTTAATCTGCTTTCAGCGGTGCCGAATCTTGTCCTCAATGCGGCGATGAGTTATCGCGGGTTTCGTTCGCTCCAACCTGTGCTGGCCTAACGAATGCCGAATTTTGGCTATCACTTCGCTCGCCTGAAAGGGAATCTAATCCGGCGACTTTACCACGTCTTCCTTCCAATAGTCGCGCGTCGCTCCGTTTCGACGTCGGGCTCCATCGCGCTTGATATTTTTTCTTATTCTGGAGAAGCGGCCTTGCCTGAACAAATCGCGTCAATTCGTTCCTTTCTGCGGAGCGTTGGCCGGCCGAAGAGTTTCACGGTCGTTTCCGATGGTTCTTATTCCGACCGTAGCATAGGCCTGCTGCAAAAGGTCGATCCGAGCGTCAAAGTGAAATTGTCGATCGATCCAGCTGCCGATAATCTTCCGGAAAAATTTCGGCGATATCTTATGACGCACCCGACCGGTAAGCAGCTGGCGCTTATTATGTCGTTGCCTGTAAGCGGTCCAACATTGTACGTCGACTCCGACGTTCTCTTCTTTGGAGGGGCCATCGATTTAGCCATGCGCGCTGCGGATCGGAATCTCCCCGCCTATTATCTCGCCGATTGCCAGTTCTCGGGCGACGAGCGTTTGCTCTTGGACGCAAAGGAAAAGCAAAACCCAATAAACACAGGCGTAATGCTTTTATTCAACAAACTCGACTGGTCGCTCGCAGTTGATCGATTTCTCAAGCTCAGTGGTCCGCCAAATTTCTTCACAAACCAAACGTTGACGCATTTGGTGATGCACGCGAACGGTGCGCGTCCTCTCGATCCGGCCCGATATGTTCTTCAGTTAGACGATCAATTTGTTTACTCGGATCGGTATGCCAGCGCGGGCCTTGCTTTACGTCATTATGTTAATCCAGTTCGGCACAAATTTTGGACAAGCCTGAGAAAGTGAACAATACCGCGACCGAACAATCGTCAAAGCCGCTGCGCATTCTGATCGTAATTAATCTCGAGTGGAATCCGCGTCTCGGTGCGGTCCGCGTTTACATGGAGCTGGCCGAACAGTGGCGGGCTGCCGGCCATGTGGTCGAGGTTTTCAGTTTGACGGAGGCGTTTCCGCGAGCCCGTGGTTCGCGCGCTGCCTTCGCCGTTCGTCAATTGTTGTTCGCCTACAGAGCGGCCGCGTTTGTAAAAAAGGATGCGTCGCGTTTCGATGTCGTCGATGCACTCATCGGTTCGCTGCCGATGTCGAAGAAGAAACTCGGCTTTACTAGCTTGCTGATTGCGCGCTCCGTTGGTCTATATCGTCTTTACGATCGCTTTGAATTAGCGGCGCGACAGCGCTGGCCCCAACGACCGCGTGGCAAATTTCTCGGAAAAATTTTCTACAGCTTCGCCCATCGCTGTCTATTTCGTGCTTCAGATGCCGCCGTCAAACACGCCGACCTGATCAATGTGCCTAACGAGAGCGAAGCTGAATGTCTCCGGCGTGAATTCGGATCTGGCTACCACATTATCGTTCAGCCTTATGGTCTAAGCGCTGAACGGCGTCGTGAACTTTTACAAGCTGCTGCCACGGGACCGGCGCGGTTAGCGGGAAAAAAAATCAGTTTTATCGGAATGTGGGCCGCCCGAAAAGGATCGCACGATTGGGCAAAGATTGTCGCGCGCGTTCGACAAAAAGATCCGGACGCTCAATTCGGTTTGTTTGGCACAATGGTCGATGGCCGTGTCATTGCGCAGGAATTGGGACCCGTGTCGCCGGATGGAGTCGAGTTAGTTTCCGAATACGCTCCGGACGATTTGCCGAAACTTCTGGCTGAATGCGCGGTTGGCGTTTTCCCAAGCTACGTCGAAGGGTTCGGTTTAGCAGTTCTCGAGCAACTCGCTGCCGGCATTCCCACCGTTGCTTTTGACGTACCTGGTCCGCGCGACGTTCTCGGCGCGCGCGCACCGGAACTTCTGGTACCGGTCGGCGACATTGACGCTCTGGTAACCGCTCTCCGGAAAATTCTCGACCTCGATCCGGCTGCCTACGAGAAATTATCACGACGGTGTGCTGAGATCGCGAACGAGTTCGATTGGTCGAGGATCGCGCGCGAAACGATTCACCTTTACCGCCAGCGCCTCGATCAGCTCACGCAACCGCCGATCCTGTTCGTTCAACCATTTAGTCTGGGCTTTGGCGGTGGCGGCGGCGCGCGTATCCTGCGCGCCCTGCTCGAACGCGCGCCGGTTGCATGGCAGAGCGTTTGTTGTTCGCCACAGCACCCAAAACCGTGGCCTAACGAAACGCATCTGCCCAGTCGACCATCGTGGGGGAAGATTGAAAGAAGCCGACTCGCGATGTTTCCGAAAATGACGATGTCGATCTTTGCTCCGCGCTTTCGCCGTCGTCTTAGAAATTTTTGCCAGCAGGCAAACGCTCGCGCCATCCATGCTGTTCCGCATTCCGGAATTGATTTTGCGCATGCCCATGCGGTCGCGCGCGAACTATCTATTCCATTCTTCATCAGCGTTCATGATGATCTCGCTTATACCGCCGTGCACGAGTTGTCTCCGGCGGTCCATCAGCCTGCGATGCGCGAGGCCTGGCTCGAGGCCGATGCTCGTTTCGTTATTTCCGATACGCTCGGTCGTGAATACTCGCATCGCTACGGCGCGCGCGAATATCAAATTGTCACTGATGGGCTGACAAGTCTGCATCCCTCCCGGCCGGATTCACATCCGGACAGGTTGCGAATTTATTTCATGGGATTATTTCACCTCGGTTACGAACCAACGTTTCGCTCTTTCCTGGAAGGTCTCCGCATCTTCGAACGCGAGCGTCCGGGAATTACGAACAGCGTCACCTGCCGATGCGCGCATATTCGGCCGCGTGTTTGGAAAGATGTTAAAGAAGTCAAAATCCTGCCTTATGCCGATGAGCCTCAGATTCAACGCGACATGGAGAACGCCGATTTTCTTTACATGCCGATGCCATTTGGATCAGAGCATGAGAATTTCGCGCGCTACAGTGTCTCAACCAAGATGGTGACTTATATCGGAAGCGGACTGCCTATTCTTTATCACGGACCAACGACTTCAGCCGCATACAATCTGTTGCACCAGCACAACGCCGCGATCTTTCTTACAAGTCTGGATCCCGGCGAGATCGCAAGCTCGCTTGCAAGCATCACTGGAACGGAGCGTCAGAGAGTTGTAGCAAATGCGCTGAATCTGGCTCGCCGTGAGTTTATGCTATCGGATCAAGCGCAAAAGTTCTGGGGAACGATTTGTCGCTGCCTCTCATTGAAATGATTAAGTCGTCCTTTTGTCGATGTTACTTGACTGGGTGCCAGGCAACCTCTTCGAGAACGTTGTGTCGTTGGAAACCGAATAGCAATGCAAGCTAGGAAAGCGATGGTCTTGCAGATCGTCCCACACCGTCCAGGTAGTTTCGACGGAGTAGGCGACTACGCTCTTCATCTTGCTGAAGCATTATTGAGAAATCATGGCCTGGAGACGGTCTTCGCTGTCGCTGCCGATTCTTCCGACACCAATGTGGAGGGCTTCACAGTGATGTCGGGGTTGCGCTTCGATTCTTGCCTGGCGTCGCAACAAAGGTGGGATCGGGTGATCCTGCATTATGTGAATTACGGTTATCAGTCGCGCGGTGTGCCTTTCCAGCTGCAGAAATTCGCGCGGCGTTTGCGCGGAGATGTGCGCGGGTGCTGGGTAACAACGCTTCACGAGCTTTACGCTTCCGGTCCGCCCTGGAAAAGCGCTTTTTGGTTGCGACCATTCCAGGTCAGAATCGCCCGGAATATTATTGATCTGTCCGACTCCTGCTTCGTCAGCAACACCGTCATCAAGAGCGCAATTGAGAATTACGCTCCCGACAAAAAAGTTCATCTTGTTCCGGTGATGTCGAATTTTGGAGAGCCTGGACTAGTTGATTTTGAGAACAGGTCCTCCCGGACCTGGGCAATATGCGGCGGCTCGGCGCTAGTTGCCCGATCGTTGCGGAGTTTTGCAGGCGCGTGGCGAAAGATGCCGAAAATATATTTCCCGGAACGACTGGCAGTGATTGGTGGCCGCCCGAGCAAAGATATTCATGATCTGCTGGAAGACATTCGCCGAACAATATCAGGGATTGCGGTCGATTATCATCCAGAAGTAGCCGCTGAATCTGCGTCGGCTATCTTGGCTCAGTGTTCTTTTGGCTGGATTGATTACTTTGGCGATCAAAAGCCATGGCCCGGCATGATTCTGAAATCCAGCTCATTCGGTGCCTTTTGTGCGCACGGCGTGATTCCAGTTTCGGCATACGAGGAAACCGCACCGTTGGTAGGCGGAGATAAATTTCCTGGACTGTACTTTGTTACCCTGGAGGAAGCTTGTTTCCCGGAGGTGGAGCAGATGCCCGTGATTCGGCGAAGAATCTACGATTGGTACCACAAACACGCGTCCGCGACGCATGCTGCGGCTGCATACGCGGAGGCGCTCGCATGATGCGGTTCGACGATCTAACTCTGGCAACAACCATGCACAACAACCAGGAGATGTGTGCTGCCATGCTTCGTTCATTCGAAGCGCATATCGGTTCCGTGGCCGAGATCATTTTAATAGATGATGGATCTACTCCGCCGTGCGAGGCGCCCTCTTCCGCCGCGCCCTTACGTTTGATTCGAACCGAACGTTCGCTTGGGTTTTGCAAGGCATCCGATCTCGCCCTTCGAGAAGTGGGGAGCAAGTACGCGATTTTAATCGATGCCGATATCTTGTTTGAACCGGGAGACTTCGTGGGGGGTTACTCGGAATTTCGAAATTCCAACTGGGCTTGGGTAAATTTCCGCCAAACTAATTTTCAAGGTCGGCCGCAAAATTCTTACGAAAACCCGCTGATGCCGCCATGGATTTTCGCCGCCGGAAATCAGGTGTTTAGTTGGTGGAGTAAGCTTCACCAGGAAGTGACGGCACCGCCCGGCCAGCGCATTGCTGAAGTCGATGCCGCGCACTCAAGCTGCACTTTGGTTAATATGGAAGCCTTTCGAAAAATCGGCGGCTTTGACCCGTGGTATTGGCAGTGTCAATCCGACGTCGATATTAGCCTGCGGTTTCGACGGGCCGGCTATCGCGTCGGTGTCGATCTCGGATATCAGGTGAAACACGATGGCGCCGGGGGGAAAGGAGGCGGCGAAGCGCGCGTCCTCGATTTATATCGATCGCGGGTTCACCTGTATGAAAACGCGTATCCTGCAAGCCGATTGTATTTGCGCCCGTTGTTGCTGATTAGGCATCTCATCGAACTGATTTGGTTTAGCGTGATTGGCATTTCCAAAAAGGACATCAGACAGAAGACGCGAAGAGAACTATTGAAAGGAGTCTTGCACGGTTACAACTGAATCTGCTTCGAAGAGCATCAGTCTTCTTGAAAGCGAACTGTCGCGCGTGATCTCCGAATATGAGCACGCTCCTCATGACGCGGAAGTTCCTCCGTGGATTTTACCGCCTTCGAGCTGCCAGTTCCTGGAGAACGTAGCCGCCGTGTTGCCATCCGAAAGCAGTGCCTTCGAATTCGGCTCCGGCTGCTCAACTCACGCCCTTCGGCGAGCGTTGGGGACTCTGACCAGTGTCGAGAGCTCGGCCGAATGGTTACAACGAACGGAGGAAGCGAACGCATCAATCGCAAAGCGTCCTTCCGACTTCGCAACTGTGGTCCCGCTCCGACGCTGCTGGAATCGCCTTCGACTGATCGAGTCCTTCAATCTCGAAGCCTGCCCCAACATTCTTCATCGCCTCCAACAAGCGCGGCTCATTCTTGTCGACAGTCCGCCCAACCCCGCCAAGCGCGAGCACGCGCTCTTTCTTGCTCTGCGTTATGCGCCCGCCGGAGCGATCGTTGTCTTGGACGATCTCGAAGTTCGCGCCGTTTCGCGCTTTACTTGTCGCTTGGCAAAACAAAACTCAAAGTTGTTTTGCTTCTGGATTTTGAATATCGATCACAAACTCGGGATTTTTTTGAAACTAAGATCGGGCCGGATTCGTTCCTGGCCTTCCCTGATTGAATTTGTCGGCACGTGGCTTCGCGCCTGAAAAATTCATCACACGCTATTCTTGAAGATCTTGCTTGGATCCCATCACTTTTTCCCGAGCACGGGCGGAATCGAGACAACTTCCGCGCTCTTGGCTGGAGAATTCGTCAAACTTGGTCACGAAGTCCGAGTGGTCACGCAAACGAAAGGCGAAAACAGTTTTCCGTTTCCAGTTATCCGTCGGCCCGGAGCGATCGAACTCTTTCGCCAGATTCGATGGTGCGATATCTTTCTGCAAAATAATATCTCGCTGCGTACACTATGGCCGCTGCTTTTTCTTCGGCGCCCGATTTTCATAACGCACCAGACCTGGATCACAGACGCCCAAGGCCGGGTCCAATGGCAGCATCGCTTGAAATTGTTCCTCCTCCGCTTTGCCAAATCATTCGCCATCAGCCAGGCCATTGCCCAACAGCTGCCAACGCCTTCGCACAAAATCGGCAATCCTTATGACGACGAGATTTTCAAAGAGCTCCAACTTGGCGATCGCGCCAACACTTTGGTTTTTGTCGGGCGTTTGGTATCTGACAAGGGCCTGGATATTTTGATCGATGCGCTCGCTATTCTGCGTAAATCCGGTGTCAAAACGCATTTAACCGTGGCTGGAGAAGGACCCGAACGCCCTCGATTAGAAAAACAGATCGCGGACCTAGAATTGCAATCATCGGTGGAGTTTGTCGGCAACCAGAGCAGTCTTCAGCTCGCCCAACTTCTGAACCGGCATAAAATTCTTGTCGTTCCATCACGTTGGCGAGAACCATTTGGAATTGTTGCGCTGGAAGCGATTGCATGCGGTTGTGTCGTCGTCGGCTCCGACCAAGGCGGCCTGCCTGAGGCAATTAACTCTTGCGGGATAACCTTTCCCAATGGCGATGCTCGCGCTCTAGCTGGCATTTTGATCAATCTCCTCCAGAATTCATCGCAGTTCGACTCCCTGCGGACGGCTGCTAGTTCGCACCTTGCGCGATTTGCCAAACGACACGTAGCGAACCTTTATCTCGAAGCAATAAACAGCGCGCGATGATTCTGTTAACTCATCCTTTTGGCAACGCCAACGTCCGCGCCGTTCTCGACGCGCTTCACCGCCATAATCTTCTCGCGCGATTTGTAACGACCATCGGTTGGTCTAACGAATCGTATCCGGATCTAGCTCCTAAAATTCGTGGAGCACTGCGTCGAAACTACGATTTGTCAGCGAACAAGATCGACATCCATCCATTTCGCGAGTCCGTCCGACTGTTGGCGGGTCGATTTGGCCTAACGAGTTTGACGAAGCACGAAACCGGTTGGGCAAGTATTGATCAGGTCTGGCAGAGTCTGGATCGCGAGACTGCGCGCCGCTTGCGTCGCGGAAAATTTCCAAACGTCCGTTGTGTCTACGCTTACGAAGATTGCGCCGAGCAAATCTTTTTGGCCGCGAGCGAGCTGGGTTTGAAACGCGTTTACGATTTGCCGATCGCGTATTGGGAAACCGCTCAGCATTTACTTCGGGAGGAAGCGGAGCGTTACCCAGACTGGGAGCCAACCCTCGGAGCGACGCGTGATTCCCAAACGAAGCTTTCCCGCAAAACCAGAGAACTCGAATTGGCGGAGCTTGTCATTTGTCCGAGCAAATTCGTTTTGGAATCGTTGCCTGAGCAAATTCGCGCGAAAAAACCGTGTTTGGTCGCACCATTCGGCACGCCGGTTTGCGAATTGGCCGAGCAAAGATCGACAACGACAAATGGCGGACGGCCACTGCGTGTCTTGTTCGCGGGTGCGCTTACTCAGCGCAAAGGTTTGGCCGATTTATTTGCCGCAATGAAATTGCTCGACTCGACGAAAGTCGAATTCGTTGTGATGGGCTCGTTGATCAAACCGTTGAACTGGTACCGCCAGCGGCTCCCCGGCTTTATTTATGAACGACCGCGTCCGCACGCGGCTGTATTGCAACTGATGCACACTTGCGACGTTTTTGTGCTGCCGTCGATTGTTGAAGGCCGCGCTCTCGTTCAGCAGGAAGCGATGGCGTGCGGACTTCCGGTGATAGCGACCAGAAACGCTGGCGCAGATGATCTGATTGTCGACGGACAGAACGGTTTTCTCGTTCCGATTCGTTCTCCAGAGCGGATAGCCGAGAAAATAAACTGGTTTGCCGAGAGCAGATCGCGCATTGCTGGCATGGCGATTGCAGCCAAAAAGCGCGCGAGCGAATTTACGTGGGAGGCTTACGGCGACGCGATTGTCGCTGCCATCCGCGATTAATTTTTACAGCACCGGATGAAGCGCTTTCTTAAACAAAACTTTAATCGATTCTTGCCAGACGTAGCGCGAGTCTCACTAAAGCGGCGACTTGCGGCAAAGTTTAGCGAGCCGGTTGGTATCAACTTGGTTGTCGACGAGACGGAATCTTCGCTTCGGTGCACGATCGATAATTCCTGGTCTTTCTCGGTGCCGCTCTCTTTTAAGAATGACTTGATGCATTACACGGATTCATCCGACGGTCG
>Ga0210384_10006515_pt1 | contig 12448 bp, 9 predicted proteins | sample IncBWH2MmetaG_FD_160574 | JGI IMG/M metagenome (GOLD analysis project Ga0210384, IMG submission 160574) | Forest soil microbial communities from Barre Woods Harvard Forest LTER site, Petersham, Massachusetts, United States - Inc-BW-H-2-M | ecosystem: Environmental > Terrestrial > Soil >... | reverse complement strand
AAGACGTCCTGCGCCCCGTCGCCACCCAAAATCGCAATGTCACGGGAATGGAACCATTTCGCGCAACTGACATGAAGACCGGCCAATCCTTGCGTGATCGGCCATGGCCCTTTCGCATCGCGCCGTGCCCAGCGTCCCGTGCGGATAATCATGGCATCGCCCGCTTGAACCTTCACGCGAGCTTTCTTTTCCCACGCGTCTAAGTCTTCCGGGTATATAGCGGCGCCCGGTTCCAGGTAATCGACGCCTTTGTGCCGTGCCATGTCGATCAATACGCCGCGCGTAATGATGCCGTTCTTGAAATTGAGGATGGCGTTCTTGCTCGCGCCGTTTTCGGTGACCTCTTCTTTGGAATATCCGTTGTACATCTTGCCGTCCCAAAGAAAATGGCACAGCGAGTCCATGTGGGTGTGCGCATAGCCGTGATATGAAATGAAAAATGTATCGCCGGTGCCGCCGCTACCAGCCGTGGGCGCCGCGCTGCCAACGCGAGTCATCTTGCGGACGATCGGCGCTGGATTATCCACCGCCTCCTGCATTTCGGCATTACGCGCCATCGAATACGACGCGCCTTCCTTCACCAACGCCAGCGCCAGTTTGCGCTTGGCCGGAGTGATTAGGTTGATGGCGCCCAACTGGTCGTCTTTACCCCAGCGGTTCCAGTTGGAAAGCTGGGTCATGAGCTGGACGAAATCCTCTTTCGTAGTGTGGTGAGAATCGGTATCTCCACTGGCACTCTGGGCCCTGGCTATCGGTTCTGCCGCGTATGCGAGGGACGCAGCAACTGCTAGAGATTGAATCGCCTCACGGCGCGACAGGGAAAAATTGGCCAGGGGATCTTCAGGGTAGGTTTTGGGATTCATTTCTCAAGTCTCCTCACGGTTTGGATTACCATGCCGGATTATACCCCCCGCGACTAAAACTCGTGCGGTGTCTCTGTGAAGAATGTCTCTGTGAAGAAGACCGGTGAGCCGCTTTGGGAAACCAAGATGCCTTTTGCCCAGAACGCGACCCGGGCGACCTACGAAGTTGGTAACCGGCAGTTCATCGTCATCGCCACGAGTGGCGCCCGCCCGTATCCGGCATAGCGAACGGACCGGGTTGTCCTCCAAAAGCGGAGCAGCTTGTGTTGCGTTTGCTCTTCCCCAGAACCACAATAGAGAGCGAGGTGATCCAACGGAGATGAAGCGATCCAAAAATATATCCCGGCGGACGGCCTTGGGAACGGGAGGGGCGCTCGCTGTCTCGCCGCTGCTGCAGGGTCAGTCCCAGCAAGAACCGGCAGTGCCGGAACCCCTAATGGTCGACCTCGCTTCTGAACCACCGAAACCGGGGTTCGGAACCGACGCCTCCTCGCACGTGGCTTGATGCCACCCGCATACCGGGCGAGGAAGGCTCGGAGTGGAGCCTCACTTATCGGCGGGCTGCAACGGAGCGCTATCGCGCGGGGTAGCGAAGAAATTAGGAGAGGAACGATGAAAAATGTTATGAAGATCGCAATCCCCGGCCTCGCCGCCGTGGTATGCGTCACCCTCGCCCTGGCCCAGGACCCCGCCGCGAGCCGAGGCGGTGGCAAAGGTAAAGGCGGGTCCGCCCAGCTCTGGTATGTTGAGAAGACCACGGGCGGGGTATATAAGCCGCCAATGCGTCCGCTGTGGAAACTCTCCGACCTGAAAGCGATGCTTGCAGGCCAGAATAGCTGGCAGGAACAGATCATTCTCGATCCGGAACAGGACGCCACCTACAACGGTGCGGTCCGGGGTACGAAATTTATAGCGCGTATGCATCCCGACACACCCACAGTGTTCGTCGTGATTGCCGGAAACGTGCGTTTCACGGTGGAAGGCCAGCCTCAGCCCGCCAATGGACGCCGCGGGTCGATCGTGAACATCATGAAGAGCACGATCTTTTCGTATGAGGTGGTCGGCGACCAGACAGCCTACTGGGTGGAAGTAAATCCCACGAATTACAAGACGGTGTACCCGGTAGAGGGACCGGCTCCCAAGGCGGTCAAACCGGGCGGCGAGGTCATAAAGGTTTCGTTCAATCATACTCCGGCTCCTTACACGCCCCCGAATCAGCTTGAGTGGAACACCTTCGACGACGGGATCGCCAAGTGCGCCCCGGCCGGGGCAAGGGTGTTAGACGATCACCTCTTTGCCAGTCCTCTTCTGGGTTACGTCAACCCGGAGGACAATAAGTGCGGCACGGGAAGCGGGAACATCGGAGGCGGTCCAGCAAAGCCCGGCGACCCGCCTTTCAATTCGAAAACCACCTTCGGACACATGCATGCGGGACCCGCGGAATGGTGGATCGTTCAGGTGGGCGCGATCAGCGGCAAATTCGAAAACATGGGCGAATACCACGCGGTTGAAGGTGACGTGCTGTATGCTGCGCCAATGATGTGGCACCAGATGGCTGCCGAAGCGATGTCCGGCCCCTCGGTTCGTTTGGCTATGGGTGGCTATTCGCTCATCAACATGACTAGTACGGCGGGAGCGGTGCAGTAGCTTGCCCTGCGAACTCGCTGCGCCTTGAATGTGCGCTTGTGTCGGGGCTCACACGGGCGAAGTCCGCACAAATCGACATGCCTTCAAGAGCTGAGAGCGCCACCGGGCTTTCTCCAAATCCCCTTGTGACCTCAACAGCTCGGCTGCTTCAAATTGACATCGGTGTTTCTCATTCAGATGTCACCTGAATTTAGTTCGCACGCCTGAGACCGCGCGCTATCAGCCTCCACCACATCGAGTCGACGTTGGCATCGAACACCAACACGCTATCTCCGGCCAAGACATGCCACAAGCCAGCGGCGACCTCGTTCTTCAACTGTTGCTGAGTCCAGGGCTGAAAGCGGATGAACGTCGAGAAGAACAAGATCAGGCTCATTTCGCAGGCCCTATTTCCCTACCATGTGCCCAAAATCCTTCTCGTTTTCGCACATCATCTCGATCATGTCCTCGTCTGCAAAATAGTCGAGCGCCAAATTCACGCCCCAGGGCTTGGAATACGCATTCGGGTCCTCGATGATGAGTTGCAGGTCCATGTGCCCGAAATCCCGGCGGCGGTAGCGCTCGGTGATCTTCGTCGTCTCGGTCTGAGGATGCCCGTTCATATCCAGCCAGCCGCGATCATCCAGGCCCGTGGTTTCGACCACGAGCGTGTCTCCGTCCCAGTGCCCCACCGAGTAGCCCATGTACGCGGGCTGCGTGACGGGAGGCAGAGGGCGCCCGTCCAGGAAGATCTGGCGGAAGTGGTTATAAGACTCGTACAAGATCGCGATCATTTGAGGCATCTGGATGATTCTGCGAGGCTGACCGAGCGTGGCATAGTCAGTTGGGCCATGACCGACGCAGCGCTCGGAGGGATGGCCCTTTTGCAAGGCTGCCAGGCGTTGTTTGTAGAGCGCGGCCGCCGAGGGCAGCATGGGAGCCTCATCTGCATCCGCGGTGAGGTTAAAAAAATAATTTGGGTTGTTGGTACGCGTCCAGATTCCGGACAGATCCGGCTTGCCATCCGGTGTCTTTGGCGCGGGGGCGGTGAGGTTCGGTTTGCCGTCCGCCGTGCGCGGAATTCCGGGCGTGGGATAGTGCAGCCACTGCGCGGAGAGCGGCGCGCTGATTGCGACCGCCGCAAGGATAAAGCACTTCATCACTCTGACTCCTTACTTCTGTCTCCTGACTCCTATTTCCCTACCAGGTGCACAAAATCCTTCTCGTTTTCGCAGATATCTTCGATCACCTCCTCATCCGGAACATACACAATGGGCACCTTCGCGCTCCAGGTCTTGGTGTACGCAGCCGGGTCGTCGATGATAAGCTCCAGTTCCATATGCCCGAAGTCGGGGCGCCGGAATCGCTCGGTGATGTGCGTCGATTCGGTTTGTGGGTGTCCGTCCATGTCGAGCCAGCCTTCGTTGTTGAGGCCGTTGGTCTCGACCACCAGCGCTTCGCCCTCCCATCGTCCGATCGAGTAGCCCATATAGGAGGGTTGTGTCGGCTTTGGCAGAGGACGGCCGTCCATGAAGATTTGCCGGTAGTGGTTATACCCCTCGAACAGGAACGCAATCATGGTCGGCGTCTGGACGATTCTGCGGAGCGTGCCGAGTGTGTCGTAATCGGTGACGCCATGGCCCAGGCAACGCTCGGAAGGATGACCTTTCTCCAGGTTTTCTTTGCGCTCCTTAAATAGTTTCTCCGCCCAGGGAAGCATGGGAGCCGGGGGCCCACCGAAGGTGAGATCTCTGAAGTATTTGTCTTCGGTGGCCCTCCAGATTCCCGACAGGTCCGGCTTGCCTTCCGCTGTCTTCGGCGCGGGGGCGGAGAGATTCGCTTTCCCATCCGCCGTCCGCGGAATCCCAGGAGTGGGATAGTGCAGCCATTGCGCGGAAAGTGGAACCAGCGTCGCGGCTATGATCGCGGCGATTTTCATTTAGCCTCCTGGCTGAGGACAAGTATATATTAAACCTGAGCGCGGCCCGGCGCCCTGCCGACCTAGCTTAGCTGCTAGCTAGGCGCTACGGCGAGCCGGGCTGGCGCGGTGACGGCAAGCAACTCTTTGCGCCGTTGAGCAGCCGGGCGATCATCGCCTCGCGCTGCGCCACCGGCTATCAAAACCCGGACACCCGCTCATGCGTCAATCCAGCCGGCGTCCACTGGATAGAAGGATCTGGGCTGCCTAACGCATCCACAGTCGGCCGCAATACGCTGCTGACCAGCGGGACGAACAACTTCGATCTGCGCCTTTCGAAGTCGTTTTCATCCACAGTTTATTCAGGTCCCGCAAAAAAAGCGTGTCCACGACGCCGCCATCGCGTTTCATGAATCGCGATTTCACGGACAGCGGCATACGTAGCACGTGGGTGCAAATAAAATTCATCTTTTGATCGAGCGCACCGATCCGGCGCTACGGCAGGGGTCTGCCAAGTAGGTAGCACTGGGGAGCCTTCGATTTGAGGCATTCATGAGCTGGGTTCTAGGTTTAAGACAGGAACGGTGGCAAAACGGTAGGATCTTGACAAGAATCGTGGCGAGAGTTGCCAGGAACTGACCCAAAACCCGAAAATGAGACACCGGGAAAGTTGATGGTTTTGCCGTGGTGGGGTTCTCTGAACGACAGAGGAAGGAGCACCGATGCCACGGAAAGGGCACAGCGAAGAGAAGATCGTGTATGCGTTGCGGCAGGTGGAAGCGGGCAAGAAAGTGGCGGAGGTTTGCCGCGAGATGGGCGTCTCGGCGCAAGCGTTTTACAGTTGGAAGCGGCGCTACGCTGGGCTGGGGCTGAACGAGCTCCGCGAGTTGCGGCAGTTGCGCGAAGAGAACCGCAAACTAAAGACGCTGGTGGCCGATCTGACCTTGGACAAACATATTCTCCAGGATGTGCTGTCAAAAAAAGCCTGAAGCCCGTGGCGCGGCGTGAGCTGGTGCGTGGCATCCGTCAGGCGTACCAACTGAACGAAAGCCGCGCTTGCGGGCTGGTGGGGATCACACGCTGGATCAACCGCTACCAGAGCCGTCGCGATCCACAAGACGAGCTGCGCCGACGCATCCGCGAACTGGCCGGCAACCGGCCGCGGTATGGCTATCGCCGGTTGACGGTGATGCTGCGTCGTGAAGGCCGGAAGGTGAATACCAAGCGCGTCTACCGGATTTACCGCGAAGAAAATCTGGGCGTGCGCACGGCCAGGCGGAAGAAACGCGGCACGCATCTGCGCGTGCCGCTGCCGGAACCCACACGTCCGAATCAGCGCTGGAGTATGGATTTTGTGAGTGATCGGCTGACGGATGGGCGCTGGTTCCGGATTCTGACGGTGGTTGATCAGTACACACGCGAGTGTTTATGTGCGTACGCGGATCGCTCGCAGACCGGAGATAAAGTAGTGGTGCAAATGAAACGGTTGACCGTACTGCGCGGCCTACCCGAGTCGATCACCACCGACAACGGCGGCGAGTTCGCGGGCAAGGCGATGGAGACGTGGTCGTACAAAAATGGTGTGAAACTCGATCTGATTCGGCCCGGCAAGCCTGTGGAGAACGGCTACATCGAAAGCTTCAACGGCCGGCTGCGCGATGAATGCCTGAACGGCGAGATCTTCTTCGACCTGGCCGATGCGCGGGACAAACTCGAACTCTGGCGCCATGATTACAACGAACACCGGCCTCACAGCTCACTCGACGATCGCACGCCAGCAGAGTTTGTGATCACTGCGGGGCAACGGGTCTTCACCCTCCCGAGTGTCCTTAAGGCAGGCCCACAACCCTGTCAAGGGTCCGCTACCGCCGGGCAAAAATCGCCCGCCCTTGACAGGGTCGCGGTCCCGCCTTCCGAATCTAAGATGAGGGCGACGCCTCTCTCTGAATCCCCGCGTTTGCTTGCGAGGGTCAAGTGATGTACTTTAACGCTCAGAGGGTCCGGAAACCGGGCCTCCGGACCGCTAACCACGGCCGAGCCTCAACTTATCCCGTGTCTCACAACGGGGGTCGGGTCAACACGGCAACTGTGACAATTTCAAACTGTCTCACCAGAGGGGGTCACCCCTTCACTACTTGGGTTGGCAACAAGCGGAGAGAGGTTTGGGCCACTTGTCCGAAATGGCCGTTTATACAGCAACTTAACGTGATTGCGACTCTGACTCTAAGGAAGGATTCCAGCCATCCTTCCGTTGTTGTTCGGGTCGCCCCCCTGTCTGGGCTCCACGGGAGGAACCCAGATCAACCTTTGCCAACTGCCTACAAAAGCATTGCGATACTGGGCCAAGGGACCTAAAACGGACGTTTCGGGCGGAGGGTTTTCGTCGGATCAATCGTCCAAGTGGTTTTCTACCTTACTTCTTCAACCCTGCGGTCCAGTTGAGCACGACCGTGATGGGTGTGGGTGCCGGGTCGCCGCTTTGGGTGTTCACCAGGAAGCGCTGGCCATCGCGGCTGGGAACATAATGCTGGCGGTTCGCGGTCACGCCCGGCGGCACGCGTGTCTGAAACAGAAGCTTGGGGACGTCGAACGACGGGCCAGCGCCAACTGAAACAGCCATCAACTTCCGGTCCTCGGATAGATAATAGATTTCCCGCCCATCGGCGCGCCAGCGAGGTTCGTATCCGCCGCCGGTGGAGACCTGCCACTTGTGGTCGGAGAGCGGAAGCGTCTGGACATAGACTTCATACGTGCCCGACTCATTCGAGGTGTAGGCCACCATACGTCCGTCCGGCGAAAAGTTGCCGTGCATTTCGTCGGACGGCGATGCCAGAAACTTCATCGGCTTCCGGTCTCCAGTCAGCGGCAGCAGCCATAGGTCGTTACTGGAAACAATCCCGGGGACCGAAAAGAGGATATGCTGCCCGTCAGGAGACCAGTCCGTGTCGATGATATTGACTGATTCTATCTGAGCTGCACGGCGCATTTCGGCCGACAATACGGCCTGTTCGTCTCCTCCGCCGGCAGCGCTCCTCTCGTAGAACTCGATCGCCCCGTTCCGAATAGTCCGGAACCCAAGGTGCGTGCCGTCGGGCGACCAGATCGCTGAAGCGCCGAGCTGCTGTTCATGGGTAACGCGAGTGTTGCCGCCCCTTGCGAGATCAGTCATCCAGACGTCGACGGTGCCCGCTTTGGGGTCTACCAGCGAAGCCGCCAGCGATTTCTCGTTGGGAGAGAGGCGAAAATCGGCGTAGTCGCCTTCCGGACCGGCAGAACCCAGCGCATTTCCGCGGCGGTCAAACCACATCAGGCGGCCGTTCTGGGCGATCGTGCCCGCGTATGCTATGGCTCCAGTACTGGAGGCTGATATGGCGCTTTGGAAATCACTGGAGTGGCCAACGTGTTCGGCGACAAGGAACGTTTGACCGCTCACTTGCACGCGGTCCGCATCAAATGCCTGACCGAGCAGCGCGTCCCCATCCACGAATAACAGATATCCCGGCGGCGCATAGACGGCGCTCACGTTAGTCCGCACGAGAAGCTTCGTGTTCTTGTCATCCAGGGAGCCGGCGTACACCCCGCTCTGTTCAGAGTTCAATACGACGTGAAGGAAGTGACGGCCGTCGGGCAGAAATTGCGGGTAGCGATGGTTGCCCTGTGACGCCGGAGTCGCCGTCCCTCCTGCGGAGGCAACACGAGACAAGGGTCCGGTTCCGCTCGCGAAAACGATAGTGTCGTCCGGTCCCCAGGTACCGCCGCGAAAGTCAGTAGCCGTTTGAGCGACAACCTGCACCGCTCCACCAGCGGCGGGGATCTTCTTCAGCTTCCCGTCCGCAAAAAAACCGATCCAACGGTTGTCAGTCGACCAGAACGGATGTACGGCATTCTCGGTTCCAGGCAGAGTGGCGGCGCTCACGTGCTCCAAAGACCGTACCCAGAGCATGGGTCTGGCTCCCGCCGCTTGCGCGACGAACACAATGGAACGGCCATCGGGAGCAAGAGCGAACTGCGGCAAACTTATAGTGGTGTTGAGGGGAGCCGAAAAGGCGGTCTTCTCAGGCGGATAGACCACGAAACTTACCACGTCGCCGCCCGCCGGGGCGCGCGAAGACCGCGCAGCAAAAAACGCGCCAACTCCCAGCACCAGTGCCGCTGCCACCGCGACAGGCCACCATCGGCTGCCTCGCCGGACAACGATCCCGTCGGGTTGCGGCTCGACAGCCCAGTTCAGCGCTTTCTTCACATCGCGCGCCGTCTGAATTCGCTCGTCCGGGTCTTTCGCCATACACGTTCTGATCACGCGCTCAAGCGGAGGCGAGAGATGGAGCGGCGCTGGCTCGCGCTCCAGAATCGCCGCGATCACGCTGGCCGGGCTTGCACCCTCGAAGGCCCGTTTGCCGGTCAACATCTCGTACAGCACGCACCCGAAGCTGAAAAGATCGCTGCGCGCGTCGGCTTCCTTGCCCTGCAATTGCTCCGGCGACATATATTGCAGCGTGCCGAGAATCTGTCCCTGGGCTGTCAGCGGTTGCGTCACAGTGCCGTCGGTTTCCGTGAGCGGCGCGGTTTTGAGTTTCGCCAGCCCGAAGTCCAGCAGCTTGATGCCCTGCTTCGTCACGAGGATGTTGGCGGGCTTCAGATCCCGGTGCGTGATGCCTTTGTGGTGCGCGGTATCTAATGCAGCCAGAATCTGCCCGGCGTACTCGGCCGCCTTTTCCACAGGCAGCGGCCCCTTGAGCGGAGAGCCTTCGACGAACTCCATCACCAGGTAGTTGGGGCCGACATCGTAGAGCTGGCAGATATGCGGGTGATTCAGAGCGGCGATCGAGCGCGCTTCACGCTCGAAGCGCTCGCTGAACTGGGCTTTGGAAACCTTCAACGCGACGATGCGGTCCAGGCGAGTGTCGCGGGCCTTCCACACCTCGCCCATGCCGCCCTCGCCGATGGACGCAAGGATTTGGTAGGGGCCGATTTTGTCGCCTGCAGAAAGCCGCATACGATTGATGCAGTTAAGTTTATCCGATCAGAAAGCGGATAGGGAATGTATTACGCGCCACTCGGAAGTGGGTATTGAAAAAAAGTCAACTTTCGGGTCCCCGACCGCTCGGGTGCTATTCCGCCAGCCTTTGAAAAGTCCGATTTGTCGTCAGAATTTTCCGTCACTACCAGAGGGCGCGCGATCCTTAGAGCCGAGCCGGAAACGATGGCAATTTTACTGTTTCTTTTCAGGCGTCTTGAATGTAGGTGCGATGACCTGAGGGGGTATGACCAATCCCTTTTTGTTTGTGCCGTCTTTTGGCATGATCCTTAGAAGGATCTGAAGTGTAATGGTCCCGTCAGGGTTTTTGTTAACCATCGGCGGCTTACTGGCGGAAGGGGCACGTGCGGTGTCGGTCGCCCCGGTATTCGATGTCGACGGATTATCAACGGCCGTAACCAGGGCGGGCGATGCGTAAGCTGTCACGAAGATTAGAATCGGCAGTAACGGATTTGTTGGCCGCTGCATTTCTGTGCCACTCCAACATGCGATGGATAGCGTCTACCAATACTTTAGCAGTGGAATGCAACCTAACTGATCCGGGAAGGAGACCTATCCGTGCGGCTGGAAAAACGCGAGTCCGGACGGTGCGTTTCGCAGCGGCGCGAGGTCTTTGAATGTGTCGAAAAGTTGCGGGATCTCTCGGAACAATTGAATCATTTCGTGGAGCGAGAGTGGGTGGATCCACCGGCGATCTAGTGATGGCCGCGCAACGCTTGCACGATCTGCTTCGATCTGATCGGAGTTAGAATGGTTAGCTACATGACGAACGGAGACGTTTAAACCCGATACGGCCCCAAAATGGCGGTTGCAAGCGGGCACTCAAATAGCAGGAATGGACCTATGATGATGGACACGATGCGGCACCCTACCACGTGCGTTGTTCTTCTGTTTGGATTGGTCGTACTTTTGGGCGTGCCCGGTTACGGACAAAACAAAGCAGCGTGCGAGTTGCTCTCCAAGGCCGAGGCGGAGGCCATTCTGGGAGTGACCCTCGAACCACCGAAGCCCACCGCGCCCTTTCGCTCGCTGCTAGATCCGGATTTCACCTCCGGCACGGTCGATCAGGCTTGCGGGTTTACTAACTTCACGTTCAACTATGCGACGCCCAATCGCCCCAAGCCGCCCAAGGTCGTTAACGTCATCCTCGAAGTCCGGTACTCATCGACGCCCAACCCTCATGCCGTGGACGAGGCTCGCAAGCAAGTAGATACCCGCACCTACGACCATCCAATGGATCTGCCCGGTCTGGGCGATGCGGCCTTCTGGATCGGGGCGCCCAATAACGTGACGCTGTTTGTGTTCCTGGGAGGCACGACGCGATTGATGATCGGCCCCAGCGAGATCGGTTTGGAGCAGGAGAAGGCGCTGGCCACCAAGGCGCTCGCGGCGCTGGGCAAGCCCACCTTCACGTATGGAACCCAGCCGACCGGACTGAGCAAGCCGGTGCTGGGCAAACTCGGTCCCAATCCAGGCGGTATCGAACAACTGAAGCGCGCACTTACTGCGAAAGCCGACGCGGGAGACGCCAAGGCCCAATTTGCGCTCGGGAGGCTCTATCAATCCGGTACCGTCGCCCCCGATGGAACCGCGCAGCACGACTACGCCGGCGCCGCCTACTGGTATCACCAGGCATCGGATCAGGGTGAAGCGCAGGCGACGTACGAACTCGCAATCTTTTACCGCGATGGATTGGGCGTGCCTGCCGACGCGTCGCAATCATTCCAACTTCTGCAAAAGGCCGCCGAAGCCAACTATGTGCCGGCGATGACGCTGCTATCCGATGCCTACGCCGGGCAAAAAACTCCGGTGAGCGGTCAACGGGCTACCTATTGGGCGACGAAAGCAGCCGAGGCGGGTGACCCCCAGGGCTGGCTGATTCTCGGCTTTGAATACGACACCGGAAAGCTGGGTGGCGATCCTCCCTATTGGCACCGCATGGCGATGGAGGCCTATAAGAAGGCCGCTAACGGCGGCAACTGCATGGCCATGATGGAAATCGGAGATTTGTACGCCAACGGGAGTGGCTTTCCCGCCGATAACCGTCAAGCGCAGAGTTGGCACACGAAGGCACAAACGTGCGTGAGCGGCAATCTGGCATTACTGCAACAGCAAGCGGGACAATATCGGGCGAGAGCAGCCGCCGCACGCGATCCCGCGCTCTCCGCTATTCTCGTTCCAAAATTGACGATAGCGTCAGGCGGAAATGGTTCCCGCGCTATGGCGCCAGCGGCCGCAGGCGGAAGGGGTTTCGGCTTTTCCTCTGTGGACAAGAACTTCATTACCGGGTTGGCTGCCATCGTTGCGATTGCTATCGCGATTGATGTGATGTACCCGGACTCTTCGTCGGGAAATACGGCCAGTGCCCCCAGTTCAGGCGCCCCTTATACGCCTTATACGCCGATGACATCGTCAACGTCTTCGACGAGTTCTTCGTCAAGTCAACCCTTCAGTTCGCACTACGCCAACGGGAGCACTGCAATCCCGATGGGAAATATATTCGGCCCGAATGTCGTATCGTCTGGAAACAGGTGGGCGCGCTGATTTGCCACGACGGCAAAATTCCCCGGTCGGCGTTGCGCGCTATTTAAAATTGCAGCCCCACTGCTGCGCTGGGTTTCAGTGGTGATTGTCCTGCTCGCTTCGAACGATGCAGTGGACGGCGAGCCGCAATTCTTTTTCTTTGTGACATCATCGAATTCACGGATGAGGCAATCGACCAGGGTTGCGCATTCAGGGTTTGCGCATCGCAGATTGTGCCGATCTTGTGCCAGGAGTTTCTTTCCTCAGCCTACGTCCAGGGCATCTTCCTCCAGGAGCCACATGGACGTACGATTCGAAGGGCCGGTCGGCGACGCGCGGCCGCCCAACTCCTGGTTGACGCGCTACTCGGAAGTTGAAGTCGACTTGAAGGAAATCTGCGCCGGTGGTGCGCGGCCTTGTATAACCTACGACGTCAATTACTCCGCCCTGACTCTTTCTTCAGGCGGACGATCAGGTCGG
>Ga0210384_10006510_pt1 | contig 12452 bp, 12 predicted proteins | sample IncBWH2MmetaG_FD_160574 | JGI IMG/M metagenome (GOLD analysis project Ga0210384, IMG submission 160574) | Forest soil microbial communities from Barre Woods Harvard Forest LTER site, Petersham, Massachusetts, United States - Inc-BW-H-2-M | ecosystem: Environmental > Terrestrial > Soil >... | reverse complement strand
ACCTCCAGGAGTGCTTCCGTGACCTGGGATACAGGGCCGGCGACTTTCCCGAATCCGAGCGGGCCGCGCACGAGACCGTGGCGCTGCCGGTGTACCCCGAGCTGACCCCGGAGCAGCAGGCCTACGTCGTGGACCGCATCGCCGCGTTCCAGCGAGGCCTCTGAGATGGACCTGCGCGGGCGGCGGGTCCTGGTGATCGGCGGAGCCGGCTTCATCGGCTCCCACGTGGTGGAGCAGCTCGTCCGGGAGGACGTGGGCGAGATCATCGTCTACGACGACTTCACCCGAGGCACGGCGAAGAATCTGGAGACGGCGCTGCGCGACCCGCGGGTGAAGATCTTCGAGCTGGGCGGGAACATCCTGCACACGGACCTGCTGGACACAGCGATGAAGGGCGTCGACTGCGTCTTCCATCTCGCGGCGCTCTGGCTACTGCACTGCAACGACTTCCCGCGCTCGGCCTTCGAGGTCAACATCCGCGGCACCTTCAACGTGCTCGAGGCGTGCGTGGCGAACAAGGTCGGGCGCCTCATCTATTCCTCGTCGGCGTCGGTCTATGGCGATGCGGTCGAGACCCCGATGACCGAGGAGCACCCCTTTAACAATCGCACCTTCTATGGGGCCACGAAGGTGGCCGGCGAGCAGATGTGCCGAGCCTTCCACCAGCGCTATGGGCTCGATTACGTGGGTCTTCGGTACATGAACGTGTACGGGCCACGGCAGGACATGAAGAGCGTCTATACGACCGTGATCATGAAAGTACTGGATCGGATCGACCAGGAGCTCCGCCCGATCGTCTACGGAGACGGCTCGCAGACGTACGATTTTGTGTACGTCGAGGACATCGCCCGGGCCAACGTGCTCGCGGCAAAGGGCGACGTTTCCGACCGTTGTTACAACGTCGGGCGCGGGGTGGGGACGACAGTCCGGGAACTGGTTGAGCGTCTGCTCCAGCTCACCGGGTCTGCCCTGACGATCCAGTACGAGCCGGCCGGCCAAACCTTCGTTACACAGCGGATCGGGAGCATCGCCAACGCCAAGCGCGATCTCGGTTTCGAGGCGACGACGGAGCTCACGGACGGGCTCGGCCGGCTCATGGCATGGCGTCGCAGCCAGCAGCATGCGGAGGGATCCCGGCCATGAACATCCCGGTCACTCGACCTCAGTTCGATCAGGCTGAAGAAGACGCAGTCATCGAGGTCCTTCGCTCGGGTTGGGTGTCCCAGGGACCGAGGGTCGCCCGCTTCGAGGCGGCGCTTGCTGAATATCACGAAGCGAAGTACGCGGTCGCGACGACATCCTGCACTACTGCACTGCACCTGGTGCTCGCCGGGCTCGGCATCGGCCCCGGCGACGAGGTCGTGCTGCCTGCGTTCACTTTCGTCGCTAGCGCAAACGCGGTTGAGTACCTGGGCGCGACGCCCGTATTCGCGGATATCGAGACAAATACCTTCAACCTCTCCGTGGAATCGATGAAGACCAAGTTGACGTCCCGGACCCGCGCAATCATGCCGGTTCACCTGTTCGGACTGAGCGCCGACATGGATCCGGTCATGGCGCTGGCCCGTGAGAGGCGGCTAGTGGTGATCGAGGATGCAGCCTGCGCGGTGGGCACCCGGTATCGCGGGCGGCGCGTTGGAGCGCTGGGCACCGCCGGCGCGTTCAGCTTCCACCCGCGGAAGGTGATCACCACGGGCGAGGGCGGGGCGGTCACAACGAATGACGAGACTCTTTACCGGCGCATGTGCATCCTCAGGAACCATGGGGCGCGGCTTTCCGATCTCGAGCGCCACCGCTCCGACACCTTCAGCCTCCCCGAGTATGATGAGGTTGGCTTCAACTACCGGATGACTGATCTGCAGGCGGCGATCGGGCTCGTCCAGCTCGGAAAGGCTGACAAACTCATCGCCCAGCGGCAATCGCTCGCGCGCCGGTACAATCAGGCCTTCGAACGTCTTCCCGGCTTGAGGACGCCAACCGAACCTGACGGCGACACGCACTCTTACCAATCGTACGTGCTCCTGATCGAGGCGGGGGCGCCGAGATCCCGCGACGAGCTTGCCACGGCGTTGAGTGCGGCTGGTATTTCGGTGCGTCAGGGGACCCATGCGGTTCATGCGCTCGGCTACTACCGTCGCAAGTACAACCTGAAGGAATCCGACTGTCCCGGCGCCTGGATGGCGGATCGCAGCAGTTTAACTCTTCCCCTATATCCGGACATGGACGAGGCGACCCAGGATCGCGTGATTGCGGCTGTCCGGGATCTCTGGCGGTGACCTCGTCACGTCTTCCGAAGAAGACCGGCTGACCCCATGTGCGGCATTGTCGGCGTCTGCCATCTGAACGGTGAGCCCGCATCCCCGGACATCCTCAGACGGATGACCGACGTCGTCCGGCATCGTGGCCCCGATGACGAAGGAGTCCATTGCGATGGCCCGGTAGGGTTGGGAAGCCGACGGCTCGCCGTCATCGACCTGACGGCGGCCGGCCACCAGCCGATGGGCGGCGCAGCGGGCACGGCGGTGCTCGTCTACAACGGCGAGCTCTACAACTTCAAGGAGCTGCGGGCAGAGCTCGAGGGGGCCGGGCACCGGTTCGGATCGCGATCGGATACCGAGGTCGTGCTGCGCGCCTACGAGGAATGGGGAGAATCGTGCCTCGATCGTTTCAACGGTCACTTCGCGTTCGCAATATGGGATCGGCCGAGGCAACGGCTCTTCCTGGCCCGCGATCGATACGGGGTGAGGCCTCTTTACTACTACCACGGCGACACACGGTTTCTGTTCGCGTCGGAGGTCAAGGCGATCCTGGCGTATCCGGGATTGTCCCGGGCCGTGAGCTATCCGGCCCTGACCGAGTACTTCACCTTCCAGAACATACTCACCGACCTGACTCTGTTCGAAGGCGTGAAGCTGCTGCCTGCCGGTTGCTGGCTGACGGTGGATCTGCGGTCCGGCGGGCGTGTGTCGCAAGCGCGCTACTGGGACTTCAAGTTTCCGCAGGAGCCGGAGAGGGTATCGGAGACGGACGCCGCCGATGAGCTCTTGCGGCTGTTCACGCAGGCGGTGAAGCGCCAGCTCGTGAGTGACGTGCCGCTGGCCTGCTACCTGAGCGGTGGGATGGACTCGGGCTCGATCACGGCGGTCGCTCGGCGGGAACTGGGCCGGCTCTCGACGTTCACCATGGGCTTCGACCTGTCCTCCGCGTCGGGTCTCGAGCTGGGCTTCGACGAGCGCGCGCGATCCGAGGTGCTGGCGAATCTTCTCAAGACCGAGCACTACGAGATGGTGCTGCACGCCGGCGACATGGAGCAGGTGATGCCCGAGCTGATCTGGCATCTGGAGGATCTTCGGGTCGGGCAATGCTACCCCAACTACTACGTCGCCAGGCTTGCCAGCAAGTTCGTGAAGGTCGTGCTCTCGGGTGCCGGCGGGGACGAACTGTTCGGTGGCTATCCTTGGCGGTACTACCGCGGCCTCGGCAGCAGGGACCCGCAGTCCTTCTACAGGAACTACTACGACTTCTGGCAGCGGTTGGTCCCGGACGACGAGAAGCCGGAGCTATTCAACGACGAAACGTGGCGCCACCTGAAGGACCATTCCGCTTTCGATGTGTTCCGGAGTGTTCTCGAGCCCGCTGACATGCCACTGAGCACGAACGAAGACTTCGTCAACGCGTCGCTCTATTTCGAGCTGAAGACGTTCCTGCACGGCATCCTCCTCGTCGAGGATAGAGTCAGCATGGCGCATTCGCTCGAGGCGCGGGTGCCGTTTCTTGACAACGATCTCGTCGAGTTCGCGCTGCGCCTGCCGCCTCGTTTCAAACTGCGGCCTCTCGACCGGATTCCGCAGCCGGTCGACGAGGACGAGCCGGGCAAGCGGCTCCGCTACTACCAGAAGACAGGCGATGGGAAGTGGATCCTCAGGCAGGCGATGCGGCCGCTGATCCCGGCAGAAGTGGCCGAGCGAACCAAACAAGGATTCAGCGCACCCGATGCGAGTTGGTTTCGGGGGGAAAGTATTGACTACGTCAACCGCCTGCTACGGGATCCAAAGGCTTGCATCTACGAGTACGTGAGCCCCAGATACGTCGCCCGCCAGCTTGACGAGCACACCGGCGGCCGCCAGAACCACCGACTCTTCATCTGGTCGCTCCTGAGTTTTGAATGGTGGCTCCGGACATTCCTCCGGTGAACCGCCGATGGGTAAGGAATTAGGAATGGATCTCGAATCGATTCGGGAGCACTGGTGCAAGGTGGGCGGAGAGTTATCTGCGACGGAGAGGATCACCGGGACGACTCGCGATCCCATCCTTGGTGTCCTCGAGGAGGAGCGACTCGCGAAGTACCTGCGGCTAGACGATACAGTCCTCGAAATCGGCTGTGGCGACGCTGCGCATACGGTGAGATATGCGAGGCAGGTGAAGCGGATCTTCGGGTTAGATGTTGCGGACACCCTCATTGCGCATGCCCGACAGAGAGCGGGAAGAGCCCGTGTCGAGAATGTTGAGTTTATTGTCGGATCTGTGCTTGATCTTGAGCGAATCTTTCGTGGTAGTGATGTCGACTGCGTACTTTCGCAGCGGTGTCTTATCAACCTGCCTACCTGGGAGCATCAGCAGGACGCGCTGCTGAAGATCCACGGAGTTCTTCGTCGAGGGGGAGTGTTCCTGATGACGGAGGGTTTTCAGGACGAGTTAGACAATCTGAACCAGGTGAGACAGGGCGTGGGACTATCGGCCATCAACGTCGTCAACTATAACCGCAATCTTCGGCACGACGAATTCGACTCATTCATAGCCACGTATTTTGAGGTCGAAGCGGTTCAGGACTACGGACTGTATCTCTTGCTGTCGAGGGTTTTTCACCCGCTGGCAGTATCGCCGGGGGAACCGCGCCATGATTCGCGACTAAATGAAGTTGCGGGTCTTTTGGAGCGGGCAGTGGATTTGCCGGAGTGTCGGCGCTTTAGCTACAACCTGCTCTATGTCTTGAGACGGAGATAAAGGAAGCGAGTTGGCTAGTTTGACGTGTCTTTGGAAGTCCCGGCAGGACAGCGGGCTGGAGGTGGTGGTGTGAAGCAGGGCCGGCGAGAGTTGGAAGCGTTTTTAAGTCTTTTTGCATGCCCGGCCTGTGGTGACGGCCTGACTTTGGATGTCTTTCACAATGATGAGGATGGAGTCTGTCAGGAAGGCTTGCTCGTGTGTCGAGGAGCTGGACACTGGTATTCGGTCAGCGATGGGGTCCCCCGTTTGCTACGACCGGGACCGTTGCGCCCCGATGACGAGCCGTACGGTTAGGGCGGAGTCGCCCGGCATCGAGAATCAGTTGCCTTGACACGCGCCTATTCTCTGGAGACGTACAGGTCGATCATGCGGCTGGCGCTGTCGTCCGGGTACCGCATGGCCCCGTTCTCGCTGCCGCCCTCGAAGACAGAGCGGCGGATCTATCTGCGTCACGATGTGGACTACTCGCTCGAGATGGCGCTGCGCTTGGCGGAGGTGAATGCGGAGCTGGGCATCCGTGGAACCTTCTGCGTGTTGCTGCGGTCCCAGATTTACAACCTGCTGAGCGACAGATCGCTCTCGGCGTTGGAGCAGATAGCTGCGCTGGGTCAGAACCTTGGGTTGCACGCGTCTGTTGCTCCGACGCTGCCGGACAACGGTGCTGTCGAGTCGAGTATACGAGCAGATTTTGAATTTGTTCAGTACAACTGCTCGGTCGTGAGCGCGGTCTGTTCCTGGCACAACCCGACGCCGGTGGTATTGGACCGATACCTCGCAAGTCCGAGGGTAGGTGGCTTGGTGAATGCGTACTCGGCGTCCTTTGTTCGGGAGATCCCGTACTACTCGGATTCCAACATGCGCCACTCGGTCGAAGACTTCATGCGCCTCGTTGGGGAGGGCGGGTCGCCGTGCATGCAGCTGCTGTTGCATCCGCTGAACTGGGTCGCCGGTGGACAGAGCATGCGGGACGTCTTTTCGGGGACATGGCCCTACATCATCCGGGAACGTGAGCAGGACATTCGCACCAACCATTTCTACTCGGTCGCGTTGCCTGAGGGAATGCCGGACAGCGTCCTACGGGCATTTACAGAGGAATGGTGCCGGGCTGCCGAGGGGGGGAACGGATGACGGACGGGATCGCGGGTATGCGGGGCGAGCATGTGGCGTTGACGTCGCTGAGCGCTGGCGATCTGCCCGTCATGTTGGGCTGGATCAATGATCGGAGCGAAGTGCTCTGGAACGCCCCTTACCGTCCCGTCACGGAGGCTCAGCATGCCAAGTGGTTCGAGGCAATTCAGCGGCGGAAGGACACCGTGATCTTCGGTATTCGCCTGCTCGACGCTCAGCAGCTCATCGGATCGTGTCAGCTGCACAGCATCAACGACATTCATCGAAGCGCAGAGCTTCAGATCAGACTGGGTGAGTCGGAGGGGCGGGGCCACGGGTACGGGACCGAAGCGGTGCAGCTCTTGCTGGACTTCGCCTTCAGAGACTTGAATCTGCACCGAGTCTACGTGCACGTGCTCGGCACGAATGGACGGGCATTGCGACTCTACGAGAAGGTGGGATTCGTTCGTGAAGGAACGCTTCGTGAAGCCGCGCACATCGACGGTCGATATGTGGATATCGCGCTGCTTGGAATCTTGCGTGATGAGCAGACTCGGAGCTAGAAAACTGGTTGCGATTCACCAGCCGAACTTTTTCCCGTGGCTGGGTTATTTCAACAAGATCGCCAGAGCGGACATCTTCATCGTCCTGGACAATGTGCAGTTCTCCAAAACCGGGGGAACGTGGTCGAACCGGGTTCGGATCCTGCTGGAGGGACGGCCTACCTGGGCAACTCTACCAGTGGAGCGTTCGTTCCACGGCGTGCGACTCGTGCGTGAGATGCGGGTCGCGAACGGGCCGTGGCGAGTCCGACTTCTGCGGGCATTCCGGGGCGCGTATCGACGAGCGCCCTACTTCCATGAGGTATTTCCGCTCGTTGAAGAGTTGATCGAGACGCCGACCGATATGGTGGCTGAGTTCAATCTGACGGTCGTCCGAGCACTGACCACCCGCCTCGGTCTGGATCCAGCCAAGCTGATCGTGGGTTCTACGCTCGGCGTCGAGGGAGCCGGCACTGACCTGCTCGTGAATGCAGTGCAGGCGGTGGGCGGCAGCGGGTATCTGTGCGGTGGTGGTGCGCAAGGTTATCAGGATGACGAGAGGTTCGGACGGGCAGGAATTGGGCTTGTTCAGCAGGTGTTCCAGCATCCCGTGTACCCACAGCTCGGCTCGGGCGAGTTTGTGCCGGGGTTGTCCATCATCGACGCGATGATGAACTGCGGCTTTGTCGGGACGCGGGAGCTGATCGTTGGAGCAGACGCGGGGACCGAAGGGCGTTTGGGAGCCGCGTCGGGCAGGTGGTGCGGCTGATGGCCACGATGGGGCGCATACGTCGGGCTATCCGGAGAATGCTGCGGGAGCGGCCTCGGGCGAGAGGAGCGGCCGGCTCTCGCGTACGCAGTGTCCTGTTCCTTCGTAACAGCTACTACCATTTCTACTACTTGGCCGAGGCACTACGTCGACGCGGCTGGGACGCTCTGACGGTGAGCACTGACGATCCCGAGGGACCGCATGCGAACTACTACCATGGCGAGGACGTGAATCTCTGGGATGCCGATCCTAAACGCTTTCGGAAGAACATCGAGGATTGCTACTGGGATGCGCTCGAGCGCTTTGCTTTGCTGCATTTTGCTGGTGACGGGTTGCTGACGTTCTTCCCCATCTCCCCAGAGGACTGGGAAGCAGAGGAACCGTGGGACATCGTGGAGTGGCGTCGCAGCGGTCGGAAGATTGCCTATACGATCAGCGGCTGCAATAGCGGCGTCGCACAGTCTACGGTGGCTCGGTGGTCAGCCCTGGGCGGTTCGGTTGTATGCGACAAGTGCCCCTGGCAGCTGACACCGACAGTCTGCAATGACGCAAAGAACCTCGCGTGGGGTCGCAAGGTTGATCGCTACTGCGATGTGATCTTCACGGAAGGGTCTCCGGCCCTGGACTATCAGGCCATCCACAAGGCAGTGAGGGAACCGACCACGATGTGCCTGGACCCGGAGTTCTGGAAGCCTGACCTCGCCGTCCCGGATCACCTGAAGATCAAGCGCAGGGACAACGAGCTGCTCGTATACCACTCCTTCGGGAACTACGACCTCCGAACGGCGCACGGCCGAAACATCAAGGGGACTGGAGCGATAGAAGCCGCGGTTGCGCGCTTGCAGGCCGAGGGAAGGGCTGTCCGGCTCATCTTCGTGACCGATGTCAAGAACACGGAGGTTCGGTACCTCCAGGCCCAGGCGGACGTAATCGTTGATCAGCTGAACTACGGACGATACGGAGCGACGGCCCGGGAAGCGATGATGTTGGGCAAGCCCACGATTTGCTACATCAATCGTAGCGAACCGAAGCCCGCCGACAAGCTGCGGTCTACACAGGAACTGCCACTGGTGTCTGCGACAGAGGAGACGGTCTACGAAGTCCTCCGGGATCTTCTACTTGACCGGGAGCGGCGTCGCCGTCTCGGCGCGGCCGGGCGCGCATTCGCGATGAAGTGGCATAGTTCCGATGCCTGCGCGGAGCGGTACGAGGCCATCTATGACTCCGTGATGGGTGGGCAGTTCGGCGGCCAGGCCTCGAGGCCGGAAACCAAAGAGGCATGCAAATCCTAGGCTTCGACCGGGCAGATGCCCTACGGCTGCTGAACTTCCTCAAGATGGGCCTGCGGGACCGATTCCTCGGGTCGACGCTGGGACTCGTGTGGGCCATCGTCAACCCGCTCCTCATGATGGGCATCTTCACATTCGTGTTCGCGTTCGTATTTCGCTCGCGCTTGCCGGGGGCGGAGACGAGCCTGTCGTTCGTCATCTGGCTGATCAGCGGATACGGGCCGTGGCTGGCGATCAGCGATAGCCTGGCGACGAGCACAGGCGCGGTGACCGGCAACAGCGGCCTGGTCAAGAACCTCGCCTTCAAGACCGAGCTGTTACCCATCGCGGGTAGCCTCATGGGGCTGGTCCCGCTCGCGGTGAGCACCTGCTATCTCGTAGCGCTCCTCGTGTTGAGCGGAACACGGCCGTCGTTGAGCTGGCTTGCCATCCTTCCCGTGCTCGTCTTGCAGTTCGTGTTTATCACTGGTATCGGCCTCTGCCTCGCTGCGGTCAATGTGTTCGTCCGGGATACCGCCATGGTGTTACCGAACGTCCTGATGATCTTGCTGTTCAGCTCGCCGATCTTCTACCCGCTAAGCGAGTTCCCGAAGGTGCTGCAGGGAGTCTTGCAGTTCCATCCGTTCCAGGTGATTGCCGAGGGCTACCGGCAGCCGCTCTTGCATCGCGCGTGGCCGGCGCCTTGGAGCCTCGCCTACCTGGCCGTTCTCTCGGCCATGGCGTTCCTCGGGGGCCTGGTGTTCTTCCGCAAGCTGAAGGGATATTTCGATGCCCGGATCTAGTGGGGCGGGACGACTGCTCACGACAGCGGTGCCGGGCGCGGCGCGCGGCGAGGAAACGATGGCCCGGTCGGTGGTCGAGTGTCGGGACCTGAGCAAGACCTTCGTGTTGCTCGACGGCCAGTCGATCTGGCCGGTGATCCTCGGTGGCGATTCCGTGAAGGGCTTTCCCGCGGTGCGCGATGTGACGCTCCAGGTCCGCCAGGGCGAGTTCCTGGGCGTGCTAGGCCGCAATGGCGCGGGCAAGAGCACGCTGCTGCGTACGCTCGGCGGTGTTTACGCTCCGACCTCGGGGACCGTGAGGGTCGCAGGACCGCTGTCGGCGATCTACGAGCTCGGGATGGCGGGCAACGAGCTGCTGACCGGACACGACTTCGCGAGTCGGTGGCTGGCGCTCCACGGGACCGGACGGCGGCAAGTCGACCGGCTTCTGAGTGAGATCGCCGAGTTCGCCGAGCTAGGAGAGTATTTCGACAACCCTATCTACACTTACTCCGCCGGAATGAAGGCCCGCCTGTTCTTCTCGGTAGCCACGTCTTTGCCCGGGCAGATCTACCTCATCGACGAGGTTCTTTCCGTTGGCGACGAGCACTTCCAGACGAAGTGCTGGCGCCGACTGCGGGAGCGACTGGCGGCGGGGGCCTCGGGAATCCTCGCCACCCACGACTGGACGGCGGTGCTCAAGTTGTGTCGTGAAGCCTGCGTTCTGGAGCGCGGCCGCATAGTGGATCGGGGTTCGAGTCCGGCCGTTGTTCAGCGCTACCTCGGTCTGCCTCAACCACGTGGGGACGCCGCGGCGTTTGCAGCCCATCTGCCATCGGTGTACTGCGCGTTGGCCGAGGAGGACACGACACTGTCCATCCCGATCGATGTGAAGGTCGCCTCGCCAGTCTGGTTCGCTTGCTCCGTCGAGAGCTTCCGGCAAGGCATCGGCTGGAGCCATCTGCTGCAGGTGGAGCCGCGCCCCATCGCATCCACGCCTGGCCTGTATGAGGTCGAGGTGACTATTCCGACACTGCCCCTCAGCCCCGGGGAGTACTCGCTCAACCTCTTTCTGAGCGAGCGCGGTGCGGAGCAGACCCTTGTGCCCCTGGACGTCCGGAGCTGGACTTACGGGAACGATCTGGCGTTCGCGGTGGCCGGGAAGCCGCGGGAGAGCGTGAGCATCCTACCGCTGCGCTGGCGGGATGGGCGGACCCAGTCGTGAGCTACCGCATCCGGGTGGAGGGAGTGACCAAGCGGTACGAGCTGACGACCTCGCGCCCGCTCCCGCGTGCTGCTCGCCCGCTCCTTCGCCTGCTCGGAGTGCGACACCAGGCGGCGCGAGGTGTCGATCACAAGATGGCGCTCGACGGCGTCTCGTTTAGCGTCACGGAAGGGGAGCGAGTCGGGATCATAGGCGAGAACGGAGCCGGGAAGTCCACTCTCCTCCACCTGCTCGCGGGGGTCGCAGCGCCGACGGGTGGCTCGGTCGAAGTCGATGGTCGTGTGCATGCCGCGCTGACCCTCGGTCTCGCCCTACGGGAGGACCTAACGGGCCGGGAGAATCTCTACCTCGACGCCGAGGTCCAGGGGCGGACCAGGGCCGAGACGGATGCCGTCATCGACCGGATGACCGCGTTCGCCGACCTCGGCGACTTCATCGTGCAGCCGGTCCGCACGTACTCGTCCGGGATGAAGGCGCGCCTCGCCTTCACCAGCCTGGTCTTCGTCGAGCCCGAAATCCTGCTCATCGACGAAATGCTATCGGTGGGTGACTACTGGTTCTCGCAAAAAGCGACCCACGCGGTGCGCGAGCTCTGCAGCAAGGGCCGCATCGTGATGCTGGTTTCCCACAATCTCGAGTCCATGGTCAGTATGTGCTCTCGCTGCCTGTGGCTGGATGGCGGGCGGCTGGTCGCGGACGGGGATCCCGCGGAGGTCACGGCCGCGTATCGCGAACGGGTGCGTCAGCGCGACGAGGCCGAGACGGCCGCCAAGTTCTCGGCGCTGGGGCAAGATTGGGCGCTCGATGGCGCTGTGCGGATCAAGCGGGTGACGGTCGGTTCGAGTCGTCGGCCGGGCCCGGCCAGCGTCCTGAGCGTCGGCGAGGAGGCATGGATCAGTGTGGAGCTGAGCGCTGATCGGTCACGGGGTGACCATGACCTTCGACTCTGGATCGAGCGGCTGGACGGCCTGCGGGTCACCGAGAATCGCTGGTCGGAGTCTTGCGGCGCCCTGAGCTCCTTGGCCGGGCGGGTCGAGGTAGTGGCCGAGATGGCACCGATGATTCTCGGCCCCGGCCTCTACCGCGTCCAGGCCGAGCTGCTGAACGCTGAGACCACGGTGGCGACCGCGGGGGCGATGTTCAAGGTCGTTGCCGAGCGCAATCTCGTGGGGGGGCAACCGGCGCTCTGGGCGCCTATCGAGGTGTCGTGCCGGCCGAGGATAGCGGCGGCCGAGCGATGAGAGCGCGCGGAGACGAGGCGTGAGGGAGCGGATAAAGACCCTCTACCTCGACGCGAATGGATGTGGCCGCCAGGTGATCCGGGCCGATACAATTCTCCGCGGGATCTTCGGCTACCGGGACGGGGCGGCGCCGCCGTGGGTTCTCCGACGCTCGAGGCGGGTGGCGGAACTCTTCTCGTACCTGCGGCAGTTCCAGGCGCACGTGTCCTACACGATCGACTGGCGGGAGGCCTTCTGCGAGGCGCCGGAGCTGGACGTGGAGGTATGCAACATCAACAATCTCGTCCACTACGGGCGCTGTCTGCTGGCCCTGCGTCGGTACGACCTCGTCGCGGTGTCGCACGCGGCGGCGGGAGACGACATGACGGTGCTGCTCAAGTCTGCGCGGTGGCTCCGCCGGCGTCGTGGGAAGCTGGTGATGTTCATCGGCAACGAGTACGACCTGCTCGACGAGAAGATCGCCTTCATCGGGGCGGTCGGGGCGGAGTTCATCTGCAGTCAGCTGCCGACACCG
>Ga0210384_10006509_pt1 | contig 12453 bp, 13 predicted proteins | sample IncBWH2MmetaG_FD_160574 | JGI IMG/M metagenome (GOLD analysis project Ga0210384, IMG submission 160574) | Forest soil microbial communities from Barre Woods Harvard Forest LTER site, Petersham, Massachusetts, United States - Inc-BW-H-2-M | ecosystem: Environmental > Terrestrial > Soil >... | reverse complement strand
GATCAAGTGGTCGTCGGAAGCAGCGATCTTTATGTTCCGCCTGAAGAGAGTGCCGACCGACCAGAAAATTTTGACTGGCAGGTACAGGGCGCTAACAGGCGAGACACACGCATTGCAGACCTATTTCGGAACGAGACGCGACAGTTCTTGGTGAAGCGGATTCTGATCGGTGAAGCGGGAAGTTTCACCATTGTTCTTGACAGTGAATATGCGCTAGAAGTGTTTCCTGATGACTCTCTGAACGACGAGCACTGGCGGATATTTGAACCTTCTTCGGAGGTTTCCCACTTCGTCGTCACTGGTAAGGGGTTGAAGGCTTAGGGTCTGTTGCCTCTGCCAATTCGGACAATTGGCGAAAAATCCCGATAGCACTCATCCTATGACCCCATTGAGGGGGATCAAGTGCTAACGCTGTTCTCGACAGTTGACGAATCCGCACGACTACAATAGACAGAAAGAGGTTGAGAGAGCAGTAGTATGAGCACGGGGAAATGGCGTCACAGCATGTGCGTCAAGTGCTTTCGAAAGCGGTGGCCTCGCCGTAAGATTTGGCCTTGGCAGGTTCCCGAGAACCTCCGACCCTGGGAGCAGTGTTGCTTTTGCGGGACGAAGCATAAAGACGGTATTCACATGAAACGAGACCCTCGTAATCGGGAGTTGCGTTGTGCCGAGTCTACTCCCAGTGCGCTGCTGAGTTGACCTCCCGCTGTCACTTGGCACGTAACTGTTGATAAATCGCGGTTACGCTCAAAACCCCTGAATGAGCGTTATGGCCTGGTTACAACAGTTTGAACTGACGACGCAATTTACAACAGTGCACCCACCCGCGCGATTACTTGTGGATTCCCTATTCCCGATCAAACACGCGGATTTCCGGCCTGGTTTGACCCACTGACTGTATGGTCATCGTCAATACGTTGTAATCAGGAGAAATCTTGATCTCCTCAGTGCCCGCGAGCTTGCCATCGATCTTGTCGGTTACTGCTAAGGTACGCTCGTCTACTCGGCGTATTGAAGATGCAAACTTTGCCTTCACATTTGGGCGTTCGTAGGCGTAATCTTTCCCATCGAAGTTCAGATTTTTCACTGTCCCTTCGCTGGGAATAATAAAGGCAAGACCATCGCTCTCGTAGGGCTGGATCTGGAGCTCAAACACCGAGTTCACTGTTTCGCTCGTGCTTTCCCATGTGCCGTCGAATCCTGGCCCTCCTGCCGTTCGCTTGTACACGTAATACACGTTGAATTTCGACCCGTTGGGCTGGATGAAGGTGAAGTCGTCGTCGAGCGTATTGCCGTCCTCCGAAAGCTTCCAGTTTGCGGTGAGAAGTATTTTGCCGTCGGTTTTGCGGACCACTTTCCAGCAGTTGGGTCCTTCGACGGTCACGGAGAAAGTCGTCCCGAAAACTCCCGGCTGATCTGTCCCGTCAGCAACAATCGTCTCGCCATAGTCGCCGCCTTCGAAAGCAAATGCATACTTATTTGCACTGACCTTCTTAACCTTCATCTCGTCGGGAAGTCTGCTTTTCGAGCCATTGAGCTTCCACTTGCCAACAAATGGGTCGTCAGCCGCCCTTAACGAAGTGGTGATTAGGGACGCAACCAGCAGCAATTGCACGGTGCGCTTCAGCATTTTTCACCTCTTAGGTTCTGTACAGATGGAACACGATTAATAGACGATTATTCTCGGGGTTTAGATAGCACCGTGTCAGTGCACTTGGCGTAATATCGCGATAGCGCTCAAAATCCGGGCGAACAGACGGCGCAAAGTTGCGCTAACGCCTGTTAACAACAATTGACCTCCAGGTGCATAATTCTAACGTGTGAGCCGAATCCGAAAAGACTCCAACCAACCCCGGAATACAACTCTCGAACTCGTCCGAAAAATGGATGGGACATTCGATCTGTTCCTTAACAGCAAACTAGACCGCAGCAACATCCCCGAGCAGTACCTGAACGATGAACTATGCGTTCGGTTCGGATTCTGTGGTGAGGAGTACGACGAGATTCTGGGCCGGGTGAAGCAACAGGGTAGAGTAGAAGTCCGGTTCTGAGTGCTAACGCCTGTTATCGACAGTTACGCACGTCTACAATTGTCATGAGGACACAATGTGTTTCGTACTTTACGCAGGGACGTCGAAGGCAATGCTGCGCAAGGAATGGCGCAACGACGCTCCCGACTTGTCGGTTAGAACACTGACCGAACGCGAAAGCCCTATCACCGCTCACTTCGCCAAGCCAGAAGTGCAGTACATCGGCTCGACATCCAACTGCGGGTGTGATTTCCCACACGTCATGTTTCAGAATGGCGAGTGGCCATGGTTTGAGGACGAGAATCAGGACGAACTTGATCGCCAGAGAAAGGCGACTGAGCGGCACAACCGAGAGGGCCTAGTTACTCTACTGCGGGAGACCGGTGAATCGAGCGCTGAATTATACGCAGTTTGGGATGGAGACTTCGACTTCAGGACGCCACCAGCGGCTCACGAGGAAATCCCTTTGGACGCAATAATCGACCCTGCTTTTCGCTTCAAGGAGCAGGGGTTTTACACCGTGCGTCTGGCCTGACTCTTGTTAAATCGCCTCTCATCACTGAGATTGTTGGTGTCATCGTGCTTACGACAGTGAGCGGCTCAGGTTTTGAGCCGCCGTACACGCGGTTCGCGCCGCAGTCGTGGGCGCGGACACCCTGATGAGCCTCGTTTAAGTACAATACGTGCACGCGTTGGATTAGTTATGTACAGTGCACAGAGCCTTCCGCGACAGTGTTCGGAACACCAGAAGTTGATGAATGAGGAAATCAACGCTTGGGAAGCGTATGACGGTCTGAAACTGGCGTTAGCAAATGACCCGGTGCCACCTGAGCTGGCAGAGGAATTGGATCGCCGTTACAAGTTGGCAAGCAAAGCTAGTGAGGAAGTGAAGTACCACGTCGTGTGGTGTCCCATATGCAGGGAATGAGCAAGCCGCAAACGCAGTCTGTTAATCATCCCAGCGTTGAGGCGTTCTGGCGAACAAACAGCGCAAACTGGTGAGAACGCCTATCTCGGTATTGGAAGCATCTCCGGCGTCATCCACATCATAGCCAGATTTCCTCATGCCGCCAGAGCTGTCGTCGTTGCAGTATTGATTGCCATCTGGCACTGAAGACAAGGGAGAGCGCGGATGACACTTGAACTGCTCAACGTGTATAGAGCCGCGGCAATGGAATTCGATCGGGACAAGTTGCCAGCGAGCATCGACGTGGCTGAGAAAGCTATCCACCAACGCTTACGGGGATTGCCGATAGCACATTCTAAGGAGCATTCCGAACTGAGAGATGCACTGTAAGCGTCAGAGGAAGTACACGATTGACGAATTGACGAATGATCCTGACTGCTTGCGAAAAGGCCGAATCTGATGGCCCGCCTAGCTAGGCGCCAGAGATCATTCCTGAGTTGGCGCGGTGGCGAGCCTTGACTCTAGAAAAGTGATGATCGCAGCGTCGTCCGCATCGCGAACCGCTGAGAAAACATCTCCCAGCCACCGTACCATCTCATCCCGATAAAAGGGACGTTGTCTGACGACACCGATGAAGAACTCCCATCCGGCTCGATCGTTCATCTGGACCAGACCCTGAGCCGCTGCCGTCCGGACCCACGTCTGTTTCGAGGATGCGAGGATGTCTCGAAGGTACGGGCGCGCGACAGTCCCGTATTGCGTCTGCATGTGCATCACAACACTGGAGTGCGCGTATCCGTGTGGGTCAGACGGATTGTACTGTTTCGCAAAGCCAGCAAGTCGGGGGAGGTCTGAAGGATCGTGAAACCAAGTTACACAGATCAGGCTTTGCTCGGTTGCCAGTCCTGCCTCAATCAGCTTCCAAAGCAGCGCGCGGCCCATTGGCGGCCGCGTTGCTCCCAGAAAGTTGGCAACCCACCATGCGGCTTTATCGTTCCTCTGGGAGACAATGAAGTCAACGTCTGATTGGAGTGCGTCGTCAATCTGCGCAACGGTTTCACGCGGCAGATGGAAATAGGGATCACGCAGGGTCGAGAGAACGTGGACCGTACCTTTAACCTCGGCGGGCACCGATGAGCGCAGATGCAACAGTGATGCTGCCACTATCTTGGGAGCAATTGGTGCAACGACGCCCCCACTCGAACCGAACAGATAGCCAAGCGCATCACTGGGGCCTCGCTCCCGGAGAATCGAAAGCAGTTGCAATCGCACCTGCTCAGGGTCAAAGAGGTCAAGGCTGTTCGCGGCATACTCGGCGACCGCAGAGTCCGCGTCGTAGCTGGTGTCGATCATTAGTCGTAAGACGCGAGGATCGCGGCTGACCAGCAACGATGGCAGCACATCTCCCAGCAGACGACCGGGAGTAGCGGGGAGCGTTGCGAGCTGGCTCGTTAGCCACGTTTCGATCACTCCAGGCGGTGTAGCGCGGAGATGCAGGGGGACCCAGTCAGACTGTTCTGCGATCCCGGGTTGTGCTCGGCGGTATTCGCTTCGCGTGAACCGAACCATGTATGTGCCGGGCTCAGTCAGCAGGTATTGGAGATGTATCGGTAGCTTCGAGTCCGCGGTATCCGCAATCCCCAGCCAACCGCAAGCTGGACCGTTCCTTCCGCCTGCCGATAAACCAATGAGCGGGCGCAGTAGGCGCCCGCCCTGCTTCACCTCGACCTCATTGCAGTAGAAATCGTTAGGAGTCGTGCTGGAGGGATAGTGGATTTTATAACCGGTCGGCGATACGACCTGCATCCAGATCGGCATTCCGACGTAAGCGGGGTCGGGCAACGAAATCTTCGCAACCCGGACGGGTGCCACATCTTGCTGGCCCGAGACAGCTAGATCGCACACCATGACAAACCAAACAAAGAGCAGGACCCGCCGCATTCAATAAGTCTACTCCGGAGGTGATTCGGTGCGCGGGTCGCTGACTTATCCGTTACGGGTCGCTCACCGGCCGCTGTCGAAACGGATGCTGCGTGACCCAGGCAGAGGGAGTAAGTTCTGGAAGACGCTGGATCGGGAGATCAGCGAGCCCAGGAAGGACCGAGGCCAGATAGTTACGCACGGAAACTCTTAACCGCCGACAGCTCTCCACTACTGAGCGGATCGCCGCGATCTTCGGTCCCGCCTGCGGCAGCCCAAAAAAATGACCACGCGCCCCGTACGCCCACGATCTTGACATCTGAGGCATGGGAGCACAACCCGGAAATCACTCTCAGGCTTATACCGCGTTATACGCTTTCCGACGCCAGCCGACCCCTCAGAACTATGACAGCAACAACGGCAACAATTCTACGACCTGTATTTTCAATCGCTTAGCGCCTATCCCCTTTGTCCTCAGCACCAAAACGAGAATCCCTCCCTCTCCGCCAGCAAGTCTAAACCGCAGAGATTCTGCCCCCGTCTTGGCTGGTCACGCTGTCGCCGATGTTCAACATTCCCGCCTCTCTTCAGACTGCTTATCCTGACCTTCACCCGCTCCCGGATCGCCATCCCTAGCTGTCCAGAAACGCAAACGGCAAGCATTCTGGCTTAGAATCGGATGACCCCATTTAATGCGATCGCTACTCCCACCGCTCGCCACATCAACGTGCCCAGGCGGATGCTGCGGTCCGAGCCCGCGTGCTTGGATAGAGGGTTTTTCTCAGCGGCTCCCCGATGCTGAACGTAAAACTTAGCCCATGCACGGGTTTTCCACGTCGCTATCTGTCGTGCCATTGCGAAGATGGAAGCCCCTAAGCCAAGCAGGATGACGGCCCAAACTCTGTGCGGCATGTGTGTCCCGTGGAACGGTACTACTGCACCGATGTAATCCCCTCGGTGCCCAGCACATTTCTTCCCTTGATCTCCTCGTAGCAGTCTCCACAGACAAGCTTGACCTTGATCAGAGCCTCGCTTTCTGCATTCCACTCGCCTCCGTGGTCGAGGCGAAGCTGCTGGCACTTAGAGCACCAAGCATCGGGATGGGGATTTGTCGTTTCATCAGAGGCAATGAAGAAACCCTGGCGAGTCCCATGTAACAGGTGATCGCAGACGTACGCTTTCCGCCTATCACCGTGTCTGTCACAGTGAACAGTTTCGGATTGGTTTGCGGCGGCTGATTCAGCTAGCCCCATGTATGGCTCCCTCACTCGATTAGATTCCGATCCGCAACCTCGCGATCTACTGCCCGTCTGGCTTCCTCATGCGCGGGAGTTCGTACTGCGTACCCTGTGGCTGCGTGTTCGATTTCTGATTGTTGCACGTCGCACAGGAATTGACCGCGTTGTCCGCAGTGTTAGAGCCGGCCTGAGAGGATGGTATGTAATGGTCTGTCTGGCGCGCATTGGACGGCGTTGTTACACCGGCCTGGGATTGCTGACTTGGCACCGTCTGAACGCCGCAGTACTCACACCTCCCACCAGCATTTGCATCTGCGCCGGCTTTCACGCCTGGTGAGAAACTTCTCGATTCTATCGGGCTGTTGTCAACGGCTCCCTGCTGCGACGTCGAGGCAGGTGTGCCTTGCGGGACGTTCGTGGCCGTTGTTCCGGGAGCCCCTTGCGACACGTTCGTTGGCGTTGTCGGTGGCGGGGGCGCATTCTGCCCGCTGTTGTTTGGATGGAAGAAACTAGAGATCGAACTTCCAAGCGAAGTAATGCCGCTCCCGGCGTTGTGCAGCATTTGCTGTCCGGGTGGGCTGGAGAGGTAAGCCACTGCCATCGCTGTAACGACGATTCCTCCCTCGATTACGCAGGCATCCTCCAGGCAGTGGCCGTCTGGGTCGAGGGTGGTAGTCGGGTTGTTGTTCACGTAGCTGTAGAGGTTGAGGCTTTGCGGATTTCCAAACATGGCGTAAGGCACCGCCGTGGGCTTCGCGGCCCAGTCCGGCGTCATAAACCTGCCGAGGTTGCTGCCGTAGTACCTTGCCCCGAACATGTCCAGGTTTGATTCGCTATCCCGTTCTTTGCCGCTGAAGTGCAATGCGCTGACATCGGTGCCGGAACATTGTTGGCCATCGCCAAAAGGGAGATTGGTACACGTCTCAAGCGCAGAACCGTCCGCATTTCTCCGAATGCGTTCGGTGCCCAAGTGGTCCGGGAACGTGAAGAACAATCCTTGTCCGTTGTACGTCGCAACATGCTGGCCGCCCGCATAAACCTCGCCTCGAACCAGATTGCCGCCGACGCCGAGCTGAGCGAACTGACGGCCATCCTTATCGAGAATATATTCTGCCACGAACACGCCACCTGCCTTTTTTCCTACTCGCCGCCCATCGGCGTCGTATACATAAGTGGTACTGCCGTCGACGCTGAGGATACGGTTCTCGGCGTCATAGGTGTACGTGTGCAATCCATCGTTTAGCAGGTTGCCCGCTGCATCGTAATTGGACCCGATGATTCGATTGTTAGCATTGAACGAAAGAGATCCGCTGTTGCAGGTCCCACTGGAGGGGCTCTCCTGCCACCGGTTCCCGTATCGGTCGTACCCGAAGCTGCAGCCCTTGCCAGCGTTGGAGGCTACGGCAGTTGAGACTCTATTGAAGTCGTCGTAGGTGTTCAACCAGTTCCCGTTGACGCTGTCGTTCAAGGTTGTTACGTCTCCATTCGGAGCATACAAAAGGTTCTCCGTGTAGAAGTTTTGTAGCCCGCCCGATCCAGGCCCTGCGGCAGCGATTGATGCAATCCGGCCACGATTGTTGTACGTCCAACTCTCTGCCATGCTCGGCCCAACGCTTGCGCTGAGCGGCGCACCCAGAGGGGTGTAGTGTATGTTGTCGAGAATGGAGAACTGGGCCAGTGTGGTGCTTACTTTTTGGAGGCGGCCTGCACTCGTATACAGATTGGTCTGCGTCTGAGATCCTGCGGCAGGAAAACCAGCGGTCACGGTCTTTTCGTCGCCAATCAGATTATACGCATAACCGACATTGTATCGATCCACGGCGCAAGTATCCGGCGCACATTGATACTCCAGTTGCAGACGGCCCATCTGGTCGTATGTCACAAGCGAACGCTTGTGGAGAACTGTGGAGCCGCTGCTGACGGATGCGTACGTCCGGCGACCGACATCGTTGGCCGCCCCTGTTTCTGACGACTGGTCATATAGGATTGTCACTGATGGCGTGCTTCCATCGTTGTAGGAGATGCCCGTCATCCGGTTCAGGGCATCATATCCATAGGTTGTTGTGACGGTTACGGAGTTATTCGACTGGTTGGGTTTCGGTGCTGTTTTCGTGAGAAGGTTGCTGTCAAGATCATAACCGAAACGGACCGTCCCGGCAGTATAAGTGCCGTTATCGGGGTTGGGGCAAGCTACGCTGGCTATTTCTGGGTTTGCCGCGCATAGGAGGCGCGAAAGGGAATCGTAGGCGAAAGACCGCGGACTCAAGCTGCCCTGAGCCACGCTCAGCACGTTCCCCAACACATCGTAAATGTAGGAAGTGAGAAATCCGGTCTTTGCGATGTCTTGGCCACATGCTCCCGGCGTTCCACCACTTCCGAGTTGTGTAGAGCTTGTGACTTCGCACACGGAAGCCACTCTTCCCAGTCCGTCCATCTGCGAAACCCGCTCGACTCGTCTACCTCCGTTGCCGTTGCCCTCATCCATTACGTCCGTCGCCTTGCCGCTGTAGCTCGTAAGGACCGTCGAACCGTCCGGTTGCGTAACCGTTTTCGCCCTTCCCAACGCATCGTAGCCATAGCTCGTCGTCCCGTCTGTTGGCGACGCGGCTGTGCGGTGTGGATTGGACCTCTTCGAGACACGACCCAAGCCATCGTACTTGATGTCAACATAGGTGGTCCCGTCAGGGTCCGAAGTGAGTTGTGTCTGCGCCGGGCGGCCCAAGCCGTCAAACACGGTATTTGTGATCTTATCAAGTGAGGTCGTTAACTTCGCCGTTTTTTGGATTTGTACCGGCACCGTGTCAGTGTAGCCAACCGTGATGCCACCACCATCCGGATAGGAGGCACTGGTCAGGCGCCCTAACACGTCATAAATGTAGCTGCTGATCTGATTGTTCTGATCCGTGAATGCCGTTAACAGGCCCGTATTGAAATCGTAGCCACCTTTGATGATGTGGGACACGGGAGGCGAACCAGTGCTGGAATATTGAGTCTGGGTCACGTAGGCTCCGGCAAAGGTCGAATCATAGGTGTATTGGGTCTGATTGCCCTTGGGGTCGGTAAAAATATACGGCATGCCCGTGTCGTAATAGCGAGTCTGTGCGTTTATTGTTCCCCCGGTGGTATTTAGCCATTGCTTCACCGACGTCTGATTGCCCCGGAAGCCGGGATTGGCGAGGGTTGTAAGATGCTGTGTCGTGACCCCAGACGGTTGCAGAGTGGTTTCGTCATAGCCATACGTTGTCTGACTGACCTGATGGCTGCTGCCATCTTGAACGGTCGCTTGTGTCACCAGATCCAACAGATTGGCATTAGAGTAGTTCGTGTTGCTGAGTGCCGCGTAGGTATAGTCGGTTTTCCGCAGAAGTGCTCCCGGACTATTGTTGCCAAAATCGTACTCCCGTTTTTCTTTCACGAGTCCGAATGTTCCATTGAGCACGGTCCCATAGTTGAAGGTGAACCCGGCGTCGTAGTCGGTTTCAACCTTCGACACGAGAAAACTAGCACCGATCGGCAACTTTGTGGTTACACGAATTGCAACCACGTTAGCTACAGTTTGGGTGCCATCTCCAACCTGGTCGAAAGGATTGGTGGTCCACTGATAGTCCGTGACGACAGTCTTCAGCAGATTGCCGGCAGTCATCGGCCCCGTGTAAACATCTGTTTTGGTTTCGTACAAGGAACAAGTACCGCCCAGTCCCGTGAATTGATGCATCGTGTCGTTGCCGGCAGGGTCAGTGACCAGAGAGCCGCCATACGTCGTGACCTGTGGTCCTGCTCCATCTTGGGCGTCAATCGTTCGAGTCGCTACCCCTCTGCTGACTGGAGTCAAGGCGTTTTGATCGCAGAGAGAGTATCTCCTCCATGTGTAGGTAATGGTTCCACCGCTTGGCAGGGTCACCTTGGTGAGACTGCCATAGTTGATATCAGCAGTATCGCCTGCATTGCGATCGTTGTACTCGAACACCCATTGCGGACTCGTAGTCCATGAAGTGCCGTTGAAAACAATAACTGACTGGATGGCGCCAAGAAACGTCGCAGTCTTGTCAGCGATCGGTGTCAAAGTCTGATTGATCGCCCAGGTTGACGCCCTGAAGTTCGATTTTAACGGAACGTTTACCGTGCAGAGCTTGACCAGTCGCGTCCCTCCGTTTGGCGCCGGATAACTATTTATGATTGAATTTACGATTGTTAGAGGCCCAAGGCACCCGGCAGTGCCCGAACCGTCGTTTGCATTGAGATTAAGGCGACGTCCAAGAGTGTCAAGGCCAGAGCTAAAGTAGTTTCCATTAGGGTCGCGGAGGAATCCAGCGTTTAACCCGATGGCCTTGCGGCTCAAAATGACTTCACCGGAGTTACCCGGCAACACTCCGTTGTCATAAATACCGCTGGCGTCGATCGATCTGAAGGTTCCGTTGGCTGTTTTTGCCAACTGATGCACGGACCCATAGTCGTCGTAGGCGGTGAAGATGTCCAACGCATTGACTTTCCGCCATGACGAAGTGAATCTCTCTGCGGGGCCCGCAAAACTCATTAACCGAAGTGAACCGCCGCCGCCCGACAACGTGTTCGGGTTCCATGACCAGAAGGCCGTGCAGTTATCTACAGTGACGCAGTCCTCTTTCACGACCCAGCCTTTACCGTTGTAAGTCAGAAACGCCTGGAAATCGGAGGTCCCCCGTTGTGGGTATTCGAAAAGCGGGATGTGAAGAACCAGATTTCCAGTGGGGATATTGATGGAATCAAATGTCGAAGGATCATAGCTCCCAAACGGCTTGAAACCTGTCTCCAGATTAGGATTGACCTGAGCAGAAGAGGCCGACGAGACCACGATCACTGAAACTAGGGCGACAATCAGGAAATAGCTTCTCATCTCAGTTCCCTTCCCCGGTGAGATCAAATTCCGACTCATTCACCGGGACGTTCAGGATTACTGACGAGATGGTGGTAACACAGACCGGTTCGCCGTCGACCGAGCTGGTAATCTGGGTCGGAACCAGGAATCCACCCAACTGCCGATAATTAGCGAAGTCCCTTGCTCCCTTTATCGAACTCAGAGGGTCCAGAAGATCAGGTATGCGGTACTCGACGCGCAGTGGCAAGGAGCTAGTCGGATCGAAGTACCATTCCTGGGGAGTTACTGCCTGTGTGACTTGATCTTTGTCGTCGCTGATGTGGACATGCCTTGTGGCAATCACACCAATTTGTACGGAGGGGGCTTGAGTAATCGTGTATTTCGGGTTGACAACCACCGAAATCAAAACCACCATGGGCACCGCGGACGGTGTCTCCGCGAGTGCCATGTGACTGAAAGTGTGTTTGACTTTGCCATTCGATCCGTTCGCAGGAGACCCGTGGCCGCTGACGAACACGCGTGTGGTTCCGTTCGTTTGCAATTCATTCCGAAATTGGTATCCACTATTTGTGATCTCGAATGTCCAGGTAAAGGTACCCGCTGGGTATCCCGAACCCGCGATTGGGGTAATCGAACCAGCGATCTGCACACTAGAGATCGGCGCGGCGTTGATCGCTCCAGCGCCTGCGCCTGCCAACGCCAATATCGAGCGTTGAAGCGTGGCAATCGCCGAAGCGTCCCGTTGTTGGGTCGCCGATGGCAAGGCAAATGGGTGAGCAGCGGAAAGTAAGAGGAAGCTGATTCCTAGCATGGTGCATCTCATTAGACTGGCTCCTTGCTCGCCACTCGATTAAGCTGGCAGTCCGATGCTGCGAAAAAGTGGATAGAGGTGATCCGTGTTGGCTTCTTGACCCTACTCATGAGTAGTTGGGCGGGGAGTTCGGGCAGTTCTCTGCGATCGACCTGGAAATAACTAACAGTCGTGACTTGGACTTGTAACTCGCTGGCGAGAAGTGTAACTGGGAGGACCAATACCGCGAAGCGAGCCACAGGCTCCTCCAGGCTGATTTCCCCCCTCAAGGAAATGCATGATGCTGGAATCTAGTTTGGAGAGTCTGTCATGTCAAGAAGAAAATAGTTCATCTGGCCCAGATTGTTGGACAAACTGTATACCTTTGGGACCGACGAGGTAGACAGGTCTGCGATGTATGTTACAAACGAAAATATTCTGTTACCGAATTCAATAAAAGTCACGCATCTTCACCTCGCGCAGATTGGTTTGAGGAAACGGTGATTGATCAGAAGTAGGAATGAATCATGCGCCAGCGACTCCAACGTCAGCTCATCCGCATCCCGTCGTTTGGCCGCAGTTCAAACACCTGAAACATGAGCCGCTCCGTGAACAAATGGCCCCGCACATGTTGCAGCTTGGAGCGTCTCCCATCTCGACCACATCTCGCAGGGCATCGGCAGGATGTTTGTGGTAGTTCGTTTATATTTAAT
>Ga0210384_10006508_pt1 | contig 12454 bp, 12 predicted proteins | sample IncBWH2MmetaG_FD_160574 | JGI IMG/M metagenome (GOLD analysis project Ga0210384, IMG submission 160574) | Forest soil microbial communities from Barre Woods Harvard Forest LTER site, Petersham, Massachusetts, United States - Inc-BW-H-2-M | ecosystem: Environmental > Terrestrial > Soil >... | reverse complement strand
GCCCTAAGCCCATCCATAACAATCAGGAGACGGAGACCATATGCAATTCACACACGAGCACCAGGAGCTGCAGCGCAGCCTGAAGCGCTTCATCGATACCGAGATCAATCCGCACGTCGACCAATGGGAAGATGCCGAGATTTTCCCGGCGAAAGAACTGTTCAAGAAGATGGGCGACCTCGGTTTTCTCGGCCTGTGCAAACCCGTGGAATACGGCGGCCTGGGCCTGGATTACTCTTATTCGCTGATGATGGCCGAAACCCTGGGCCATATCCATTGCGGCGGCGTGCCGATGGCGATCGGTGTGCAGACCGATATGTGCACCCCCGCGCTGGCGCGCTTCGGCTCCGAGTCGCTGAAGAAACAATTCCTGGCGCCCGCCATCAGCGGCGACATTGTAGGTTGCGTCGGCGTGTCGGAAGTGTCGGGCGGCTCCGACGTGGCGTCGATCAAGACGACCGCGCGCAAGGATGGCGGCGACTACGTGATCAACGGCAGCAAGATGTGGATCACCAATAGCCTGCAGGCAGACTGGATGTGCCTGCTGGCCAATACCTCGGACGGCGCCCCGCACAAGAACAAAACCCTGATCATGGTGCCGATGGACACCAAGGGCATCAGCGTCGCCAAAAAAATCAAGAAGATAGGCATGAACTCGTCCGACACCGGCCTGATCTATTTTGACGAAGTGCGCGTGCCGCAGCACTATGCGATCGGCCAGGAAGGCATGGGCTTCACCTACCAGATGATGCAGTTCCAGGAGGAGCGCATGTGGGCTGCGGCCAATTCCATACAGGCGCTGGTCAATTGCATAGAGTGGACCATAGACTGGGCCAGGGAGCGCCAGATGTTCGGCGGCCGCCTGTTGGACAACCAGTATGTTTACTTCAAGCTGACCGAATTGAAGACCGAGGTAGAGAGCTTGCGCGCATTGACCTATCGCGCCTGCGACCTGTATATCCAGGGCCAGGACGTCACCGAGCTGGCTTCCATGGCCAAGCTGAAGGCCGGGCGGCTGATGCGTACCGTGCCGGATGCCTGCCTGCAATTCTGGGGCGGCATGGGCTATACCTGGGAAAACCTGGTGTCGCGCATGTACCGCGACGGCCGCCTGGCGTCGATAGGCGGCGGTGCGGACGAAGTGATGATGGGAATCATTGCGAAGACGATGGGAATACATCCCGGAAAATCCAAATGAGCTGGCTGACGTAAATTTTTCTTGGCAGCTCGGACTTCGCTCTCGCGCGTCCGAGCTGTATTTTCATACGCTTTTTTCGCCGCCCCACGCCAAACTCATCATAGAGTTATTCGATGAAACCTAATCCAGTCTACTACAGCCCTGCCCACGAAGACTTTCGCCAGACGCTGCGCCGCTTCACGGAAAAGGAAATCGCACCCTATGCCAATGACTGGGATGAGGCTGCCGCCTTCCCGCGGGAGCTGTACCAAAAAGCTGCCGCGGTCGGTTTGCTGGGCCTGGGTTTTCCTGAGCAATATGGCGGCGCGCCGGACGTGGATGCCTTTTATCACTTGATCGCATCGGAAGAACTGGCGAGGGCTGGTAGCGGCGGCGTCATCGCTTCGCTGATGTCGCACAGTATAGGCGCACCGCCGCTGATGCATGCCGGCAGTGACGAACTGAAGCAGAGGATATTGCCGGATGTGATCGCCGGGAAAAAGATCTCGGCGCTGGCGATTACCGAACCCTCCGGCGGCTCCGATGTCGCCGCATTAAAGACCACGGCGACCCTCGACGGCGGCGACTATGTGGTCAACGGTGAAAAAACCTTTATCACGTCGGGGATGCGGGCCGACTATTTTACCGTCGCGGTGCGCACCAATCCCGAAATCAGAGGGGCGGGCGGGATCTCGCTGCTCTTGATCGAGCGCGAGCGGCCGGGATTCAGCCGAACTGGGTTAAAGAAAATGGGCTGGTGGGCATCCGATACCGCGCAATTGCATTTCGATCATTGCCGCGTTCCGGCGAGCAACTTGATCGGCGCCGAAGGCCAGGGTTTCCGCATCATCATGCGCAACTTCAATATGGAGCGTTTTAACCTGGCGGCCGGCGCTTACGGTTTCGCCAAGGTTTGTTATGAAGATGCATTGGCCTGGTCGCGCGAGCGACAGACTTTCGGCCAGCGCTTGCTGGATCACCAGGTAGTCAGGCACAAGCTGGTGGAGATGGCGACGCAGATCAGCACGACCCGCGCGCTGATAGAAGATACCGCGTACAGGCTGGGCCGGTCCGAGCAGCAGGGCAATGAACTGGTGGCGCAAATCTGCATGTTGAAGAACGTTGCCACCAGGGCCATGCAATTCTGCGCCGATGCGGCGGTGCAGACCTTGGGCGGGATGGGCTTCATGCGCGGCACGCGCGTAGAGCGTATCTACCGCGAAGTGAAAGTGAATATGATAGGCGGCGGTGCGGAAGAAATCATGAAAGACCTCATCGCCAGGCAATTGGATTATTGAGATAGGCAAAGAATGACGAAAACAATGATAGAAAACCCCGAATTCCAGAGCATGCTCAAACACGTGCTGGAAGAAAAAATCCCATTTTGCCATCTGCTGGGCATCAAGCTGGAATCCTTTGATCCGGGCAATGCGCAGATCAGCATAGAGATGCGCGAGCAATTGCTGGGTAATATTGCGCAAGGCATGCTGCATGGCGGCGTCATCGCCTCGGTGCTGGACAGCATGGCCGGCTTTGCCATCCTGTTGAAAATGGCGCAGCAGAACCCCAAAGACGACGTCGTGTCTCAGTTGAAGGAGTTCTCCCACATGAGCACGATAGACCTGCGCATCGATTATCTGCAACCGGGGCGCGGGAAAAAATTCTTCGCGACCGCAGAAGTGACGCGGCTCGGCAAGCGCGTGGCAAACGTATTGATGGATTTGCGGAACGATAGCGGCGACCGGATAGCAACCGGCGCTGCGGCTTTTATGCTGCATAGCAAAGTAAGCTGAAGGACCCGTGCCGGCGGCTCTGTTGCACTCTTGTTAATCAACGTCCTTGTTTGCCGAAGTCGCCGTTTTAAATTCGATCGGTGGCTCTCATCCCGAGCCCCATACGCTGCCTGTGGGTCTGCACCCAGCCGGTAACCGGCAGGATTCCTTCGCTCCGGCTTTTCCAACCGCTTTCAGTTCGCTCAGTATCCTGGGATGCTTGTGCGTCGGTACGGAAATTGTATCGGCTCGCATGAAAAGTAAAACCCATATAACTAAGATAAGAAATAATCGGCGTGAGCAGCGCGCGTTGACTGTAATGTAAAGCAGCTTGGTTTTCGGTCGAAATTGCTGCGTTGCGGATGAGAAAATATTGGCCGGGCAGATTTACCAAGCATTTGCTTTTTGTGCGACTGGGGTCTAGCATGAAAGAAACTTCGTTCATAACCTGACATGGAGGAGACCCATTATGGCAACGCATTTGTTGAAGGAAAAAGGCCTGGCAACGATAGTGTTCGACTGTCCGGCAAGCTTGAATGTATTAGGGCTGAATGAGATCCGCGAGTTTAACCATGCCACGCAGGAGATCGTCGGCGACCCTAGCATCAGGGTGGTATTGATCAGGGCGAATGGACCTATTTTTGGCGCCGGCGGCGACCTCGGCGGCTTCCAGCCTGAATCCTGTAATCCACCGGACGTGCTACGGGAAATCGGCAAAGAGCTCAACCCCACTATCCTTCGCTTGCGGGGTATGCCGGCGATTGTGGTGGCCGCCGTCCACGGCGCCGTTGCCGGTAGCAGCATGGGGCCGATGAACGCAGCCGACATAGTGATCGCCGCCAAGGGCACCCGTTTCAATACGGCCTATGCGAGGGTTGGTGCGAGCCCGGATGCCGGCAGTACCTGGTTCCTGCCTCGTATCGTGGGAGTGCGCAAGACCATGGAGTTGATGCTGATGTCGGAAAATTTCGATGCCGATACCGCGTTACGCTACGGCCTGGTCAATCAGGTAGTGCCGCCCGAGCAATTGCGTGATGTTACCGACAAGCTGGTGGCGCGCCTGTTGCATGGCCCGCATGAAACCTATATCCGCATGAAGCGCCTGATCTATCAATCATGCTCCACATCCCTGGCGCAGCAGCTGGATGACGAGATCGAGCATTTTGCGGCGATCTCCACGACCAAGGATTTTGAAGAAGGAATATCTGCCTTCATGAATAAGCGCGCGCCGCATTTCGGCTGTCAATAAACGTGACAGGGCGGCCCTGAATAGGAAAGGGGGAGGCTGCGCCTATGCCGGCTCTGTGAAAGCGGCGCCAGCCTCGGCGAGGCTGGGTAATCGCGGCAGGCGGCATGGGGATGCTGATCATCCCCGTAATTTCAGCTCCCCTTGCCGGTATAATGGCATCCGACCATGAAGACCAATATCGACTCCCAACATACTATCGAGCCCATCGCCCTGCCCAGGAAACGCGCCATCCGATCGCGCCCGCTGGCGACTGTCAGCGACGAGGACGGCAATCGCCGCGCCGATCTGGTGCGCGTATCTGCCCGCCTGTTCCGGGAAAAAGGCTTTGACGGCACCACGGTCAGGGACATTGCGAATGCGGTAGGCATGCGCTCCGGCAGTCCGTTTTACCATTTCAAAAGCAAGCAGGAAATTCTCGCGGCGGTCATGGAAGAGGGACTGGTCGCCGGTCTTGATGAGGTCGAGCGTATCGTCGCCGGCAGCATGCCTCCGTTGGAAAAATTCCGGGCCCTGGTGCGCGCGCATCTGGAAACAGTGCTGGGTGAAGGCCATGATTTTATCCCTGTCCTGCTATATGACTGGCATGCGCTGACCGCCGATTTGCAAGAGCAGATCATAGGCCTGAAGGACAGGTACGACCAGCTGTGGCAGAAAACCATTACCGAACTCAAGGAGGCCGGCCTGATCCGCTCCGACAGCAAGGTAGTGCGCCTGTTATTGCTGGGAGCAATCAATTACAGCGTGCAGTGGTACAAGCCGGGAAAGGGCCTGACTTTGGATGAACTATCCGATCAAACGGTAGAGTTTTTCCTCGGATCCTGACGTTTTGAAGAAAATCAGGCCATTTTTTTTGATTTGTGGCGTGTTTTTAGGCAATTTCCGGGTTTTTACAACAGCCATTAATGCGGAGAAAGTCCTTGTAAACACCTGAAATTACAGGGAAATACAGAAAAAATGCTGGCCTGTACGGCGTAATGATCGCCGTAACACCGATTTTTTCTTTTAATTTTACTTACTGCCGGATTTATGCCTTATAATTATTTAGTCGTTGAGATTCTAGGTGGTAGTGCAGTATCAGTCTGTCATTCCTTACTTGGTTGAAACGATTTACCGGGCATTTGCCCACCTTAACTGAAATAGGAAATTGTAATGGCAACAGGTATTGTTAAATGGTTCAATGATTCAAAAGGTTTTGGCTTCATCACTCCAGATGAAGGCGGTGAAGATCTGTTTGCTCATTTCTCCGCAATCCAATCCAATGGCTTCAAATCCCTGAAAGAAAACCAACGCGTTTCTTTCGAAGTGACAACTGGCCCTAAAGGCAAACAAGCATCCAACATTCAAGCAATCTAATAAAATTGATAAGCTGAATGTGACTTGTTAAAGTTGCACTAGAGAATCCCCGAGTAGTCGGGGATTTTTTTTGCCTGCACGCTTTGTCTTTTGATCATAAGACACTATTGTTAACCATTGCGTTGCGAATGCTTTTGTTCTCTCTACCCCTATTCAGTGAATTATCCTTGTAGCAATTCGTGAAAATAAAAACTAACATAACTTTAGCGGCCCCTGACCGTCCGCGAGCTAAAAAGAGAGCGATATCGGTTGCCAGTCCTGATATTATTTGAGTATAAAATATTTCCTTATGGAAATTTATTTTTATTGGGCATACTGAAATTCATGATCCATGCTTTAAATTGATGTCGTACCTCGGCGCGCGCGAGTACCTATACCTAAAATAATTAATGGGAGAGCTCAGATGTTGAACCTGACGATCAAATTGCGCCTTGTCGCGACCATGGCTTTCATGGGAATTTTGTTGGTGATCATAGGCATCATGGGCATCGCCGGGGGGCAAGCCGGCAACGATGTGGTCAAAGATATTTTTACCAATCAATTGCCGTCCATCGTTTCGATCGGAGATAGCCGCGCGCATACCTTGCGCGCCAGGGTCGTCATAGACCGGGCGGTGATGCATCCGGAATTGCCCGATGTCGCGGACATCGTCAAGCGTTCCGAAAAATTTACCGACGAATCCGAAAAAGCGTGGAAGCATTATCTTTCCTTGCCGGCAGATAGCGGGGCAAAGAAGATATCGGATGAAGTCGGCGCCAGGAGGGAGGCCTACCTGAACGAAGGATTTTTCCCTTTGCTGGCGGCGGTCAAGGCCGGCGACAAAGCGGCTGCAGATACCGTCAATATGACCAAGCTGCCCAAACTGTTTGCAGCCTATTATGACAATACGGACGAACTGGTGGCCTATCAGTCCAAGTCTACCGGAGCCATGTATGACGCCAGCCAAGGCAAGTTCGCCACGTTCCGCTGGATTGCGATCCTGATGATTGCGGTTGGCCTGGTCGCCGTATCGATCTCGGCCTTCTTCCTGTTGCGGGCGATCGCCCGCCCCTTGCAGAAAATGATGGAGCATTTCGATGAAATTTCTGCAGGCGATTTGACTAAACCGGTAGTCGCCGAGTCGCGTGATGAGATGGGGCAATTATTGTCCGGCCTGGAAAAAATGCGTGTGAGCCTGGTGGATACCGTGACCAAGGTGCGCCATGGCAGCTCCTCTATCGCGACTGCCACCGATGAAATCGCCAGGGGCAACCTGGACTTGTCCGGGCGCACCGAGCAGCAGGCTGCCAGCCTGGAAGAAACTGCATCATCGATGGAGCAACTGACTTCCACCGTAAAGCAAAACGCCGACAATGCGAAACAGGCCAATACCTTGTCGATTACCGCTTCCGAAGTCGCAACACGCGGCGGCGCAGTGGTGGGCGATGTCGTGCATACGATGAACTCGATCAAGGATAGCTCCAGGAAAATCGTCGACATTATCAGCGTGATCGACGGCATCGCCTTCCAGACCAATATCCTGGCGCTGAACGCGGCAGTGGAAGCGGCCCGCGCCGGCGAGCAGGGCAGGGGATTTGCCGTCGTTGCCAGTGAAGTGCGCAACCTGGCGCATCGCTCCGCCAGCGCCGCGAAGGAAATCAAGGCGTTGATCGGCGATTCTGTAGAAAAGGTCGAAGCCGGCAGCAAACTGGTGGACGATGCAGGGCGGACCATGCATGAGATCGTCAGTTCCATACAAAGCGTGGCCGACATCATGGGCGAGATCACCGCTGCCAGCGCCGAACAGAGCGCCGGCCTGGAGCAGATCAATACCGCCGTCGGCAAGATGGATGAGGCCACCCAGCAAAATGCGGCGCTGGTGGAGCAGGCGGCCGCGGCGGCGGGCAGTACGCAGGACCAGGCACAGCGCTTGCTGGATGCCGTCAGCGTGTTCAAGATTGACGAACGCAGCCAGCAATTTGTCGCCAGCGTTACAGCCGTTCCCGCGGCGCGCATACCGGCCGCAAAATTGGCGCCGAGCAGACCAATCCCGATCAGAAAAGCAGCGCCCTCCAACGTGCAGCCGATCAATCGGCCCAAGCCGGCCAAAAGCAAGGAAACAGTGGCGCCGGCAGGGCAGGACGACTGGGAAGAGTTTTGAGTCTTGGCGAATTTTGGAAAGACGGCATTCGAGAGAATGCCGTTTTTTATTACCGGATATGTTCCGGGCAAAGCTTGTGTCAGTCCGGGCAAACAGATAAGCTGCGTGGCTCTCGCATTGAAACAGGACCATAGACATGGGAAGTACGGATTTTCTGCGCGGTTTCGGGCTGTTTGTGCTTACCGCCATTGCAGAGCTGCTGGGATGCTACCTGCCCATGCTGTGGTGGACCGGCAGAGGGTCTGCTTATCTGTTGCTGCCGGCCGCTTGCAGCCTGACCGCTTTTGTGTGGCTGCTGACGCTGCATCCCCTTGCCAGCGGGCGCGTGTATGCGATGTATGGCGCCGTGTATATTGCCACTGCGCTGGCGTGGCTGTGGCTGGTAGACGGAGTGGCTCCGACATGGAGCGATTATCTGGGAGTGGGTCTGGCACTGGCCGGCGCAGGAGTCATCGCCGCGGGGCAAAGGGCGGCGTAAGGCCAGGCTGTGTCTGGTGGGCTTATGCCTGCTCTGGCGTACGTGGCCGCACAAACCTTTGCTCTATCATTTCCTTGCCCCACTGGCTCGCGGTGTATTGCTGCGCGAGGCTGAAGCCTTCCGCCTCATATAGCTTGCGCGCGGCATCCAGTCCGCTGAACGTCCATAGATGCGTCTCGGTAAATTGCTGCTGATCGCAGAAGCGGATCGCGTCGGATAATAACTTGCGCCCGAATCCGCTGCCGCGTATCTGGTCGCTGAGGATAAACCAGCGCAGATGCGCGATATTTTCACCTGAATCCTCGCCGTCAATGGCAATCGAACCGGCTATCTTGCCGTCCTGTAGTGCCAGCCACAGGCCATTGCACGGGCGCTCAAGCCGCCCCGTAAACTCGGCCAGACCGCTGGCAACCTTGCTTTCAAAGTACTGGCCGAATCCAACTGCGCGCGAGTAATACAGCGCATGCATCTCCGCGATGCGGCCAATGGCGCCGGGCAGATAACCGCAGTGGATTTCCAAAGAGTCAGCCTGAGTAATCGTCGTCATTTGAAGCGTTCCCGCAAACGAATTTAAGTATTGCCCCAATAGTTAGGCTTGCTATACGCATGCCGTAAAAAATCCACAAACGCGCGTATGCGCAAAGGCAGGTGGCGCCGCTGCGCAAAGATCGCATAGATGTCGTTACCGGGAGCGGTAAACTCATCCAGTACCGTCACCAGTTTGCCGGACTCGATTTCCGAGCCGACTTCCCACATCGAGCGCCAGGCCAGGCCCTTGCCGGAGATGGCCCAGTCGTGCAGCACTTCGCCGTCGTTGCAGACCATATTGCCTTCGACCTTCAGCGTCACGTTCTTGCCGTTCTGGCGGAAAGTCCAGCCGCGCTGGCTGCCGTCGCTGCTGAAGGCCAGGCAATTGTGGTGGCTTAGCTCGTCCAGGGAGGACGGCGTGCCATGCCGCTTGATATAGGCGGGCGAGGCGACGACGACGCGTTTATTGTCCGCCAGCTTGACGCCGATCAGGTTGGAGTCGGTCAGCGAGGCGATGCGTATCGCCACGTCTATGCCTTCGCCTATCAGGTCCACTACGCGGTCATTCAGGCTCAGCGTCAGCTTCACGTCCCGGTGTTCGGTCAGGAAAGAGGGTACCAGGGGGGCAACATGCTGGCGCCCGAAACCGGCCGGCGCGGACACCGTCAGTTGGCCGCTGGCGCGCGCGCTGCGCTCGGACACCGCAGTCTCCGCCTCTTCCAGTTCTGCCAGGATACGCTGGCAATCTTCCAGGAAAGCGGTGCCTTCATTGGTCAGGGCGATCTTGCGGGTAGTGCGCTGCAGCAGTTTTACGCCTAAACGTTCCTCCAGTGCATCCAGCCGGCGGCCTATCATGGCCGGCGCCACACCCTCGGCGCGCGCCGCCGATGACAGGCTGCCCCGGGTGGCGACCTCGGCAAATGTGGAAAGTTGTTTGAATTGGTCCATGTATCTCAGCAATAGATGCTAATAAGTAAGAATACACTCACTTTTAAGCTAGTATTTTTACTTATCGTAATAAATTGTATCGTTAAGTCTATTCACCTTTAACTTAAATGCAAAAATAAAGTGATAAAACATCATATTTATAAACCCTGATATTGAATATACTACCAATCGTATATTTAAGTTGCCGCCGTTCATTGAATCGTGTGCTGTGCTGCAATAAATCTGAAATGATGACCATGTCCATACAAGCCATTGCTTTCGACGCTTACGGTACGCTGTTTGATGTGTACTCGATCAGCGAATTGGGGGAGAAATTGTTCCCTGGCCGTGGCATGGCGCTGGCGGAACTATGGCGCGACAAGCAGATTGAATATACGCGTTTGCGCACCATGTGCAGCATGTACAAGCCGTTTTGGGAAGTGACGCAGGATGCCCTGGTTTTTTCCTGCAACAAGCTGGGTTTGCGATTGACGCTGGATGCGCAAAATGCGCTGATGGGGCAATATGCGCGGCTGCAGGCTTTTCCCGAAAACCTCGGCGTGCTGCGGCAATTGCGTGCGGGCGGCCTCAAATTGAGCATCCTGTCCAACGGCAATCCGCACATGCTGCAATCGGCGGTGGACGCCGCCGGCATGCAGGGTTTGTTCAGCCATGTGCTGTCGGTGGAAGCCGTGAAAAAATTCAAGACCGCACCGGAGGCCTACCAGATGGCGCCGGATGTGTTTGGCTTACCGGCCAAGAATATCTTGTTCGTTTCCAGCAATTGCTGGGACGCTTGTTGCGCGACCTGGTTCGGTTATACGACTTTCTGGGTAAACCGCGCCGCCGCGCCGCTGGAAGAACTGGGTGTGGCGCCGCATGGACAGGGGCGCTCTCTGTCCGATGTATTGGATTTTGTGGAAAAAAACCGCTAACGGGTAATGTGCTTAGTTAGAGCAAAAAGTAGGCGGCTCTTGTTGTTCCCGCCTGAGCGGGAACGACAGATGTAGGGAATTTAGTTTTTAACTGAATGATATTGCCGCTAACGGGCTTACTTAAGCCCAAGACTTATTAGATTAAATTTGGAGAAAAAAATGACTCAACTCACTCTGCCGGCCGGCATGGAAATCAAAGGCGAAATCAAGCCCGGCTTTGAACAAATCCTGACTCCCGAGGCGCTGGCCCTGGTTGCCAAGCTCAGCCGCGCATTTGAGCCGCGCCGCCAGCAATTGCTGGCTGCCCGCATAGAGCGCGCCGAGCGCCTGGATGCCGGCGAGCAGCCGGATTTCTTGCCAGAGACCAAGCATATCCGTGAAGGCGACTGGAAAATCGCGCCTATCCCGAAGGCGCTGGAGTGCCGCCGCGTGGAGATCACCGGCCCGGTAGAGCGCAAGATGGTCATCAATGCCTTCAATTCCGGCGCAGACAGCTATATGACGGATTTTGAAGATTCCAACACGCCCAACTGGGATAACCAGATCACGGGCCAGATCAATATGCGCGACGCCGTGCGCCGCACGATCAGCCTGGAACAAAACGGCAAGAGCTACAAGCTGAACGACAAGATCGCCACGCTGGTTGTGCGCCCGCGCGGCTGGCACCTGGATGAAAAGCACGTGCTGGTCGATGGCAAGCGCATTTCCGGCGGCATCTTCGATTTTGCGCTGTTCCTGTTCCATAACGCCAAGGAGCAACTGGCGCGCGGCGCCGGCCCTTACTTCTACCTGCCGAAGATGGAATCCCATCTGGAAGCGCGCCTGTGGAACGACATCTTCGTGATGGCGCAAAGCGAGATCGGCATCCCGCAGGGAACGATCAAGGCGACAGTACTGATAGAAACCATCGTCGCCGCGTTCGAGATGGATGAGATCCTGTATGAATTACGCGAGCACAGCTCCGGCCTGAATGCCGGCCGCTGGGATTACATCTTCTCCTGCATCAAGAAATTCAAGAACGACAAGGATTTCTGCCTGGCCGACCGTGCCAAGGTCACGATGACCGCGCCGTTCATGCGCTCGTACGCACTGCTGCTGCTGAAGACCTGCCACAAGCGCAACGCGCCGGCGATCGGCGGCATGGCGGCACTGATCCCCATCAAGAACGATCCTGAGAAAAACGATATCGCCATGGGCGGCGTGCGCACCGACAAGGCGCGTGACGCGACCGACGGCTACGACGGCGGCTGGGTTGCTCATCCCGGCCTGGTTGAACTGGCGATGACCGAGTTCAAGAAAGTCTTGGGCGACAAGCCGAACCAGATCGACAAGCAGCGTCCAGACGTGGAAGTGACGGCGAAAGACCTGTTGAACTTCCAGCCTGAAACGCCTATCACCGAGGCCGGCCTACGCTACAACATCAACGTCGGCATCCACTATCTCGGCGCCTGGCTGGCCGGCAATGGCTGCGTACCTATCCACAACCTGATGGAAGATGCCGCCACGGCAGAGATCAGCCGCTCGCAGGTATGGCAATGGATACGCTCCGCCAAGGGTAAGCTGGATGACGGCCGCAAGGTGACAGCCGAGATGGTGCGGGCGATGATCCCGGAAGAGTTGGTCAAGGTCAAAGCGACCGCAGGCACCGGCCCGACCTACGATCGCGCCGCACAGATCTTTGAACAGATGTCCACTTCGGAATCATTTGCCGAGTTCCTGACTTTGCCGCTGTACGAAGAAATCTGATGTTGTGACGCGCCGTGAATGCGGCGGAAAGAAATGAACAATGCGACCGGTTGACGGTCGCATTTTTTTTGCCGCAAGGATATTCGGGCTGCATAGTCCCGCGCCGGAAAACATCGCAAGCAGCCTAAAACCGCCATAAGCATATCTGC
>Ga0210384_10006506_pt1 | contig 12458 bp, 10 predicted proteins | sample IncBWH2MmetaG_FD_160574 | JGI IMG/M metagenome (GOLD analysis project Ga0210384, IMG submission 160574) | Forest soil microbial communities from Barre Woods Harvard Forest LTER site, Petersham, Massachusetts, United States - Inc-BW-H-2-M | ecosystem: Environmental > Terrestrial > Soil >... | reverse complement strand
CCGAGGTCGCCGGCTTGTCGCTGGCCGACTTGTCGTCGGCGGGCTTGTCGGCCATCGCCGGTGCCGGGGTCGGCGCCGAGGAGCTTGACTTGATGCCGTGGAGTAGGTCGTCGGCCACCTTGAGCGCCTTGTCGTCCTTGGCGTCCGGCGGGACGTAGGACTGCGAACCGGTCTTCTCGTCGCCGTCGTTCTTGAGATGGCCGCGGAGCGAAGCCTCGCCCCTGGTGTCGGTGCGTGCCTTCAGTTCGTCCGGCACGTCCTGCACGACCTCGATGTCCGGCACGATGCCCTTGGCCTGGATCGACTTGCCGGACGGCGTGTAATAGCGCGCGGTGGTCAGACGCAGCGCGCCGTTGCCCGAACCGAGCGGAATGATGGTCTGCACCGAGCCCTTGCCGAAGGAGCGCGTGCCGACGAGGGTCGCGCGCTTGTGGTCCTGCAAGGCGCCCGCGACGATTTCCGACGCCGAGGCCGAGCCGCCATTGATCAGCACGATGACCGGCTTGCCCTTGGTGAGGTCGCCCGGATGGGCGGTGCGGCGCTGGGTCTCTTCGGCGTTGCGGCCGCGGGTGGAGACGATCTCGCCGCGCTCGAGGAACGCGTCGGAGACGGTGACGGCTTCTTCAAGCAGGCCGCCGGGGTTGTTGCGCAGGTCGATGACATAGCCCTTGAGCTTGTCGCCGATCTGGTTCTGCAGATTCGCGACTTCCTTCTTCAGGCCTTCGGTGGTCTGCTCGTTGAAGGTGGTGATGCGGATATAGCCGATATCGTCGGCCTCGACATGCGCGCGTACCGAGCGGACGCGGATGTTGTCGCGCACCAGCGTCACGTCGAGCGGGTTGTCGGCGCCCTTGCGGATGATCTTCAGCTTGATCTTGGTGTTGACGGGCCCGCGCATCTTCTCGACGGCCTGGTTCAACGTCAGGCCCTGCACCTGCTCGTCGTCAAGCATCGTGATGATGTCGTTGGCGAGGATGCCGGCCTTCGATGCCGGGGTGTCGTCGATCGGCGAGACCACCTTGATCAGGCCGTCTTCCATCGTGACTTCAATGCCGAGACCACCGAACTCGCCGCGGGTCTGGACCTGCATGTCGCGGAAGCTCTTGGCGTCCATGTAGCTCGAATGCGGATCGAGGCCGGACAGCATGCCGGAGATCGCCGACTCGACCAGCTTGCCGTCATCGGGCTTCTCGACATAGTCGCTGCGCACCCGCTCGAACACGTCGCCAAACAGATTGAGCTGGCGGTAGGTGTCGGCGGTCGCGGCGCGCGCGGTCGAGCCCATGAACACGGCACGCGGCTGGGTCAGCAGCAGCGTCAGAGCTGCACCCGTGGCGGCGCTGAGGAGTACGATCGAAGTCTTGCGCATCATCCGCGAACCTTTTCGCCTTCATTTGCGGCCCACCATGGGCCTGGATCGATAGGAGTGCCGTCTTTGCGGAACTCGACATAGAGCACAGGTTGGCTTGCGTTGGCCGCAAAGATAGACGCCACTTGGGATGTCGTCCCCATGGTTGCGACCGGTTCCCCCGTAAGCACAAACTGTCCGATGTTGACCGAAATGCGCTCCATCCCGGCGATCAGGACATGATACCCGCCACCGGCATTAAGGATCAAGAGTTGTCCATAGCTGCGGAACGGTCCGGCGTAAACAACCCAACCGTCACAAGGCGTTGTAACCTGCGCGCCGGGGCGGCTCGCCAAAGAAATGCCTTTTTCTATGCCGCCGGAATCGTCAGTACCGCCGAAATCGCGGATTTTCCTGCCATTGACGGGCAGTTTGAACAGGCCTTTGGCCGAGGCAAAGGCGATCGCCGGGCTGGTGCGCCTGGGATCCTTCATCAGGGCGGCGGGATCGCCCTTGGCGGCCGCCTGCTGGTTGGCGGCCGCGGCGGCCTTCGCTGCGCTCTTGACGTCCTGCTCCATCTTGACGATCAGGCCCTGCAGATCGACGGCCTGCTTGGCCAGCGCAACGGCGCGCGCGCCCTCGGCTTCGATGTCCTTTTCGATATCGACCTGCTTCTTCTGCCGTTCGTCGACGAGCGCGGCGAGCCGGGTCTGATCGTGGTGCAGCTTGTCGCGGTCCGCGGCCAGGCGGTCGCGTTCGGCCGTGATGCTCTTGCGGACGGTGACGAGTTCGCCGAGGTCGGCGGCAAGCTTCTCGGCCCGCGCGCGCAGTTCCGGCACCACCGCGCCGAGCAGCATCGCGGTGCGCAGCGATTGCAGTGCGTCCTCTGGTCGCACCAGCAGGGCCGGCGGCGTGCGGCGGCCGGCGCGCTGCAGGGCGGCCAGCACCTCGACAATTTCGGACCGGCGTGAATCGAGCGTGCTTCTGATCTCCTGTTCGTGCCCGTCCAGCGTATGCAGCCGGCCTTCGGTCTCGGCGACCCGGCCTTCGACGTCGCGCACCTGAGTCGAGATGTCGATCAGCTGCTGATTGAGCTTGCCGCGGTCCTCGCCGATCGCGGCGATCTCCGCCTTGAGCCTGGCCTGCATGTCGGCCGCGTTCTTCTGTTGGGTGCGTGCCGCTTCCAATTCCTGCTCGCGCTGCTTCAGCGCATCGGCGGGGGCTGTCACGTTTGCTGCCGGCGCAGTCGTGTTCTGCGCGGAGGCCAGCGGCAGGCTCGCGGAAATCAGGATGGCGAAGAGCGGCACGGCGCAGCGCCATAGGCGGCGCCCGGCGCAATCAAGGAATCGAAGTTGCCGCACTTGCATCGTGCTCGACATTGCTGCTCGTCGACCGCGTATTCTACGCGCGGTGATAGGGGTGTCCCGCCAAAATCGTCGCAGCCCGGTAAAGCTGCTCCAGAAGCATCACACGTACCATTTGATGTGGCCAGGTCGCGGCCCCGAAGGCGACCCTGAGCTTCGCCTTGCCCCGCAAATCGGGCGAAAGTCCGTCCGCGCCGCCGATGACAAAAACAGTGTTGGTGGCGGCCTGGTCCCGCCACTGGCCGAGCCGGCGGGCGAATGCGGCACTGTCGACATTGTCGCCGCGCTCGTCGAGCGCGACAAGCACGGAGTTTTCCGGGATTGCGGCTGAAATCGCGGCGGCTTCCTCGGCGATTCGCGCTGCCGCATCGCGGGCGCGGCCTTCCGGAATCTCATTGATATCGAGGCCGCGGAAGCCGAGCTTGCGGCCGACCTCGTCGAAGCGCTTGGCATAGCGCTCGGCCAATTCACGCTCCGGCCCCTGTTTGAGCCGGCCGACGGCAATGACGACGATTCTCATCGGAGCGCACGCTAGCACGCTCCCCAGCCGATTTGCATCGGCACGAAACTCTAGATCGCCTTCGCCGCTCCGGGGCCTTGAGACCACAACCGTTCGAGGTTGTAGAACTCACGCACCTCAGGCCTGAACACGTGCACGATCACGTCGCCGGAATCGATCAGCACCCAATCGCAGTTGGGCAAGCCCTCGACATGGATGTTCTTGATTCCGGTTTCCTTCAGCGCCTTGGTGACGTTTTCCGCGATCGCGCCGACGTGCCGGTTGGCCCGGCCCGAGGTGATGATCATGTAGTCGGAAAATGCCGATTTGCCGTGAAGGTCGATGGTGACCGTCTCTTCCGCCTTCATATCCTCGAGGCGGGAGAGGATCAGGTTCAGCGTCTTGTCGGCGTCGGACGGCGCAGGCAAGGCCGCAGCTTGGGTCGATGTTTTACGCGCGCTCTGTCGAGACTTGGGTAAAACTGACTTGGACAATACAGATGTGGCCAGGGACCATTCCTTTCACTGTATCGCGGGCGACCGAATCCGGCAGCCCACGGACCATTCTACGCATGTGGGGTTAATGGTTTCAATATCCAGTCCTCCACACTCACCCACCTTCACGTCGCGGTCTTCCAGCTCCCGTCCGGGTTCCGCAAGGTCGTCGACGAAAGATTCATTTTCAGCCCGGTGAGGAATACCCAGGCCGGCGCGCGGTGATCGGCCAGCCTTCCTGCCTCGTTCTCGGGCAAACGGTAGGGCGCGAGTGCCTGCGCGGCGGGCGCGGCGAGGGCGCGGAAACTTTGCGGAGGACGATCGATCACCGCGATCGGCACTTGCGTCGCGATCCGCTGCCAGTGTTGCCAGCGATGGAATTGCGCGAGGTTGTCGGCGCCCATGATCCATACGAAGCGCGAGCCGGAAGCGCGGCGGCGCAGATAGTTGATCGTGTCTACAGTGTATCGGGTTCCGATGACGGATTCGAGACAGGTGACGTCGATGCGCGGGTCGGCGGCAAGCTCGCGCGCGGCTCGGGCGCGCGCCTCGAGCTCATGAAGGTGGCCGTTGTCCTTGAGCGGATTGCCCGGCGATACCAGCCACCAGACGCGATCGAGCCGCAGGCGCTTGATCGCGAACAGGCTGATGGTGCGATGGGCCAGATGCGGCGGGTTGAACGAGCCGCCGAGCAGGCCGATCCGCATGCCGTCGGTGTGGAATGGAATCTCGTGCGAAAGGGCCTGCGACGCGGCCAACGCCTTGTTCAATGCGTACTCCGCGCACACGACGCTTTTTTGATTGACGCGTTTTCTTCACGCGAACCGGTACCCACTTCGCTTGAAAACGCTATGGGACTCACGGCCGAGTCTGCCCCGTGCCGTGGATCCGGTATTTGAAGCTCGTCAACTGATCGACGCCGACCGGCCCGCGGGCGTGGAATTTGCCGGTGGCAATGCCGATCTCGGCGCCGAAGCCGAACTCGCCGCCGTCGGCGAATTGGGTCGAGGCGTTATGCAGCACGATCGCGGAGTCGACCTCTTTGAGGAATTTCCGCGCCGCCTGATCGTCTTCGGTCACGATCGCATCGGTATGGTGCGAGCCGTGATTCTGGATATGCGCGATCGCGCCGTCGACGCCGTCGACCACACGCGTGGCGATGATGGCGTCGAGATATTCGGCGTCCCAGTCTTCCTCTGCCGCAGGTTTGACGCGGCTGTCCACGCGCTGCACGGTTTCATCGCCGCGCACTTCGCAGCCGGCTTCGATCAGCATTTCGACCAGCGGCTTGAGGCTCGACGATGCGCCCGCGCGATCGACCAGAAGGGTTTCGGCCGCGCCGCAGACACCGGTGCGCCGCATCTTGGCGTTCAGCACGATCGATTTGGCCATGTCGAGATCGGCGCCCCGATCGACATAGACGTGGTTGACGCCTTCGAGATGCGCGAACACCGGCACGCGTGCTTCCGCCTCGACGCGCGCCACGAGGCTCTTGCCGCCGCGTGGCACGATCACGTCGACGGCGCCGTTGAGGCCGCTCAGGAGCATGCCGACCGCCGCGCGGTCGCGCGTCGGCACCAGCGTGATGGAAGCTTCCGGCAGGCCGGCTTCGCGCAGGCCCTGCACCAGGCACGCATGGATCGCGCGGCAGGAACGGAAGCTGTCGGAGCCGCCGCGCAGGATCACCGCATTGCCGGATTTCAGGCAGAGCACGCCGGCGTCCGCGGCGACATTCGGGCGGCTTTCGAAGATCACCGCGACGACGCCGAGCGGTACGCGCACGCGTTCGATGGTCATTCCGTTCGGGCGCTGCCAGCTCTCGGTGACGACGCCGACGGGGTCGGCAATGTTGCGGACGGCGGCGATGCCCTCGGCCATGGCCTCGACGCGGGCCGGCGTCAGCGTCAAGCGATCGATGAAGGCGCTGGCGACGCCGGAGGCGCGGGCTTCAGTGACGTCCTCGGCATTAGTGGCCAGAATCGCGGCTGCGTTGGCGCGGATCGCGCGCTCCATCGCGGCGAGCGCTTGGTCCTTCTGCTCCGGCGGGGACAACGACAGCACCCGCGCCGCAGCGCGGGCGTTCGCGCCGAGTTCGTTCATCAGGGTCGCCAGATCGGCGTTGCCGTCGATGGCTTTGAGAGGAGCGGTCATAGCGGTCGGCCTTGGGAATTAAGACCATGTCGTAGCATGGAATTTAAGGGCTTGGCGAGGCACGGAACCGGCATGGCAGAGGCCGGTTTAGGCCTCTGGCAGCTCGGCCAATGGCCTATTTGGCCGGAATGGCCCCTGTCGGCCCAACCACGAGGTCGTCGCGGTGGATCATTTCGGCCCGGCCGCTGACGCCCAGGATGGCCATTACGTCCGGGGAGGAGCGGCCCTTGATCTTCTCGGCATCCTCGGCGTCGTAGGCGACGAGGCCCCGGCCGATCTCATGGGTGTCGGGGCCACGCACCACGACGGCATCGCCGCGGGCGAACTGCCCGTCGATCCGGATCACGCCGGCCGGCAGCAGGCTTCGCCCGGCACGTAGCGCTCGCACCGCGCCGGCATCGATGGTCAGCGTGCCCTTTGGCTCGAGCGAACCCGCGATCCAGCGCTTGCGCGCGGTGACGGGATTGGCCGGCGTCAGGAACCAGGTGCAGCGGCCGCCGTCGGCGATGCTTTTGAGCGGATGCTCGATCTTGCCGGAGGCGATCAGCATGTGCGTCCCGCCGGTGGTTGCGATCTTCGCCGCCTCGATCTTGGTGCGCATGCCGCCGCGCGACAATTCGGAGCCGGCTTCGCCCGCCATCGCCTCGATCTCGGCGGAGACGCTGTCGACCACCGGGATCAATTTCGCGTTCGGATTTTGCGCGGGCGGCGCATCATAGAGGCCGTCGATATCAGAAAGCAGGATCAGAAGATCGGCGCTCGCCATGGTGGCGACGCGCGCGGCAAGGCGGTCGTTGTCGCCATAGCGGATCTCGTTGGTGGCGATCGTGTCGTTCTCGTTGATGACAGGCACCGCGCGCCATTCGAGCAGCTTGCCGATGGTCGAGCGGGCGTTGAGATAGCGCCGCCGCTCCTCGGTGTCCTGCAACGTGACGAGGATCTGCCCCGCGCCGATATCGTGCGCGCCCAGCACCTCCGACCAGATCCGCGCCAGTGCAATTTGTCCGACGGCGGCCGCGGCCTGGCTCTCTTCCAGCTTCAGGCTGCCGCGCGGCAATTTTAGTTTCGCCCGCCCGAGCGCGATCGAGCCCGAGGAGACGATCAGCACTTCGCGGCCCTCACCATGGAGCTTGGCGATATCAGCGGCAAGCGCCGACAGCCACGGCGCGCGCACCTCACCCGCCTCCTGATCGATCAGGAGCGAGGAGCCGACCTTGACGACAATGCGCCGGAAATTCTTGAGCTGGGGGCGGGTCATGAGGTTTCGAGCAGCGGTTTCGCGGAAAGCAATACGCGCCGCTTCCGGACATTGGAAGTGGCGCGATAGCGCGAAAAGCCGTGAAAGTTAAGGCGGATCGGCCCGATCTTAAGATTTGTGCGTGGTATCTGCGCCCCTTGGGCTTTATAGCCATTCGCGCCGGTATGGCCTTTGCTGTAATGGCCAAATTACCGGGTGAGGGGACGAGATGCACCGTCGAGATTTCATGGCCGGCGCGCTGGCGCTGCCGGTGCTGGCGAATGGGACCAAAGCATTCGCGTCCGATCCGCTGATGAAGATCATCTTCCCGTTTGCGGCCGGTGGCGGCGGCGACGTGTTGTGCCGTCTGGTGGCGCAAGAAATAGCCCAGCCGCTCGATCGCACCGTCATCGTCGAGAACCGTACCGGAGCCGACGGGCTGATCGGGATCAGGGCAGTGAAGACCGCACCCCCCGATGGGACCATGGCGCTCGTGACCACCGGTCCGACCATGTATCTGCTGCCGATGGTGGAGACCCATCCGAGCTTCAACACCGAAAAGGATTTCGTTCCGGTCTCGCTGCTCGCCCGCTTCGACTTCGGGATCGTCGCCGGACCCGCCGTCAACGCCGATCTGAAGCAAGTTGATTTCAAGCAGCTTGTGACGTGGCTCAAGGACCATCCAAGCCAGGCCGCGTTCGGCGTGCCGAGCAACGGCACGATCCCGCACTTCACCGGCTCGAAGCTCGAGAAGCTATTGGGAATATCCATGACGCGCGTGGCCTATCGGGGCAGCACACCTGTTATCAATGACCTGCTCGGCAAGACCCTGGCGTTCGGAATCACCACGGTTGCCGACGCGATGGGGCAGCATCGCGCGGGCGGGGTGAAGATTGTGGCCGTGAGCAGCGCCGAACGATCGCCGCTGCTGCCTGACGTGCCAACCCTGAAAGAGAGCGGCGTCGATTTCGTGGCCGACGGCTGGTACGGGATGTGGTTGCCGGCCGGAAGCTCGATTGATTTCGCTGCCAAACTCAGTGCCGCCGCGTCGGCTGCGCTGGCTAAACCCGACGTGAAGCAGAAGCTGCTTGCCATCGGCCTCATCCCGGCGGGCTCGACTCCGGAGGGCCTGACGAAGGAGCTGGTTGACGCCACCGCCTTCTGGCGGCCGATCGTGACGGCGACGGGATACAAGGTCGAGAACTAGAACTTCTGGCGGTCTTGTTCCGGAGGGCGTCATCGTCGATGATGACGTCCAACAAACAACAAGCCTGCCAGGGGGAGCGCCATGACGCGCGTCTTGCATTGCATTTTTGCAGCTGCGTTGCTGTCGTCCGGCACGATGCCATCGATGGCTGAGGGATATCCGACGCGAACCGTACGCGTGGTCGTCGGATTTCCGGCCGGAGGCCCGACCGACATCATCGCGCGCATCGTGGCGCAAAAGCTTTCGGAAACTCTCGGTCAGCAGTTCTATGTTGAGAACGTCCCAGGGGCGGGCAGCAACCTCGCCTCCGGTCAGGTCGCGCGCGCTACTCCCGACGGCTACACCATCATGGCGATCAGCACGGGCTTCATGGTGAATCCCAGCCTTTACGCTCAGGTGCCATACGATCCGATCAAGGATTTCTCGGCCGTCACCTTGGTCGCGGCTTCGCCCAACGTCGTGGTGGTCAACCCGCAGGTTCCGGCCAAGACGCTGCCGGAGCTCGTGCAGCTGATCCGGGATAATCCCGGCAAATACAGCTATGCCGGCCCCGGCATCGGCTCAACGCCGCAGCTCGGCGGTGAGTTGTTTCGCCTGACCTACAAGCTCGATCTGATCCACGTGCCCTTTACCGGTGCGGCTCCAGCCGTGCAGTCGACCATCGGCGGCCACACGCCCATTGCCTTCACCGCGCTGCCCTCGTCCATGTCGGCGATACAGGCCGGTCAAGTGCGTGCGATCGCGCTGGCGGCGACGGAGCGCGCGCCGCAATTACCTGATGTGCCGACCTTCGCCGAACAGGGCGTGAAAGATCAGGAAGCCGATACGCTGACCGGCATCGTCGTGCCGGCGGGCACGCCGAAAGAGATCGTTGAGCTGCTGTCGCGCACGATCGCCAAGGGTGTCGCAGAGCCCGAGGTCAGGGAACGGCTTGCGGCGCTGGGATTCAGGCCGGTCGTCAATACGCCCGACGAATTTGCCGCGCGCATCAAGCTGGAGATCGAAAAGTGGGGCAAGGTGGTGCGCGACGCCAATCTCAAGATCGAATGACGGCCGTCTGCCGGAAGTTCGCTTATCGTGACGACCGTGTATCGATCTGCTGCCGGATCGCAGCGAGCTCCGCTTCATCCCAGATGCCGATCAGGATGCCGCCTTTGACCTGGAGCTGGTTGTCCGCATAGGACGTGATCTTCTCATTGGTCGTGGTGATATGGTTGTTCGAATGCAGCGCCCAGTCGAACAGCTCCGCTTGCAGTCGCGCGATGACGTCAGCGCATGAAGGGTCGGCGCCGCGATCGACAAATTCATCGGGGTCCGTCTCGAGATCGTACAGCATCGGTCGGAAGCCGGAGGCGTGGATGTATTTCCAGCGGCCGTCGAACACCATGAACAGGCGGCAGCGCTCGATCGGCTGGTCCAGCTTCAGCCGCACGTCCTGCATCGCGTAGTCATATTCGGAGAAGGCGACCTTGCGCCAGTCCGCCGGCTTGGCGCCGCGGAGCAGCGGCAGCAATGAGCGGCCTTCGAGGATATGCCGCGGCGGCGCGGCGCCGAAATAGTCGACGAAGGTCGGCGCCAGATCGATCGCCTCGACCAGCGCGTCGCATACTGTGCCGCGCGTCGCATCGGCCTCTTTCGAGGGATCGATCACGATCAGCGGAATCTTCGCCGACTGCTCGTGGAACAGATCCTTCTCGCCCATCCAGTGATCGCCGAGATAGTCACCGTGGTCAGACGTGAACACGATCATGGTCGTGTCCAACAGCCCGCGCGCTTCCAGGAATTTCATCAGCACGCCCATTTGGTCGTCGATCTGGGTGATCAGGCCCATATAGGTCGGGATCACCTTGGCGCGCGCCTCGTCGCGGGACATGTTCCTGGAATAGCGCATGTCCATATAGGCCGCGAATACCGGATGCGCGTTCTCGCGCTCCTTTTCGGAGCGGATCGCCGGCAGCATTTCGTTGGCTGAGTACATGCTGGCGTAGGGTTCGGGCGCGATATAGGGCCAGTGCGGCTTGATGTAGGACAGATGCAGGCACCACGGTCGCCCGTCCGTCTCGGCCTCGCTGATGAAATCCATCGCCCGCCGCGTCATGTAGGGCGTCTCGGAATGCTCCTCCGGCACGCGCGCGGTCTTGTCGGCATGCACGAGCAGCCAGCCGTTTTGCAGCGAGCCATCGGCATCCTCGCCGGAATTGGCCCAGTGCTCCCACGGGTTTTGCGCCTCAAAACCCTGTTCGCGAAGATAATTGTCGTAGCGCGGGCGGGGGCGTCCGGTCGGATGCAGACCATCGTCGCGCTCATAGGGCTCGAAGCCGCATTCGCTGACATGCACGCCGATGATCGAATCCGGTGCGATGCCGAGCGCCTTCAGCCCTTCAATGTCAGGCGCCATGTGGGTCTTGCCGACCAGCACATTGCGCACGCCGATCTTCTTAAGGTGATCGCCGAGCGTCGGCTCGCCGACGCGGAGCGGCCAGCCGTTCCAGTGCGAGCCGTGCGAACGCATGTAGCGGCCGGTATAGAACGACATCCGCGAGGGGCCGCAGATCGGCGATTGCACATAGGCCTTCGAGAACAGCACGCCGCGCCTGGCCATCGCATCGATGTTCGGGGTCTTCAGCGTGGGGTGGCCGGTGCAGCCGAGGTAATCATAGCGAAGCTGGTCGCACATGATCCAGATGACGTTCTTCGCGCGCGCCATTGTGCCCCGCTACTACGATTCTCGAAATCTTACGCTTCCCGAATCTCAGGCTTCCCAGGGCGTCATCTGCGCCGCGCGCTTGCCCTTGGTCGTGACCTGCTTGTCGCCGATCACCTCGGTCAGTGCGCGCAACGCTTCCTTCACGCCGGCGCCGGTCGCGCCCGACATCAAGAGTGGCGTCTTCTTCGCCGCGCGCTTCAGGCGGTCCTTCTGCTTCTTCAACTCGTCCGGCTCGACCGCGTCGATTTTGTTCAGCGCGACGATCTCGATCTTTTCCGTAAGCTGCCCGCCATAGGCCTCGAGCTCGCCGCGCACGGTCTTGTAGGCCTTGCCGGCATGCTCGGTAGTTGCATCGACCAGATGCAACAGCACTCGGCAGCGCTCGACATGGCCCAGGAAACGATCGCCGAGGCCGGCCCCTTCATGCGCGCCCTCGATCAGGCCCGGGATGTCGGCGAGCACGAATTCGCGCCCGTCCGCGTTCACGACGCCGAGCTGCGGATGCAGCGTGGTGAAGGGATAATCCGCGATCTTCGGCCGCGCGGCGCTGACCTTGGAGAGGAAGGTCGACTTGCCGGCATTGGGCAGGCCGACGAGGCCGGCATCCGCGATCAGCTTCAGTTTGAGCCAGATCCAGCGTTCCTCGCCGGGCTGGCCAGGATTGGCGTTGCGCGGCGCGCGATTGGTCGAGGACTTGAAATGTGCGTTGCCGAAGCCGCCATTGCCACCCTCCGCGAGCACGAATTTCTCGCCGAGCGTCGTGAAGTCGTGGATCAGCGTCTCGCGATCCTCATCGAAGATCTGCGTGCCCATCGGCACTTTCAGCACGATCGGCTTGCCGTTGGCGCCATGGCGGTCCGAACCTGCGCCGTTCTCGCCCTTCTGGGCCTTGAAATGCTGCTGGTAGCGGTAATCGATCAGCGTGTTCAGGCCGTCGGCGACCTCGATGACGACGTTGCCGCCGCGGCCGCCATTGCCGCCGGAGGGCCCGCCGAACTCGATGAACTTTTCGCGGCGGAACGCCACGCAGCCGTTACCGCCGTCGCCGGAGCGGATATAGACCTTGGCTTCATCGAGGAATTTCATGGACTGTAGTTAAGGCAGCACCGCGCGCGCGGCAACCCGTAATGCGGAAAATCGCGCAAAGAGCCTTAATTTCAGGGAGTTTCGAGACGCCCCGGCGGCGCCGAGAAGGTCAGGCCGGCCGGCGGCGGATCAGGAACTTCTGCATACCTTCCAGCACCAGCTCCTTGCGCTGGTTGAACACGGTCGAGCGCAAGGTGACGACGCCGGTCGTTCGGCCAGGCGTGAGCTCCATGACTTCGAGCGCGGGGTAAATCGTGTCGTCGGCATAGACCGGTTTCAGGAACCGGCTCGATTGTTCGAGAAAGCCGACCAGCGATTCCTCGACCATGAAGGGAAACAGGCCGGCGCCGGGCGCTGTGTGGATC
>Ga0210384_10006504_pt1 | contig 12459 bp, 10 predicted proteins | sample IncBWH2MmetaG_FD_160574 | JGI IMG/M metagenome (GOLD analysis project Ga0210384, IMG submission 160574) | Forest soil microbial communities from Barre Woods Harvard Forest LTER site, Petersham, Massachusetts, United States - Inc-BW-H-2-M | ecosystem: Environmental > Terrestrial > Soil >... | reverse complement strand
CATCAGGACCAATCTGGAAAGGCGCGCTTGTTCACGGGATGGGAAGTGGCAGTCGCAAAGAGTTTTTCGACAGTGTTGGAAAACGGCTGCTTGAGGGCCTTGCGCCTCATCTTAGGAACCCTCCTGAGTTAGAATCTCCATAGCGAAGCGACCCCAACACCCTACGATTTTATATGACATATATTGTCTGATGTAATGAGAATGTTGGACAGGTTGTGGGTTATTTTCTGCAGGCCGATACCCCTTTGCTGTCAGGTCAAGATATTTGCTAAATATCTCGACAACATGCTGTTACTCCATCTTGATTAGTTGTCTAATTGGAGCCGCCGACGAAGACGGATTGCGATCGTTTACTTTGATCTGCGGTGTTTACTGCGCGAGCCGTGGAAATCGGCCACCGGTATCGAGCGACAACCTCGATGTGGAAAGCTTCAAGGTCTAATGCTCCGTGAGCCTTCCGGCGGTGCCGTGGCAGTAGGCCCGGCTGCATTTTGAACTCCCCGGATGAGGCTCGGATCGGCCCACGTGGCGGCTGGCAGGAATTGGAAAAGGCCATGGGCTGGACAGCCGCATCCCTCGAAGCGTTGGAAAGGCGTCCCGAAGCTAAAATGCGAGGTTATTTATTCTTAACATATTGATTCAGAGATAACAACGTGCGTTTATCCGCATAATATATTCCCTTCGTCCCTGAGCCGCCGAGAACTTGGTCGTCCAGCAAGTCCACCGGGATTTCGACGCTGTGCCGGCCTCCAGCCCGTCATTTTATCACTTTTCAGCTAACGGATGCCCGACCACCACGCTCGCTTTTAGGTTTTGCGATTTGACGCTCAAGGGAATCTACACGTCGTTCTTGACCCGGACGCCGCGACTGCTAGCTTCGGCCCGCAACGCGAACGAGAAAATCGGTCTCCAAAACACATGAACGTTTATCGCAGCGCCTTAGTGCGTCATCTTCCGCTCGCCCTCATTCTGATTCTAGGCTCTGTAGCGGGCGTGTGTGTGGCGCAGGAGAACTCTAGCGCGAGCATTCAGCAGATGATGACGCCGGAGGAGTTTAAGGCGGCCGGTCTGGACAAGCTTTCGTCCGAAGAGTTGCAAAAGCTTGATGCGTGGCTGCAAGGTTATCGACAAACCACTGAGAAAAAGGCAGGCGAAATAGCCGAAAAGAAAGCAAGCGAACGCACAGCAAAGACAAAGCTCGATATGCTTGTAAGTCGTGTCGATGGGTCATTTGAGGGGTTGAAGGGTAGAACCGTGATCAAACTGGAAGACGGCACCGCCTGGAGACAGGCCAATGCTGAGGACCGCTTCCGGCCCACCGTTACCGATCATCCCGGCGCGGTTGTCAGCCACACAGTATTTGGCTACAAGATGCGGATCGAAGGCACGCCGGAGTTTTATGTCGATCCGATACGCAACCCGTAACTGATCAGCCAGGTAGCTGCATCGGGCTGGATGCAGGCGTCAAGGTGGCCAGCCCAAATTCCTCGTGCGTTATTTGCGCCGCACGTTCGACATCGCCTTCCTTGATCACGACGGCGATTTTGATCTCGGACGTGGACACCAACTGGATATTAATTCCGTGCCGACCCAGGCATTCGAACAAACGCGCGGCCACGCCGGAATGTGATCGCATCCCGATCCCGACGACGCTTAGTTTGGCGACGCCGCTCACCGTGTTCAAACGTTTCGCACCGACTTCGCTGACGACCGGCATCAAAATTTTTCGCGCGTCCTCCAATTCGTCCTCATGAATTGTGAATGAAATGTCGGTCGTTCCTCCGATCGACGCATTTTGCACGATCATGTCCACGATAATGTGGGCAGCGGCAATATTCGAAAAGATCCGCCCGGCAACCCCCGGTTCGTCCCGCACTCCTGCAATCGTGAGTTTTGCCTGGTGCCGATCGAGGCTGACGCCACGAATTACGACGTTTTCCATGCTCGGTGTCGCTTCTTTCGTGATTGTTCCGGTGGTCGTTCTGAGACTTGACCGGACCTCGAATTCGACCCCGAATTTTTTTGCAAATTCTACCGCGCGCGACTGCATCACCTTCGACCCAGCACTGGCCATCTCGAGCAACTCGTCATAGGCGACTTCGTCGAGTTTCTTTGCATCAGTCACGACGCGCGGGTCGCAAGTAAAAACGCCCTCGACATCGGTAAAGATTTGGCACGCGTCCGCATTGAGTGCGGCTGCCAGGGCGATCGCGGTCAAGTCGGAACCGCCGCGGCCGAGCGTGGTCGTTTCGCCCTCGGCTGATTGTCCCTGGAAGCCGGCCACGATCACAATGTAATTCTCGGCCAAGAGTTCCTGGATTTGCTTTGGGCTAATGTTCGCGATCCTCGCCTTGGTATGGATGGGATCGGTCAGGATGCCCGCCTCCGCGCCAGTAAGGGAAATGGCTTTTGCGCCGAGGGCGTTCACTGCCATAGCGGTCAGCGCACTGGCTGCGTGTTCGCCGGTCGCGAGCAAAATATCGAGCTCGCGTTTCGTCGGATTAGGCGACATTTCATTCGCGAGCTTGATCAAGTCGTCCGTCACTCCCGCCATCGCGGAAATCACTGCCACGACGCTGCAACCTTCGCGCTGGGTTTCTACCAGCCGTCTCGCTACGTTGCGGATTCGCTCAGGGCTTCCGACCGAAGTGCCGCCGTATTTTTGAACAATCAGCCGCATCGCGAAAATACGCCGCCGTTAGGCGCAAATAGATGAGACACAAAGCCGAATCGTTTTCACTCAACTCACGCTGCTGTCAACCGAAGTTGCAAATCACAAGCCGATCGCGCGTAGCACATCTCTTCCATTTGCATCGACGGGCTTCAAATCTTCCATCTGTCTCATGATCACATCCGGATCTTTCAAACCGTGTCCGGTAACGGTGCAAACGATCCGGCTAACCTCCGGGATTTCCTGAAATGAACACGCTGCTTCTTTCGAGTCGCAGCATTTGAACAATCCGGCAATCGTCGCGGCGCTGGCCGGCTCGACGAAAACTCCTTCATTCTGCGCCAGCCACATTTGCGCGCCGACAATCTCTTCGTCTGAGACAACATCGACGGCTCCACTTGATTCGTCGATCGCGACCCACGCTTGTTTCCAGCTCGCGGGATTGCCGATGCGAATGGCCGAGGCAATCGTCTCCGGCTCCTCGATAATTTTGCCGTGAAAAATCGGTGCCGCACCGGCGGCTTGAAAACCGATCATCGCCGGGAACTTCGTCGATCTCTCTCGAGCGTGATATTCGCGATATCCGGCCCAATACGCGGTCATGTTTCCGGCGTTTCCCAGCGGCAACAAGTGAAAGTCCGGCGCATCGCCCAGTGCATCGACAATCTCAAACGCCGCCGTCTTTTGCCCGGCAACACGACTGGGATTGATCGAGTTGACAATTGCAAAATCGTTTCGTTCACCGAGTTCGCGGACAATGCGCAGCGCGTCGTCAAAGTTTCCCTTAATCGGAACGATTTTCGCTCCGCAGGCAAAGGCCTGGACCAATTTTCCGCTCGCAATTTTACCCGCCGGCAAAATCACCACGCATGGGGTCGCCGCCCGCGCCGCGTAAGCCGCCGCGGATGCCGAAGTGTTTCCGGTTGACGCACAAATCAACGCGCGCACTTTGCCTTCCAGCGCTTTCGACACGGCCACCGTCATCCCTCGATCCTTAAATGAACCAGTTGGGTTGACGCCCTCGTTTTTGATGAAGACTTTGCAGCCGCGACCAACTCGCGCGCTCAACTTTGCAGAATAGACCAGCGGCGTATCCCCCTCGCCTAACGAAACCACCGGCGTCGAATCAGAAATCGGAAGAAATTCCCGATACCGTTCAATCACGCCCCTGCCCCGCTCATGATCTGTCTTCATACTTCTTCTTTTGCCGAAAAGCGTTGCAAAGAATCTGCTCTTGTTTTCCGTTATCCACACGCGGCCACGGATTAAAAGCAAGATCGATAAATTATGCCTGCGCTAAGCAAGGAAGATAAGCTTCGCCTACTCAAGACGATCTTGGAGAGCCGGCACGCTGATTTGCGCGAGCAAAATTTGAATCGCCAGGGCAAGGGCCACTTCCACGTGTCGGGAATGGGACACGAAGCGCTCGCCGCCATCTCGATTTTATTGGGACCGGACGATTACGTCGTTCCTTATTATCGCGATCGCGGCCTTGTCCTTGGCCGCGGCATGACCACGCGTGAACTGGCGCTCGAATATTTCGCAAAGCGAAATACTGGGAGCGGAGGGCGTCAGATGCCGTCGCATTACAGCGACGCCGCGCATCACATCTGGAGCGTGCCGACGCCGACCGGCTCGCAACTTCTTCCCGCCTGCGGCATCGCTTGGGGCATCCAGCTCGATGGCAAGAAAAACCTCGTTATCACCACGGTTGGCGACGCCGCGACGCGCCAGGGTGATTTTTTTGAAGCAATCTGCTTTGCCAAAGAGAAAAAGCTGCCCGTGCTTTTTGTCGTTGAGGACAACGCCTACGGCATCAGCAGCTATACGCGCGATACGAATCCGCTCGCCCTCGACGCGCTTCAGCCTAACGACTGGCGTCAAATCGATGGGCGCGATGTGCAGAAGATTTACGACTCGGCGGCGCAGGCAATCGACAAGATCCGCGCGGGCAACGGTCCGGTTTTTTTCTGGATAAAGATGGAGCGACTTTCCAGCCACACCAGCTCGGATGATCAAAAACTTTACCGCAGCGCGGAAGAGTTACGGGAGCTAGAGAAATGCGATCCGCTCAAGTGCTGGAAAGATCAGTTGATCGCAGAGGGCGTTCTTAGCGCGGAAGAATTCGTCAAAATCGACAATGAAATTAAGGAGCGCATTCGGCAGGAGTACCGTGATGCGGAAAAAGCGGAAGACCCCTCGCCTAACGAATTGCAAGTAAACGTCACCGCATCTCCGCCAAAACTTGACGACGAAATTTTGCCGCCGGGCAAATATCGAATCGGCGATACCGTAAACAAAACCTTACGCGCGGGACTCGAAGAAGATCCGCGGCGGATCATTTTCGGTGAAGACGTAGAAGACCCAAAGGGGGGCGTGTTTCGTCTGACGCAAAAACTTTCCACCGATTTTCCGAAGCAGGTTTTCAATTCGCCGCTTGCTGAGTCGACAATTCTCGGTGTCGCCTGTGGCCTGGCCTCCTACGGCAAGCGACCGGTATTCGAGCTGCAATTCATCGATTTTATCTATCCGGGCTTCAATCAACTCGTGACAAACATCTCGACATTGCGCTGGCGATCGTTCGGCAACTGGAAATGTCCCGCCGTGTTTTACGCACCGTACGGAGCTTATCTGCCCGGCGGAAGCTTGTGGCACAGCCAGGCCAACGAATCCGTGCTCGCGCATTATCCCGGCCTGAGCGTCGTGATTCCGAGCACCCCCGAGGACGCCGCCGGCTTGCTTTGGACTGCCATGCACGGCGAGGACCCGATCATCTTTTTGATTCCCAAACATCTGCTTTGGGCGGAACGCGAATCCGCGGAACCAATCCGCGCGGTCCCATTCGGTCAAGCGCGCAAACGCACCGATGGTTCTGATGTCACATTGGTGGCGTGGGGCAACGCGATTGAGAAATCTCTCGAAGCGATTGCAAAGATCGATGATGACGCGAGCGTTGAGTTGCTCGACCTGCGTTCCATCGTGCCCTGGGATAAAGCGGCGATCGAAAAATCCGTGCAAAAAACGCGGCGGCTCGTCGTCGTGCAGGAAGACACGGAAACTTGCAGCGTGGGTCAGATGATCATCTCTCATCTCGCCGGAAATGCCGAGCTTTGGAGCACGATGATTAGCCCGCCGATTCTCATCAGCAAAGGCAACGTCGTGATCGGTTATAATCCGATCTACGAATACGCCGCGTTGCCAGACGTGGACCGTATCATGACCGCAATTCGACGTTCGGTTGCAACGAAGTCGGAACGCACTGTTTTAGCCGCGATCGGTGATCGCGGCAGGGGAGAAGCCACTGTAGAATCCGCGGGGCCGGGATCGGCGATCCCGGCTATGGCTAAGGTCGACATGAGCAAGCAACGCGCACAAAGCATCACCGTCCCGATCATGGGCGAAGGGATTCGCAACGCAAAAATCGTGTCGTTGTTGAAAAAACCGGGGGATCCTATCGCACTCGACGATCCGCTGTGCGAAGTCGAAACCGACAAGGCAGTTTATCCGATCGAGTCTTCCTTCGCAGGAGTGATGGGCGAATGGAAAACAAGAATTGGCGACACCGTCGAGATCGGCCAGGAGCTCGGTACCATTCTGACCGGCGCGCCTTCGCGAGAAGATCAAATGCAAACAGCGGCGGTTGTGTCTCCTGACGGAAAAGAAAATGCTGTAGAGGCAGCCGTGCCGGCTTCGGAACCAAATGATCGCGGGCAACACGCCGCCCGCCGCTACAGCATTGAGCCTGCGCTCTCGCCCACGATCACACGCAAACTCAGCCGCGTGATTCCCGCCAATTTGCAAATCGATGCGTGCTGGGACGCAATTCGAATCGCACGCGACATCGCGAAAAAGAATAACGGCAAGAATGCCCCCTCGCCTTCTGTGATGATTGCGTGGTCGGTCGTCCGCGCGATGGAGAAACACGCGCCGTTCCGCCGTTTGATTCTGGAAGACGATCGCATCATTGAGAACGACGACTTCGATCTCGGCATCGCCGTCGCCTTAGAAGACGACCGGCTGGCCACGGCGGTGATTGTCGATGCCAACAAAAAAAACTGGCTGGAGTTCATTGAAATTTACAATGTGACTGTGGATGCAACACGCGGCGGCCGCGTTGACGCGATGAACGCGCCGGTTGTCATGACAAGTCTCGGCGCGTTCGGCGTGCGAGCCGGCGCGCCCATCGTAGTTCCTCCGTCAGTCGGCACACTCTTTATCGGCAGCGCACATCGCGAAATGATTACGAACGGCAAGAAGGAAAACGAAACCGCCGAAGTCATTACACTCTCGCTCACCTTCGACCACCGCGTCGTCAACGGCGCCGGCGCCGCTAACTTCGTCCACGAAATCAAAGAACAGATCGAAAAATTCAGAATTCCATCAGAAAAAGCCACCGCTAACGGCTAATCCATTTTGGTGGGCGCTTCTCGTTGAAGGCGGCGATGCCTTCGCGCGCTTCGTCGGATTCGCGCGCTTGCAGGTGATACTTCAGCGCAAGATCGACATCCTCTTTCACGGAGCTCGACCAAAGTTCTTCGATCAGTTTCTTGGTTTGCGCGAGTGCGCCCGGTGCGCCTTGCAAAACTGAATAGGCAAATTTCTGCGCCTTGGTCATCAAATCACCTTCAGCGACGATACAATTAACAAGACCCATTTCGTGTGCCCGTTCCACATCAATTAGTTCGGAGCCTAGCAACAGCTCACGCATGTTTCGTTCGCCCACTTGCCGCCGCAGAAAAGTCATCACCAATCCCGCGACGAGACCGCGCCGCACCTCGGGATAACCAATCTTTGTTCCTTCTGCTGCGATGACGAAATCGCACGCTGACATGAGGCCGGCTCCTCCGGCCACCACAGCGCCGTGCACGGCTGCGATGGTGATCAAACGCGTTTGACTCAGCGCGATCAACGTTTTTGCGACCATCTCAGCAGTGGCGTGCACGGAACTTGTCGCTTTCAAATCGAGTCCGGTACAAAAGGCGGGGCCGGCTCCGCGCAGGATCAGCACGCGTTGATTAACATCTGCTGCCGCCGCCTCGATTGCCGCAGTCAGTTCCATTAATAGGTCGATGGTGAGGGCGTTGCGGCGTTCCGGCCGATTGAGCGTCACAATCGTGATCTTTGGGCTTCTCTTTTCAATGATGACGACCGGCATGGGATTTTGGGGTTCGTGATTTCGTTAAATCGTTTGAATCGTTAAATGGATTACACCTGGATAACGCCGGTGTGAAAGCGGGCTTTGGGCATCGGTCGTGAAACGTACTCTAGCAACTGGATTAACACATCGCGTGTTTCATGCGGTTGAATGATGGCATCGACCCAGCCCCGCGCCGCGCCATAGCGGATATCGGTTTGCTCTTCGTAATTCTGTTTCACTTTGGCGCGAAGCTCCTCAAGGTCTTCGTGCGTCGAGTTTTTGTCGCCGCGTTCGCGCGCGCGGGCGAGAATTGAAAAAACGGTGTCGGACGCCTGCGCAGCGCCCATCACTGCGTAACGCGCGCTCGGCCAGGCGACGATAAATCGTGGATCGTAAGCCTTGCCGCACATGGCGTAATTTCCGGCGCCGAACGAGCCGCCGACAACTACGGTGATTTTCGGTACAACTGAATTGCTGACCGCGTTCACCAATTTGGCGCCGCTGCGGATAATTCCGCTCTGTTCTGCATCTCGGCCAACCATGAAACCGGTCACGTCCTGGAAAAAAACGATCGGGAGACCGGTTTGATTGCAATCCATGACGAAACGCGCAGCTTTATCGGCGCTGTCGGAATAAATGACGCCGCCCATCTGGATGCCTTCCTTTTTGGTGCGGACTTGCAAACGCTGGTTCGCCACGACGCCAACGGCGTGTCCGTTGATACGTGCATAAGCGGTCACCAAAGTTTTGCCGTAATCGGCCTTGTATTCGTCGATTGAGTTCGCATCGATAATTGATGCGAGCAGATCGCGCGTGTCGTAGTTTTTTTGGCCGTCGAGGCTGACGAGCTCGTAAAGCGCGTCGGGATTCTTTGCCGGCTTTGGCATTTTCTTGTCGATCTTTGCGGCCTTTGTCGTTTCTGCCTCGGGCAAAAGCGCGATGAGCGAACGGAGCCGATTCAGACACGATGCGTCGTCCTTTTCGTAAAAATCGACCGTGCCGCTTATTTCCGCGTGCATCTGCGCGCCGCCGAGTTCTTCTGCGTCGACAATCTGGCCGATGGCCGCTTTAACGAGCGATGGACCGGCGAGGTACAGACCGCTTCCTTTTGTCATCAGGATTTTGTCGCAAAGAACCGGCAGATAAGCTCCGCCGGCAACGCAATTACCCATGATGGCGGCAAACTGTGGAATTCCTGCGGCTGAGATGACGGAGTTGTTGCGAAAGATGCGGCCGAAATCATCTTCATCGGGAAAGATTTCATCCTGCATCGGCAGGAAAACGCCGGCAGAATCGACGAGATAAACTATGGGCAAGGCGCATTCGAAAGCGATGCGCTGTGCGCGAATCAACTTCTTGGCGGTTTGCGGAAAGAAGGCGCCGGCTTTTACAGTCGCATCGTTGGCGATGATCATGCACGGAATGCCGGCGATGTTGCCGATGCCGGCAACAGCCCCCGCAGCCGCAATGTTTCCCCATTGCTCGTACATTTTGTAAGCCGCCCAGAGCCCGATCTCGAAAAATTGCGCATCTTTGTCGAGCAAAAGACCGATGCGTTCTCGCACAGGCAACCGGCCCATCTTGCGTTGACGTTCATGGCCGGCTTTGCCGCCGCCTTCGCGCAGAATAGCTTCTTCCTTCAGAATTGCCGCGCATTGATCGCGTGACGATTCGCTGGAGGAAGATGTCGATGTACGGGACATGGCGCCGAAGCAGGCTTAATCTGCGGAGGCGCCTGAATCAAGCCACTGTAGCCCTCGTCCTCGCGAGCGGCTGCAACTGCTGCCTAGTAAAAGTCCGACTCGGACTGATAACCGGAATCCCCGCGAATGGAACGCAGACGAGCGCGACTGCCGCGCTCTGATTCGGGGCGATTGATTTGTTCCATGGCAAATTTTACGAAAAACGGGACGGCAGCGAGCGCGCCAAGCGAAAGCAGAGTAATCGCCGCTGCTTGCCGGAGTGGCCGCTTAATTTTGTCCGCCATCAGCATTCCCAGGCCGAGGCCAAATGCAGTCCGCGTCAAGACAAGCAAGCTGCCGAGCGGAAGCTCTTCGGCGGTTTTTGGAATGGATAACGGGAGAGACATCGCCTACCTTATACGGCTCGTTTGGGAAAAGGAAACGGAAAATACTTGCGCATGCATAATCCGGGCCGCTCGCGTTCTTTTTTGCATCGACAATGTCCAATTCGATCTATGCACTGATCCTCGCCGGCGGAAGCGGCGAACGTTTCTGGCCGTTGAGTCGGCGGGCCAGGCCGAAACAACTGCTTCGTCTCGTTTCTAACAGAGCGCTTCTCGAGGAAACCGTGGCGAGACTCGAGGGCTTGGTCCCGCACGAACGCATTCTCATCCTGACAAATGTCGAACAAGAAGCGGCCGTCCGTAAATTGCTGGCCGCTTTTCCGAAGGGAAATATTCTGGCCGAACCGGCCAAACGCGACACCGCCGCGGCAGTTGCGCTCGGCGCCGGTTGGGTCGCCGCTCGCGATCGAACTGCGACGATGCTCGTGCTGCCGGCCGATCATGTCATTACGAATCGGGCAGCCTTTCAAGAAACTTTGGCCCTGGCCGCGGCAACGGCGGAGGAAACAGGCGAGCTCGTGACCATCGGCATCAAACCGACTTGGGCTTGTCCCGGTTTCGGTTATATCGAGCAGGGCGAGCCGGTGCATCTGCGGAATCGCGACGATAAAGACGCGATTCATCGGGTGCTGCACTTTCGGGAAAAGCCCAACATCGATCTGGCGGAATCGTTTCTGCGCAAAGGAAATTTTCGTTGGAATGCGGGAATGTTCGTCTGGTCTGTGCCCACGGTGCTGAGCGAATTCAACCGCCATGCACCGGAGCTCGCGGATTTCATTTCCCAGCTTCGTGCTCCAGGGAACCTTGAAAAGGTTTTGTGTGAGCGCTTCAGCAAACTGCCGCGCATCTCATTCGATTACGCGATCATGGAGAAAGCGGATCGCGTTCTCGTAGTGGAAGCCAGCTTCGATTGGAACGACATCGGGAGTTGGAGAGAAGTCGCGGATTATTTCAAGAATGACGAACACGGGAACGCCGCGAACTGCGCGGTGACGGCGGTTGATTCGAGCAATAACATTGTATTCGATCAGGACGGAACAACGATCGCTCTGCTTGGAGTGCACAATCTCATTATCGTGCGAACCCGCGACGCAGTTTTGGTTTGTCACCGTCATCAAGCGGAAAAGATCAAGAGCTTAATTGGTAAACTTCCGCCTGAACTGCAATAACTCCGTAGCGCGCGATGAATCCAATTTTGGGGATCGACTTTGGCGCCGCGCGCATCGGCATTGCGATCTCGGATGAATTGCAACTGCTAGCGCATCCGCTGGAAACAATTTCCGGTGGTAAGAACGCGGTCGCGCGAATCACAGAGATTGTTCGGGAAAGGAAGATCGACAAGGTGGTTGCGGGCGTGCCACGAAATATGGACGGCAGTTTCGGCGCTGCCGCGAGCAACGCACTGCGCTTTGTCGAGAAATTACGTGCAGTTGTCTCGTGTCAGGTTGTGACATGGGACGAGCGGCTGACCACTGTGGCGGCCCATCGGGAATTGCGTGAAGCGGGCCGAAAAACGCGAGAGACGCGGGGTTATGTCGATCAAGTGGCAGCGCAAATGATTTTACAGGGATATCTCGATTGGCAGAGACAGGCACCGACGGTCGAAGAAGTGCCGCGGTGAACTGGGATGTCGCAGCGGCTGAAATTGATCGTCGCCTACGACGGAGCGCGGTTTGCAGGGTGGCAAAGCCAATCCCATCGCAACACGATTCAGGATCATCTTGAGCGTGCTTTTGAGCGTGTAGGTGGCGAGAGCGTGCGAGTTCACGGCGCCGGCCGGACCGACGCCGGAGTGCACGCACTCGCGCAATGCGCACATGTCGATGTCGACAAGAGCTTATCGGCGGCCCGTTGGACGGGCGCGCTCAATGCATTGCTGCCTCCGACTATTCGCGTGCTTCGGTGCGGTCATGTGTCAAAGCGTTTTCACGCGCGCCATTCCGCCAAAGGAAAGGTTTATCGCTACAGAATCTGGTTTTCGCCGGTGCTGCCGCCCTTTGAATACGGGCGAGTCTGGCACGTAGCCGCGCCTCTCGATTTCGAAGTTCTGAAGACAGCGGCAAACCATTTCGTCGGCACTCACGATTTTGCTGGATTCGCCGCGAATCGTGGCAAGCCGGAAAACAGCACGGTGCGCACAATTTATTCCGTGCAAGTCCGTCGCCATGGTCCTCGCCTAACGATTGAGTTCGATGGCGACGGATTTCTTTACAAGATGGTTCGACTGATGGTCGGCTCACTCGTGCGGTGCGCGCTTGGCAAATTGTCAGTTGAGGAGGTCACGGATCGGCTGGCATCCGGTCGAATTGGGGAGGTGCGTTTTGCTGCGCGAGCCGAAGGACTATTTCTTGTCCGAGTGCGGTACTGAGATTGCTTCGTAGCCCCTGAAGGCGCGAAGTCGCGGGTGAAGTTCGCCTTGGCAGAAGACCTGCTTTCCAGGGGCTATTAATGAGTCAGTCCGAACCACCCTTGGGCAGCTCCCAGGAAAGGCGCGGCTTTTTCCGGCGAAGCATGGCCTGGCTCTTCAGCCGGCGGCACTTTCATTTCAAACTCCTCTCAGGCGCA
>Ga0210384_10006503_pt1 | contig 12460 bp, 10 predicted proteins | sample IncBWH2MmetaG_FD_160574 | JGI IMG/M metagenome (GOLD analysis project Ga0210384, IMG submission 160574) | Forest soil microbial communities from Barre Woods Harvard Forest LTER site, Petersham, Massachusetts, United States - Inc-BW-H-2-M | ecosystem: Environmental > Terrestrial > Soil >... | reverse complement strand
GCTGATGGCCTATTCGCCCATACTGATTGTACATATTTGCGCGGGGAGCTTGGGGTTGCTGTCCGGGACGGCGGCCATGGCTTTCCGCAAAGGTTCGCGCCGGCATGTGCTGGCGGGTAGGGTTTTTGTGGCGTCCATGCTAATGATGGGCGCGGTGGCGGTGTACCTGGCCATTACCAGGCATCAACCCAATAACATTGGCGGCGGGATTCTAACCGTTTATCTGATTGGAACGGCATGGCTGACGGCCCGGCGCAGAGACGGGGAAACGAGCCGTTGGGATTGGGTTGTGCTGCTGATTCCTTTGGCGCTGGGTATCCTCACCTGGAGGATTGGTATTCAAGTCGTGCGTAGCGGCGAGAGCTCGCTAGACGGCGTGCCTGTGGGAATGACCTTTTTCATGGGTTCGGTGATGCTGCTGGCAGCCGCGGGGGACGTGCGCATGCTGGTGCGCGGCGGTGTTTTTGGAGCGAAGCGGATCGCGCGGCATCTCTGGCGCATGTGCTTTGGGCTGTTCATTGCGGCAGGGTCATTTTTCCTGGGGCCGTCAAACCGCCCGCTGAGATTGCTTTCGGCAGTGGGGATCGGGCGGCATATGCCCGCGGCATTATTCAGCACAAGCTTGTATTTGGTTCTCACGGTATTGCCGCTGATTTTGCTGATTTTCTGGCTGGTGCGAGTGCGCTTCAGAAATGCCTACGGGAAAATAGAAATTAGAAACTAGAAATTAGAAAAGGGATAAGAGAAAGACCCAAAGGCGTTTTTCGGAATTAAGACGCGGCCACCCGCGAAAGAGGAAGAGAGATTTCATCGTACAGATCGCGATGGCGCAGAGATCTCTCTCCGCGGGCCGCCGCATTCGAGGAGCGAATGTGGAAGAGTCGGACCTAAAGGTCCGACGCCCTAAAGAGAATGGCGGGGCGGCGGCACCCGGCCGCCCTAAAAGGACGGCCTCTACAGGGTGCTCAGGCGGTCTGTTTGGTTACGGCGGGGGCGGCGGCTAGGGCGGTCAGGGCGAGCGCGGCGAGGTAGAAGGGCTTGAGGAAGTCGATGGCGGCTTGGGGGCTCTTGGAGGCTTGTTCGCCGAGGAGGCCCTGGAGGTGGCCGTCTTTGAGGAAAATGGTTTGTACGAGGATGGCTGCTGCGCCGGTGGGATCATTGGTTTGCATGGTAGGGCTCCTTTTTGTGCTCTACCTGGAGTGTAGTCTTTTTAGACGGCTGGGTTTGTAGCTTTCTGCACAGTGTTCGCGAATCGCGGCCAGGGAATCGCGGGCTGCGAAAGGCGTACGGAAGCGTTGGGGAAGGCGCATACTGGACGCAGGGAGTATCGCCCATGTTAGCCACGCAAGTGGATTGGAAGAGCAAACGCGACGGATTAAAAGCTCGGAGAGATCCACTGTTCAAGGATTATCTAAAGAGTCCGAACGACACGCATCTGGCGCTGGAAATTAAGAATCTTGATGATGAGATCGCGGAGTGTACCGAGCGAATGCGGCCGCTGAGGAAGCCGAAGCAGGGATAAGCAGAGCGTTCTAGAGCGCGGCAAGTTTTGACCGCTGCGAGTTGGGCTGCGCTGGCGCGCAGCGAATCGAAAAATATCAAACTATTTTTTCGCCGCAGTTACGGCACGGCTGAAGCTGTGCCCTCCCGAGCGGCGATGGCATTCTGGCTCCCTAAAAGGACGGCCTCTACAGTGGGCCTTGCGTGTTGTGGGAAGATGGAGCGCTGTGAGCAAACCATCGAAGCATCGAACGCTGTGGTTGATTGCGGGATTCAAGATTTTGAAAGGGCTGGCGCTGTTGGTGCTGGCGGTGGGAGCGCTGCGGCTGCTGCATCGCGATCTGGCGCATGAAATTGCGCGGTGGATCAATTTGTTTCGCGTCGATCCGGCGCACCGCTACGTGCAGATGCTGCTGGAAAAGATCGGACTGGTGAGCGACCGGAAGCTGAAGGTGTTCAGCGCGGGGACGTTCTTTTTTTCGGCGCTGTACCTGACAGAAGGCGTAGGGCTGGCGCTGAATCAGAAATGGGCGGAATACTTGACGGTGGTGAGCACGGCGGCGCTGATACCGGTGGAGATCTATGAGCTTGCGCACAGAGCGTCGGTGGCGAAGGTGTTTTTGCTGCTGGTCAATATTGGGGTGGTGGCGTATTTGGTGTACGACATTCGGAGACGGCGCGGCCTAGGTAGCTGAACGAAGAGAAAAGAGATTCCTCCCTACGCGCGCCGACGACTTCGCAAGAGCGAAGTCGAAGAAAAAGAGTCGGCCCGCTTCGCTTGGAATGACGGTGTTGTGCGCAGGAGTGACGGGCTGCGGAGCGATTAAACGGACTTGTCGGGTTTGAGGATGAGGGCGGCGAGCGGGGGAAGAGTTAGCGAGAGAGAGAAGGAGTGGCCAAGGTGCGGTAGCGCGAGGGCCTGGAGGCCGCCGAGATTGCCGACGTTGGAGCCGCCGTATTGCGCGGAGTCGGTATTGAGGATTTCGCGATAGAAGCCGCAGTGTTGCACGCCGATGATGTAGTTGTAGCGGACGACCGGAGTGGCGTTGAGGACCACGACGAGCATGTCGCTGGGGTTCTTGGCGCGGCGCACGAAAGAGAAAATACTGTTGTCCGCGTCGTTGGGATCGATCCACTCGAATCCTTGCCAGTCAAATTCCACCTGATGAAGAGCGGGCTCGGCAGCGTAGAGCCGGTTGAGATCGCGGATCAGGTGTTGCACGCCTTGATGCGAGCTGTGTTGGAGTAAATCCCAATCGAGGGAGCGGGCTTCGTACCACTCGTTGCGCTGGGCAAATTCCTGGCCCATGAAGAGGAGCTTCTTGCCGGGGTGCGCGTATTGGTAGGCGTAGAGGAGACGGAGATTGGCGAATTGTTGCCACATGTCGCCGGGCATCTTGTGAAGGAGGGAGTTTTTGCCATGGACGACTTCGTCGTGAGAGAAAGGCAGAAGGAAATTCTCGGTGAAAGCGTAGAGCAACGAGAAGGTGAGTTTATTGTGTTCGTATTTGCGGTGGATGGGATTGGCGGAAAAATATTTTAGTGTGTCGTTCATCCAGCCCATGTTCCATTTGAAGGAGAAGCCCAGGCCGCCGAGATATGTGGGGCGGGAAACGGCAGGCCAGGAAGTGGATTCTTCGGCGATGGTGAGAACGCCGGGGAAACGGCCGTGCGCGACTTCATTGAGGCGCTTGAGGAAAGCGATGGCGTCGACATTTTCGCGGCCGCCGAATTGATTGGGAATCCACTGGCCGGGCTGCCGGGAATAATCGAGATAGAGCATGGAAGCGACGGCGTCCACGCGCAGGCCGTCGAGGTGATATTTGTCGAGCCAGAAGAGCGCGTTGGAGATGAGATAGTTCTGGACTTCGTTGCGGCCGTAATTGTAGACCAGCGTGCCCCAATCCGGATGCGCGCCCTGGCGCGGATCGGAATGTTCGTAGAGATGCGTGCCGTCGAATTGCGCGAGGCCGTGGGTGTCGCGCGGGAAATGCGCGGGCGTCCAATCGAGAATGACGCCGAGGCCGGCTTGATGGCAGCGGTCGACGAAGGCCATGAAGTCGGCGGGAGAACCGTAGCGGCTGGTGGCGGCGAAATAGCCGAGAGTCTGGTAGCCCCAGGAGCCGTCGAAGGGATGCTCCATGATGGGAAGCAGCTCGATGTGGGTGTAGCCGAGATCTTTTACGTAAGGAATGAGCTGATCGGCTAGTTCGGAGTAGCTGAGCCAGCGATCGGCTTGTTCGGGAACGCGCCGCCAGGAGCCGAGATGCACTTCGTAGATGGAGACAGGAGACTGATGCCAGTTGGTGGCGGCGCGGTGCGCGAGCCAGGCCTGATCTTGCCATTGATGATGATCGAGCGAAGCGACGACGGAGCCGGTATTGGGGCGAAGCTCGGAGCGGAAGCCGTAAGGATCGGCTTTGAGCGGGAGGAGATTTCCTTGCGGGCCGAGGACTTCGTATTTGTAGACGGCGCCTTCGGAGAGTTCGGGAACAAAAAGTTCCCAGATGCCGGACGAGCCGCGGGCGCGCATGGGGTGGACGCGGCCGTCCCAACGATTGAAATCACCGACGACGCTGACGCGGCGCGCGCTGGGCGCCCAGACGGAAAAATGAACGCCGGGGACTCCTTCGAGAGTGACAATGTGGGCGCCGAGTTTGTCGTAGGTGTCGTAGTGGCGGCCTTCGCCCATGAGGTGGAGATCGAACTCGGTAAGGAGATACGGGAAGCCGTAAGTGTCGTAGAGTTCGAAGGATTCGCCTTCGTGGGTGCGGCCGAGGAGTTTGTAGCTGGAAGGCGCGGGAGGATTCGCTTGCTGGGTGGGGAAGATGGCTTCGAAGAATCCTTCGGGGCGAAGTTTGGTGGCTTCCATGAGCACGGGAGGAGGGACGGTGAGTTGGTTGACGGTGACGCCGCGCAGGGCGACGCTGGCTCGCTCGGCCCAGGGAAGAAAAAAGCGGATGGCCCAGCCCTCGCTGGTGCGGTGCGGGCCGAGGACGGAGAAGGGATCGGCATTACGGCCGGCGAGAATAGAGTCAATGCGGCGGGCTTGGTTGGTGTCGCTGGCGGGCTTGGATGGGTTGGGCACGATGCGTTTTGCGTGCGGACCGATAGAGAAGGCTGGCCGCTACGCGAATAACGATTCTAGGAGGCTTGGGGGAGAAATCAAAAGGGAATCGGTAGAGGCTAGTGGTCATTTTCCGGCAGCGCGTTATCTCTAACGACGCCGGCCGTTGCAAGAGTTTTTTCTTACGCCCAACACTCGAATCGAACACAACCAGATGGGATGAGAGGGCCGGTCTCCGCGGGATGCGCTACGCTCCCAAAGCAAGAACCTGGCGAAGACTACTCGGCGGGCGACTTGCGGTAGCGGGGCGGGTTCATTAGAGTGCTGGCTGCGCGAAAAGCGCAGCGGCGATCGGGCGGAGTGTCACTAGGGAGAACTTGGCGATGCGTATTTCTAGGGTGGCGAGAGCGATTATCTGTGGGCTGGCGGTGATGACGATGGCGGAGAGCGGGATTTTTGTGAATGCGGCGGATGCGCAGGACCGTTCGCAGGCGCGGTCGATGGTGGTTTCGCGTGGCGGAATTGTGGCGGCGGAGTCGCCGCTGGCGGCGCAGGCCGGAGCGCAGATACTGGAGCGCGGCGGGAATGCGGTAGACGCGGCAATTGCGACCAACGCAATGATGGGAGTCGTCGAACCGATGATGAACGGCATCGGCGGAGATTTGTTCGCGATTGTGTACGACGCGAAGGCGAACAAATTGTACGGGCTGAATGCGAGCGGATGGGCGCCCAAGGGATTGACCATCGAGTTTTTGCAGAAGCAAGGGTTGAAGAGCATGCCGCAGCAAGGCGTGCATGCGATTACCGTGCCGGGTGCGGTGGACGGCTGGCAGAAGCTGGCGGACAAGTTTGGACGGAAAAAATTGGCCGAGGATTTGGCGGCGGCGATTCGCACGGCGCGGGGAGGATTTCCGATACCGGAATGGACGGCGGCGTATTGGGCCTCGGAAGTCGACCATTTGCGGACGGATGAGAATGCGACGAAGACCTATTTGCCGCAGGACCGGGCGCCGAAGCTGGGAGAGATCTTTCGCAATCCGGAGCTGGCGGAGTCGCTCGAAGCGATCGCGCAGCACGGGCGCGACGCGTTCTATAAGGGTGAGATCACCGCGAAGATTCTCGATGCCATGAAGAGGCACGGCGGAACGATGACCTCGCAGGACCTGGCCGAGTATTCGAGCGAATATGTCGAGCCGATTTCCACGACGTACCGCGACTGGACCATCTACGAGATTCCGCCGAACGGGCAGGGACTGGCGGCGCTGGAAATGCTCAACATCATGGAGACTTTTCCGCTGGGGCAGAAAGACTGGGGATTCGGGTCCACCAAAGCGCTGCACGCGATGATTGAAGCGAAAAAGCTGGCGTACACGGACCTGGCGAAATATATCGGCGATCCTCGCAAACAGAAGCTGCCGGTGGCCAAGCTGCTCTCGAAGGAATGGGCCGCGCAACGCGCCAAGTTGATTGATGACGCGAAGGCGAATTGCGATCCGATGGCTGGGCTGATACCGTCGGGCGGAGACACGACGTATCTTTCGGTGGTGGATCGCGATGGAAACATGGTGTCGCTGATTCAAAGTAATTATTCAGGATTCGGCTCGGGAATTGTGCCGGCGGGAGCGGGATTCGTGTTGCACAACCGCGGCGGGCTGTTTACCCTGGACCCGGCATCACCGAACGCGCTGGCAGGAAGGAAGCGGCCGTTACATACGATCATTCCCGCGTTTGCACAGAAAGGCGATGTGCGCGTGGCGTTTGGGATTATGGGTGGATGGAACCAGTCGCAAGCGCACGCGCAATTCGTTGCCAACCTGGTGGACTTCAAGATGAATATTCAGGCGGCACTGGAAGCGCCGCGCTTCACCAAGTACACCTTCAGCGGATGCGATCTGATGATCGAGAATCGTTTTTCGCAGAAGGTTCGCGACGAATTGACGGCGAAGGGCCACAAGTTCGACGTGAAGGGCACGTATTCGAGCGTCGTTGGCGGAGGCCAGGCGGTGCTGCGCGATTTTGCCGCCGGCGTGAATTACGGAGCGAGCGATCCACGGAAGGACGGCCAGGCCGTGCCGGAGCTGGGTTTCGACTGATCGCCAAGCCGGCCGGACTGGCCGGAAGTACAGCGAATGGCAGGCAAAAGAGTTCCCAAAGTGTGTTTCGCAGGGGCACAGGTGTGCGCCGAGGAGACGAAAAGTGTCATATCGTATCTTGCTAAGTGTCCTGTAATCAGTAAACTACAGCGGGCACGGCTGGCGACGCAATTGCACACTAGGGAGCTACCGAGAGCCGCCGCCCGCAGCGACACGGCCCGGGTGGGAGCCTTTTGATGCTGCAGGCCCGTTCTGCATGGAGCTGTGCTCGGCTATTGGTTGTCTTGTCCTTCGCCTTCTGGGTTGTTCCTGCGAGTTCTGCGCAAACCACCGACGTGTCTGGCCGCTATCAGTGCGTGCAAGTGAAGCTGCGAGGGAAAGCCACGCAGTGCGAAGCCGCGCCGCTGATTTTGAAACACGACGGGCGTTTCGAGTTGCGCGGGTGGGAAGGAAGCTATCTGGTCAACGGTGAGTGGGTGGAACTTTCGGACTCGCTGCTGAAAACACGAGCGCGAATCGCGCCGGGGCACAAGATTGTGTTGCGATATTTTGGCAAGCAGGGGCTTGTGGAAATGATTTACGAGCGGCGCGTCGCGGAGCTGGGTAAGACCTCGCTCGGCTGAACCTCGCTGCGCGGACCACCACTGCGCTGAACACCGCTGCGCTGCGAACTTCCTTTCAGTTCGCTGACGGTGCGGGGCTGAGCTTTTCGAACGCGATATTCAGGATCGGATACTCCCGCCAGTCTTTGTAGTCGAAGTGCCACCACTCAAATTCATAGACGGCAAACCCTTCGGATTCCATCGCGCGGCGAAGAAGCTCGCGATGCCAGCGCTGCAGCGAAGTGCCGCCCGCGTAGTTGGGATACGAGCGCGGGGACATCTCGTCGTAGGTGCCGGGCATTTCGATGGGTTTGCCGGTGTGCAGGTCGTAAAGCGTAAGGTCCACGGCGCAACCGCGATTGTGGCGGGACCCTTGCGACGGATCGGCGACGAAAATCTTGCCCTCCGGCGGCGTGGCATCCCAGAAAATCTTGGTGACGTACCACGGGCGATAAGCGTCGTGAATCAGCAGCCCATAGCCAAGTTGCTGCAGTTTTTTGTGTGCGCGGAGCAGCGCTTCCGCGGCCGGGCGCTGGAGGAACGCGCGCGCCTGCGTGTACACCGGCGTACCCAGGAAATCGTTGCTGGTGGCGTAGCGAATATCGAGATGGATGGCCGCGTCGAGCGGAGCGAGTTCGACGAGATCAGGCTTGCGAAAAGTTCCCGCTTCTTGCGGCGGAGATGCCTGCAACGCTTCGCGACGAAGCTCGGAGACCGGGCGAACTGGTTGGATTCGCGCCACCTGGTTTGCGTCAACGCCAAAGTCTCGGCGCTGGAAGTTTCCTTCGCCTATGCGCAATGCAAAAGTTCTCGACGAATCCTTTACCAGGCTCACGTTCGGCGTTGATGCGCAGGCAGCGGTCAGTTCGGTGGCTGACTTCTGCGTCAGGCTGCATTGCCCCAGTCGCTCGCCAGTCAGAATTAAGTTGCCGTCTTTTTCCGCCACCGTACTGAGCAGCGGCCCATCCGGGCCGTAGTCGCCAATCCATTCTTTTTGCCGTGCCGAGACGTCCGCTGGCTGAGGGCCGGGCTGCAGGGAATCGCTCTGCGCATGGGAGCCGCGCCCCGCAAGCAACACGAGTAGAGCAAATCGAAGCAATCGCGAAGGACGGATAAAACAGCGCTTAACGGGCACGCCAAGTCTCCTTTTCAATGGTGCAGCGCTCGATGAGATCGTGGCGCACATGGTAGCCGAGCCCCGGTGTCGTCGGAATGGGAATCGTGCCTTGCGGAGTGACTTCCACAGGCGGGTCGATCAGGTCTTCGTCCCAAAAGCGTCTGCTGGCGGAGACATCGCCCGGAAGCGTGTAACCAGGAAGCGAAGAGACCGCAATATTGTGAGCGCGACCGATGCCGCTTTCGAGCATGCCGCCGCACCAGCCCGGAATGTTGCGCGAGAGGCAGTGCGCCTGAACCTCTTTGGCGCTCGAGTAGCCGCCGACGCGCCCGAGTTTTATGTTGATGACTTTTGCCGCGCCGAGATCGATGGCGTTTTGCGCGTCGCGCGCGTGGCGAATCGGTTCGTCGAGGCAGATCGGAGTTTTCAAGTGGTTCTGCAATCTGGCATGCGCAGGGATTTCGTCCCACCACAGCGGTTGTTCCATCATCAGCAGGTTGAAGTCGTCGAAGCGTTTCAGATGCTCGACATCGTCCAGGGTGTAGGCGGAATTGGCGTCAATGGAAAGAAGGATGCTGGGGTACTCGCGGCGGACAGCGTGGACATATTCAAGATCCTTGCCCGGCTTGACTTTGAGCTTGATACGCTGGTAGCCCGCGCGAACTTCCACGGCAACCTTTTCCAGAAGCACTTCCGGCGAGGCTTGCAGGCCGATGGAGACGCCACAGGCGATTTCCTTGCGCGTACCGCCCAGAAGAGTGGCCAGCGGCACGCCCTTTTGCTGAGACTCGACATCCCACAAAGCGTTTTCAATGCTGGCGCGTGCCATTTCGTGCCCACGAATCGCGGCGAAGAGCTGCGGCACGTCCGCAGCCGAGGGAATTTGTTTGCCGAGAACGAGAGGAACGAGAAAGTCCCGGATGACCACGGAGGCTGTGGCCACCGTTTCCGAAGTGAAGACTGGATCCGATGTGGCGGTAACTTCGCTCCAGCCGGACACGCCGTCGGCTATCAACTCGACGAGAGCGACGATACGTTCGTGGGTGGTGCCAAAGCTGGCTTCAAAGGGAGTGCGCAGCCGCATGCGTAGCTTGCGCAACGTAATCGCCTCAATCCGCATGATCCTCCGGCGGGACGAAAGTGAAATGCATGTTGCGGACTGATGCAACGGGCTGCAACCGCTAAACTATGGCTTTTCGAGGCACTTGTCAAGTAAACAAGAAGATTGATAGCGAATTGCTGCGCCGTGGGAAACGTTTGTTGCACACGGCCACGCACGGACGGTGCTGGCCCGCGGGTGAGGCTGCAAAAGGCGAGAAGCAAGCGCCGCACACGCCGTTCCTGGTGCTTCGCCGGGCTAAGGAATCACCTCATTTTTTGGACGCGGCGATCTTGGCCTGGAGACCGGGCGCCACCACCGGATGCAGAAACGGCATCATGGCGCGCAACTTCGGGCCGAGTTGCTCGATGGCATGATGCTGCTCGCGGTCGCGAGAGGCCAGAAAGTGTTTGCAGCCGGTTTCGTTTTCCTCGATCCATTTCTTGGCGAAGCTGCCGTCGCGGATTTCCGCGAGCAGTTTCTTCATTTCGTCGCGCGTCTGCTGCGTAACGATGCGCGGGCCAGCCGTGTAATCACCATGCTCGGCGGTATCGCTGATCGAGTAGCGCATGTAGCTGAGCCCTCCGCGATAGATCAGATCCACGATGAGCTTGAGCTCGTGTAGGCACTCGAAGTACGCAACTTCCGGCTGATAACCGGCGTTCACCAGCGTCTCGAAGCCCGCTTTGATCAGTTCGCTGACTCCACCGCACAGCACCGCCTGCTCGCCGAACAAATCCGTTTCCGTTTCCTCGGTGAACGTCGTTTCCAGCACACCCGCTCGCGTGCAGCCCAGCGCTCGGCCATAGGAAAGCGCCAGCGCCTTGGCGTGCCCGGAAGCGTCTTGATGCACAGCAATCAGCGCCGGAGTGCCGCCGCCTTCGATGAACACTTCGCGCACGCGGTGCCCCGGAGCTTTCGGAGCGATCATCGACACGTCTACGGAAGCCGGCGGCGCGATCGTGCCGAAGCGAATGTTGAATCCATGTGCAAACATCACCGTCTTGCCGGGCCCGAGATGCGGCGCGATGTCCTCGCGGTACAGCTTGGGCTGCTTCGTATCCGGCGTCAGAATCATGATGACGTCGGCCCAGCGCGCAACTTCCGCAGGCGACGCGACCGTCAGCCCTTCCTTTTCAGCTTTCGCGCGCGATCCGCTCCCTTGCGCGAGACCGACGCGCAGGTTCACGCCGCTGTCGCGAAGATTCAGCGCATGCGCGTGTCCCTGCGAGCCGTAGCCGATGATGGCCACCTTTTTGCCCTGAATCACCGCGAGGTCCGCATCGTCGTCGTAATAAAGTTTTGCCATGGGTTTCCTTTCGAGAGCCGTTGCACGGCGAAAATTGCGAGACGCGCGTACTTTCACGTCTCGGTAACCAGAGCGTCGCATTGTCGCGCTCCCGCAAAACGTTCCCTGCTGTTACTTCACAAAAACCGCGTTCTCCCCGCTTCGGCTCGCGTCCGGCGCCGCCGGAGGACGCAGCAAGTCGCTCCCGCGAGTCATCGAGATGCGCCCGCTGCGCGCCATTTCCAATACGCCGAAGGGCCGCAACACTTCCAGCAAACCATCGATCTTGTCCACCGCGCCGGACACCTCGATGATCAGCGATTCCGGCGCCACATCGACCACGCGCGCGCGAAATACTTTGACCAGCTCCATCAAGTGCGGGCGATTGCTCTGGTCCGCCTGCACTTTGATCAGCGCAAGATCGCGCTCCAGCAGCGAACGGTCGGTGACATTTTCCGCCAGCAGCACATCCACAAGCTTTTCCAGGCTGGCTTCCAGACGATGGCCGCCCTTTTCGTCCGTGTGCGCTACGATGGTCATCCGCGCGATTTCCTCATTGTCCGTCGGCCCCACGGTCAGCGAATCGATGTTAATGGCCAGCCGCCGCGCCAGAGACGACACGCGATTCAGCACCCCAGGCTTGTTTTCCACGTACGCGACCAGTGTTTGCATAGGTTCCTCAAGAATTCCTCTAAGCCTTCTACGGCTCCACCGCGGTTTCCACCAGCGGACTATTCGGCCGCCGAATCATTTCGTTCAGGGAAGCTCCTGCCGGCACCATCGGGTACACCGAATCTTCCTGCTCCACCCGGAAATCGAGCAGGACGGTTTCCGCGGATTCCCGCGCAGCACGAATCGCCGGCAACACCTCCCCGCGAGCGGTCACGCGCTCTCCGCGAATTCCGAAAGCATTCGCCAGCGCCGCAAAATCCGGCGCCACCAGCGGCGTAGCCACGTAGCGCTTATCGTAGAAGAATTCCTGCCACTGCCGAACCATGCCCAGAAATCCATTGTTGATGATGGCGATGTTGATTTTGATTTTTTCCTGCACGATGGTCGCCAGCTCGCACATGGTCATCTGGAAGCCGCCGTCACCCACCACCACCCAGACATCCGCCTCCGGCTTGGCGAATTTCGCGCCAATCGCCGCGGGAAGGGCAAAGCCCATGGTGCCCAGCCCGCCGGAAGTGATCAGCGAGCGTGGCTGATCGTGATGGTAATACTGCGCTTCCCACATCTGATGTTGGCCCACGTCCGTGACCACCACAGCTTCGCCGCGCGTTTCTTTCCAGAGATCGTTGATCACGTGCGCCGCGTACAGATGCCCGCTGTCCGGCAAGCTCTGAATGTCGCGCACCGCGGAATCGCCTTTCAACCCAGCAATGTGCTGCAGCCATGACGTATGATCGCGCGTTTGCACGTGCGGTAGCAGCTTGTCTAGCGTTTCTCCCGCGTCTCCGATCAGCGCCGCGTCCACCGGGACGTTCTTGTTGATTTCCGCGCGGTCGATCTCGATGTGAATCTTGCGCGCGTTCTGGGCATAAGTGCGCAGATCGCCGGTAACGCGGTCGTCGAAGCGCATTCCCACCGCAACGAGCAAGTCCGCTTCCTGAATGGCGTTGTTCACCCACGCTTCGCCGTGCATGCCCATCATCCCGAGATTCAGGGCGTCCTTGGCCGGGAAGCAGCCGATG